>WNFM01327904.1_pt3 | contig 10821 bp, 12 predicted proteins | sample 5400271 | NCBI WGS metagenome assembly WNFM01 (sample SAMN13153352, study PRJNA577476) | soil metagenome | isolation source: 60 cm saprolite on Douglas fir-dominated hillslope | place: USA:California | collected 2013-09-17 | reverse complement strand
GGGCGCCCTATCGTGGTGTATCGGCGCGCTGATCGGGCTGCCACTCGCCTACGCGTTCGTGCAGACCTTCGCCTGGCAGGTCATGCCGGTGGACTTCTACCTGGATCCGCTCGCGTTCGTTGTCATGCTGGCCGCCGTCCTCGCGATCGCGAGCATTGCGAGTGTGACCCCTGCGTGGCGCGCTTCGCGTCTGCGTGTCGCCGAGGCGCTACGCTACGAGTAGCGGCAGCCCATCAGCCAGGAGAGGAACGCGAACGTCCAGCGACATCACAGGCGGGTCTCACCGCAGAGGCACGCACACTACCTCGTAGATCGTGTATGGCCGTACGGTCAGTAGGAGCAGCCGCTAGCCTGGTTCGGGCAGGCCATCTTCGAGCGCGGCGCTTACGTCAAGTCTGTCCTCTACTGGAGATGGTGTGGTGACTGACCGGGCGCTTCAAGCCCCGATCCTGGAAGATAGGAAACGCCCTCTACGAATGATAAACGCCCTGGACCGACTGCCTGTAGACGACGAATGCGTTGGCGCCTGCTCGTGGCCGAGAGCAAGCGCGACGGGTCGGGCGGAGTGCCGCGTGAGTACGTGCTCGTGGACTTGGGCATGGTGGAGGAAACCGTGCTCAATCCCAACCGGGTGCCCGGCCAGCTCGCACGCGAGTACCGCAACAGCCTCGAGGAGTGATTGAGGGCCACCTGTTGGTGTCAAGGTTGGTGTCAGGCAGCTTGGTACGGGTAGTGGTGTTACGTCGCGAATCGGGAAAACAAGAGGCGCGCCCGGAGGGATTCGAACCCCCGACCCTCGCATCCGAAGTGCGATGCTCTATCCACTGAGCTACGGGCGCATGGCGGTAAGCCGCTTTGCGCAGCGTAACACCCGGTGTCCGCGCGCGTCAAGCACCGACCGCGCCGCTGATCTCTCGCTAGCCGCCGCGGTCCGGTCGCGTCGAGCCAGAACCGGACCTGCCGCTCCAGTCGTCGTCCCACTCCGGCCGCGCGTCCTCGTCCGCCTGCCGTGGACGCGCTGGCGAGTTGCCGCCGTAGCCTCCTTGACTGCCATAGCCGCCTTGACTGCCTGCCCATGGGTCCCGTGGAGGAGGCCCGCTCGCCCCTGGTGGCTCCGCTGGAGCGCCAAAGCCAGCGCCCGACCCATAGCGCGTGCCGCTCTGCTCGTCGTAGCCGCGCCAGTTGCCCGTCATCGGCCGCGGCTGCCAATCGGCCCCCGGCGACGAATCCGGCTCATCCCACTGGGCGACGCCGCCCGCCGAGCGCCCCGCGAACGGGTCCGTCTGCCCAGGCATGCTCGGCCAGCCGTATTGCTCGGCCCCACTGTAGCGTCCCGCCTGCTGTCCATAGTTCGAGATGGGGCGGCCATCCGGCCCGACTGGTACCGAGGCGTAGCCGGGTCCGGCGCGCCGGCGCTGAATGACGAGATAGGCCACCACCCCGGCAATGACGAGGAGTGTGAGGATGATCCCGACGATCAGCACAACGATCAGGCCCAGCGGGCTACCAGAATTGCTCGGCGGGGGTGCTGTGCCCGTCGTGCCACCGGCGGTGGCCGTCCCGGCCGGAGCGACGGAGAAATCGGCGGTCGCGTGCAATGCGGAGGGGGCACCGTTTTCGGGGTTCGAATCCGCCGCGATCGTGTAGGAGTTCGAATATGTGGAGTCTACCGTAAATGAGAAGGTGAAGCGGCCATCGCTGCCAGGCGCCACCGTTTGCAGCTGGGTATTCTTCGCCCCCTGTGTGAGCGTCACGGTGACTCCCGCGGTGTAGAAGCTGGTGCCGGTGACGGTGAGCTGCTGGCCCACGGGCACCTGGCTCGGCGAAAGCGAGAGCGCCGGCGGCTCGCTGCCGAGCACCGTGTAGCCCGGCGCGGCAGTCACACCGGGCGCGCAGATGAAGTATTGGCCCCCCGTATACGAGGCTGGCCAGATGAACGTGTAGAGTGAGATGGCACCGCTACTCACCGGTGCGCTGCCCAAGGTGGCGATGCGTGTGTCGCAGGTCGCGCTGGGCGAGGCGAAGATTGTCACGGAGGAGCCAGCGTAGCCGGCGCCGGAAACGGAGAGATTCGCGCCCACAGGTCCGCGCCCCGACCTGGGGCTGAGCAGCGAAAGCGTGGCGGGCGTGGCTGTCGGCGGCGGGGTTGTCGCGGTCGGCGTCGCAGTCGCCGTTGTTGACGGCGAAGGAGAGCCTGTCGGCGTATTTGTCGGCGCGAGTGCAGGGGGCTGAGGGGGCCCGGGCGGCGTCTCTGCGCCAGCGGGCACGCTCAGCAACGCCAGCGCAGCGCACAGCGCCAGCGCGAACAGTGCCGCCGCAACGAGTTGGAGTAGGCGGTGGTCCTGCTGAGGAGGCCACCTATGCGCCCACCAGTTCCTGTGCTTATCGGCTCGCATTGCCGCCACCCGCCTTCAAGCCGCGCCCTGCCCGAGACGTCCCTTGCTTACACGCGGCAAGCGCAGCTATGGTTTCACCTGCCCACCGAGGCGCCCCGTGGCCTACGATGATACCGGCGTTCATAATAGCCGGACAGACGGCGCGCGTCAAGAATCGGGACTGCTGATGTGGAGAATGGGCACAGGTCGTGCGTGCCCGGTGACTCGCGCGCGGTGAGCGTCGCGGCGGCAGGAGTCCCTTGTTGTGCCCAACGGGCACGTGTTATGCTGTCGCCGGGAATGATTCCCTGTCGCGGTTATGCCAGGGGCCGTAGCTCAGGGGTAGAGCAGGGGCCTTTTAAGCCTCGTGTCCGGGGTTCGAATCCCCGCGGCCTCACCCAGTCTGGATTCGTGGCATGCATGCGTTGAAGTCAACAAGGGGACTTCACGATGCAGCTCGCAGCAGCTTTGACAGAGTTTGGGTACGCAAAGGACCACTCGGCAGAGTCGCGCCGATGGTACAAGAGTCGCTTAGGGGCCTTCATCTGTTGGATAGAGGAACAGGGCGTTACCAACATCGAAGACATCACCACAGCCCTTGTCCGTCGCTACGTAGACTACCGGCGCAACACTCCGGCTAACCACGGCAAATCCCTGGACTCGCACACCTTACACGGCCATGTGCGTGCCATCCGTGCCTTACTCTATTGGGCAGCGGACGATGATTTGCTGGACAGACAGGTTCCCAAGCGTGTGAAGCTGCCCACGAAAGAGCAGAAGCTACTTGCTGTCTTCACCCCCCAACAGCTTGACCGACTCATGCGCGCGTGTGATAGCAACGAGACGCCCCAACGTGACAAAGCCATGCTAGCGGTCCTGTTGGATACCGGAGTACGTGCAGCGGAGTTATGCACCCTTACCCTTGCTGATGTCACCTTTACGCCGGACGATGCCTACCTGTTGGTCCACGGCAAGGGCAGGAAGCAGCGCGAAGTGCCACTAGGCCGTACCTCGCGCCGACTCCTACACGCCTACATCCACCGGGTACGCCCGACCGTGGAGGAACAACACGTCTTCCTAGCCAAAGGTGGTGGAGCGCTGACACCGAACGGGCTGGACCAACTCTTGTACCGACTGAGACGGCGCGCGGGAGACGGGCATTTCACAGGCGTTCGGGTGTCAGCACATACCTTCAGGCACACCTACGCAGTTCGCTCACTAGAGGCCGGTGCCGATATCTACAAGCTCTCGCGTCTGATGGGCCATAGCACCGTTTCTACGACCGAGGGGTACCTGAAGGCGTTTACCAACCGAGCAGCTAGGCAAGGTGGCGTAAGCGTGCTGGATGCTCTTTCCTCAAAGCGGTGCTAACGCCGTTCTGCTGCTTCCCAATACAAAAACCACAAGGGGCGACTGGCTGCCATGGGACGAATTCGACCCACAGCTCCACCAGCCGCCCCAACGAAACAACGCTACTCGATGCCGAAGCCAGCCATACCCAACAGGAAGTCACAGTCCCAGGATTTGCCGCTTCTTCGCATCGAACTCCGCTTGTGTCAGCACGCCTCTGTCCTTGAGCGCAGCGAGCTTATCTAACTCGTCTGCTGCGGATGGGGCAGGCATCGCGTATCGAACGGGCGCCTGCTGTTGCTGCCTGTACGTGCCCTGGTAGTACTCGATAAGCTGCTTGGCATGCTCGAAGTCGCGGGTTTGGCTCCCCTTGAACAGGATGGCGTTTTCGTCATTGGCCGCTGCGACTGCACCACCCTGTTTGGATTCCTGGCCGCCTGTGAATGCCAAGCGAATGAAGCCACGAGTGAGGCCAGGCTTTTTCATCTGCACTGCTGTGATTTGGTCTATGCGGATTTCCTTGTCACCCTGCTGCATCGAAAAGCCAAAAAAGCCCTTGCGATGGATAACGACTTTCATTGGCGTGACGATTAACTGCCCAGTGATACCCTTAGCCACGAACGTGTCACCTGGTTGATTGACCGTACTCATCCTTTTGCTCCTTTTTACTGACCAGTGAGGGCGTTTCCTAACTCATGTCACCAGCCCTCCCAGGTGTGAGCGAGTACGCGCTTGGGTGAGCGGATCAGGTCGGGGCGTCCAGCCTGGTGAGCGGCGAGTCCGACGATCACCGTGGCAGCATAAGTCAGTGCGACCTGCGTGGCGATCGCCGACCAGCCAGCCAGTGGCGGACGCTGGAGCCGAAAGCAAGAGAAGAGCGAGAAGACGCGGCCGAAGAAGCGCTCGATGGAGCTGCGTTTGCCCAGTTCGTCGGCGGTCCAGGTGGGGGGTAAGCAGGAGCGATTCTTCTGCCGCTTCGGATTCCAGGGGATGACCGCCACTGCACCGAGCGCCGTGTGGATCCAGGCAATCAGGCGCAGCCCCCAGTAGCCGGCATCCAGGCGAATCACGCGCGGACGCAGACCATAGAGGCGGATCGCCCAGGCGAGCAGCGGACGGGCAAAGGGGGCGTCATGCACGTTGGCGGGGGAGAGCAAGAAGAGTAACGGCAATCCCGAGCCGCGACACAAAAGGGTGTGGACGCGGTAGCCGCGCAGGAGCGGACGGGGATGGTGGGCAGGGGCGTGCCCGACGGCGGCATCAGGGTCGGCTCGCCGCCAGGCCAGGATAGGCGCGCTGTCGACGATGAGATCACGCCCGCCCGCCACACGCCACCGCACCGCGAGGCGCACCACGACCACCAGCAGCGCCTCGGCCACCGGCGCTCCCGCTCGCGCGGCTCGCTTCCACTGCTGGGAGGGACTCGGGACCAAGGGCTGGCCAGCTGCGTCGAGGGGGAGCCCGCATGCCTGGGCGAGGGCGGGCCAAGTGACTAACCAGTCGTGCATATCTTGGTAGGAGAGACGCCACAGCACGCGCAAGAGGGCGATGAGCAGCAGGGACGCCTCGCAATAGCGACGGGGACGTCCGCCCGGTCCTGCCGACAACGGCGGTGGGCAGCGCCAGTGAGCATAGGAGATGGCCAGGCGGCACAGCGCCAGCAGATGCAGCTGGTGCACGAGTGTCAGCGCATCGAGATGCAAAGCCGGACGCCTCCCCACCCGAGCCCGGTGATATGCTGGGGGCGGGGCGGGCGCCTGAGGATTACGGGAAGCAGGCAACATAGGGGCTGACCTCCGCGTCGCGGGAGCGAACCGCGACTGAAGGCAGCCTACTCCATTGGTCCGGCCAGGAAGCGTCTTCAATCGGCTGCCTATGTAGGCAGCGTATCGCGCACCGAGGTGTCGCATGGCAGAGGAACAGTCGGCCGAGTGGCCCCATTTCAGACTGGTAACCTACTCGGCGCCGACCGGTATCCCCCACGGGTGGGATGCGGAGTTGCTCGACAAGGGGGCGCCGGATGGCTTGGTCTGTACGGCTGCCCGCGAACTGATCCTGTTCGACCATCCCAATGCTGGCCCGCTGGTGTGCTTTGGAACGAGTGGACCGCATCATTACTTCTGCCTGGACCCGCGTACTTCTCAGGTCGTGCACATCTCGTACGGGGCATTCAGAATCGGTGACCCGCAGCCCAGTTTCGTGGGGCGCGCATGGCCCGTCAACTCGAGTCTCGACCACTTCATCGCTTCGATCCGCGCCGTGACAGAGCGCTTCCCATTCGACAGCGAGGTCACCGGCAGGGACCGCCGAGGGGAGGAAGATGAGGAGTCCCGTGACGATCGACTCTTCAACGAGTGGGAACAGGCGGTGTTGGAGCTGGGGGAGATCCTGGACCGCATCGACCCGGCGAACCCAATCCAGGGCGGGGTGTTCTGGGGTGACTTTCTGGCGGATGTGGGCATGGGCAATTACGCCAGTGAGTCCTGGCTACACCAACCCGACTGTTGAAGCGTTTTCGCCATGTCGCAGCCAGGTTAGGAAATGCTCTCTGACCAGTCATTAAACTCAGTATAGAGGAGCGGTCAATCGCCCATGTAGCAGTCTCCCTTATCTCCGCCCGCAGAGTTCCTTCGTGCCTACCCATCTTTCCTTCAGCATCCGCTTCTGCGTGTAGCGAATCTTCACCTTCCCGCGCTTCAGTTCCACTACCTCGGCAGCGACCGGAATGCGGAATATCCAACCAGAGTAAGGCTTATAGAGCCAGCACACACCCATGCCTACGGTTGGTGACACGGTGGCATCTGTGTCGGGTACGCACAGCTTATATTCCCTGGCCTGCTCCTGTGCGCCAAGCTCGGCTGACGACGCCGCGACAGAGCCGATGACAGCGCCAACCATGAAGTCTTCGAAGAAGCTCATTACGCGTATTTCCTAGTTCTACTCATGCCAATTTGGGCGAGCGAGTTATAGAATGGGGCTATGTCGAGAAAAGACGGACGCCGTATCAACTGGTACACCCGGCACTGGTCTGACTTGTCAGAGGTCTACGGGACCGTGATTGAGGTCGCCAACGCGCACGCACGGTATCTGGACTACGAGGTCCGCCTTTGGACTCTGGCGACGTGGGACCGGTCATGCGGGTCAAACTCCTGGTGTTCAAACGCAGCGGGAAACACGGACAGCCGATACACGAGATACTCTCGGTGGATGTGGAGCGCCGAGCCGGCAAGTTCCACCCGAAGACGGCAGATAGAGCACCCTACCCGCCCTACAAGTAACCGGCACGGACGCCGACAGCATGCGGTCGTCGCCTTCTACGATGAGTCGAATGTCCCCTTCGACAACAACCCAGGCAAACCTGGTATCAGCCCCAAGACTCGAAGTGGTCATAAAGCCAGTCGTCAGCAAAGCGAATGGCGACATAGAGCACCGGCAGCGCAAAGGCTCCGATGGCAAGCCAGTACCAACTGGTGGCAAGCGCAACTGTCAACGCGACAGCAAGGCCGATAGCTATGTACGCATCTCGTTCCTCAAGCATCATGTCTGTCTCTCCTTCTTCAAGCAGTCTTGTCTAACATTGTCGTGTCTGGATGCAGCCGATTGTTGGACACTAGATATGCCGCGAAATAGGGCATGCGGTGCAGCATGAAGCTGTCGTGGTCGCCAATCAAAGCTTTGCGCTCGGTCCTGGGCACATCCCTCAGAGCATCGCGGCACACGACACACACGCGCATGTTGGTGCCTTCAATCTTGGGAAGTCCGACTCCATCACAAAGGGAGCATGGGAGTTCGTCCCTGGTCAGCCTGGCCAGCTCGTCTATCCTGTCGTACATCGCAAGTGTCGGCGGAATGGGGTCGCGCTTGGGGCACAGCAATTGCGCTACATGGTCCTTAACTTGTTTCTTGCGTGTCCTGTTGTTGGTCGCTTTCTTCGTTGGCATAGGTGTCTCCTATAGATGTCATGGAGATGCGTATTTCGGACGCAGAGATGAATGAAAGAAGGTGTCAGCAAAATGCGGGTGAGGCCAGGCAGGAAGAGGGTTGAAGGCGGGTCGAAGTGGCTCACGTTGGGGATGATGGTGGCACATTCGTAGGGTTCGCGGCGCGGGGGCGGGATGGATTCGCCTGAACACGTCTCATACCGCGTCGCGCCACATCGTTATAGATTGACAGAGGCAGGTGCAAGGCTTGGCTTGGTGCCCTGTCGGAAACCTGTCGAACACTGCTAGAGGGTGACGACATGGACGAGCATCGAGAGGCAGCGCCTTTCCCACGGAAAGGACAGCAGGTGCGGGTGTGTGGCGCTGGGCCGTTCGCGGGGTACGTTGGCACCGTCGTCGATGTTGACGAGTTGCCGCACCATGTCCAGGTGGTCGTTGATTTCTTCGGCCGAGAGGAAAATCTCCGCCTGAACGTGCTCGAACTCGAAGCCGCCCCATGAAAGGGCTTCCTGCCTGGGACGGGAGAGGCCCTCACCGAACTACAACGGCATGCCGCGACTTGGTATCACACCTGAAAAGAACCGGGTTCGTATGGTGGTGCGGCGGGCCACATCTTCAGCTGGATACACGGTTCCCAAGTCGTAATAGATAATCTCTATTACACTTCGGGAACCGCATATCCTTACACACCTCTTCTCCTAAACAGCATCTTCTACGCCGCCGCCGCGCCACCGCCGCAGCCAGTCTGTCGCGTCCGTCTTGCGCACCCGCGCCTCCTGCGCCAGCCGTGCCGCCGTCAGTCTCACTCCCATCGCTTCTTGCCGCCTTGCCGCCGCTGTCAGCGCATTCATCCGTTCTTCCTCTCTGGCCTCCGTCCTCAGCCTTCCATCCTCTGTCAGCGTGGCGAACTGCGTCACCTCATGCGTCATGGGCAGGTAGTCCACTTCGACATCTGTGAGCGTTATCACCGTCCGGTTTGGGTAGCGGAGGGCACGGCTTCTATGCGCTGACTGTGTAAGCTCCGAGCTGGTGAGATGGTCCGCCAGGTGCTGAAGCCTTCCGTCTGCGTATCGTCCCATCTCAAACGTCTCATCAATCGGTTTCTCATCGTCCGCGTACAGCACCCTCCCCATCCGCGCCACATCATCTGGATTCCAGGCTGGCGTACCAAGCACTATCAGCACCTCCACGTCACTCAAATCATTCGAGCCGCGTTGGCCCCAGTAATTCAGCCATTTCCCCTCCGTCACTCCCAACGCATCAACCAATTCACGCCCCCCGCCTTCATCGTTGGGGAGCAGGTCCTTGAAGGTAATCAGCCCAACCGTCGCGCCCTCACGGCAGTATGTGTTGAGCAGGTAGCGAATCCGGCCTATCGCGCGCTTCTGTACCTCGGCTCGGTTCGCGTTCTTCGTCAGGTTCATCTTGCCGAACCGTGTCATTCTGGCCGCAATGTGCCGTGTGCCTGCCATCGGCTCAACCGTGCTCCGCACCATACGCACCGGACGCCCAAAGAAGCGCTGGAGTATCTCGGCATCCGCTGTCGCGTCCATCACGCGCACTTGTCGTCCCGCTCGCAGTAGCAGCTTCTCCGAGAGGCACAACGCGCCTTGCCGTGTGACACGCAAGCAGCTATTCCAGTCTCCACCTGTCTGCCACTTCGCCAACTCTGCGGACATCATGCGCACCAACTTTGGCACCACGACCGGCGGCAGTGCTTCCACATCAGGCAACGTCTCCGCGTTCGTGTAAGGCCACTCCCGCATCTCCTTGTCCCTGCCTGCCAGTCGCAGCACCACATTCGCCAACTGGCCGCCACAGTGCCCGTTAAGCGCGTCAAACAGTGGCTTCCCTTGGTTGGTACCAGTCGCACCCACCAGGACGTGTGTAGCCGCTTCGAGCAGCACGTACGCATCATCCCCTGGTTGATACTTCGCTCTGGCTGCCATCAGCTTATCCCTCGTGAAGTCTAGCGGCGGTATCCACTTGGGCAGGTTGAACTCGTCAATGCCATAGACATCATGCTCCCGAATGTAGCCCGTGCCCGCATGCTCCACCTAGTAGACGGTGCTACCCTCGCGGTCCATCTGTTGCCAGTAGCGGCAGTTGTGGGCTTTGTGGATGCCGGCGGTGTTGTAGCCGAGTTCCGCAAGCGCCTGGTGAAGCTGCCAACCCTCTGGACAGTTCGTCTGGTTGCATCCCTCTTGGACGTGCCAGCCTGAGAAGTCAACCGAATCTACTTGGTTCTTGCGCTCGACTATCAGCCCGATGTCCTGCTTGCCCTGGGGATGCTTGCGCGTGGGCCGTCCCCGCTCCGCAGCCTCATGCGTCTTGCCTGTGCCTGGGGGTATGGCAAGCACACGCACCTTAGCCGCATCCTCGTAGCTTCTCGGCCTGCGTACCAGCTCCCGTCCAGCCTCCCTTGCCACCTCTCGGAGCTTCTTCGCTCGCTCTGTTTCCGTCTCGGTACTGTTGAGCCAGGGCCGCGCATGCCGCACCACTAGCGTCTGCTTCGGCACCTGTCTTGCTGGTTGGTACGCATTACTGACATACTGGAGCGTCATCTCGCCATAGGTCAGGTCGCCATGCCGCTCGTCCCACTTGTCGCGGTACAGGCCCGACTGCCGAAACAGCGCGTCCGTCTGGTCTACGTTACCCTTGGCAGCACGCATCAACATGGTACATAGCGCCGCATCCGCCTCTGACTGGCTTCCATCCTCTGCTTCCCAGTCGCCCGCCCATAGCCGCTCGAATCGCTCCCCGTCACTGGCCTGTCGTGCCCGCTTCAGCACGACTTCATCAGCATCATCGTTGGCGACTCGTGGGTGAATGCTGCACGGCTTCTTCTGCTGTTTCTCGTTGGGCCAGATTCGTTTATAGACCCTCTCCAACGCCTCCTCACACGCGGTAATCGCTCTCCGGCCTGCGTACACATCACCCGTCATGGCACAGAAGCGTCCGGTCTCATACATCTCGAAGCCGAGTGTGGAGTTCTTGCAGGCGTCTCCTGGCTTCACACCACGGACAATGATATGCAGCCCCTTGCCTGACTGACTTACTTCCGTGTAGCTGACAACCTCCGCCAGTACCCAACCAGCAAGCTCACTCACGCCCCCGCCACTGATGCATTTATCCAAATCCAGAAACACATTGTC
>WNFM01212038.1_pt1 | contig 10821 bp, 12 predicted proteins | sample 5400271 | NCBI WGS metagenome assembly WNFM01 (sample SAMN13153352, study PRJNA577476) | soil metagenome | isolation source: 60 cm saprolite on Douglas fir-dominated hillslope | place: USA:California | collected 2013-09-17 | reverse complement strand
GATTGAGGAGCAGGGCGGCGTGGAGGGTGACCTGCGCAAGGACATCTCCATGAACATCAAGCGGCTGATGGAAATCGGCTGCTTCCGCGGGCTGCGGCACCGCCGCAACCTGCCGGTGCGCGGCCAGCGCACCAAGACCAACGCGCGCACGCGCAAGGGCCCGAAGAAGACCGTCGGGCGCGGAAAGAAGGCGAAGTAATGGCTCCTCCTCGCAGGGCTGCCGCCACCCGCGGTCGCACGCGCCGTCGCGTTCGCAAGAACATTGCGATCGGCCAGGCGCACATCAAGACGTCGTTCAACAACACGATCGTCGCCCTGACCGACAAGGACGGCAACGTGATCGTCTGGGAGTCCGCCGGCTCGGCCGGGTTCAAGGGCTCCCGCAAGTCGACGCCGTTCGCTGCGCAGGTCACCGCCGACTCGGCCGCGTCCTCAGTCGACCCGATAGTGCAACTATCGGGTCTCCCTGCGTCCTTGCATCACTTGGTGCTAACGAGCCAGAAGCACGGCAGCATCACTGGCAGGGGCACTGATGGCGAGAGACCGTTCACCGAAGTGCAAGCAGTGCCGCCGCGAGGGGATGAAGCTCTTCCTCAAGGGCGAGCGCTGCCTGACCGAGAAGTGCGCGATCGAGCGCCGCTCCTATCCGCCGGGCGAGCACGGCCGCGGCCGCATCAAGCAGAGCGAGTATCTGCTGCAGCTGCGCGAGAAGCAGAAGGCCCGCCGGTTCTACGGCCTGCTCGAGACGCAGTTCCGCACGTACTACGAGAAGGCGAACAAGCAGGGTGGCATCACCGGTGACAACCTGCTGCGCATGCTCGAGACGCGGCTCGACAACGTCGTGTACCGCCTCGGCTTCGCAGCGTCGCGTGCGCAGGCGCGCCAGCTCGTCCGTCACGGTCACTTCTCGGTGAACGGCCGCCGCGTGAACATCCCGAGCTACCAGGTCAAGCCTGATGACGTCGTCTCGCTGAAGACCGGGTCGGGCGCGGAGCAGATCGTCCGTGATGCAACCGACCTCACCGCCGCCGTCGCACCTTGGCTGCAGGCAGACCATGACGGCCTCAGCGGAACCGTCTTGAAGTGGCCGGAGCGTGCCGAGATCGACACCCCGGTTTCCGAACAGTTGATCGTCGAGCTCTACTCCAAGTAGTAGAGCCCGCTTAAGAAAGGACACAAGTGGCAGTACGCGCGACTGATTTCCAGATGCCGAAGATCACCCACGAAGAGGTGAACGAGAACCGCGGCGTGTTCGTCATCGAGCCGCTCGACCGCGGCTTCGGCTACACGTTCGGCAACTCGCTGCGCCGGGTGCTGCTCTCCTCGCTGGAGGGCGCCGCGGTCACCTCGGTGAAGATCGAGGGCGTCGCGCACGAGTTCACAACCCTGCCGGGCGTCCGCGAGGACGTCACGGACATCATCCTGAACCTGAAGCAGCTCGTCTGCATCCTCCACGGCGAGTCGCCGGAGGTGGAGGTGCGTCTGACGAAGCGCGGTGAAGGCGTGGTCACGGCAGCCGACATCGAGGCCCCCGCGGATCTCGAGATCCTCAACCCGGACCTCGAAATCGCGAACCTCTCGTCGAAGGGCCGCCTCGAGATCACGCTCACGATCGGGCGCGGTCGCGGGTACGTTCCGGCCGAGGGCAACCGCGGCCAGTCGCACACGATCGGCGTCATTCCGGTCGACTCGATGTTCTCGCCGATCAACCGCGTCGCCTACGACGTGGAGGCTGCACGCGTCGGTCAGCGCACCGACTACGACAAGCTCATCCTCGACGTCACGACCAACGGATCGATCGATCCGAAGGACGCGATCGCCGAAGGTGCCGAGATCCTGATCCGCCAGCTGGCGATCTTCACCGACCTCGACAAGATCGAGGGCTTCGGCGAGTCGGCTGCGCAGGCGCAGGACGGCGCCGGCGAGTCGGCGGGCGTCTCGCTCGCGGGCGGGATGGAGAACTTCCCGATCGAGGAGCTCGAGCTCGGCGTTCGCTCATACAACTGCCTCAAGCGCGTTGGCATCGAGACGATCGGCGACCTCGTGACCAAGTCGGAGAACGAGCTGGCCGCCATCCCGAACTTCGGCAAGAAGTCGATCGAAGAGGTCAAGGAGACGCTCGCCCAGCACGGTCTCGGGCTCCGCGGCTCCAACGGGGCGGAAGGCTAGTCCCAGTGCGTCACGCTCGCGCAGGAAAGAAGCTCGGCCGCGATTCGGCGCACCGCAAGGCTCTCTACTCGAACCTTGCGGGTGCGCTGATCGAGCACGGCCGGATCAAGACGACCGTCACGAAGGCGAAGGCAGTCAAGCCGCACGTCGAGCACATGATCACGCTCGGCCGCCGCGGCGACCTGCACGCTCGCCGGCAGGCGACGGCGTTCCTGCGCTCGCGCGATGTGGTGCACAAGCTGTTCACGGACGTCGCGCCACTCTTCAAGGATCGGCCGGGCGGTTACACGCGGATCATCAAGATCGGCACGCGGCCCGGCGACTCGGCGGAGATGGCGTACATCGAGCTCGTCGACGAGGAGTACGTCGCGACGCAGCGCGAGGAGCGCACTCCGGATCCGGTGGTCGTTCCGGAACCGGAGACCGCGGACGAGCCCGAGGCAGCGGTTGCCGAGGGCGGGACGGAGGAGCCTTCCGAGGACGAAGCAGCGTCCGACGAAGAGCCGGCGGCGGAGCCCGACGAGGTGTCAGACACCGCTGACGCGGTGTCGGACACCGGCGACGAGCCCGAAGCTCCCGCCGCGAAGTCCTAACCGGCTGAGCCGATTACCGCGCCGACGACGGCGATGATCGCGCCGCCGACCGAGATCGCGAGCAGCGATTTCAAGAAGCCGGTCTGGAAGAACTTCCAGCGGATCACCGCGAGGGCGATCAGTTCGAACGCGACGACGATCCCGGCCACAACGACGGCGGCGTGGTAGTTCGTGATTAGGAACGGCAACGTGTGCAGGATGCCGCCGAGGAACGTCCCGATCCCGGTGATCGCGCCGCGGATCTGAGGGCTGCCGCGCCCGGTGAGCTCCCCGGTGTCGGAGAGGCCTTCCGAGAACGCCATTGAGATCGCGGCGCCGATCGAGGTCGCGAGGCCTGCGATGAACGCCGTGTGGGGCTTCTGTGTGTAGAACACGATCCCGAAGATCGGCGCGAGTGTCGACAGCGACCCGTCGATCAGCCCGACCATCGCCGGCTGGACTCGCTGCAGCAGGAAGCTGTGCTCTTCGGACACGGATAGAGTATAACCGACGGACGCCAAGTGACTAGATCATCAGGCAGACCTTACAAGCTGTGCAAGGAGCGCCTGACGTGCGGCTGAAGCTAACGATCGAATACGACGGCACGGACTTTCGCGGCTGGGCGCGGCAGCCCGGGGAGCGGACGGTCGAGGGCGAGTTGCAGCGCGCGATCGGCGAGTTGTACGGCGCGGGCGAGCTGGTAGTCGCGGGCCGCACGGACACGGGCGTGCACGCGCTCGCGAACGTCGTGTCGGTGGACGTCGAAGGCGGGCCGCCTCCCGACCGCGCGGTGCCCGCGATCAACACACGGCTGCCACGGGACCTGGCGGTCAGCCTTGCCGAGCCGGTCGGCGACGACTTCCACGCCCGTTACGACGCGCGCTCGCGCTCGTATCGCTACCGCGTGTGGCGCCGGCGCGAGCGTTCCGCGCTGGAGGCGCGGCGGTCGCTCTGGTACCCGCGTGCGCTCGACCTGGACGCGCTGAACGAGAACGCGCAGTCGCTGCTCGGCGAGCACGACTTCCGCGCGTTCACGCCGGCCGAGACGCAGCACAGACTGTTCACCCGCACGATTGAGAGTGCCGGGTGGTCGCAGCTCGACGAGAGCGTCGTCGCCTTCGAGATCACGGCCGACTCGTTCCTGCGCCACATGGTCCGCACCCTGGTCGGCTCGATGCTGCAGGGCCGCGAGCTGGCCCCGCTCCTCACGGGCCGCCTCCGGAGCGAAGCAGGCCCGACGGCGCCGCCGCACGGCCTGTACCTGAGCGACGTGACCTATTAGGCCATGGCCCAGGGACAGTCCCTGGGCCATGCTTGATCGGGACCTGTTCAGGGCAGACAATTGGCGGGTGCACACGTGCCGCCACTGTGGGAACGGCGTCGAGGACAGGTTCCGCTTCTGCCCGTGGTGCGCCGTGCCCCAGCGCAGCAAGCTCGTCGAGTTCTTCGCGCCGCATCCGGACGTGCCGACGGATGCCGGCAGGGCCCTCCGCGTCTCGCGCTACTTCGCGAGTGACGAGCGGCCGTCGCAGCTCCGCTTCAGCATCTGGTCGGGCGACTCGGCCGACGCCGCCGTCTCGCTCAGCGAGGAAGAGGCCGCCCGCCTGGCGGAGTTCGTCGCCCCGACGACGCGCCGGCCGTTCTTCGACCAGCTGCGCGACTCGCTCCGCCTCTAGAGTCCGACCCAGAGGCGGCTGGCTACGATCGGCGCGTGCGCTACCCGGTCGTTCTCTTCGATCTCGACGGCACCGTCATCGACTCCGGCGCGATCATCCTCGCCTCGATGCGGCACGCGGCGGAGACGGTCGTCGGTGGCGAGTGGGCCGACGACGAGCTGATGAAGGCGGTCGGCGGGCCTGGGCTTGAGGCGCAGATGGTCGCGCTCGATCCGAACCGCGTCGACGAGCTCGTGCGCGTGTACCGCGAGCATAACGAGCCGCTGCACGCCACGCTCGAGTGCTGCCTCGGCATGGACGAGGTGCTGGCGACGCTGCAAGCGCGCGGCCACCGGCTAGGGATCGTGACCGCGAAGCGCCGGCTGACGGCGGACCTCGCCTTTGCGCAGATCCCGATCGAGCACCTCTTCGAGACCGTGGTCGGCGGCGACGAGACCGAGCACCACAAGCCGCACCCGGCGCCGCTGCTGCTCGCGCTCGAGCGCCTCGGCGCCTCCCCCGAAAACGCCGCGTACGTGGGCGACTCGCCATTCGACATGCAGGCGGCGAAAGCGGCTGGGCTCTTTGCGATCGGCGTCAGCTGGGGGCGGATCCACACGGCCGAGAAACTGACCGACGCAGATGTGGTGGTCGACCGCGCGGAGGAGCTGCTTGACCTCGTCTAAGACGACAGCGCACCGCGCCGAAGAGCTGCGCTCGAAGCTCAACCGCTGGCTGCACGAGTATCACGTGCTCGACGACCCCAGCGTCGACGACGCGACCTACGACCGTCATTACGACGAACTCGTCGAGCTCGAGCGGGAGCATCCGGAGCTCGTCACCTCCGACTCGCCAACGCAGCGCGTCGGCGCGCCCGCCTCCGAGAAGTTTCAGAAGGTGCGCCACCTCACCGCGATGGGCTCGCTCGAGAAGGTGACGACCGAGGAGTCGCTCGTGAGGTGGACCGAGGACGTGCAGAAGCGGCTCGACAGCGACGAGCCGGTTGCCTTCGTGCTCGAGCCGAAGATCGACGGGCTCGCGATCAACCTCGCCTACGAGAACGGCCTCTTCACGCGCGGCGCGACGCGCGGCGACGGGGAGGTCGGCGAGGACGTGACCGTGAACCTGCGGACGATCCCGTCGATCCCGCTGCGCATGCTAGGCGACGACGTGCCGTCGCTGATCGAGGTGCGCGGCGAGGTCTACATGCCGTTGAGCGGTTTTCGCGAGCTGAACGAGCGGCTGATCGCCGAGGACAAGAACCCGACGCCGAACCCGCGCAATGCGGCGGCCGGATCGTTGCGCCAGAAGAACCCGGCGATCACCGCGACGCGTCCGCTCTCGTTCTGGGCGTACGGTGTCGGCGCGCACGAGGGGGTCGAGCTGCGCACGCACTGGGAGACGCTGGCCTGGCTGAAGGAGCACGGCTTCCCGATTAACCCGTTCGCCGAGCGGCTCGAGTCGATCGAGGCCGTCGCGAAGGCGTGCCGGGACTGGGAGCGCAAGCGCGCGAAGCTCGACTACGAGATTGACGGCATCGTGATCAAGGTCGACGACTACGACCAGCAGCGGCGACTCGGCGCGCTGCACTCACGGCCGCGCTGGGCGCGCGCGTACAAGTGGGCGCCGATGACCGCGACGACGCGGCTGAACAAGATCATGATCCGCGTCGGCCGCACCGGCGCGCTGAATCCGTGGGCGATCATGGAGCCCGTCGAGGTCGGCGGCGTGACGATCTCCCGCGCCACGCTCCATAACGAAGAGGACATCAACCGCAAGGACATCCGCGAAGGCGACGACGTGATCGTGCAGCGCGCGGGTGACGTGATCCCGCAGATCGTCGGGCCGGCCCGCCCGCATCGCAGAGGAACGAAGCCATTCAAGATGCCGACGCACTGCCCGCTCTGTGGCACCGAGATCGTGAAGCTCGAGGGCGAGGTGAAGCACTTCTGTCCGAACCGCGCCTGCCCCTCGCGAGGCCTCGAGACGCTGATCAACTGGGTGCAAGGTCCGGCCGACATCGACGGCGTCGGCGAGCAGACGGTGCGGACGCTCTGGGACAAGGGGCTCGTCCGGTCGTTGCCCGACCTGTACCGCCTGACGAAGGAGCAACTGCTCGAGCTCGACGGTTTCGGCGAGATCTCCGCGACGAATGCGATCGACCAGATCGAGGCGTCGCGGACACGCGTCCCGTTCGCGCGCGTGCTCCTCGGGCTGAACATCCCGGGCATCGGCTGGATCCTCGCGCAGAATCTCGCGCGTCATGTCGGTAGCGTCGATGCGCTGATCGCGGCGGCTCCGGAGGACCTCGCGGACGTCGAAGGTTTCGGGCCGGATCGCGCCGAGGGAGTCGCCGAATGGTTTGCGGACGAAGACAACCTGCGCCTAGTCGACGAGCTCCGCGCGATCGGCCTGAACTTCGAGGCCGACGAGAGCGACAGGCCCGTCGAAGGCCGCCTGACCGGGACGCAGTACGTGATCACCGGGACGCTCGAGTCGATGTCACGCGAGCAGGCGCGCGAGGCGCTCGAAGCGCTCGGCGCGAAGGTCTCCGACAACGTCTCGAAGAAGACGACCGGCGTATTCGTCGGGGAGAGCCCCGGCTCGAAGGTCGCGAAGGCCGAGAAGGCAGGCGTCCCGATCCTCGGCGAGGACGACCTGAAGCAGTTGTTAGCCGGCTGACGCGAGCGCGGTCGCGAAGCGATCCTGCGCCTTCTCGGCGGAAAGCCGCCGCACGGGCCAGCCGTTCTGCAGCACCGCGAACCCGTACTGATTGCGCACGTAGCCGCTGAGTGCCGAGGCACGGTCGGTCGTGCCGGTCTTGGCGCGCACCGCACCGCGCGCCGGCGGCTTGCGCAACCGCTTGTCGAGCGTGCCGTTGATGCCTGCGATCGGCAGCGACGCCCAGAACGGGTTGCGCAGATCGACGTCGTCCCAGACCGCGACGAGCAGCGCGGCCAGCGCGCGGGCCGTCAGGCGGTCGTCGAGCGAGAGGCCGGAGCCGTCGGTGATGCGCACGCCCGCGAGCGGCACCCCTGCTGCGACGAGATCTCGCCGCACGACGGTCGCGCCGGCTGCCGTCGTCCCTGCGTCGCCGGTCTCGGCGCCGACTTCCTTCAGCAGCATCTCGGCGATGAAGTTGTCGCTCTCGTGGTCCATCTCGGCGACGACCGCCGGCAGCGGATCGGACTCGACCTGGGCGAGTGCATACGCGTCCTCGGGAGCGCGGCCGAGCCCGACGGTGCCGGATGCCACGCCGTGCTTCCGGAGCAAGAGCTTCAGCTCCCCTGCGGCGGCGAGCGCGGGCTGTCGCGCCGTGTGGTGGTCGTACCACCCGCGGTCGACAATCAGCGCCGAGAGCGGCGGGCATTCGTTGATGTAGTACGACGCCTTCCACCCCGGTGCGGTGCGCTGCGCGTCGAACCAGGACTCGTCGCCGTACACGCGCCCGTCGATGCGGCTGATCCCGAGGTCGGCGATCTGCGTCGCGAGGCGCTCGACCTGCAGCGACGTCAACGTCGGGTCGCCGAAGCCCTTGAGGAACACGTCGCCGTGCCAGACGCTCTCCTCCTGGTAGCCGCGGCCGAAGATCTCGGTGCGGAAGCGATAGGTCGCGCCGAGCTCGTGCAACGCAGTGAACGAGACCGTCAGCTTCTCGTTCGACGCGGGCGCAAGCGGCAGATCGGGGTGCCGCGCGAACAGGAGCTGCCCGGTCTGGAGATCGACGACCACCGCCCCAGAGGCGGTGGGCGAGTTGCCGGGGACGGCCAGCGCATTCGCGAGGCGCGTCGGCAGCGGCACGAGCGCTGCGCCACCGGCCGGGGCGAGCAGCAGCGCGGCACAGACGATGAGCAGGCCCCGGCGCACGCGGCCATTGTGCCTCCGAGCCCGGCGAGGTGGGCCTCAGGCGGGCGGAAGATGGGACTCCCGGCCCTTGCCGCAAGACCGCCGTGGCCGAAGAATCGCTGTGGCGGGAGGATGACCGAGCTGCTTGAACAGATCAACGCGCTAATCAGCGCCCCGACGCGTGATCTCGAGACGATCGAGCGCACGCTGACGGACGGCTATGCGCATGCGCTGGCGCTCGAGGCGGAGAAGTGGCGCCTCGAGAAGCGGATCAACGAGGTGGCGCAAAGCCTGGAGCGGGGAGACACAGCGAAGAAGGCGCGTGAGCTCGCAACGCTTGCGAACCGTGTTGAAGTCAGCGTCGACGATCTCACTGCGCTCCGCTCGGTGCTCGCCGAGCTCCGGCGGCATGCCGACGCGGTTCGCGTCGGCAGCCTCGCGTAGTTAGACGATCCCGGAGCGAACCGCGTAGACCGCGGCCTGGATCCGGTTCTCGATCTGCAGCTTCATCAGGATGTTCGAGATGTGGTTCTTCACCGTCTTCGGACTGATGTGCAGCTCGCCGGCGATCATCGCGTTGTCCTTGCCGTTCGCGATCAGCTTCAGCACTTCGATCTCACGATCCGACAGCTCCGACTGGATCAGCTCGGCTTCGCGGTGAGATGCGCTCGAGGCGCGGATGCGCTGCAGCACCTTCGCCGCGATGGTCGGCGAGACGAGCGACTCGCCGACCGACGCTGCCTTGATCCCCTGCATCAGCTCGCTGATCGAGGCGTCCTTCAGGAGGTAGCCACACGCGCCGGCGAGGATCGCATCCATCACGTCCGTGTCCTGGTCGGAGATCGTGAGCACGAGCACGCGCGTCAGCGGGGCGATCATCGAGATCTGCCGGGTCGCCTCGACTCCGCTGATCCCCGGCATGTTCAAGTCCATGACGACCACGTCGGGCGCGAGCTCACGTACCGCCCGCAGCGCGTCTGTGCCGTTGTCGCACTCACCGGCGACGTCGACCCCCTGTTCCTCGAGCAGGTTGCGCAACCCCGTCCGAAACAGGTCGTGGTCGTCCACGAGCAGGACTCGTGGCGAAACGAACTCGGGGTTTTCTGCTGGGTCGCTCAGATCGGCCTACCTGGGCCGACCAGTTTACCCGGCATGCTTCCTAATGAAGTGTGATCGTGACGACCCTGCGGCCCCAGGCGTTCGCCTGGGCGGCTGTGGGGAACCAGAGATCGATCGTCGCACCGATGATCGCTCCGCCCGTGTCCGCCGCGACCGCCTCGCCGTAGCCTGGGATCGTCATGTGCGTCCCGAGTGGGATTACCGACGGATCGACCGCGACGACACCCCAGCCGACCGGTAGCCCGGTGGCGGTCCTGCCGGAAAGCGCGTACCCCGTCGCCGAGACCGAGATCGTTTGGCCGCCGGCGGCAGGCGCGGTCAAGCCGAACGTCGTCCCCGCGGGCGCGATGGTGGTCGCAGCCTGGGCGAGCTGCGCGCTCTTGATCCGCGCGGCGTTCGCCTGCGCGATGAGGGAGGAGATCTGCCCCTGCGTCATGCTGCGCTGGGCGGCGAGCGAGTCGATGTACGAGGTCCGCGAATCGCGCGTTGCTGAGAGGGCGTTCGCTGTTGCGCGCGCCTGCTGCGTCGCCACTGCAAGTGCCGCCTCGCGCGCGGCGAGCTGGCGTGACGCGGAGCCGAGGTTCGCGCGCGCAGCCTTGAGCTCGCTGATCACATCTTCGCCCTGGCTCGTCATTCGGCTGAGGTTGTCAAGGCTTGTCATCGCTTCATCGATCGTCTTCGCCCCGAACACGATCTCGAGCGGCTCGACGTTGCCCTGTTCGTACAGCGCACGCAAACGCCCTGCGAGCCGGCTTTGTGCAAGCCGCGCGCTGCGCTTGGCGATGTGCAGTTGATGCGTGAGGCTCGCGCGCTGCGCGCGGAGCGACAGCGTTTGCGTCTGCAGAGTGTTCAGCCGTGACTGTGTGCCGGCAAGACGCTGGTCGAGTGAATAGAGGTCGAGCACGCGGAAGCGCTGTGCGGGGTGATCGCACCGCTGACTGCCGGAGCCGCAAGAACGGCCAGGGCGATCACGGCGAACGGCAAGAGCCGCCGACGCGGCATGTGTGCCTGCCCAAGCACGGAGGCGGACCGTACCACACCTTTCAAGCAGGGACTTCCTGCTTGGTGCAGAAAAAGGCATGTTTTGCGCCCATTAGTGACAGTTGTCCGTTGACGCTCGTCCGAAAAGGTTGCTAACCTCGCCCTAACGTGACGTACCGGCCCCTCCCGGTGCGCCCGTCCCATTCCCTGACCGGGGATTGTCATTCGTAGGCTGGGACAGGCGCCGTACGTACTTACGGGGATCTGCATCGCTCTTTTGGCGGCAGTCCCGGCGTTCGCCGACCCCTCGGTGACCTCCAAGCAGGCGCAGGCGCAGGCGGTCATGGGGCAGTTGCAACATCTTTCGGACTCGCTCGAGCGCGCGCGGTCGCGGTACTACGCCTCGACGCAGCAGCTCGCGAAGATCCAGCACGACCTCCGGGTCAACAGCCACGAGCTGAAGCTCGCGAAGCACAACC
>WNFM01350966.1_pt3 | contig 10825 bp, 6 predicted proteins | sample 5400271 | NCBI WGS metagenome assembly WNFM01 (sample SAMN13153352, study PRJNA577476) | soil metagenome | isolation source: 60 cm saprolite on Douglas fir-dominated hillslope | place: USA:California | collected 2013-09-17 | reverse complement strand
CTCGACGCGCATCGGGCCGCGAAGGCCGCGATTGTAGCGTCAAAACGCTTTCGGCCGGCTTAAGGGCAGCCATGGCGAGCCCAACCGGACGGACGGGCCTGGTGAGGTGGCCAAAGGCGCGCGGTCATGGGCGGGCTGCCGGGGCGAAGGCGGCCGTCCGACCCCGGATTACTTGTAGAATCCTTCGCGCATCCTTGGCCCAACGCGCCTTCCATCGGCCCGGCGCATCAAAATCGACACCTCCGCATGAGCTCCGAAGACCTTGACCTTGCAACGCTGTCCCGCCGCGACAAGCTGCGCATGGCCGCGCTGGTCGTCGTGCTGATCGGTGTGTCGTTGTGGTTTTCGTCGCAATTCCGAATTCGGCCTCTACCATCAGTTCGCGCAGCGCTACAAGCAGCTACTGTCGACGAACGGGGTCATCGTCGAAGAGCGAATGACCAATGGCGCCGCCGAAAACCTGCGCCTTTTGCGCGACCCCAAATCCGGCGTGGACGTCGCATTCCTGCAGGGAGGCATCGCGACCGCATTCGACGCGGACGGCGTCGAAATGCTGGCGAGCCTCTATTACGAGCCGCTGTGGGTCTTCTATCGCAGTCCCAAGGCACTGACGCAGGTGACCGACCTGCGCGGAATGCGCATCGCCGTCGGCGCCATCGGCAGCGGCACGCGGGGATTCGTCGAGCCGCTGCTCGCCTTCAACGCCGTGCTGCGCAGCAATTCGACGCTGGTGCCCTCCGGCGGCGAAGCCGCGGTTCGCGCGCTGCAGGCAGGCGAAGCCGATGCCGTGCTCCTGGTGGGCGGCGTGCAGACGCCCATCATCATGGAGGCGTTGCGCGATCCCAGGATCAGCCTGATGAATTTTTCCCGCGCCGATGCCTATACGCGGCGCTTTCCGCACATCAACAAACTGCTGCTGCCGCCCGGAACGATCGATCTGGCAGACAGCGTTCCGGACAACGAGGTCACGTTGATCGGGACCAAGGCGATGCTGGCGGCCCGACCTGGGTTGCACCCGGCGCTGGTCAACCTCCTGATCGACGCGGCCGAAGAGATTCACTCGCAGCAGGGCTACTTCGAAGCCGCCGGGGAGTTTCCGTCGATCACGCCGGTCGACATTCCCGTTTCGGAAGATGCTGTCCGGCACAAGCGGTTCGGGCCGAGCGCCATCCACCGGGTGCTGCCGTTCTGGGTGGCGACGTTCGTCGAGCGCTTCGTCATCCTGGTGCTGCCGCTGATCATCGTCGTCGTTCCCGTCGTCAGTTATTTTCCGGCCTTCCTCCGCTGGCGGGTGCGCTCACGCGTCTACCGGTGGTATGGCCAGCTTGCACTGCTCGAGCGTGACGTTGCCACCCGCCAAGGGCCGATTCCGGTCGAGAAGTGGGTGCACGAACTCGATCGCATCGAGCATGCAGTGGAGGGCATCAAGACGCCGACGAGTTTCGCGAGCGAGGCTTACACGCTTCGCGAGCATATCGGCCTGGTGCGCCGCGCGGTGCTGGCCAAGGCGCAAACCCAGCCGACCTGAGCGTCCCCGTCGACGCGCGCGGGACGGCGGCGGACGAGGGCCTGGCATCGGGTAAACTGTGCGGCTCTTTAACGGCGCTTGCGACGGAGTGGATGCTGTCATGAAAAAAGTCTATGCCGACGCGACGTCGGCGCTGCAGGGCCTGCTGAAGGACGGGATGACGATCGCTGCCGGCGGCTTTGGCCTGTGCGGCATCCCGGAAAATCTCATCGGCGCGCTGGTCGACAGCGGCGCCAAGGGCCTCACCATCGTCGGCAACAATGCCGGCGTCGACGATTTCGGCATGGGGCTCCTGCTCAAGACGCGGCAGGTGAAGAAGGTCATCGCGAGCTACGTCGGCGAGAACAAGGAATTCGAGCGCCAGGTGCTGGCGGGCGAGCTCGAGTTGCAGTTGACGCCGCAGGGAACGCTGGCCGAAAAGCTGCGCGCCGGCGGCGCCGGCATTCCGGGGTTCTACACGCGCACCGCGTACGGCACCACGCTGGCCGAAAACAAGGACACGCGCTCCTTCGACGGCAGGACATATGTGCTGGAGGAGGCCATCCACGCCGATGTATCGATGGTCAAGGCATGGAAGGGCGACAAGGCGGGCAATCTCGTCTACCGGATGACGTCGCGCAATTTCAATCCGATGATCGCGACCTGCGGCAAGGTCTGTGTCGCCGAGGTCGAGCACTTGGTCGAGGTCGGCGAGCTCGATCCCGACCAGATTCACACGCCGGGCATCTACGTCGATCGCATCCTCAAGGGGAAGCACTACGAAAAGCGCATCGAATTTCGCACCGTGTCCGGCGCAGCAGCGTCGAAGAAGGATTCGCCGATTCGCGAATTGATGGCGCGGCGGGCGGCTAAGGAACTGCGCGACGGCTATTACGTGAACCTCGGCATCGGCATCCCCACGCTCGTCGCCAATTTCATTCCCGAGGGCATCAACGTCACGCTCCAGTCGGAGAACGGATTGCTCGGCATCGGGCCTTTCCCGACGGAAGACAAGATCGACGCGGACCTCATCAACGCCGGCAAGCAGACGATCACGACCAGCGCGGGGTCGAGCTTTTTTTCCAGCGCCGATTCCTTCGCGATGATCCGCGGTGGGCACATCGATTTGTCGATCCTCGGCGCGCTGGAAGTCGCGGCGAACGGCGACATCGCGAACTGGATGGTTCCCGGCAAGATGGTCAAGGGGCCGGGCGGGGCGATGGACCTGGTCTCGGGCGTGCGGCGGGTGATCGTCCTGATGGAGCACACGGCGAAAGACGGCACGTCGAAGATTCTCAAGGCCTGCACGTTGCCCGTCACCGGCAAGGGCGTGGTCAACATGATCGTCACCGACCTATGCGTATTCGACGTGGAACCCACGGGACTGGTGCTGAAGGAGCTGCACCCTGGCGTGACGGTCGAGGAAGTCCGCGCCAAGACCGCGTGCGATTTCTACGTCGCGATCAACTGATCCCGCCCTATTTACCCGCCTGTGCGAGAGCGTCGGCGTTCCAGCCGCCGCCCAGCGCCTTGATAAGTCCGACGCTGGCCGTGAGGCGGCGGGCCTGAATGGCCAGCGCCGTGCGCTCATTGTTGAGTGCCGCGGCCTGGAGAACGACGACCGCCAGATAGTTGGCGGTTCCCGCCCGATATTGATTGATCGCGATCGTCATCGCCTGACGCGCGGATTTGACGGCGTCGTCCTGGAACGCCGCCTCCTGCGCGAGAAGCGTGAGCGCCGCCAGGTTGTCCTCGACGTCCTGGAAGCCGTTGAGCACCGTCGAACGATAGTTGGCGACTGTCTCGTCGTAGGTCGCGATCGCCTGTGCCTTCTGCGCGCTTCGAAGGCCGGCGTCGAAAACGGTCTGTGCCAGTGCGGCGCCGAGCGACCAGTAGCGGCTTGGCAGCGACAGCAGGTTGCTCAACATCGAATTCTGGAAGCCCCCGGTCGCCGACAATGTCAACGCCGGAAAGAACGCCGCCTGCGCGACGCCGATTTGCGCGTTGGCGCTCGCGGCGCGGCGCTCGGCGGCGGCGATGTCGGGTCGCCGCTCGAGCAGCGCTGACGGCACGGTAACCGGAATTTCCGGAAACACGGCCACCAGCGCCTTGGGCGCGATCGACAGCTCCGCCGGCGGCTTGCCGGCCAGCACCGCAATCGCATGTTCGAGCTGCGCGCGGGTAAGCGCGGCGTCGACGGCCTGCGCCTGCGTCGCCTTGAGTTGCGTTTCGGCCTGGGCGACGTCGCCACGCGTGACGGTTCCAGCCGCATATTGGTTACGCGTCAGTTGCAGCGAGCGTTCGTACGCAGCGACAGTTTCCTTGAACAACGAAATCTGCGCATCCTCGACGCGCAGCAGCAGGTAGTCTTGCGCGAGCAGTCCCTGCGCGGAAAGCGTCGCCCCTGCCAAGTCGGCCTCCGTGGCCTCCGCTGTCGCGCTGCTGGCCTCGACACTGCGGCGAATCCCGCCCCAGAGGTCGACCTCCCAGCTTGCATCGAGCGCGACGTTGAAGGTGTTGTTCACGCCGGAACGCGCATTGGTAACCGAATTCGAACCAGCCCCGCGCCCGCTGCGCGCTGCCGAGGCATTGGCCGTGACGAGAGGGAACAGCGCTGCCGTGGCGGCCTGGGTTGCCGCTCGCGCTTCCCGGACGCGCGCTTCGGCGGCGAGCACGGTCTGGTTGGAAATGTCCACCTGCGCGACGAGCGCATTCAAGTCCGCATCGCCAAAGACCTCCCACCAGTTTCCGCGCGGTGCGTTGTCACTGGGTTGCGCCACCTTCCAGTCGACGGCTTCCTTGTACGCAGGGGGGACGGGTGGGGTCGGCCGGACATAATCGGGACCGACCATGCAGCCGCCGAGCATCGCGGTCAGCGCCACGGTGGCAACCAACCGCGCGCTGGCCCGCATCATCGAATTTCGACTTGTCGCCGCAGACATGGATTCGTCACGCCTCATTTCAATCGCCTGGTTGCACCGAGGGTACTGCGCGGCCACCGGCGCCCCATCTACGGCGCGCCCAAAGGCTGAACCGGTCGAGGTACAGATAGACGACCGGCGTCGTGTACAGCGTGAGCGCCTGGCTCACCAGCAGTCCGCCGACGATGGCGATGCCCAGCGGGCGCCGCATCTCGGCGCCGTCGCCGGCGCCCAGCGCGAGCGGCAACGCGCCCAGCATCGCAGCGAGCGTCGTCATCATGATCAGCCTGAATCGCAACATGCACGCCTCGAAGATCGAGTCACGCGAGCTCATGCCGTTGTTGCGCTCCGCGCCGAGCGCAAAGTCGATCATCATGATGGCGTTCTTCTTCACGATCCCGATCAGCAGGATGACGCCGATCAGGGCGATGATGGAGAAGTCGGTCTTGAACAGTTTCAACGCGAGCAGCGCGCCAACGCCCGCCGACGGCAACGTGGACAGGATGGTGAGCGGATGGACGTAGCTTTCATAGAGCACGCCGAGCACGATGTACACGGCGATGAGCGCAGTGAGGATCAGCCACGGCTGGCTTTTGAGCGACTCCTGGAAGGCACGCGCGCTGCCCTGGAAACTGCCGCGCACCGTGCCCGGGACGCCTAGCCGCGCCATCGCGTCCTCGGTCGCGCTTGTCGCCTGCGACAGCGAAACGTCGGGTGCGAGATTGAAGGAGATCGTCGACGCGACGAATTGACCCTGGTGATTGACGCCGAGCGGCGTGTTCGTGGGTCCAAACGTCGCGAACGCCGACAGCGGAACCTGCGCCCCGCCGGCGGACGCCGACGATGGGGTTTGCACGCTGCCGGACGTGGATGTTGCGGTTTGCGCGCCGCTCGACGTCGACGATGGAGTTTGCGCGCTGCCGGACGCGCTGACGTAGACCGTCCTCAGCACGTCGGGCGACTGCCAGTATTCGGGTGCCGCCTCCATCACGACGTGATATTGATTGAGTTGCGCGTAGATCGTCGAGACCTGCCGCTGGCCGAACAGGTCGTTCAGCGTGGCGTCGACCATCCTGGGCGTCACACCGAGCCGCGACGCGGTGTCGCGGTCGATGATGAGCGAGGTCTGCAGTCCCTTGTCCTGCGTGTCGGTGTTGACGTCGGCGAGTTCGGGCAGGGCGCTCAGCGCCGCGCGGATTTTCGGCTCCCACGCGCGCAATTCGGCCAGGTCATCGGCCTGCAGCGTGTACTGGTACTGCGCGTTGCCCTGCCGACCGCCGACGCGCACGTCCTGGACCGGCTGCAGGAAGAGGTTCGCGCCGGGCTCCTTGGAGAGCTTGCCGCGCAACCGTGCGACGACCTGGTCCGCCGTCTCCTTGCGCTCGGAGAGGGGCTTCAGGGCGACGAACATCATGCCAGAATTGCGCTGCGCACCGCCGGTGAACCCTACGACGTTGTCCACGGCGGCATCGCGACCGACGATATCCATGAAGTCGGCAAGCTTTTGGCGCATCGCCTGGAATGAAATGCTCTGGTCGGCCTGGATGCCGCCCACGAGCCGTCCCGTGTCCTGCTGCGGGAAAAACCCCTTGGGAATGTCCACGTAAAGGTAGACGTTGAGGCAGACGGTGGCGAGCAGGATCAGCATCACCCACACGCCATGGCGCAGCACGAACGTGAGGCTCCGGCGATAGCCGCTGAGCATGGCGGAGAAGCCGCGCTCGCTCAGCAGGAACAGGCGCCCATGCTTGCTATGCCCTTTCGGCCGCAGCAGCCGCGCGCACATCATCGGCGTTGTGGTCAGCGACACGGCCAATGACACCAGGATCGCGACCGACAGCGTGACCGCAAATTCGCGGAACAGGCGGCCCACGATGCCGCCCATCAGCAGGATGGGAATGAAAACGGCAATGAGCGACAGGCTCATCGCCATGACGGTGAAGCCGACTTCGCTCGCACCCTGCAGCGCTGCGGGAAACGGCGCCATGCCTTTCTCGATATGGCGCGACGTGTTTTCTCCAGGACGACGATGGCGTCGTCGACGACGAAGCCGGTGGCGATGGTGAGCGCCATCAGTGTGAAAATGTTGACCGAGAAGCCGCACAGGTACATCGCGGCGAACGTGCCGACCAGCGACACCGGAACCGCCACGCTCGGTATCAGCGTCGCGCGCGCGATGCGCAGGAACGCGAACACCACGAGGATCACCAGCACGACGGCGATCATCAGCGCGCGCCCCGTGTCGCGCAGCGACGCGCGAATCGTCGTCGTCCGCTCCATCGCGAGCGTGACGGTGATCGTGCTCGGGATCGACGCGCGCAGCGCCGGCAGCATCGCCGTCACGCGATCGACGGTCTCGATGATGTTGGCGTTGGGCTGGCGATTGATGATGACGACCACCGACGGCCTGCCATTGGACATGCCAGCATTGCGCAAGTCCTGCACCGAGTCGACGACCTCCGCGACATCGGATAACTGCACGGCCGCACCGTTGCGGTAGGCGACAATGAGCGGCAGGTATTCGGCAGCCGTCTTGGCCTGATCGTTCGCGTAGATCTGCCAGTGGCGGTCGCCGTCCTCGACCGCACCCTTGGGACGGTTGGCGTTCGCCGCCGCCAGCGCTGCGCGAACGTCTTCGAGGCCGACGCCGTATTTGTTGAGCGACTCCGGGTTGAGTTCGACGCGCACGGCGGGCAGCGAGCTGCCGCCGACCGTGACCTGTCCGACGCCCGCGACCTGCGACAACTTTTGCGCGATGATCGTCGACGCCGCGTCGTACATCTGTCCCTGCGTCATCGTGTCCGACGTGAGGGCGAGGATCATGATCGGCGCGTCGGCAGGATTCACCTTCCGGTAGATCGGATTGCTCGGCAGTCCCGTCGGCAGCAGATTGCGCGCGGCATTGATCGCGGCCTGCACGTCGCGCGCCGCGCCGTCGATGTCGCGGCTCAAATCGAATTGCAGCACGATGCGCGTCGAGCCGAGCGAACTCGACGAGGTCATTTCCGTAACGCCGGCGATGCGGCCGAGCGATCGCTCCAGCGGCGTGGCGACCGTCGCCGCCATCGTCTCGGGACTCGCGCCGGGCAGCGACGCTTGCACGGAAATGGTCGGGAAGTCGACCTGCGGCAGCGGTGAAACCGGCAGGAGCCTGAACGCGATCGCGCCCGCCAGCGCGATGCCCAGCGTCAGCAGCGTGGTGGCGACGGGGCGATCGATGAACGGAGCGGAAAGGTTCATGAAAGATTCGCGCGCTTGTATGTTGCCCCCCTGCGTCGCTTCGCGCCGCTCCCCCAAGGGGGGCGAGCGCCTTGGGGCGGCCCTGCGGCGCTCATTTACCGGTTCCGCCGGCGTCTCGCGCCACTCCGGTACCTGAGCGCGTCGACTCGACGCGCCTGGCAAGGGCGTCGAATGCGAGGTAGATCACCGGCGTGGTGAAGAGTGTGAGCGCCTGCGAAAAGATCAATCCGCCGACCATCGTGATGCCCAGCGGATGCCGCAATTCCGAGCCTTCGCCCCAGCCAATCATCAGAGGCAGCGCGCCGAGAATCGCGGCCATCGTGGTCATCATGATCGGCCGGAACCGCAGCAGGCACGCCTGGAAGATCGCGTCGCGCGGCGCCATTTTTTCGTTGCGCTCCGCGTCGAGCGCGAAGTCGATCATCATGATGGCGTTCTTTTTCACGATGCCGATCAGCAGGATGATCCCGATGATTGCGATGACCGACAAGTCGTTACCCGAGAGCATCAGCGCGAGCAGGGCGCCTACACCTGCGGACGGCAGCGTCGACAGGATCGTGACCGGGTGGATGAAGCTCTCGTAAAGAACCCCGAGCACGATGTACATGGTGACGATTGCAGCCAGGATCAGCCACAACTCGTTGTTGAGCGACGCGCGGAAGGCCAGCGCGGCGCCCTGGAAATTGATCTGCACGCTCTCGGGAAGCGCGAGCTCGCGTTTGGTGGTCTCGATGGCCTTGACCGCGTCGCCCAGCGACGCACCCGGCGCCAGGTTGAAGGAGATCGTGGCCGCCGGAAACTGGCCGATATGGTCGATCGACAGCGGCGCGGCCTTTTCGACGACGCGCGCGATCGACGACAACGGTACTTGTTGCGCCGGCTGGCCGGGTACGGTCGATGTCACATAGAGGTCGTCCAGCGCACGCAGGCCCTGCTGGAATTCGGGCTTGACTTCGAGCACGACACGATACTGGTTCGACTGCGTGAAGATCGTCGACACCAGCCGCTGGCCGAATGCGTTGTACAGCGCGTTGTCGATGACGGCAGGCGTGATGCCGAGGCGGCTCGCCGTCGTGCGGTCGAATTCGACATACGCCTGCAAGCCGCCGTCCTGCAGGTCGCTCGCCACATCGGCGAGCTGCGGCACCTGTTTCAGCCGGTCGACGAGCTGGTGTACGGTCGTGCCCAGCAGGCCGGCATCCACGGACTCGACGGTGAACTGGTATTGCGTCCGGCTGACGCGGTCCTCGATCGTCAAGTCCTGCACAGGCTGCATGTACAGCGCGATGCCTTCGACCTGCGCCAACTTGGGCTGCAGCCGCCGGATCACTTCCGACGCACTGGCGCCGCGCCCGCTGCGCGGCTTGAGGTTGATGAGCATCCGCCCGCTGTTGAGCGTCGCGTTGGTGCCGTCGACGCCGATGAACGACGTGAGGCTCTCGACCGCCGGATCCGCGAGCACGACCTCGGCCAGCGCCTGCTGCCTTTGCGCCATCGCGGCAAACGAAATCGTTTGCGGCGCCTCGGAAATGCCCTGGATGGCGCCCGTGTCCTGCACCGGGAAGAAACCCTTGGGGATCACGATGTAGAGCAGCACCGTGAGCACCAGTGTGACGATCGCGACGATGAGCGTCGCCGCCTGGCGGTCCAGCACCCAGTTCAGCATCTCGCCGTAGCGGGCGATCACGCGCTCGAAGACGTTTCCGCTCCAGCGGTAGAAGCGCCCCTGTTTTTCCGGCGGCGTGTGGCGCAGGAGCCTCGCGCACATCATCGGCGTGAGCGTCAGCGACACGACCGCGGAAATGAGGATCGAGACCGCGAGGGTGATCGCGAATTCGCGGAAGAGCCGGCCGACCACATCGCCCATGAACAGCAGCGGAATCAGCACCGCGATCAGCGAGAACGTCAGCGAGATGATCGTGAACGCGATCTGCTGCGTTCCCTTGAGCGCCGCTTCCAGCGGGGATTCGCCCTTCTCGATGTAGCGCGCGATGTTCTCGATCACGACGATGGCGTCGTCGACGACGAAGCCGGTGGCGATCGTCAGCGCCATCAGCGTCAGGTTATTGATGGAGAAGCCGACGAGATACATCACGCCGAACGTGCCGACCAGCGACAGCGGCACGGCGACACTCGGGATGAACGTCGCGGGCGCGCTGCGCAAGAAGAGGAAGATCACCATCACGACGAGCGCCACCGCGAGCAAGAGCTCGAACTCCACGTCACGCACCGAGGCCCGGATCGTGACGGTGCGGTCGGTGAGCAGCACGACATCGACGGCGGCGGGCAGGGACGCCGAGAGCTGCGGCAGCAATTGCTTGACGCGGTCGACGACCTCGATGACGTTGGTGCCCGGCTGGCGCTGGATGTTGACGATGATCGCCGGCGTGGAATTGGCCCACGCCGCGAGACGCGAGTTCTCGGCGCCGTCGACCGCGTCGGCAATGTCCTGCACGCGGATCGGCGCGCCGTTCTTGTAGGCGATGCTCAGTTGCCGGTATTCGTCGGCCGACTTCAACTGGTCGTTGGAGTCAATGGTGGAGGCGCGCGTGGGCCCGTCGAAGCTGCCCTTGGCCTGATTGGTGTTGGCGTTGCCGATCGCTGTACGCACGTCGTCCAGCGACAGGCCGTACGCCGCCAGCGCCTTGGGATTCACCTGGATGCGCACGGCGGGACGCTGGCCGCCGCTGATGCTCACCAGTCCCACGCCCCGCAATTGCGAGATCTTTTGCGCGATGCGGGTGTCGGCCAGGTCCTCGAGCTTCGGCAACGGCAACGTCCGCGACGTCAGCGCCAGCGTGATGATCGGCGTGTCGGCCGGATTGACCTTGTTGTAGATCGGAGGATTAGGCAAGTCGACCGGCAGGAAGCTTCCCGCAGCGTTGATCGCGGCCTGCACTTCCTGCTCGGCGACGTCGAGCGACAATTCGAGGCTGAATTGCAGCGTGATGACCGACGCGCCGCCTGAACTCGTCGACGACATCTGGTTCAAGCCCGGCATCTGCCCGAACTGGCGCTCGAGCGGTGCCGTCACCGACGACGTCATCACGTCCGGACTGGCCCCCGGATACAGCGTCACCACCTGGATCGTCGGATAGTCGGCCTCGGGCAGCGCCGACAATGGCAGCACGCGATACGCGACGATGCCCGCGAGCAG
>WNFM01290186.1_pt2 | contig 10825 bp, 12 predicted proteins | sample 5400271 | NCBI WGS metagenome assembly WNFM01 (sample SAMN13153352, study PRJNA577476) | soil metagenome | isolation source: 60 cm saprolite on Douglas fir-dominated hillslope | place: USA:California | collected 2013-09-17 | reverse complement strand
CTCCCGCCGGGAAGCCAGAATCGCCGCCTCCAGCCACCTCATCGCCCGGTGTCCCGACCTTCGCGACACTCGGTCCGTCGCGCGAGGTCAAGCTCGGCGACTACACCTGGTTCCGCTTCGCCGTCCAGGTCCAGGCCTGGCTCAAGGCCGCGCAGGACCGGATCACCCAGCCGGACGGATCCGACGGCTCCTATGCGACGGACTTCTACTGCCGCCGCTGCCGTTTCTTCGTGACCGGATCGGTGGTCAAGGACATCTACTTCAACTTCCTGTTCGAGGCTGCGAACGTCGGCAAAGCCGATCCAGTCACCGGCGCCAGGGGCGTCCCGACGCCCGCGGTCCTCGACGCCTACGCCACGGTCAAGTTCGCCGACTACTTCTGGCTGACAGGCGGGCAAATCCTCATGCCCCTGACCCGCAACGGCCTGCAGCCAACGACCACCTACGTGAGCATCGACAACGCCAACATCGACACCACGCCGGTTCTGCAGGGCAACAGCAACGTCCTTCGCGACCTGGGCTTCCAGGGCAGCGGTTACTTCGTGGAGAATCACGTCGAGTACCGCCTCGGGGTCTTCCAGGGCAGCCGGCAAGCCAGCACTCCCACCCAGACCGCCAGCCACAACGCGCCCCGCTTCGTCGCCATGGTGTCGGGCAACCTCTGGGACACGGAGACGGGCTACGTCAACGGCGGTCATTACTTCGGCGCCAAGAGGGTCCTCGGAGCGATGGCCAACTTCGACTACCAGGCCTTCCGCAAGGATGCCCCGGCCCTTGCCGGCGGGGCTGCCACCATCGGGGTCGACAAGAACGCGTACTCCGGCATCAGCGGCGCCGTCTTCATCAACTATCCGCTGAGCGGCGCGCCGAGTCCCAAGGGCGGCGACGAGATCGTCGGCTTGCTGCAGTTCGGCTCTTACGACGGCGGCTTCACGGTGGGTCCTGCCGGCACCACCAACCCGGGGACCTATCCGAACGTCCTCAAACAGATCAACTATCTCGCGGAGGCTGGATACTACAATCACAGCCTGAGGTTCTCCGTCTTCGGCAAGTTCGAGAGGCGGAAGATCAGCGGCGACTACGACAACGGGCCGCCCGCGCTCGCTGCCGCGCTGAAAGGGGCCAGCAACCAGACGTGGATCGCCTTGGGCGTGAAGTACTACGTCGCTCCCTTCAACTTCATGAACTTCGCCCTCCAGTACGAGCGGATCAACAACGACGACGTTCCGGCCGGCGCGCAGGGCGGCACCAACAACATCACGTTCCAGATGCAGACCATTCTCTACTGAGCCAGGACGGATTGGTCGCGAGGGGGCCGGGGTGCCGCGATGACGCGCGCCCCGGCCTCGTGCGAACCGTGGCCCACCTTCCTGTGTACCCTGGAGACCAGGTGCAATCGGAGATTCCGCAGGGCTTCAAAGCGGTCCAGCGCAGCAACAGCGCCTTTCTCTCCTCGCTGGGGCCGATCTACGCCAGGAGCGAAGGCGGCGGTGTCGTCATCGGGCTGCGCATCGAGGAGAGCCACCTCAACACCCGCGGCGTCGCGCACGGCGGCATGCTGGTCACGCTCGCCGACAGCGCGATAGGCATCGTGCTCGCGATGTCGCAGCCGATGGTGACCGTGAGCCTGAGCGCCGACTTCGCCGACGTCGCTCGCGCGGGAGACTGGGTGGAGGCGCGGGTCGACGTGCAGAAGATGGGAAGGCGGCTCGCCTTCGCTGGCTGCCATCTCTGGGTCGGCGAGAGACGCATCCTCCGGGCCAGCGGGGTCTTCGCGCGCGGCTCCTTGCGCGCGCCGGACGCGAAACGAGGTTCCGCATCGCCGCCGGCGGCGGCGCAGAAAAGAGGCAGCAGATGAGCGTGAAGGAGTTGTTCGGGCTCGCAGGCAAGACGGCGTTGATCACCGGCGGCTCCTGCGGGCTCGGCCTGCAGATCGCGGAGGCGCTCGGCGAGATGGGCGCGAAGGTCGCCATCACCGCACGCAAGCAGGGTGAGCTCGACGAGGCGGCCGCGCGCCTCTCGAAGCAGGGCATCGAGACCTTGACCATCGCCGGCGATCTCTCGAAGTTCGACACCATCCCCGCGATGCTGGAGAAGGCGGTGGCGCGCTTCGGCCCCGTGGACATCCTCGTCAACAATGCCGGAACCACCTGGGGCGCGCCCGCCGAGGAGCACCCGCCCGAGGCCTGGCACAAGGTGATGAACCTCAACCTGAACGCGATCTTCTTCCTCAGTCAGGAGGTGGGCCGGCGCTGCATGATCCCGCGCCGCAAGGGCAAGATCATCAACATGTCGTCGGTCGCGGGCCTGCGCGCCGACGGCTCGGGGATGTCGACCATCGCCTACAACACCAGCAAGGCGGCGCTGCTCCACTTCACCCGCAGCCTCGCCGCCGAGTGGGGCAAGTACGACATCAATGTGAACGCCATCTGCCCCGGCTTCTTTCCCTCGAAAATGTCGCGCGAGCTCCTGAAGACGATCGAGAAGGACGTCATCGCCGCCACGCCGCTCCACCGGCTGGGGGGCGACGAGGATCTGAAAGGCATCGCCGTGTTCTTCGCTTCCGAGGCGTCACGCCATGTCACCGGGCAGTTCATCGCGGTGGACGGAGGGGTGTCGATTTAGGATTTCGATGTGCGGTTCCTCTAGCCAGGGAGATCCCATGCTTCGTCCGTTCATGATCGCCGCGGCCGCCTTACTCGCCACTGCGCCCGCCGCTCTCGCGCAGGACAGCATCAAGATCGCCGTCGTCGGGCCGATGGCGTTTGCCCAGGGAGAGAACTCCTGGGCGGGCGCCGAGATGGCCCGCGACGAGATCAACAAGGAAGGCGGCATCAAGGTCGGCGCGAAGAACCTGAAGATCGAGTTGGTCCGCATCGACAGCAGCGAGATCCAGTCGGTGCCCGACGCCACCAACGCCATGGAGCGCGCCATCACCCGCGAGAAGGCCGACTTCGTCATCGGCGGCTTCCGCTCCGAGGCCGTGCTCGCCATGCAGGAAGTAGCGATGGACAACAAGAAGATCTTCCTCGGCACCGGCGCCGCGGACGCGAAGCTGGGCGCGAACGTGGAGAAGAACTATGACCGCTACAAATACTGGTTCCGGGTCGCGCCGCTCAACGCGCCCGGCCTGGGCAAGACGATGTTCGCGGTGCTGGGCAGCATCGCCGGCCAGATTCGCGCCGATCTGAAGAAGGAGACGCCCAAGGTCGCCATCCTCGCCGAGAAGGTGATGTGGACCGAGGCGATCGTGAAGGCCGCGCAAGCCAACCTCCCCAAGATGAAGATGGAGGTGGTGGGGCTCTGGCAGCCGTCGCCGGTGGCCACCGACGTCACCGCCGAGTTGGCGGCCATCGACCGCGCCGGAGCGGACCTCGTCTTCACCGCGCTCTCCGGACCGGTGGGCATCGTGGTCGGGCGGCAGATGGGGGAGCGGAAGAGCCGCGCCGTCGCCTTCGGCATCAACGTCGAGGCGCAGAAGGATGGCTTCTGGGAGGCCACCGCCGGCAAGGGCAACTACGTGGCGACGCTCGACACCTATGCCGAGGTGGAGATGACGCCGAAGATGATCCCCTTCGTCAAGGCGTTCAAGGAGCGGTTTCACAAGTCGCCCACCTACAACGCCGGCACCTACGACGCGATCGACCTGCTCAAGGTCGCGATCGAGAAGGCCGGCACCACCGACGCCGACAAGCTCGTGCCCGTCATCGAGCAGGTTCAGAACGTGGGCACCGGCGCCGTCCTCGAATTCGACAAGTCCCACGATCCGATCTGGGCTCTCGGCAAGTACACCGGCATCGCCGTGCAGTGGCAGAACGGAAAGAAGGTCCCCTTCTGGCCTCCGCAAGTGAAGGGGATGCAGAAGTTCGGCCTCCCCGGCGAGGGCTGATCGGCGGATGTTCCAGGACATCCTCGTCACGGGCCTGGTCAACGGCAGCGCCTACGCGCTCCTCGCCATCGGCTTCTCGCTGATCTTCGGCGTGGCGCGCATCGTCAACATCGCCCACACCGCCTTCTACATGCTGGCTTCGTACTGCCTCTATGCGCTCCTCTTGCGAAGCGGGCTGGGCATGCTGCTCTCCGGCGTGCTGGCGGTGTCGTCGGTGACGCTTCTGTCGGTCGTCTGCTACCGGCTGGTGATCGAGCCGGTCCGCCAGCACGAGTCGGCGGTGCTCATCGCCACCATCGCGCTGGCGCTCATCTTCCAGGAGACGATGCTGCGCATCTTCGGGGGGAGCTACCTCGGCATCCCTTCGGCCATCGAAGGCGTGGCCGACATCTTCGGCGTCGCCATCCCCTGGCAGCGTCTGCTCATCCTCGCCGTTGCGGGGGCCATGCTGGCGGGCACGTGGATCCTGCTCCACCGCACGCGCCTGGGTCTCGCCATCCGCGCCACCGCCAACGACCTCGAGGTGGCGAATCTGATGGGCATGGACGTCAAGCGCGTGGCCATGTTGACGGTGGCGCTTTCGGTCGCGCTCGCTGCCATCGCCGGGGTGGTGGTGGCGCCGGTGTTCGTCGTCGATCCGTTCATGTGGCTTCCGCCGCTCGTCACCGTGCTCTCCGTCGTGGTGCTGGGCGGCCTCGGCAGCATCCACGGGAGCGTGATCGGCGCGCTGGTGATCGGCTACGTCGAGGCGATCACGGTCTTCGCGCTGCCGCAGGGCGCTTTCCTGAAAGGGGCGGTGGCGCTGTCGATCATGGTGGCCGTGCTGCTCGTCCGCCCCGAAGGGCTCTTCGGCGTCGCCTTCGAGGAGGAACGCTGACGTCACCCGCCTATCTCGCGCGACGCGCCTGGGCGCAGCTGCGCCGCGAAGTCTTCGTGCTGCCGTCGCGCACGCTGGTGGCGGTCTGGGTGGCCTCGGTCGTCCTCTTGCCGGTGGTGCTGCCGGATCCCTACGTGCTGCGCGTCGCGGCCATGACCTGCATCTTCGCCGCCTTCGCCGCGAGCTGGGATCTGCTGGCCGGATACGCCGGGCAGGTCAACTTCGGCCACGCCCTCTTCTTCGGCGCCGGCGCCTACTCCAGCGCGCTGCTCTCGCTGCGGCTCGGCTTCCCGCCCTGGATCGCCCTCGGCACCGGCGCCCTGATCGCCGGCGCCATCGGCCTTTGCGTCGGCTACCTCTGCCTGCGGCTGCGCGGCTCCTACCTGTCGCTCGCCACCCTGGCGTTGCCTCTCATCCTCACCGGGGTGCTCTTCGCCTTCCCCGACTTCTCCGGGGGGGAGCTGGGCGTGTCCGGACTGCAGTCGCTGGCCACCTCGCGCATCGGCAACTACTACATCGCCGCGGCGGCCATGCTCGCCCTCGTCTTCGGCACCTGGGCGTTCGCCGATTCCCGCTTTGGCCTCATCCTGCACGCCATCCGCGACGACGAACTGGCGGCCCGCGCTTCAGGCATCGACACCAGACGCTACAAGCTGGCGGTGTTCGGCATCTCGGCCGCTGCAGCGGGCGTCACCGGCGCGCTCTATGCGCATTTCATGCGCGGGGCCGGTCCGTCCACGCTGGAGACCGCACTCTCCTTCCAGGCGGTGATCTGGGGCGTGTTCGGCGGACTCGCCACCATCTACGGCCCGGTCACCGCCGTCTTCCTTCTCTATCCCTTGACCGAATGGCTGGGCAGCTTCAGCGCCTTCGGCGAGCTGCGACTGCTCATCTTCGCCATCGTGGTGCTGCTGGTGCTGCTCTTCATGCCGCGGGGCCTCACGCCCTGGGTGCGCGACCGAATCGAGACGCGCTGCCCTCGCTGCAAGCAGCAGAACCCCGCGTGGCGCGAGCACTGCCGCATCTGCACCGCCCCGCTGGACGTGCACGTGGCCCCCGCGCCAAAAAAATAATTTTTTTTTCGCTCACAGCCCCAGGTAGCTGGCCCGGAGCGTCTCGTTCGCCATCATCTCCGCCGCGGTGCCCTCGGCGATGATGCGCCCCTGCGAGAGGACGTAGTTGCGCCGGGCCATGCGGAATACCTGCGCCACTTCCTGCTCGACCAGCAGCACCGGCGTGCCCTGGGCGTGGATCCTCCCGATGGCGGCGAAGAGCTCCTCGCGCACCCGTGGCGCGAGGCCCAGCGACGGCTCGTCGATGGCGAGCAGCTTCGCTTGGTACATCAGCGCCCGCGCCGTCGCGAGCATCTGCTGCTCGCCGCCCGACAGCTTGCCCGCCACCTGGGCCTTGCGCTCGGCGAGCTTGGGAAAGAGCGCGTAGGCGCGGTCGAGGCTGCGCCGCGTCTCGCCCGCGTTGCGCGACAGATACGCGCCGGCGAGCAGGTTCTCCTCCACGGTCAATTCCCGGAAGGGTCGCCGCCGCTCGGGGCAAAGGACGAGGCCGCGCCTGCGGATCTCGTGCGCCGCCAGGCCGTCGATGCGCTCGCCGCCGAAGCGCACCTCGCCCTCGAGCACGATCTCGCCATCGCTGCCGCGCTTCATCCGCTCTTCGAAGCGGACCAGCCCGGAGATGGCGCGCAGGAGCGTCGACTTGCCCGCGCCGTTGGGTCCGACCAGGCCCACGAACTCGCCGTCATCTATATGGAGGTCGACGCCGTTGAGGATGACCGCCTTGTCGTAGCGGACCGCCAGGTCCTTCACCTCAAGGAGCGGCATGCGCGGACCCCAGGTAGGCCTCCACCACCTTCGCGTTCTTCACGATCTCGCCGGGCGGGCCGTCCGCCAGCACCTCGCCGTGGTCCATCACGATCACCCGGTCGGCGATCGACATCAGCTCCTTGAGCTTGTGCTCGATCATCACCACCGCCGGCCCTTCCGAATGCAGGCGCCCGAAGCGGCCGCCCTTGTGCAGCCGCTTGATCGATCTCGCGAGCAGTTCCGACTCCGCGGGGTTGAGTCCGCCGAGAGGCTCGTCGAGCAGGAGAAGCTCCGGCTCGGTGGCGATGGCGCGCGCCACCTCCAGCCGCTTGAGATCTCCCTGCGAGAGCGCAGAAGCGGGCTCCAGCGCCTGGTCGGCGATGCCGACGAACTCCAGCGCGTCCATCGCCTTCGCGTCGATCTTCCGCACCCAGTCGCCGCGGGCGTGCGCTCGCGGCGCGAGCAGCGGCACCATCACGTTGGCGACGATGGGGAGGTGGCGGAACGGGCGGCTGTTCTGGAAGGTGCAGGCGATCCCGCGGTTCACCACCTCCGACACCCGCAGTGAGGTGATCTCCTCGCCGTTGAAGATCACCCGGCCGCTGTCCGGCCGCAGCACGCGCGTGATCAGGCGCAGCAGCGTGGTCTTGCCGGCGCCGTTCGGGCCGATCAGGCCGACGATCTGGTCGCGGCGCAGCTCGAAGCTGACGTCGTTGACGGCGAGCAGGCCGCCGAAGCGGCGGGTGAGGCGCTCGACGCGAAAGAAGGGGCTGGTCACTAGGCCACCGTAGTGTCGTCCCGCAGCTCGCGGCGCGAGACCTTGCCCACGTCGGTGCGCGGCAGCTCGCCGCGGAATTCCACTTGTTGTGGAACCTTGTATTCGGCGAGCCGCTCGCGGCAGTACGCCTTGATCTCCTCCTCGTTCACTTTGCCGCGTGCGTCGGTCTGGAGCACCACGATGGCCTTGATGCGCTGGCCGAGCGCCGGGTCGGGAACGCCGATCACGCCCGCCGCCTTCACGTGTGGGTGCGCGTAGAGCACCTCTTCCACGTCCTTGGCGAAGACCGAGTACCCCTTGCATTTGATCAGGTCCTTGGAGCGGTCGAAGAAGTGGAAGTAACCCTCCTCGTCCATGCGGACGAGGTCGCCGGTCCTGAGCCAGCTGCGGCCGTCGCGCTCGAGAAACGCGCGCGCCGTCTCCTCGGGGCGGCGCCAGTACCCGCTCATCACGTTGGGACCCGACCCGGCGCCGCGAAGGCCAGCGTCTCCGGATCGATCACCGCCGCCAGCATGTTCGGCACCGGGCACCCGAACGAGCCGGCCTTGGGCCGCTGCATCGGATTGACATGGCTGGTCGCGCACGTCTCGGAGAGGCCGTAGCCCTCGATGATGTTGGACCCGGTGCGCCGCGCCCAGCCCTTGGTGGTGGACTCGTGCAGCGTGTCGGCCCCGGAGAGGACGAGCTTGAGCCGGCGCCAGTTCACCTTGTCGGTGTCCTTGTGGTCCTTGAGATACTCGAAGAGCGTGGGGACGCCGAAGAACAGCGTGGCCTGGTAGCGCTCCATCGCCGAGAGGATCGCCTCGGTATCCGGGCTGGTGAAGAGCACCAGGAGGTACCCCTGGGACAGGCCGTTGAGCATGATCACCACCTGCCCGTAGATGTGGAAGAAGGGCAAAAAAGCGATGACCACTTCCTTGCCGGAGACGAACCCCGGGTAGATCGTCCTCGCCAGCGCCGCCGCCGCGAGCATGTTTCTGTGCGTGAGCATCACGCCCTTGGGATGGCCGGTGGTGCCGCCGGTATAGGGCAGAGCAGCGAGGTCGGTGTCCGGATCGATCTTGATCGATGGTGGGCGGGGCGGATATTTCGCGAGCAGGTCCTGCAGCCAATGCACTCCAGATGACGACGGGATCTGCGCCGATCCCAGGTTCACCTCGGGGAACAGCCGTGCGAGCGGGGTTCTGGCAAGGAGCCGCTTGAGAGGAGGAAGGTACTCGCCCACGGAGGTGACCACCGTGGCGTCGAGGGGCGCACCGCTTTTCGACACCTTCTCGTAGAGGATGTCCTGGCAGACCACGACGCGCGCGCCGCTGTCCTCGAGCTGGTAGCGCACCTCGTGGCTGGTGTAGAGCGGGCTGATGCTGGTGACGGCGGCGCCGCACTTGAGCGCGGCGAAGTAGGCGATCACGAACTGCGGGCTGTTGACCAGATAGAGCGCGACCCGGTCGCCCTTCTTGACGCCCAGATCGGCGAGCGCGCAGGCGAGCCTGTCCGTCGCGTCGTGCAGCTCGCCGTAGGTGATGCCGCGACCGTAGAAGACCAGTGCGTCGCGCCGCGGCCAGCGGGCAGCGGCTTCGTCGAAGAGCTGGAACACCGGCTTCGCCTCGAACTCGACGGTCGGCGGCACGCCGGGCGGGTAGAACTGCAGCCACGGTTTCGAAAGATACTGTTGCAGAGGGTCCATGATGGGCCGTTTCGCCAGGCAAAACGCCGTGAAGAACCTCGACGAAAAGTACCTGCGCGAAGAGGGCGCCGTCTACGGGCTGCCTCAAGCAATGGGGCCTCTCATCAGAGAGGCCCGTCGAGAGGGCCTTGCGGCTCCTGTGCCTGGACCTGGAGCGTGCCGGAGTAGCCGGCATCGAGGGGCGACAACAGATCCTGGAAGTGGCAGAGCTTGGGGCCGTTGCCGACTTGCGTGCTGTAGATGTCTCCTGGATGCAAGAGCGTCGACGACACCTCGCCGCAGTCGTTGGAGTAGATCTCATGCGGGCGTGCGTCGGCGTTCACGAACCTCAGCACGTTGCCCGCGTCGACCAGCAGCATCGGCGAGTTGACTCCCCGCCCGTCCAGCCGCTCCACCACAGGCGCCCGCGTCTCGCGGACCAGGCCCGCACACCCGCAGAGCACCGACATACACGTGACCGCCATGATCTTCATCGACATGCGCTCCTCCTTGAGTTGGCTTCCGCTCTGGAGGACTCGGCGGATCTGGCGCCATTCCGTCGGGAATGAATTCACGCCTTCGGCAGTCGATCGGCGTTGACCAGAGCGCGCTGACGACGCGTTTGTGCTCGAGGCGACGCGTCGACACCGAGGACGTCTACCGGGCGACCCAGCCGGCCGGGAAGAGCGATGCCGCGAGTGTCGCTCCGAAGCGCGCGCGGTATTGCGACTTCAGGTCGCGCAGCGCGGCCCCCGCATGCAGGTGCTGCTGGACGGCGGCGAGGCTGGCCCAAATCTCGCGCGTGCTGCCGTCGATTTCCAGGGCTCGCCGCATTGACGCGTCGGCGTCGTTCCACTTTTCTTTTGCGCTCGCGACGAGGCCCAGGATGTACTGCGGCAAGAACGTGCCGGGAGCGCCGGCCGCCGCGGCTGCGCAGGCGCTCTGAATGGCTGCGACATCCTTGCTCCGGCTGATCGCCCGACATTCGACGACCGCCGCAGCAGGCGCGTTCGGGAAGTCTTTGGCCAGCTGTGCAGAGCTCCGCCGGGCGCCCGCGATGTCGCGCCGATCGATCTGATCGTGCGCTGCGAGCGCTGCCGCGACATAGGCCGCTTCCCGCTCCGGCGGAAACGCCTCCTTCGGAAAACCGACGAGCCGGCGCGTTCGGGCGCATGCAGCGGCGACCTGTTCGGCGCCTTTCTGGCCGGAAGCGTGCGCTACCGCGCGCTCAAGCCATAACCACACAGCCGGGTCCGCCGGAAGGTTCACCTCCGCGCGAGCGAGCAACGGCACGGCCTTCGTGGGAGCACCTGCGCTCAGCTGCAGCTGCGCAGCAAGGAGCAGCACCTGCGGCGACGCATTGGGCAATGCGGCAGCGCGCGCGCAGCCGGCAAGCATCGAGCCCTGCGAAGCGCCGCTTTCCTGGAGCAGGGCGCAGGCGAGGCGTTGCACTTCGTCCGACTGCGGGTATCGATCGATCAACGGTAATAGCACCTGCATCGCGCGCGCGGAGCTGCCGGACTTCTCGAATCGCGTCGCCTCCTCGAGGCGTTTTGCGTCCTCGGGCGGAAGCGGCTGGGCCGGCGTCTTCCTGGCGGCGCCGGCCGCGAAAAACTGATCGGCGACTGCCAGCGCTCGGTCCCGCTCACCGGCGTCCCAGAACGACGCCGTCGGGCGCGTGAGCTCCTCGCGATATTTCCTGGCCCACGTCTCGCGGCTTCCTGGCGCATCGCGGAACTCGATGCCGAGGCCCGCGATCCGGGCCGTGGCGTCGGAGAACGTCGCCTGCGACTTGTCG
>WNFM01179168.1_pt1 | contig 10825 bp, 18 predicted proteins | sample 5400271 | NCBI WGS metagenome assembly WNFM01 (sample SAMN13153352, study PRJNA577476) | soil metagenome | isolation source: 60 cm saprolite on Douglas fir-dominated hillslope | place: USA:California | collected 2013-09-17 | reverse complement strand
ATGGTAAAATAAAAACGCAAACGGTACAGTATGTAGAAACGTCTTCCAGCCTCTCAGCTCCAAACCGTTAAAGGCTCTACGAAATCGGATCAAGGTCAGGTGCGCTCCAGCTCATTGTTCGTGCGGGGGAAGCCCACGCGACTCATAACACTGGACGAGGTGCAAGCGTTGGTTGGCGAGCGTCTGCAGGAAGTGGGCGAGGCATGCCTGCTCCAGTTTGGAAAGCTGGCCTTCTGTGAGTTGGGTTGCATGTGTTTGCCGCCACACATCCAGGCTTTGCCCCACCGTCTCGTTGGTCACCGCCTCTCCTGCTTGGGCGAAATCACCGTTGAGGATGTACTCGACTGCCAGCACCCATTGATGCATGCGCTTGATCTGTGCTAGCTGTTCAGCCCAGCCGAGGCGTTCTCTCACAATCGTTTGCAAGCGCGCCAGTTTCTGAGCACCCACCCGACTCACCACTGCCCCTTTTTTTCGAGTCGCTGGAGGCTGTCTGCGATCTCGTCCAGGTCTTCGACCGCCTGCACCGCTGCAAAATCGAATGGCGCTGTGCCATCCCGGTTGATCGCCGTCAGCGCCCCAAGTGCATAATCATCGAGCACCGACAGTTGCTCGGCATCAGCCTCTGGGACCTTGGGAATGTCTCGCTTGAGTTGCTTGCGCACCTCCCTGACCTTGCGCTGAAGGTGTTTCCGCAGGGTCGTCTTCACGTTCCGATTGGCTTCAAAGGCTGGCGCTGATGCATCGCGTAGAACATGGAACTGGCACACCTGATGAGGCACCTTGGGCCAGAGGTGTTCCACCGCCTCCAGTTCGCTTTCTTGGGCATCGGTGATCGTCCCCAGCACTGGGATGTCTCATGCTGCCACCGGTGCAAGCAGAGCTTTCATGACCGCCGTCTCTGACGAGGTCACGTTCTCAGCTGTCAGCACCCGCCCAGTCAGTGTATCACGCACCAGGTAGATCGTTTCGTTGCCTCTGTCGGGTTGGATACCATCAACAGAGACGAGGATGCCTCCGTTTTTCTTCACTTCTTCGAGCCAGTGCTGGTCCTCTTTGACCAAGCTAGCCGCACGCAAGAGCGTGCAGTACTCCTCAAACAGATACAGAATCTCGCGCCGCGAGATCTTTACTCCCAGCGGTGCCAGTCGCGTGAGCAATTCCTGGTGAAGCTCATCCACCGTCTGGTGCTCTCTCAAGCGCAATCGCCCGACCAGCAGGACAATATCCAGCCCATAGGTCATACCAGGCAGCGCTAACGCATCCGCCTCGACGCTACGGTATGTCCGTTGGTGACCCCCACAGTCTGGGTCCGGGCAGCGGTAGCCTGCATGGATCAACTTCATCACTCCCTGCAAGGTGATCACCGTTCGCCTTGTCAACGTCATCGCCTGTCGGAGTGTACGATGACAGTCTGGGCACTCATGTTCGATTGGTCGATACCAGCGTCGCGTCACGTTTGGATAGCTTCTGCGTCGTTTCATGGGCTTTCTCCTTGCCTCTCTCGGACTCCGTTCTCGTTCCCTCACATTTTACCCTATCCACTCCGACGCATCTTCTGCCCTGACGGTAAAAAAACGAGCTCAAACCGTGGTTGAAACAGTCCTGGTGCATCCCTCCTCAGGCCAGCGCAGCTTTTGTCTGGCGCATGGAGGATGTGCTTGAGGTGTACACGCGTCCCTACGACGCGTGCTATCCTCAGATCTGCATGGATGAAAGTGCCAAACTGCTGACTGGAGACAGGCGAGAGGCGTTGCCCCTGCAAGCGGGTCAGCCAGAACGTAGTGATTACACCTTCGAACCGGGGGGAATGTGCAAGATCTTCCTGGCGTGTGAGCCCTTGATGGGCCGACGACAGGTCAAAGTCACCGAGCGTCGCACGAGTCAGGATTGGGCGCACTTCATCCGCGAATTGGTGGATGTCCACTATCCGCAAGCTGAAAAAATTGTGCTGGTCATGGATAATCTCAACACGCACACGCCCTCGTCATTGTATCTGACCTTTCCTCCCACCGAAGCCCGCCGCCTCCTGGAGAAGCTGGAGATCCACCATACCCCTGTGCATGGCAGCTGGTTACATATGGCCGAAATTGAGCTGTCGGCTCTGGCTCGCCAATGCCTTTCACGCCGCATTGGAACCGTGGAGGAACCGGAGCGCGAGGTCCATGCCTGGCAACAGCGTCGCGACGAGGAGGCCATCACCGTCAATTGGCGCTTTACCACCGCCGATGCGCGCATCAAACTCAAGCGTCTCTCCCCTTCTCTTGAGAGCAAGACGTCCTCCTCTTCAAAGAAGCATGTTGCAAAGAAGCTTTGACAGAGCAATACTGGTCTGTCACACTTCCTTTGCAACAGGAACTGGTTCTGAGTGGGTGGTCTTGGCCTTCAACGAGGGATAGAGCCGCTTGAGCTTGATGCGCGCATCAGCGGTGGTGAAGCGCCACTGGATGGTGACGGCCTCCTCATTGCGACGCTGTTGCCAGGCACCCACCTCACGCTCCAGTTCCTCCACCGTTGCTATGCGGCGCGAGAGGCACTGGCGAGCCAGAGCCGCAAACTCGATTTCGGCCATATTCAGCCAGCTTCCATGCAGCGGCGTATGATGGATTTCCAATTTGGCCGCCAGCCGACGTGCTTCGGCAGGAGGAAAGGTGTGGTAAAAGGCCGCAGGCGAATGCGTGGAGAGATTATCCATCACCAGGACGATCTTCTCGGCGTTGGGGTAGTGGATATCGATCACTTCTTGCATGAAATGAGCCCAATCCTGGCTGGTCTTCTGCTCGCTCACCTGAACCACGCGCTTGCCAGCCAGGGGTTCACAAGCCAGAAACAGGTTGAGCATGGGTCCTTGTTCATAGCTGTAATCGGAGCGCTCGGGTTGGCCCGGTTGCATGGGGAGACCTTCTTGCTTGTCTGAGATCAGTTGTTTGCCCGATTCATCCATGCACATCTGGGGAAAACGTGCGTCATACGGGCGAGTGTAGACCTCCAGCACGTCTTCCATGTGCCAGACAAACTGTGCGTCGGCATGAGGGGGGATGCACCAGCACTCTTTTAACCAGGGCTTGAGTTCGTTTTTTTTAACGTGCGTCGCACGGTTTCGTAGCTCACCTGTTCTACATAGCCCAATTCCACCATCCGATTGGCGAGCAGCCGCAACGTCCAGCGAGCTTGACCCTCGGGACTGCGGCTGCAGGAGAGGGCAATGAGATGCGCTTCTTGCTCCCCATCCAGGGCACGAGCTCGGGTCTGGGTATGAGGACGATGGGTCAGTGCATCGTCGAACCCGTGGGTGGCAAAGCGCTCGCGGATGCGGATCACCGTGTAGCGACTCATCTCGAACGCTTCGGCCACCCGTTCATCGGTCCATCGCGGGCCAGGGGCGTTGCGATCGATCTTGAGTAACACACGAGCGTGCGCCAGTTTTCTGGCGGGTGCTTTCCCTTTCGAGATCAACTGGTGGAGCGCATAGCGCTGCTCCTCACTTAAAGCAACTTCATGTTTGTGTGGGCGTTCCTGCATGGCTTTCTCCTTGCTCTCTGGGTGTTCTTTCTTCCAAGCCCAAGGATAGCAGATTCTTGCTCACGTTGCAAACATTGTGTGACAGACTAATACCATATCACCGGCATTTTTGCAACACAGCCGCTCAGAGCGCCCACCGGACTTTTGTCGCGAGGGCCGACGCCTTTGCGGCTGATATGCAGCGGTTCGTCACAGACCGGGAGAACAAAAAGCGCAGCATCCGCAAGGATCTCATGGAAAAGCGCAGCATCAAGATGGAGGAACTGAAAACCGAGCTGGATCTGTACAACAAGTTGTTGGGCGTGCAGCGCGAAGAGATCGAAGAGTGCATCAACCATATGGAGGAGCAAGCCCAGGAGTTGATTGGCCTCTACGCCATTGGCGTCAAGCGCGAACGCGAGGCAGCCCGCGCACAGGCTCAGGCGACGACCGGAGACGAGGAAGACGAAGAGGAGGGGGAAGAGGCTATCGTGTAGGCCACGTCGGCCACGCGAAGAGCGGAAAGAAACGTTTCCGCTCTCTTTTTTGTTCGCTACAGGGAATCCCGTCATGCGCTACGGGTAGCAGATGATAAGACCAGCAAAAACAGAGAGAATCCCGTCATAATCCGCTCATAATCCGCTCATGCCTGCTAGCTAAATTGTGCCGGTTATAGTACAATCGGCGTGTTCATAGAGCGATACGGCCTATTAGGCTCGCTGACGAAATTTACAACGCCAATCATCAACAAGAGTATCCGTTTGGCTGAAAAATGCTAGGGTTTTCAGACGTTTTATTCGCTGAACGGCAAACTTCGCTTGAGATGAGCGAGAAATGTTCGTTATGTCGCCACAAAATGAGCGTACCTCAAGGAAAGTTTGCCATTCAGCCGTTTTTTTGACTGGAGAAGCACCCGATATAACAATGAAGAAGTCATCTCAATTCAAGAGATGACTTCTCTTTTCTTGTATAGTATGGTTCTTTAGACTGCACCACATATCACTGCTTCGATTCACTCTAAATAATTGATCGCACGCTCTCCCAAATCAATTTCTCCTCTGGCCACGAAGCCCAGAATCAGCCCGATCTTGACCAGATTGGCGATATTCTCGATCTGTCCAGGTGTCGCTGGCGCAGAGAGCGCCAGGGTGAGGCCTTTTCTTTATGGGTGAACACAAAGATGGTTCCCCACGTCACCTGCTCCTCCTGGGTATCGATGAACGTGAACGTCGTTGAAGTGAAGGACTCACCGATGAGGTAGAGCGCATGCTCTTCATCCTCAGGGTTCAAGAAGACGGTGATCTGTGTTGGTGATGAGGTGCTCATGCTTTATCTCCCTGGTCACGAATCACAGGCAGGTCTTCTGTGATGGTGAAACTTGCTGAAAAGAGATCGATCATGTCATCAAAGTAGTCGCTCTGTGCGACTTCAGCGAAATACGCTTGATCGTCTTCCGATAATGCCGCTAGTGCAGGTGCGAGTATGTCCTGCAGTGAGACTTCACCGCCTGTCAGCATGTCCCAGTCGTACCAGTTGTGTTGATGCATTTGACCAACGATGAGGTGATCCATCCACTGTTTCAGCACTGACGGGTTGCACTTGACAGCCGCAAGTAACCGTGCTTGTTGTGCGTGATAGACCGGATCTGGCTCATTCATGCCGTCATCGTCCGGGGGCTCCCCAGCGATGGTGATGTGGAAGTCGATGGAGAGCCGCACGTGCTGCGTGCGCGTGCCTGGTTTCCCTTGCGCCTCTCGAATGGCTCTCTGTTTCCTTGCCGCTATCCTTGCCACTTCTTCCGGGGCGAGGATGCGCCACTCTTCAAATGGTCCCTGCTTGCTCATGTTCTGTCTCCCACGGTCTCCTCTCAGTCATAGCTAAATCGAACAAACGTTTCAATTCAGCTTTATGATACTATAAAACTTACTGTCCCGTAAAACCGGGGGATTTAGCCGCAATGCCGCTTGCAATCCCGTAGAACCTACACAATCAAGTGTTGAGTCTCGTAAAGTCGTACCCATTTAACTTGCTCGAAGTCTCATAAAGTCGTACCGATTAAGTTGTGAGGATACTCAAGTTGTCGCCAAGCCGCCAACGAGAAGGAGAGGGCCACGTGATACATCGGCAAGGCTTGCAAGACAGCAAGCTGCCCATTAACTCTTCTTTTGTGATGCCTTGAGCAGACAGCCGAAAGGTCTCTTCGCCTCCTTTGGGTTGACCGATCAAGGCCATGGTCTCAGGATCAAAGGAATGTGCCTATTTTTTGGTTGCCTTGAGGGAGAACATCAGTGGCACGCTCTTACGCTTTCTCTCATCCTTGAACCTGCTCCAGCCGTCTTCTCCTTTCTCCATATCTGAAAAATACGGCCATCCGCAAAAAGGAAACTCGTGTAAGAAATCAATGGAGAGACCCTCTGAGAGAAGCGCGTTGAAAATGTCGCTCAAGCTATGATTCCAGCCATACTCTGTCTTGTTTGTAAGCACCGAGACCGAGTCAGCGTATGAGTGCTCAGAATCGAATTTCAGTGCTTCGGATGAAAAATAGGGATAGACGACTTTGAGCTCGGATGAGTTCTCATCCAGGGTCAACATGAAGGGATGCGCTTCCAGAATATAGAATGTACCGCCCGGCTTGAGGTAGTGTGCAATCACTTTGCCCCAATGTTTCAGGTCCGGTAGCCAACCAAGGACCCCAAGTGCTGTGTAGACAATATCAAAGGTGTCGGGAATGAGGGTGTCATTTGGCAGATCGTAGATATTGGATCTAACAAAATGGGCATCGATTGCCAGCTCTTTCGCTAACGATTGCGCCAGTTCTATGGCCCTCTCCGAATAATCAACTCCTGTCACCTTCGCACCCAGGCGCGCCCAGGACATCGTATCCATGCCAAAATGACATTGGAGGTGCAGCAAAGATTTTCCAGCAACATTTCCTAGCTCTTCGCGCTCGAGAGGAGCAACGGTATTACGACCAGCTTTAAAGCCAGCCACATCGTAAAATGCTGACTTTTCGTGAACTCCAACCATCTCGTTCCAACGCTGCTGGTTGATGTGCATATACTCTTCGTTCATTCCTGCTCCGTCTTCATACTCTTCTATTATAGAACAATAGCTCACTGAGTCTCACTGATGTGCATGTTTTTGAGTGGAACTCTCACCCGAAACCATTTTCCACTCATAACTACCGTCTGAATGTTGAGTCTGGTACAGTCGTACCCTACGTCGCTTTTACACATGCGCTATGATCTTCTTCAGCAGGACGATATGAAAGCCGAGAAGGAGGCCATATGCGACAGCGAGGCCAAACGACCACGTTTCAGATGCGCTTGGAGATCGGCGAGTATGCTGCCGCTGGTGTCGAGTCTCAGAAAGTCGTATCTATCAAAAATCCTTGAAGTCTTACAAAGCCGTGCCGGTTAAGTTCTGAGGATACTCAAGCTGTCGCCAAGCCGCCAACGAGAAGGGGAGGGCTAATTGATAGATCGGCAAGGCTTGCAGCACCGCCAGCTCACCCATCAACTCGGCTTTCGTGACCCCCTGAACGGGCAGCTGAATGGTTTCTTCGCAGCCTTCGGGGAGACAGATCAATGCCATAGCCTCAGGATCAAAACGAAGGGCAACACGGTGCTGAGCAAAGTGCTTCCCGAGGTAGTATTGATAGCTTCCTAAACCAAAGAACCCATTAGAGCGAACGCCGCGGAACCAGCGCCCTGGGCGAGGTAAGTACACACCTTCTCCAGAGAGAGTAACTCCTCTTCCCATTCAGGACGGTAGAATCGTCCCGAGTGAATGGCCCCGGGATAGGCTTCTAAGGTGGTTTGTGAGAGAGGGCACGACTGGGCAGATAGTGGTTAAGGACCTCTCGACGTTCATCCAGACTGGCCCACAAGTCAGTGTGAGATGTGTAGGTTTGTCCGAGCAGCGCTTGAGCCGTCATCGTCTGGTGAGTCCGTTCGATGATCGCATGGTCTGTGGGACAGCGCTTGCGCGTGAAGCGCACTTGTATGCCAAGGGCGAGCAGCCATAAATGCAACCGCGTGGGAAAAGGCGAAGGAGTGGTGTTATCGTAGAAGACGGTGCCATGATCTAGAGTCAGTGTCTCCGGCAGACCATACGTCAGGAAGGCTCGGCGTAAGCTCAATTGGTAGTCGGGCAAAGCCGGATTAGTCGTTTCCAGGCTAGGATAGCTTTCGGCCTTGAGGCGACTGACGACATCAACGATGCTGATCAGACTCACCTTGCCCACCCCCTCCACCCACATGATACCTTGTGCGTCCATTTGCCATTCCTGGTGTGGAGCAGTGAGTTGGGTCCGAGGTGGTTGGATCAGGTCGTGATGAGGTTGATAACGGCGCGTCAAGCCTGCTTGTTTGAGGAGCCTGGCGATTTGTGCTCGACTGGGCAGCGGCTGATCTGCCCAGGAGGCATCTGTCTTGAGTGCAGTTAAAAGGGTGGCTGGTCACCAGCCTGGATGGAGCTTGCGCAAGTGAAGGATGGCCTCCTTTAATTCCTTGGGAAAGGTACTCACCGGGCCGGTGGGAGGACGACCCATCTGGGAGGCTAAGCCGACACGGCCAAGCTTGAGTGATCTTCGTCGCCACTTGCGTACCGTCCACACCGAGCAACCTAAGGCGGAGGCGATTTGAGTATCTTTCAACCCCGCACTCGCTTGCTCCATAATCTCTAAGCGTACTTGAAAGCTGGTCCTTTGTCCTCGCAGGTGCATATGGTCTCCTTTCTGCTAGCATCTCGTCCTCCTGAAGAAGATCATAGTGCATTTAAGGAGATATGGGTGGAGTGAACCCATTTTCCCGGACACGGGAGGAAGTCAACTTCCGGCTCAATCAGGCCAGGGCAAGTGTACCGCGACGCTCACCGATGTCAAGCCAAGTTGCGCGGAACGCGCAATGCGCTTGACATCGGCAAGCTTACGCGGTTCCGTTTTCTTGGGCCTGATTGAAACCCAAAAAACAGCAGGTTTTTGCTGATATGAAGGGCCAGGCTCCTCATCTGCTCGGCAGTGTGGCATAGGCCTCCTCAAACTCTGCCGGGGGCAGATAGCCCAAACTGGAATGCAACCGCTTGGTATTATATACCTGCTCAATGAAGACCTCCAAATTGGCCTGGGCGGAGGCTTTGGACTCGTACTCTTTGAGATACACCTCCTCTTGCTTTAAGGTCTTGAAAAAACTCTCCGCCTTGGCATTGTCATACGGATTACTGACTGAGGACATGCTGATCTGTGCGCCGATCTGCTGCAATTGCTCCACATAGTCATGACTGGCATACTGCACCCCGCGATCAGAATGATGGATCAAGCCCGGCTGCGGATGGCGTTGGGCAATGGCTCGTTGCAGTGCGGTCAGCGTGAGCTGTGTGGTCATGTCTCGCGAGAGATACCAGCCCACACAGCGGCGCGAGTACGCATCCAGAATGCAGGCCAGGTAGACAAACGCGCTCCGTAAGCGAATATAGGTTAAGTCGGCCACCCAGGCTTGATCGGACGCGGTCACTGAAAAGTCGGCCAGCACATTGGGATAGACCGGCAAGCCATGACGTGAGTTGGTCGTCGTGACCACAAAGCGTTTCTTCAAATGGCACAGCAGCGACTCTTCTCGCATGATGCGCAACACGTGCTTGTGATTGACCCGCCAGCCCTGGCGCGACAACGCATGCGTCACGCGTCGATAGCCATAGCCTGAAAATTCCAGGATGATCCGCTCAATTTCATCGCGTAAAGCTGTCTCGCTCGCGTCGCTCTCGGGCTTGCTTGCGTGGTCGTAGTACCAGCTACGGCTCACCTCAAACAGCTTGCACAAGCACTCAATGGAGAGTTCTGGATGCTGCTCATGCGCCTGCTCAATCATGATGTGACGCTCCGCGATCCCGTACTCTGCAACGCTTTTTTTAACACCTGGTTCTCCAGCGCCAGTTGCCCACAGAAGCGCTCTAACTCCGCAATCCGTTGCTCCTGGGTCGTGGACTCGCCGGACTGCGATGAGAACGCCGCTTCTCCGCGCTCCTGATACTCTTTGCGCCACCGCGACAGCACGCTGTCTGCCAGACCATATTCGCGGCACGCCTGGGCTGGACGTTTCTGTCCGCTCGCAATTTGGCGCACCACCTCCAGTTTAAATTCGCGGCTATGCATGCGTTTTTGCATCGTCTCTTCTCCTTGTCTTGTTCTCAGTTTACAGAGGGCATTGCTTAACTCAGAAACCCTGCTACGCGAGTTTTAGCTCATATGTTTGAGGGTTTCTGAGTTAGAAAACGCGATATTCGTATCGGACAGAATGTTGGGATTTACACATTGATCCAGATACATTGATGCAAACTATGCTATAATAATCCCAAATTAAACTCGGCCGGAGATAACCATGCAGTATCCCCCTCAACAACAACCGCCAACTCACTCGCCATCAGAGGTCTACGCGCCGCAATACCCATCGGCTATGCCAGGTCAGGAGATCGTTATTTATTTCAATCGCACACAGGCCATCGTACGCACGATCATCAGTGGAATCGGATTAGTCCTCGGGATTATAATACTCCTGGGTGCCATTGCCTTCATTTATATCCTTGGCGCTACTTTTCACACCGATTACATCGTGCCTGTGATAATATATCTTGCATTCATACTTCCTGCGATTGCTTTTAATGGCTGGACAACCTGGCGTATGGCACAATTTTTCCTCAAACCCACTCCGCTCCTGATCATCAATCGCCAGGGTATCACCGTCGGCAAAATACCCATGTTTAGCGGCTTCTTTATCCCATGGTACGAGATTGAAGCAATCCATGCATACACTTTCATGAATAAGTATCTCTGTATTCGCCCGAAGGATACCAGGCAGTTTTTGAAGCGTTTTAATGCCCTGGAACGCTTTAACAGACGTAGTAACGCCATATTTGGCATACCACCGCTGGTCGTCCCGCAGATCTTTATGGAAAGATCTGTTGAGGAGACGCTACAGCAATTGCAATTTTTTTACGCACACGAATTGAATACACATCATATTCGACTCTATCCTTAATAGAGGACATTTCTACGCTGAGAAGCCTTCCCACGTGTGAGCTAAAACGCGTTTGGGAGAGCGGATGAGATCGGGGCGTCCAGCTTGATGGGCAGCCAAAGCGACAATGATGGTAGCCGTGTAAGTGAGGGCGACCTGCCGAACCATGGTGGACCAACCAGAAAGAGGAGGTCGCTGCAGATGAAAGAAGAGAAACACACGGCCAAAGAAGCGTTCAATACCACTGCGTTTACCCAGTTCTTCTTTGGTCCAGGTGGGAGGTAAACAGGAGCGGTTTTTCTGGCGTTTGG
>WNFM01359103.1_pt1 | contig 10826 bp, 7 predicted proteins | sample 5400271 | NCBI WGS metagenome assembly WNFM01 (sample SAMN13153352, study PRJNA577476) | soil metagenome | isolation source: 60 cm saprolite on Douglas fir-dominated hillslope | place: USA:California | collected 2013-09-17 | reverse complement strand
GGGCCGCCAGCCCCGCCAGGAGAAGGAGAGCGCGGTCTCGTTCCGGATGTAGCGCCACGCCATCGCGAGTGACAAGGCGCCCGCCACGGCGCCCGACCCGGCGAGCGCAGCGAACTTTCCATAGCGGGCATCGAGCGCCGTTCCCGTCGCGTACCCGATCCACGCGACGCCGGCGACCAGCGCAGTGAGCAGGGCGTCGTTGGCGAATGCCTGCACGCCGCGCATGGCGGCGCCGGCGGCCGCGACCAGGTATCTCAGAAAGTCGGCGAGGATGAAGCCGGCCAGGGCGCCGGGAAATCCCATCAAGTGAAAGCCCAGCGGCACGAGGAGGAAGAGGGCCACCACCTTGGAGGCGTTGCCCACCGCGACCCAGCGCACGCGCCCGATCGCCATCAGCGCGGCGCTGTTGGTGCACTCGAGGATCTGGAACCAGGCCATCACGGCGAGGAACTGCAGCATCCAGCCCGCGCTCAGGTAGCGGGCGTCGTAGAGCACGCGGATGAGAAACGGGCCGGAGGCGATCAGCCCGCTGGCGATCGCGCCGCCGCCGAGCAGCAGCGGAGTTCTCACGCGGCGGAAGACGTCGGCGAAGTCCGGACGGTCCGCCATGCGGCTGTACGCGGGGAACACGACGGCGGTGCCGATCTTGATGGCCGCGCCGGTCGGCAGCGAGGCCATCGCGAACGCGACCGAGTAAATCCCGAAGACGTCGAGCGGGATCAGCTTCGCCACCACCATCCGGTCCGACTGCGCCGCCAGAAAAGTCAGCAGCGTGCTGACGAAGATCCAGCGGCCGAAGTGCAGCAGCCGATGGAGCGCGTCGCGCTCGAGCCGGAAGCGGTGCCGGATGCCGGGGAGCACGGTGTGGCTCAGGATCAGACGCGTGGTGTTCGCGGTCAGCCCGGCGAACACCACCGTCCAGACCGCGCCGGGATGGTTGGGACCGTAGAAGTACCGGTCGATCGAAGCCAGCACCACCGCGCCGATGATGTGAGTGGCCTGCCCCGCGAGCTCGACCAGCGTCAGCCGCTCGAGGCGCAGGTGGCGCTGCAGCGTGTGCATCGAGGTGGACTCGAATCCATTGAGCACGGTGCCGAAGGCCGCGACCGGGATCAGCCACTTGAGAAGCGGCTGGTGATAGAAGGCGGCGGCCGGCCCGGCGATCAACCACGAGCAGCCCCAGAGCAGCGTTCCGCGGATGCACGCGGTGGTCCACGCGGTGTTGAGGAAGTCGAGGTCGTCCCCGCGCTCGTTCTGGATGATGGAGGGACCGGTCCCCACGTCGGTGAACATCTGCAGACCGACGAGGAAGATGGTGACCAGCGCCATCTCCCCGAACACTTCTGGAAAGAGGACGCGGGTGAGGACCAGGTTTCCCAGCAGGCGCAAGACCTGGCTGGACCCGTAACCGGCCAGCGTCCAGGCCGAGCCGCGCACGACGGCGCCGCCGACGGAAGCAGGTTTGGGGACGGCGCTCGTCATCGTCCCAGCCTGATCTCCGCGGACGCCGGCAGTGAGCCCGGCAGCTCATCCGTTTGACGCGACAGCCGCTCCGCGATCAGCGTGCCCAGCCGCGCGGCTTCGGTTGCGGCATCGTATTCGAGCGCCACCCGGGCGGCGCCGGCCTTGCCCATCCGCTCCAGCTCGGCTGGGTCGGCGAGCAGCGCGCGCTCCATGGCGGCCTCCAGCGCCTCGACGCTGCCCGCTGGAACCAGCCAGCCGCTCGTGCCGTGTTCCACCAGCTCCGGGATGCCGGCGACGGAGGTCGCGATCACCGGCCGTCCCAGCGCGAGCGCCTCCATGATCACCACCGGCAATCCCTCGGCGAAGCTCGCGAGCACCAGGCAGCGCGAGCGCAGCAGCCGGTCGCGCACGTCGCTTCCGCTCAGCCAGCCGGTGATGGTGATCCGCGCGCTCAGTCCAGAGTCGTCGATGCGCGCCTGGAGCTTCTTGCGGAACGGCCCGTCGCCGATCAGCTCGATGCGAAAGTCGAGGCCGCGCCGCGCGAGCCGCCGGGCAGCCTCGAGCAGGATGAAGTGGCCCTTCTGCTCGTCGAGCCGCGCCACGCAGGCGAAGAGGTGACCGTCCAGCCCGTCCCGCTGCGGCTCGCCGATGAACTCCTTGCTGATGCCGCAGTGGATCAGCTCCACCTTGGGCCAGTCCTCGAAGCGCGCCCACCGGAAGAGCTGAGCGCGGCAGAAGCTGGAGACGGCGACGACCAGCGAGGCGCGCGCGATCTTCTCGGTGAGGCCGATGAATTCCGGCCGGTCGAACTCCACCGGGCCGTGGGTGGTGAAGCTGAAGGGAGGCCCTCCCACCTCGCGGCAAAGAGCGGCCACCGCGGCCGAGTTGGTTCCGAAATGCGCGTGCAGCCACTGCACCCTCTGCGTCCAGCGTGCCAGCAGGCAGGCCTCGGCGAGATAGGCGAAGTGCACCAGCAGCCCTCGATCGGACCGGCGCCCGAGCCGCACTGCCAGCCGCACCGCCTGGAAGAAGCGGATCGGAGAGCCGAGGGCGCTCGCGAGCAGGGCGAAGCCAAGGCTCATGTCTCCTTGCGCGAGAATGCTCCGGGTGCGGCCGCGCTCTTCCTCGTCGGCGGGGTCGGGCAGGGCCGGCGACGGCCGGATGGTGAACCGATCGACCTCGTGGCCCGCCGACTCCAGCCCGCGGATCTCGCGGCGAATGAAGCTGTGGCTGGTCTGGGGATACTGGTTGACGAGATACGCGATCCTCATGCGCCTCTCAATTGCACCGCTTGCGTTCGAATCGCCACGGCGCGCGCGCGGCCTCGCCGGCTTCTCGCGGGAGACGCCGCCAGCGCTCCCAGATACGTGCCGGTCAATCCGCCGCCGGCGAAAATGTAGAAGGGATTGGTCATCGCGTTGGGGATGCAATCGATCAGGAAGCATGCGAGCGCGACGGCCAGCGCTCCCGCCGGAGCGAGCGCCGGATGAGTCCAGGCCTGCGGCGGAGCGAGGACGAGGAGCAGCGACACCGGCACGATCATGGCGAGCGCGAGGCAGAGGAGCGAGAGCGCGCCGTCGTTGCCCAGGACGATGATCCAGAGCCCGTCGGTCACCGTCAGGTCGCGCCCTTCCGCGTCGCGCACGCGGTTTTCTCCCCAGCGTCCCCATCCCAGCCACGGTTGCCGGATCGCCTTGTCGATCAGGCGGTCCTCGTTGCGCACGCGGAAGTCGAGGGATTCGCCTCGCTCATTGCTGAAGATCTGGCTCGCCGAGCCGACCAGATCGTTCGCCGACCACCCGTTGACCCGGAGCAGGCAGTAGGCCGGAGGAAGCGCGAGCAGCGCGACGATGGTCAGCGAGGTCCGGAGCCTGCGCGACGAGTGGTAGAGCAGGATGCCGAGCCCGCTGAGCACCAGCGCGCCGGTGGACTTGCAGAGGACTTCGGTGCCGAGGAGCAGCAAGGCGACCCACTTGATCGGCACCCGCCAGATGGCGTCGACCGCCTTCGACCGCCAGAGCCACCAGGCGACCACCGCTCCCATTCCCATCCAGAGCGAGAGCATGAGGCCGTGGGCCATGAACACCTGCGGCCGGTATCCGCCGGCGCGGATCATCTGCGTGAAGGTGCCCTGGATCCCGTAGACGAGGTAGTTCAACTGCGGGCTCATCCGGATCTCCCAGAGGCAGAGCGGAACGTAGACCATCACTCCGGAGACGAAACCGATGGCCAACTCGCGCACGCCGGCCAGGTCGCCGAGATAGACGCGGCCGAGCAGGTACGGCGCGGTCCAGGAGAAGAAGGAATTGACCGACTGGTTGACGGCGTCCCAGACGCCATAGCCGTTCGAGAGCGAAGAGCAGGCGGCGAGCAGGGCGAAGCAGAAGACCGGCAGATCGAACTTCGAGCGCCGCAGGCGTCGCCAGCGTCCTGAATCCACCGCCAGGCTGGTGAGGAAGAGGACTCCACAGAAGTATTCGGTCTTCCCGTGAAAGAAGGGAATCGTCCCGGATTGGAGGCCGGGCATGAACATCCAGCCGAACACGACCAGGCCGATCATCGCTTTGCGCCGCGGCATCGTCAGGAGCGCGGTGACGCAGATGATGGGCCACGCCGCCAGCGCGAGCGGAACCATGACGGTCGGGTTACCGAACACCTCGCACCTTTCCGTTCGGGCCCGCGGGCTGCCCGTCGACGCCGGAAGTATCGCATACCTGTTCGGTGTCGCTGAAGGGCCACAGGCGGGCGAGCAGGCGGGCCTCGCGCGCGCGGTCCCCGCAGAGGAACAAGGTGGGCGCAGGCCGCGAGAGTGCGAGCCGCAGCGCCGTGCGGATCCAGCCCATCGCTCCCGCCGGGACGTGCCGGACCTCCACCACCGGCGATGCGACAGCGCCGGCTTCGGCCGTGCTGGACGGCGCCGCGTGCACCTCGAAACGGGTCTTCGGGAAGGCGGCGGAGAGGCGCTGCAGATCGTCGCGCCAGCGCCCTGGCGGCAACACCATCAGGATCCGGATCAGCGGCGCCTCGCGATACCGCTCGATCCATCTCCGCACCCTGGGCACGATCTCCTCCACCTGCGGCGCCTCGAGCGTCATCTGCCTCGCGGAGAGCCGCGCGGGCCGCTGCTCGAGACGGTAGAAGTGCTCGCATCGCTCGCTGCTCCCGACGCCTGCCTGGCTGCTCTCGTCCACGTCCCGCGCGATCGCCGGCACCTTGAACTGCGAGGCATAGAGGGAGAGCAACTCCAGCTTTCGCGGGTACGCCTCCTCGACGCGGACCGCCTCGTGGACCAGCACGCCGCCGGCCTTCTTCAGCTGTTCGAGGATCCTGCCGAGGTGCGCCGAGTGCCTCGCGTCGTACGGGACGTCGCTGTAGAACCGGACCGCGCTGCCCCGGGCCAGCGCTCGTGGTCCGAGTGATTGCCCACCCCCAGCGGGAGCCCCAGCTCTGCGCCGTCGAGTCGCGCCAGCACGGGGCGGATGGCGGCTCTCCATCGCTCGAGGTCGGACTCGAGGGCGTGCCGGTTGTTGAAGGCCGATACCGAGACCCGGTGCGAACGGTAGAAGTCGAGCGGCCAGTCGCCGTCGCGATACCGCAGGGTGGCTTCGTTTTCGCCGAGCGCGAGATGCCGTCCGCCGAGCTGCCGCATGAAGGCGGCGCCTTCCTGGTTGCGGATGCGCGTCACCTCGTCCACCTCGAAGAAGTCGCGCTCGGTGAGGAAGTAGCTGGTGAAGTTGCTGCGGCTCGCGACCGTGACGAGGGTGAACTCGACCTGGTTGCGCCGCTGCCACATCGTCCCGCCCACGCTCAGTGCCGCGTCGTCGCTGTGGGGCTCGATGACCACCACCTTCCGCCGGCCGGCTGGCAGGGTTCGGAACTCGTCGAGGACGCGCAGCTCCAGCAGGCGCGCCACGGCCGCGTCAGCTCCCGCTCCGACGCGCGCGCGGACATCCTCGAGCGAAGTCTCGGTCTCGAGCGCCTCCCAGGTCCGGAGGTCGTCGCCGGTCAGCGTGGCGAGCGGGCGCGCCGAGGCGAGAAAATAGAGCGCGCCGTCCCGCGCGCGGTAGTGCGGAAGCCGCTGAAGCAAGCTGGGCGCGTCCGCGTCTGGAGGCATCAGAGCGGATCGCGGCCAGCGCGCCGGCCGAAGAAATTGAACTCGATGAAGTCGCGCAGGTAGTGCGGCCGCTCCATCGCTCTTCCCGTCACCGCCTCGCGAATGCGCCGCAGCGTCACGCACGAGGCCGCGACGAGGTTGAGCGCCAGAAGCTTCCAGGGCCCGAGCGTCTTCCGGTAGAAGTGCGCGCGCGACTCGAACCAGTAGCGGGGAACGCGGCTCCTCGGCTGGTGGAATCCGGTGGTGCCGCCGGCGACGTGTACGATCGCGGCATCGGGGACGTACGAGATCTCGAACCCGGCGGCGCGCGCTCGCCGGCAGAGATCGACCTCCTCCCAGTAGAGGAAGAAGCCCTCGTCGAACAAACCGGCGCGCTCGAGCACTTCGCGACGGAGGATCATGCTGGCGCCGCTCACCCAGTCGACGAAGGTCGCCTCGCGGGGCGTGGGCATGGAGACCCGGCGGCTCTCCAGCAGCCGCGTCACCGGCCCGAACTGGAGCGAAGTCTCGATCTCGCTGAACATCGAGGGAAAGCGGAAGGTGGAAGCCTGCAGCACGCTGTCGGGGTCGCGGATCGCGCCGCCCGCGATGCCCACTTGGGGATGCGAGTCCATGAATTGGACCAGCCGCTCGATCGCCCCCGGGTCGGGCGCGGCGTCCGGGTTCAGCAAGTAGAGATAGTCGGGTCGGTCCGGCAGGGCGAGGGCTTCCCGGAAAGCGACGTTGTTGCCCGCGCCGAAGCCGCCGTTCTCCGGTGAGGCGATCACGCGGACCACGTCGGCCGCGCCGCGCGCCGCGATCGCCTCCGTGAGAACGCGCAGGGAATCGTCGGGAGACTTGTTGTCCACGATCCAGAGAGCGGCATCGCCGAGCGCCCGCAGCTGCTGCGTGACGTTGCCGAGGCGCTCCACGATCTGATCTGCGGCGCGATAGTTGACCGTCACCACCAGCAGCTTGATCCGTGAGGGAGCACGGTGAGTGTCCATGGGATCGCAGGCGGTGCGGGTCGGCAGGATAGTACCTCTGAGAGTCGGGCCGGGCCAAGGAGCGAAGCGCTTGCGGCGGCGAGGGCCCGAACGCATCCTCCCTCGATGTCCACCGCGGAGCGCGAAGACGCTTTCCAGCGCACCCGGTTCTGGCCGTCGCTCGACGGCCTTCGCGCCATCAGCATCGCGGCCGTCGTCTGGCACCATGCAGCCGGACCGAGGGCCGGCCTCGCGGGTCAGGGCTTCCGCGGAGTGGATCTCTTCTTCGCCATCTCCGGCTTTCTCATCACCACGCTGCTGCTTCGCGAGCAGGCGCGCACCGGGACCGTCGACCTCGGGGGCTTCTACCTCCGGCGCGCGCTGCGGATCTTCCCGCTCTACTACGCCTCGCTGGCCGTCTACTCGCTGCTGGTGCGGACGCTCGAGCCCAACACCTTCGCGGGCCACGAGTTCATGCACAACCTGCCCTACTTCGCGACCTACACCTCGAACTGGTTCATCGATCTGCAAGGCGAACGCGTCATCTTCTACTTCGCCTGGTCGCTCGCCACCGAGCAGCAGTTCTACGCCGTCTGGCCCTGGGTCCTGCGCTTCTCGCGAAAGCGCGATACGCCGCTCTTCTTCATGGCCGCGCTGGCGCTCGTCTGGCTGGCGGCCCGGGTTGGCGTCAGCCTCGGCTGGCTCGAGACCGCGCGGCTGCCGGTCCGCATCCTCCTCTACATCTCGCCGGCCATCTGCCTGGGAAGCATCGCGGCCATTCTGGTCCATCGCCCCGCCGGCTTCCGCTGGCTCGACCTGCTCCTGGGCCGGCGCTGGAGTCTTCCGCTTCTCTTTGCCGCGGTGATCGCGGCGCTGGCCGTTCCCGCCTCACCCGATCTCCTGATCGCCGCACTCATGGCCTGCGTGGTGGTCGCGTGTTGCCTCCGGCCGGATCATCCGCTCAAGGGCGCGCTCGAGAATCGAGTGGTCCTGCACGTCGGCAAGGTGAGCTACGGCATCTACCTTCTTCATCTGCTCGCGATCAACGCGGTCCGCAGGGTCACCCACCTCCATTACGGGTGGGTGGTCTTTTCGCTCGGCTTCCTGCTGGCGATCGCGGGAGCGTCGCTCTCGTATCAATACTTCGAGCGCCGTTTCCTCGACCTCAAGGACCAGCTGACCCGCCGCGCGGCGGCCATCGCGGCTTGATCGAGTCCGCGCGCGACTCTCATGCACCTGAGGCGGGCTTCTCCGCCAGCGCCTCGTTGATCGCCCGGGCCAGGATCCCCGCATGGGGACCGCGCATCAGGCCGAGGTGGTCGGAGGCGACCTGGTGCAGCGAGACCCGCCCGGCGAGCTGATCCCAGCCGAGGTGCTCGGAGATCCGGACCCACTCCGGCCAGACGCGGCTCGAGGAGCGAAAGACCAGCAGGCGCGAGTTGAGTTTGCCGACGACGCCCTGGTAGCGGCGGAGCTCCTCGTCGACTTCGGGGCCGTCGATGGGAAGGTCCTCGTTCGCGTCCGCTTCGGCGTGGATGGACTCCTGCCGGTAACGCTCCCGCAGCTGCCGGGCCTTGGATCTCACCAGCGTCGCCATGGCAGCGGGCTCGCGCGCCGCCATTCCCAGGTAATGCCGCAGGCGCCTGAGCCGATCGACCTGAATGCCGCGAGGCAGGTAAGCCTCGAAGATGGCGACCAGGGCCACCTGCTCGCCCAGCGCTTCCAGCTGCCGCCCGACCTCGAAGGCGGTGATTCCACCGAAGCAGAGTCCGGCCAGATGGTACGGACCCGAGGGCTGGACGCGCCGGATCAGCTCGAGGTAGCGGCGGGCGATCTCGGGAATTCCCGGATACACCTTCTCGCCCGGAGGGCGCCGGACGGGCACGTGCATCCCGATCACCGATCGGTCGCCCTCGAGCGCCATCGCAAGATCCCAGTAGAGCTGCACGCCGAAGAGACAGAAGAGGGGCGGCAGGTCGGGACGTCCCCGCCGGAGATGGACGACGATCGGCTCGTCGGTGGCGGCGGGCTTTCCCATCTGCCCGGCGATGGCCTCGAGGGTCGGCGTCTCGAAGAGAATCCGCAGCGGCAGCTCCACGCCGAACTCCGCTTCGATCCGCGTGCGCGCCTCGATCACCTGCAGCGAGGTGCCGCCCAGCGAGAAGAAATCCTGGTCGATGCCGATCGAGGAGACGTTGAGGACTTCGCTCCAGATCGCCGCCAGCCGCGTCTCGGTGTCGTTCCTCGGCCAGCGGACCACCTGCGCTGCCTGGGCCGCGGCCGCCGGCGCAGGGAGCGACTTGCGATCGACTTTGCCGCTGGTGGTCAGCGGGAAGGAGGCCATCTGCACGAAAGCGGAAGGCACCATGTACTGAGGCAGCCGGGCGCGCGTGAGCGCGAAGAGCGCGTTGCCGTCGGCCTCGCCCACCCAATACGCGAGCAGCCGGGGATTCGCGCTGTCGTGGAAATCCGCGACCACCACCGCCTCGCGCACTCCCGGCACGCTCCGCAGGATGGACTCGATCTCGCCCAGCTCGACGCGGAAGCCGCGGATCTTCACCTGGTGATCGACGCGGCCCAGGCATTCGAAGCGTCCGTCGGCGAGGAGCCGGCCCAGGTCGCCGGTCCGGTAGATGCGCTCGCCCGGCTGGCCGAACGGATCGGGGAGGAACCGGTCGGCGGTCAGGTCCGGACGCCCGTGATAGCCGCGCGCGAGCCCGGCGCCGCCGATGTAGAGCTCGCCGATGGTTCCGATCGGCACCGGACGACGGGCGCCGTCGAGCAGGTAGAGCTGCGTTCGATCGATCGGACGGCCGATGGTGATCCGGTCCGCGTTCGTCCCGACCCGCTCCAGGGCGGACCAGATGGTCGTCTCGGTGGGCCCGTAGAGGTTCCACAGCTCCGCTCCGCAAGCGAGCAGCTTGCGGGCGAGCTCGACGCTGAGCGCCTCGCCTCCGCAGAAGATGCGCAACTTTCCGTCGCCTCGCCAGCCGGCGTCGAGAAGGAGCCGCCAGAGGGCCGGCGTCGCCTGCATCACCGTGAAGGGCTGGGTCTCGAGCAGTTTGCGCAGGCTGCGCGGGTCCACCATGCTGTCGCGATCGGCGATCACCACCGTCGCTCCGACCGTGAGGGGCAGGAAGAGCTCGAGTCCAGCGATGTCGAAGGTGGTGGTGGTGACGGCGAGAAGTCGATCGCTCTCCGACATGCCCGGCTGGCGGGCCATCGAGCCGAGGAAATTCGCCAGCGCGCCGCGCGGGACTTCCACTCCTTTGGGCCGCCCGGTCGAGCCGGAGGTGAAGAGGATGTACGCGAGCTGGTCGCTGGCCACGCTCTCGCCCAGCGGCGTCGGCTGGTAGCCTTCGGTGGCGCTGGCCAGATCGTCGAAGATCAGCACGGCGGTCCCCGGCGGAGCTGCGGAAGCGAGCGGCGATCCTTTCTGGACCACCAGCACGTCGGGCGCGGAGTCGGTCAGGATCATCCGCACGCGCTCGACCGGATGGAACTGGTCGAGCGGCACGTAGGCGCCGCCGGCTTTCAGCGTGGCGAGCAGCGCGACCAGCTCCCCGGTGCCGCGGGTCAGCGCGATGGCCACGCGCGATTCGGGCCGCACTCCCAGGGCGCGAAGCCTGCGCGAGAGCTGGTTCGAGCGCGCCTCCAGCTCTGCGTAGGTGAGGCTCGCGTCGGGCCCCGACACGGCCGGGTGTGCGGGCCGCCGGGCCGCCTGCGACGCGATCAGCTCGACGACGTCGCGCCGGGGCCCGCCCGGCTCCGCTTCCGAGGCGGCTCGAAGCACCGTCCGCCGCTCCTCTTCGCCGAGGAAATCGACGGAATCGATCCTCGCATTGGGATCCGCGGCGAGCGCGTCGAGCATGGCAAAGAAGTGGGAAGGAATGCGCTTCCGTGCGCCCTCGTCGAAGGTGGCCCGGTGGAAATCGAAATCGACCTCGAGCGGGCCCTCGTCGAAGTCCAGCACGCGGATGCCCAGCGAGTTGCGCAGGTCGCCATCGCCGGAGGGCCCGCCCAGAACGACGGCGGGATCGAGCCGGACGGTCGCGGCGAGCCCGGCAAATTGCTTCGGGGGCCGCGGGAGCAGGTTCAGCGTGACGGTGTCGAAGCCCCGATCGCTGATGCAGGATTGACCGTGGCGGATGGCGTCGGTCAGCTCCTGCCTGACCTGGCCGGCAAGGGAAGCGAAGGTGTCGCCTTCCTCGATCTGGATCCGGAGGACCAGCTGCTCCATGAGAAGGCCGCAGGTCCGCCTGAACTGGTGCGCGCGATTGGCA
>WNFM01327337.1_pt1 | contig 10826 bp, 7 predicted proteins | sample 5400271 | NCBI WGS metagenome assembly WNFM01 (sample SAMN13153352, study PRJNA577476) | soil metagenome | isolation source: 60 cm saprolite on Douglas fir-dominated hillslope | place: USA:California | collected 2013-09-17 | reverse complement strand
TCGAAGCACATTCGTATTGGGATAAAGGAGGATCGGGAGATTACAACCCTGATATTCCGCCGCCTGATGATCAGGCAGCAAATAATGTGGTTGTCAATAGCTTACGTCCTTTTATCAATTGGTGCAAAAAAACAAGCAGCCGCTGTTTTGTGGGAGAATTCGGAGTTCCTTCCGATGGTAATTGGCTAAACGCGCTGAATTATGCGCTTCTTTACATGGAGCACAATAATGTTTTTGGCGCGTATTGGGCCGGAGGCCCTGGATACAACGATTCATTGTCTATTGAACCTGTAAATGGTCGAGATAGTGCGCAAATGCATGTCCTGGAAAAATATCTCCCGTAGCTCCATAGACACAACATAATCTTAACTTCCCACAAGCTGTGTGAGCGTTAAATCTGTTGAAAGACCTCGGAGAGACCTGGTCGTTGATATACGACAATACCCGTTCAACGAAAACCGGAGAAGCGTTGTAAGGGTCATTGTAATATTTCCCACCAGGACCCTCGATCTGGTGGAAAGCCAGGACCAGCCACGTCTTGGTCTTTATCGCTAAGTCAATCCAGTGTTTGATCTGCTGGATTAATGTTCCCTCCCATGCATAGATTGTGACGCAGAGGATATTATAGGGGTCAAAATCGGTTGCGTTATTGAGCCCTTCATCCGTACTCCTATGGGATTGGTATAGTTGACGGATTAACCTGAGATCCTCATCGTTGACTTCCCCATACGGGGAAGCAAAATCGACAATTTTTTGACCGAACCGTCCCAGGTAGGCTTTCGAATCGGAAATCTCGGCTTCTACCGCTGTTGAGGATAGCTCTGGCAGATGCGGATGATCGACTGTATGGTCACCTATTTCCATTCCCGATTCTGCCAGCTTGCTCACCATATTAGGGAGCATGTAATCAGCGTACCCTTTCTCAATATACGACGATATGAGGTAGAAGGTTGCTGGCATATGGTACTTGCATAGCAAGGGCAAAGCGTTGGTGTATTGCGAAAGCCAACCGTCGTCGAAAGTCAGGCTTATCATCGGCCTGACAAAGGAGCTGGTCTGCTGGTGGAGGACAACGTCAGAGATTTCAAGTTTACCGTTGCCATGTATTTGCTGCATTACGCTAACTGGAAGAAAATCCGAATTCCCCGGATTATCCGGCATGTCGAATGCAACAGAATAATGCCGCCATCCTTTTGTTGCGGGGATATTTGGGTCAATGGTTTGATATCTTGTTGTCCCATTGAGAACGTACTTGATGACAAGAGTTGTCTTGATGTTTGACGTATACCAGTCAGCATATTGATAGGTGTTCCCTGCTAATGCGGGTTTCGGTGGATAAACCCAGGCAGACGTTCCGCTTGTACTACTGATTGCGAGAGATGGACTTCCGAGGAACCCATCTGTTTTGGTATATCCGAAAGTGGCGTTGCCAGATGTCTGCCAGCTATTTAGGGACGGTACATCGTTAGGCACCCTGGGCATTGGCGTGGGCTGTGAAACACATACGCTTGATGGTTGCGATTGGAATGGCAAAAGATTATGTGCTTGTGCATACCACCCGCCTCCTACTATACTCGCAACGGCAGTTGCGGATACCGCAGCCCTGACGATAAACCCGCTCAATGTGAACGGGTAATTCTTTTTTTCCTCATAATGCAGCGGGGCAAGGACAATGAGCCCTTGCCCCAAGCGACGCTCCGATACGTATAAACGTAAGGTTTTTAATACCAACCTTCCGATAGCGAAGACGCCAAGGGTGCCAGATACAATATAAAATGCTGGGCTCCATTCGGGAATCCAAAAACTCGTTACAAATTTCATTGCTACAAGGCCGGTACAGAGGAGAAGTACCAAGATGTAGTACATCTTGAATACATGCTGTTTTATCACATCATTACCTCCACCTGGTAATGGAATTGGTAAATGCTTTAAGGTATGATTTCGTCAGTACGATACCATACCGAAGAGCATACAATTCGTATCCGAAGCATACCAGGAGAAGAAATTGGAAGAGAGATTTGTAGGCTACATATTTAAACCTGAACATATTCAATCCTACCACCAGGAGTAAAGGTACCGTCAGTAAGACGAAGCCTAATCTGTCTATGTAGACAAACCCCGTCATCCATATTTGAATGGCGGTTACAATCAGATTGATGCGGCATGCAAACCAAACGAGCTGCAAACCCATCTCAATTCCCCCGAAGAAGGTATGCCGGTTTATGCTGACATTGATATAGGTGGAAAGGTTTCCACCGTTCCATCTTTCACGCTGAATACCATGGGTATGAAAACCTTTCGGGCAATCGGTGTACACAAACATGTCATGCCCGACTCTGGTTTCATACCCCAGCATTTGCATCTTGATCGTCAGATCGAAATCTTCAACCATAGTTTCTGGCCAAACGACTCCGAATTTTTGGTAGAGTTCCTCAAGCACGTTTGCTCTGAATATCGTCCCGGGGCCACAAAGGCAGTGTGCTTTCCCCATGCGTTCGATAGTCTCAGCCTGTCCGATGCAATACTCTACGTTTTGGAAGCCCCACCAAAGGTATATCCAGGCCTGCCTTACGCACCAGCCTGCTTTTCTGAAAAAAACCAGCATAAGCCATGCTATTGCTGCCAGGGAGATTGGTTTTCCTGTAAATTGCACAGAGGTGAAAGGTTCTTTCTTAAAAGGGAGGAGGCCTACCCGACCGCAAATCCCTCCAAGCATTTCTCCTTTTTTCTCCATTGCAGCAAGGCCATTTTTCAGAAAATTTGGATCCCATATTGTATCCGCATCTGCGGTTGCGATAAATGAGTATCCTAATTCTCTGATTAATGCAAACGCCTGATTCAACGCACCAGCTTTCCGCTTCTTGTTGCCCTGTGTTTTCATGAGAAACACACGTGTTTGCTCCTCTTGTGTTCTTAATTCCTGAATTATCCCGAGTACAATTTCCTCGGTCCGATCTGTGCAGTTATCTGCTACGACAATGATGTCAAACTCAAACTGCACGTCTGGTGAGGCGAGTAGTGCCGCGTGTATTGTATCGCTTATGCTTTCCTCTTCGTTATAAGCAGGAATCAAGAGCGCAACTTTGCAAGTCGCAGTTTGTTTGCTGGTAGCAGCAGGGCTATTAGGAGTCAAGATCTGACTCATCATGAAGCGAGCAGTAGCGTGCAAATAATGAGTGCAAATATTTTTCTTATTTTCCACCTCGCTAAATGGATGATGTGTAAGCTATAGCTCTACAAGCTACTTGCGATGCTTTTTGTAGCATCTTGTGACATTATTCCTCTCTCTCTGTATAAAGTTTAAAGAAATCGAAAAAATCATCTACTCTTGATACGCACCAACTTCATTGGTTGGATACAAACAGCGCATCCACCGGGCAGGGCATTTGTCTTCCTTGTGATAATCCTAGCGGAATGTTACTTTGGGGAAAGCTGGTTCTCGTGCACCTGCGATCTCTAAAGCAGCTATAGATTCTGAAGAGCAGCCCTTGTTTTCCTAGAGTAACAAGGGTAATCGCTGCGGTCATGGCACCGCGAAAAAAGTTTCCAAGCGCTATACTCTGAAGAGCGCCATTTGTTTTATAGGGGAGACGGCATGCCCACTACATCGCACGCTCGGACCCACCCAGAATGTAGTGGAGCACCCTCCGGGGGAGGATTAGTGCCCCCTCGCGGGCGCCAGGGGCGGGGGGCCTGGATAATTCACAAGCCCTGGCTTGCATCCTTACCTGGTCAAATCACATATTAGTAACAGCATACCCACCGGTTGTTTAATAGCCCAATGTCTTGTCCACCACATTCAAGAGAGGTTCGCCCGTCATGTAGCGGCGCAGGTTCTCCGCGAAGAGCTCGGCGGCCCGTTCGTCATACTTCGGAGTGAGGCCGGAGATATGCGGAGAGATAAACACATTGGGGAGGCGCCACAGTGGGCTATCTGAGGGCAACGGCTCGTGCTCAAAGACATCCAGAGCCGCCCCTGCGATCTGCTTCTCCTCAAGAGCTCGAATCAAATCGCTTTCGTTACACACCTCTCCACGGGCAATATTCACCAGGAAAGCAGTTGATTTCATCGCTTTGAAAGCGGCCTCGTTGAACATACCGCGGGTACTGGGCGTTAAAGGTACACCGATCAGCACCACATCACATTCTGCCAGCATACTGTGCAAGTGTTCGGGCGCAAAATAGCGTTCGGGGAGAGTTCCTTGCGAGTCACCCACGTTCGCGATCTGATACCCTCTATCTCGGTGGTCGCTGCCGCGCCCCATCGCCAGGATACGCATGCCAAAGGCCTGAGCGAGCCGTGCCACCTGGCGGCCAATACTGCCATATCCGACAATCCCAATGGTTTTTCCTCGCAACTCTTCCGGCATCAGCAGTGTTGAACGCACAGAGTTCTGCGGCCATTGTCCCTGTTTTTGCAGATCGAGTAAGGTAGGGAGTCGATGAGACCAGGCCAACACCATCGTAAAGACGTATTCAGCTATCGGAATGGCGTGGATACCACTTGTCGTGGTAAAAATCACCTGCGTATGAAAAAGCGGATGATCGAAGATGTAATCAGCACCCGCGGAGTAGAGTTGCACCCAGCGTAGTTTGGGAACCTTTTCAGGTGGGGGTAAGGGAGTGGCAAACCACATGTAGAGGACTTCGACCTCTCGCCACAGATCGTCAGAAACAGTTTCGTGGGCGCGGGCAGAGCGGTACTCGAACCGCAAGTCCGGCCATTGACTCCGCAGCCGCTGCAGCCAACCTTCTTCCATAGGAGCGGTTATCAGGACGACGCGAGATGGCTTATTGCTATCAGCCATAGAAAAAACTCCTCCTTGTACGTATTTCTTTAGGGAGAAAGAAGTGATGAGCACATGGTGCCATTTCCTCTCTCCTCACATGAGAACAGTATAAAGTAGATGTGTGAGAGATGTCACGCCCCGAAAGTGTGATGCTTGCCTCGTGTCCAAAGAATTGTAACGAAAATTGTATTAATCATTAAGCCAGGCACGTGCTAAAGACAGAATATTCATACAAGCAAGCAACCCACGTACACTTTTAAATCCTGACAGTAACTATTCAGCAGGGGATTCCAAGGGGCCTGCAAGGCCCCTTGGCGGGGTGCGGGGCAAGGAAGCCTGGGAGGCTTCCTTGCCCCGCCTTTCTCCCTCACCCCGCCGCCGGAGGCGGCGCAAGAGAAAGGAGACCTGAATAGTTCCCCCTGACAAGAGTAATGGAGTAATAAATTGACGGGAGTAAGAAAAAAAGAACAACCACACCAATACAGCTGGGATGAGGTAATGCCCTTTGTTCAGCACGCGCTTGAAACAGTGATCGGTACCTATCACCTGACTGATGATGGCCAGATACGTATACTTTCTGTCCATCTGGATCACCGAAAACACAACAAGGATCCACGTCCAAACAGCTCACGGCTCGTACAGAGTGTAGACTTTGATTTTGTCTGGACCCACAACGCAGTAAAGAACATGCAAAGGGATATCAGGAGGCTCTCCGGTCTTGATAGGCTTACAAGGTGGGACCCGACCGGTGAACCACAACCGCTGACCGTGGAACGCCTCAAGACTGTCTTGTTTGCAATCTGGTGGCTAACACCGGGAATGTTTTCAGGCACGCGCCCGAACTTTATATGAAACGGATCGGCTCATAAGAGGCAGATCCGGCGTTAAAATAGAAATAAGGTTGACTTTATCTCCTGGATGCTCTACTATAGAGGAAGCAAGAAAAGGCGAGTGCTCTCGCTATTCACATCATGCCGGTGAGGCACATCTCAGGGAGTCTATTGGTTTCGAGCACCCTGCCCGACTACTTTCATCCAACACGATTTAGTTGGATTCCTCAGCAAAGGAGATTTGAGGTCATGAAACGCCATCTGCTCTTCCTGTTCGTACTGCTTATACTTCTAAGTGGCCTGACGGTGACTTTCACCAAAGTTGCCCACGCTGAACCCGGGGTTGCCCACCTTTCCAGCAATTGTATCACCCCCAACGGAACAAATACGCTCAGCGGAACACTCGGAGGGGCCAACTACACTATTTCCGTCCCTTCGAACTGGAATGGAACCCTGGTTCTCTACAGCCACGGCTATGTATTTACCAACCAACCGCTCCTCAACCCGGCGCCAGACGTCGGAGATTCTTTAACCGGGGCTGCACTCTTGCAGCAGGGCTATGCGCTTGCAGGCTCTTCTTACAGCCAGAACGGTTGGGCACTCCAACAGGCATTCCACGATCAAATCGCATTGCTTGATTTCTTCGACACAACCTGCGGGCAGCCTACCCGTACGATCGCCTGGGGCCACTCGCTGGGCGGAATCATCACCGCGGGCCTCGTTCAGCTGTTCCCCAATCGTTTTGCCGGCGCCCTGCCCATGTGCGGAGTGCTTGCCGGTGGTGTCGGCACCTGGAACCAGGCGCTCGACAGCGCCTTTGCATTCGACGTCCTCCTGGCGGGGAATAAGCTGCCCATCGTCCATTTTACTGATCCCTCGGGTGCCTTCAATCAGGCCGAGTCAGTACTGGGAACGGCACAGAAAACTCTCCAGGGCAAGGCGCGCATCGCCCTGGCCGCGGCCTTAGCAGACATTCCCGGCTGGTTTAACTCGTCCTCGCCTGAGCCTGGTAGCAGCGACTTCGCCACCCAGGAGCAGAATCAATTCTCCTGGCAAAGCAAGGTTGACTTTGCTTTCGCCTATCTTGCCCGCGCGGAACTCGAGGCCCGTGCTGGTGGCAACCCCTCGTGGAACACCGGTGTCAACTACAGCAAGCAACTGGAAAATTCGGCCGATTACAGCGAAGTCGTGGCCCTCTACAAACAAGCTGGCCTGAGTCTGGATCAGGACCTGGGTACCCTGGCGGCAACTTCGCGTATCTCAGCTGATGCAGGAGCTGTGCAGTACCTGAGCCAGAACATCTCTTTCAACGGCGACCTGAATTTTCCCGTACTCAGCATGCACACGACCGGTGACGGACTCGTAGTCAACCAGGATGAGCAGGCATATGCAAGCGTCGTTCGCTCGACGGGGGACAATAGTTTGCTGCGCCAGGTATTCGTCCATCGCGCCGGGCACTGCACCTTCACCCCCGCGGAGACGCTGACCTCCTTCCAAACGCTCATTCATCGCCTGGACACCGGCAAGTGGGACAGTTCTACCGACCCCAGTCTAATGAACCAGGAAGCAACCGCGCTCGGTTCAACCTTTAACATCGCACCACCAGCCTTCCTCAATTTCGAGCCAACTCCTTTCCTGCGCCCATTCGACCTTAATAATTAGCGTCAGTCACAGATAAGTTCGCGCAGAGGGGCATTGCCCCCTCTGCGCGAACTTAAGGGCCAGGCGACCGCCAGCCCCACCCTGGCTACCATCCCGCGGATCGGCCCCTTTAACAGCCTGCCACGCCCGTGTATAGTAGGGATGGGGATTGCCCCCATCCTGCGGCGGTGCGGGGCAACCGCACGTGAAGCGCTTCCGTTCGCCCCTCTGGGGATTGCCCCCACCCTGAGGTGGTGCCGGGCAACCTCATGAAACGCTTCCTCCGCCCTGGGGTGGTGCGGGGCAATCGCTCAGAGATGCGTAAATAATAACCCTATGGCTGTTTAGCCGTGTTTGTTTAGTTTTACCCTCCTCCATCCCTCATTCCCTTTTTAGCCTCAAAAATAAGTCTTATGTCGCTTTTGAGCTATTGTGTGATCTACCCCTTCTCATTCTATATTCAAACATGTATAATGCGTAAGGCTGAACTTGAAATAAGAAAGAGGAAAACTCATTGCAAACTGCACAGCCGCCTGGTACGAAACCACCCGGCAGGATGAGTGAAATCGTTCTAGCAGCCCTAATTGGTGCTGGTGGAGGCATAGTATCTGCCATCATTACAGGAGTATTCGCGTTGCTAGCCAGGCAGTCTCGCTCACCTAATACGTCACCTACTCCAACCGCCGCTGCCACTGTCATACCTGGACCGACTCCAACCCCAACTCCCCAACCTACTTCTGGGAATCCCCCTATCACTTTCCAATTTCTGTTTTACATTGCTCTCATGGTTGTCTTAATTGGTATAACATACATCATCTTCCAACGGTTTGCTGCTAAAAGACGATCGAACGTTTTCCTACTTGCTATGAGTGTATTCGTCATCATATTGGGTTCTGTCTTAGGACTGATAATCACAAGGTAGCCTTCATCTATTTGGGCAATAATTTAAAGTGCTTTGGTAACTATTCAGCAGGGGGTTCCAAGGGGCCTGCAAGGCCCCTTGGCGGGGTGCGGGGTGTCCCCGCCTTTCTCCCTCACCCCGCCTCCGGAGGCGGTGCAAGAGAAAGGAGACCTGAATAGTTACGTGCTTTGCTTACTCCATGATTTCGCAGAAAAAACCAGCGTGTTGAAAAACTCTTGCATGGTAGAGTCAAAGGGGATCAGATCCACCCAGAAAGACACCGAGCTCCTGCAGTTTGTAACGATTGCCGTAACGCTTTTGAGACGATTGTGGAGTAATATGGTATTATGCGTAAGCAGAGTCCTTCTTCGCATGTGAAAGCTTGACTCATCGACTCAATAGGAGCACATATATGGAATCTCCATACAGAGTAGCGGGGAAAATGGCAAGCCCAGGTCTAGCGCAACGGATAGCCTGGGGGGTCTGGGGCATCTGCGTGTCTTTGATTCTCGCAGCGACTGTGATCGGAACCCTGGATGGGAAAGCCCCGTGGCGGTTCGCTAACATCATCAGTGCGGGCGTCGCTTTCGGACTTTTTGGCACTGTCGGCGCTCTGATTGTCAGCCAACGTACCAGGAACACTATTGGTTGGATCCTTTGCGCCGTTGGCATTGGGACCGGGATTACCGATTTTAGTGGGGCTTATACAGCATACGGTACGGTAAAGGGGCACCTGCCTCTGCCAGCAACTGATCTATTCAATTGGCTGGGAAATACCGTCTGGCCGCTCAATTGGGTCTTGCTGCTTGTATTTTTGCCACTTCTTTTCCCCAATGGTCACCTGCTTACACGACGCTGGCGCATCGTTGGTTGGCTGGCAGCAGTTTTGGCACTCCTCTCCATGCTGGCGGGCTGGTTGTCTCTTGCAAACGTGGAACTGTTTTGGAAGGGCATTCCCGCCGGTTTTTGGAGATCTCTGAGCGACAATTTCAATCTCTTACAGTTGCCTCTTACTATTGCAGCCCTTGTTTCACTTGTCCTACGCTTTCTCCGTGCAAAGGAACGCGAGCGCCAGCAGATCAAGTGGTTAACCTATGGTACTGCCATAATGTCGGTGCTGATAGTCGGCAGTATTTTTGTTTTGCATGATCCGAATAGCCCGATCTCTACACTGATTTTTGATCTCGCTATTATGCTCCTGCCACTCAGCATTGGAATTTCCATTCTGCGTAATCAGCTCTACGATATTGATCGCCTGATCAACCGCACGCTGGTCTACGGCTCACTGACCAGTATTCTTGCCCTGATCTATTTTGGGTGCGTAGTGCTCCTGCAAAATCTGGTGAATGGATTGACGGGACAGGCGGGGCAATCTCCACTGATTATTGTCGGATCAACGCTGGCAATCGCTGCCCTCTTCCAGCCGTTACGACGACGCATCCAGGCCATCATCGATCGTCGCTTCTACCGTCGGAAGTATGATGCAGCCAGAACAGTGGAGGCGTTCAGCGCAACGTTACGCAATGAAGTAGACTTGAGCCAGTTGAGCGAGCACCTGCTAACAGCCGTTCAGGAGACGATGCAGCCCACGCATGTCTCGCTGTGGTTGCGTCAACCTGAACACGACAGAATACATCGGGCTCCTTGGAGGGCCACTCCTCCTGTTTCCTCTGAGGAAAGATGAAGAGGGGAAAGGGTTCAGGCTGGAGTGAACCCCTTTTCCACTCTTTGAGCACGAAAGGCTACCACGATGATGGGCAAGAAAGACATGAACCAATTTTGCGGCGGCCTTGACAACTTCTATTTAACTGGGTATTTTTGACCTCACTAACACAATAGTTTCAAAAACCACCCAGCCTGTTGAAAAAGTCACTTTCCTTCCAGCTGAGCTTCATGAGAAGAGCAGCATTTCGAGAAGAGCAGCATTTCTTACACGAAGGTCTGCGAGATCTGCCAGTTCGTAACGCTTTCGTAACGATCGTGAGACGGCTCTGTGGTATTATTCTCTACTACTACTTTGTTAGTTTCTCTGAGGGCGGAAAGTTTGGATCTGCTCGGTCTGGAGGAGCCAGAGGACGAGATCCTGGAACGGCCAGAGGAGCATTTGCCGATGCACGGAAGGCAGCGAGCTTCGCGTGACGCAGGGGGGAAAAAGCCTCTTGGGGAGGCAGGGGAAGCGTAAGGCGGGAGAGCAGGAGGAACCTGTAAGCGAGCATGACCAGGGCTAGCTGGCGATGCAAGCCAATCCAGTGTCGTCCCTGATAGTCATGCAGGCCACATTCCTGCTTGGCATCTTCGTAAAACTGCGCGCTGACCCAGCGCGCATGAGCCAGCAAGACCAGGCGCTGTAAAGAAGTCTCCTGTGGCAGTACACTGAACCAGTACTTGATCTGCGCTTCAGCGAACGAGATTTCTGGCCACACGAGGGTGAGAAGCTGCGGCCAGAGCCGAAAAACCAGAAAAGTATGGGCGGACTGCTGGCATTGGTAGTGCTGCTGTGCGCGGCCTTTATCGCCGGGAGCTTCTTCGGCGTGATTCTAAGCTGGCTCACCTGGGGGGTGGTGATTGTGTTGATTATAGCCGGGCTGGCCGCGCTGGCTACAAACTGGCGTGTCGTGACTATCCCCATGTCCACGCGCACCTTCCAGATCATGGAACATGCAC
>WNFM01359824.1_pt3 | contig 10827 bp, 7 predicted proteins | sample 5400271 | NCBI WGS metagenome assembly WNFM01 (sample SAMN13153352, study PRJNA577476) | soil metagenome | isolation source: 60 cm saprolite on Douglas fir-dominated hillslope | place: USA:California | collected 2013-09-17 | reverse complement strand
CGGCATATCGCTCCTTCGGTGGAGAAGTGGAGGCGTCAAGCACCCCCACGATATGCCGCCTTCCCGATTCCCGCCGTCACCAACTTTCAGCGATAGCTCCCCCAGTGTTTGTCGCAACCATTTTGGCGTTCGCGTATGAGCGAGGGGCGATAAGTTCAATACTGAAAAGCCGCATCCTTAAAACGGTTGGAGCGCTTTCGTACTCAATTTATATGACGCATCTTTTTGTGCAGGCCCGGCTACTAAACTTGATTGGGTTACTGTCAAAGCACTTTTGGTTACCGATTTCAAAAGAGGTCGGCGGTCCGCAAACAATTTCGAGCGACATAGCGTTCGCAGCGGACGCAGTGGTGATTCTCATGATTGCGGTTGTGACCGCGTTCGCTTATTTGACTTTCAATCTTATCGAGGAACCCTTCCGGAAATGGTCGCGACGCAAAGTTAACTTCATAAGGCCAGTTGATGTAGCACCGAAAACGCAGCCGCAAGTGGTGGTATCGGCAAGACTTCGAGACACATGAATATTTGAGTGCGCCAATGCGAAGCATCGTTAACACTCCGGCCAGAATGAACTTTTAAGTCGTTCACAGATCTATCTAAGGCTAGGCGGCGGTCGTCGCGCGGAACATTTCGGGATGAAATCGGATCACCGATATCGGAGCCTGGATTCCCTGCGGGGAGTGGCGGCAACCCTGGTCGTGTTTTTTCACGTTAGCTGGGACAATCACATCACGGGCTTTCACTTCTTCCGCCAGGCGTTTTTGTTCGTTGATCTGTTCTTTATTCTGTCCGGTTTCATTATCGCGACCGTCTATGGTAGCCGTGTCCGAACGTCCTCGGACGTCCTCAGGTTCATGACGCGGCGCTTTTTCAGGCTTTACCCGCTTCACTTGGCGACGCTGCTGTTTCTGGTTGGGCTGGAAGCATCTAAGTATTTGGCCGCTACCCGTGGCCTGTCCACAGCTTCCGAGATATTTGCCTTTCAACGAACCGTCCCCGCCATCTTCGTCAACCTCGCGTTCCTTCAGGGTGCCGGCGTTCTCGATACATTGAGCTGGAACACGCCAAGCTGGAGCATCAGCTGCGAAATGATCGCCTACGCCGTCTTTGCCTTGATGGCGACTGCAGGCTTGGTCATTTCGCGCTCTTTTTGGTTGGTGATTATTCCGATTTTCGCAGGCTACGCCTACCTCGTCGTTTATCGCGGCACGCTGAACGTCAGCTTCGATATCGGAGTCGTCAGGTGCTTATGCGGGTTTTTCTTAGGCGCACTGATCGCACGCATGCCTCCGGCCGCGTTCCCCAATCTGTTGGTGATCGTTTCGGCTGGCGCCACTGCGCTGATCATTGCGTTCCTATCAGGCGCTTCTGAAATATTCGTGGTCCCTGCATTCGCGGTGCTGGTCTACGCCCTAAGAAACGACGAAAGCACCATTGCTAACATCTTCCTAGCGAAACCGCTGTCGTTTCTGGGCGAGATATCGTTTTCGATTTATTTGGTTCATTACCTAGTCATCAGCATCATCGGCACGATTTTGAAGGTCGCATTTCACGCCAAACCCGTCCAGATGAGAGGCTGGGAGACGCCGATTTTAGATATATCACCTCTTCTGGGCGATGGCCCTGTGGTGACCACGGTTATTTGCACGCTCTTGATTGCAAACTTTACATACAAGCTCATCGAGACACCGGGGCGAGAGCTTGGAGATAGGTTAACAAAAGGGCCTCTAAGTGACTCCTTGAAGGCTTGATACAGATGCTAGAAGCGCGTTCGCATTGAATTCGTAAATCGCGTCGTAGTGGTTGCCTGAAGGCCGTCCATCTAAATCCCAGAATTCCACTCTTGGATTCCATCGTAACTGGTGTACTTGATGCCGAATAAGTCTCCGGGAAAAAGTCCCCATTGACTCCTGGTGTACCCGTACTGCGAGCCCATCGCTTCGCGCGTCGGATGCGCCGCAACGATATCCGCGTATCCCTGCTTGTAGAGCGCCTTGAACAGCGGATCGAATTTAAAGGAATAGATCAATCCGACGAGCTGGGTCGCAAGCTCAGTCGCGTTGTTTGCGCCGCTCTTCGTGTAGGCACCGACACCCGCGCCCGACGTCCAGTTAAGAGCGTTGATCCGGCCCGTAACGGCCGGGATGTCCGTCGTTGGATCGTTCGTGCCGTTGACCAGATTCCAGCCGAACTGCGGACCACCCTCATAATGAATGACGGACAACTTCTTCGTCCGTCCAGCATCGTGAGACTGACAAATTTTTTCTAACTGAGGATAGGTGAGCGTTTTATAGTAGGTGAAAGATTGGCCCCCGGCGTTTCCGGACGACCTCCTGATCGTCCCGTAGAGTTGACCGTAAAGGGCCTTGTAGGCTGCCAAGAAATTCCCGTTGGCATAGTCAAGCGACGCCTGAAGCAGGGGCGCGTTTTCCGAAACAGGTCCGGTCAGAAACATAGGGTCGCCATTTAGCCATTGTGAGCCCCAATACGGGGCGATCCCTAGCGCATCGTTGATGTCGATGGGCCTGTTCGGCGCCACATTGTAGCTTGACGCCGGACCGCCACCCAGGCCGCCATAGCTGCCATAGATCGGGTTTGCCACCGCATCAAGGCTCGCTCCGTTGAATTGCGAATGATCGGCGTTGGCCAGGTCCCACACCGCGGACATGTTGAAGAGATACAGATCGGATCTCGCTCGCGCTGGCGATCCTGATGTCCAGGCGGCGATGGAAAGATCGCCGTACTGCTTGATCCTCGCTGCGGTGAAGCTGTAGTTCGGATTGTTGGAGCCCGGGCTGAACCCGAGACAAAATCCCAATGCCAGCGCGCGCCCCCAGGGCCGCTGGCCGAAATTCCACATTTCGTTCCCGACCTCAGCGCCGAACTTCAAGTCACTCCGTAAATTGGTCTTGAAGAAGTTGGTAACGTCGGTGATGAACTGCCCTCGCGTGTTGACCGGCCAGTTGTACCAGCAATGTGCACCGACCGTGTTGCACAGCTCGACCATGTATTCGAATGGCAGGGACTGATAGAACCCGTCTGCCAACCAAATCCAGCCATCGAGCAGGTAACTGAAAATGAACGTTCCCGTGGCACCTGTTCCCGCGAAGGACGCGGTCTCGCCGCCCGAGCTACTGAATGACATCGTGAGGCCGCTGCCTGCGGTCGTGTAGCGCTGCACGATATTGAGCGTGTTGGGAGGGAGGCTGAAGGGATTCGCTGAGATGCCCGCCGCTTGCAGCGTCGCATCTCCGCTCCCGACGTTGCCGTTGCCAATGACATTGGCAAGACTGGCAGCGAGAACTTGCAGCGAGGTGTCGCTCGGGAGCGTGGTGTAGTTCACCGTATGCGCGCCGCCGGGTAAGTCGGCGCGGGGGAAGGTGATTGATATGTTGTGCCCAGTCCTGACGGAGCCGCCGAGCAGCATCCTGATCTGATCGGTTTCCGCCGCCATGTTGTACGGCGCTATCCGGAACACTTCCACGAAGGTGCCCGAAGGTGCCGAAGCGGTGACCGCCAGCTCCCCGGCTTGCGCGGTAATCGGATAAATCTGCATGTTGCCTGAATTGCCGACACTGATTTTGCCAGTGAACGTTCTGTCGCCATTGAGGAAGTCGGCGAGGTTCGCCTTGAGGTTGTCCAAAGTCGTGTCGGGCCGCGAGCCTTTGCCGATAGTGTAATTCTTAACGTATGGCACGTTTCCGTTAAGCCATGATGCCGCGAAGGCGAAAGAAATCGTCGACCCCTTCGCCGGTACGGCCCCCGACAATCTGACATTGCGCGGCTGGATAACGAAGTCGTAGACGAACTTGGTGCCGCCGCGTCCGGGGATGGTCAGAGTGGGATTCATGCCGGTATTGGGTAGATCGAGCGTACCCTGTACGACCTCGCAATCCAGGTAAGGACCACTCGTCGGGGACGCTGCCGGGTTGACACAGGTGTAGGCATCCTTTACGAATCGTCTGGCCGGAAAGTTGATATAGGAGGCGGGAACGTGTCTTGAGAAGTCGTTCTCGAAGCTCGCCTGCACAGCTGACAGATCCATGTGGCGTAACCAGGCGGGCTTCAGGTACTGAAGCTGCGCGGCGTAAGTTGGGTCCACCAGCTTCCCGGAGTTCACCCACGACTCATTGGCGGCCGTGCAAAAGACGAGGTTGGTGAAGCCCGAGAACCTGCCTTGATTTAAAAGGTAGAGGGAAAGATTGAAGCCTTGACAGATGAATTCTCCGCCCAGACCTCTGTATGGATCACCTGCATTATAAACCGAGGGAAGACCCGTGGACGTGTTCGAGGTCAGCTCAAAAGTCGACGAGTCCACCTTCGCAACGTTCCAGATGCCCTCAGCGGCGGCCTGACCGCGACCAGACAAGGCTTGAATTTTGACCGGGGCCGAGGTTGACGATAGCCCTATGACATCGACCACGCCGCTTTTGGTGGTGATGCGTATGTAGTTTCCGCCGGCTCCGTTGGAGGCTCCTGCGCTTATTTTCTGAATGATTCCACCAAATGCGATCACGGCCCGTGGTGAGGTCTGACTTAACATCGTGATGTTGCCAACCTGATCTCCGCTTCCGCTCCGACCGCCAGAACCGCCTACGAAATGACCGAACCCGCTTCTTATGATGAGGGCGGCAGCGATCTGCATCGATCCCTGTCCACTCCACTTCCAGACAAAATCTCCATAATAGTTCGACGCGAAGCTCGGATTTGTGCCTATGGGATTTGTAGGAGTCGAAATCGGATACCCATTGGCATCCGCATTTGCTGGGTCGACAGCAAAGGTAAATCCCTTGGCGAGATTGGCGAAGACGGTGCCGGAGTTCATCACCATCCGGCCCATTTGTGAGGATGATGAACCGTCTGTTGCCGCGCCAGCCTGTTTGGGCATTCCCAATACAAGCGCGGCGGCGGAAGCTCCGGATAAAACGTCACGACGGGAAATCGGCATGGGTCGGGAATACCTTAGTATGGAGGATGTCTAGTGCCACATATTTGTGGGGTCAGTGTCGCCATAACTGATATCAGTCGAGAGCGTGACACAGGAGTGAGGAGTGCGGAAGCGTCATCGCCAATAACCCTCCGCTACCGAACCTGCCTCAACGTCTCTCAAAACGACAGCGTTGGCACCTATTCTAGCATGCGCACCGATCTTTACAGCTCCAAGAATCTTCGCTCCCGCGCCAATGTCGACGTGGCCGCCGATTTCCGGCAGTTCAGTTCGGGTGCGGCCGCGGTGCCCGATCGTTACCTGTTGAAGTATCAGGCAGTTCACGCCGATCCTGGCATCAGGATGGATGACGATTCCGTTCGGGTGCGGAATAAGCAATCCGCCTCCGATCCGGCAGTTGAGCGGGATATCCGCGCCGGTCACGACAGACCAAAAACGATGGCGCAAGACGACGATCCTTCGGTAGCATCTAGCGACGTATCCAGGCTTCTTCCGCAAATATTGATAGCGCCTTATGGTCCGGAGAAGTTTTCGGCCCGGATCCCAGAACTGCATCGGCCTCTCACGCCCCCAGTCAGGAACGTCGGCGCTTATTGGATCTGTTTGGTCCACGTTTCTATCCGCTGAACAGCGTTCCCCTTAAATCGGCTATCTACGAACCTGAACCACAATAAGAACTGGTCAATAGAACTCGCTTTCGAGGCAGGAATTTTCCAAGCGTCTCTTCATAGTAGAGCGAATCTGCAAGAAGTAGAGGGTGAGGATTGTTTGAGAAGTGCCGCTAGTACCTTGACCTCTCTATCAACATCGTGACGCTTAGTGACTATCTCTGACCCTGCCTCTCCCATCCGTTCCATGGCTTCAGGAGATGTTGCGAGACATTCCTGCATCGCGTCGGCTAATGCCTCCACGTCGCCGGCCGGAACCAGCCAGCCATGTTGTCCTTGTTTTACGAGCTCGGGAATACCTGCGACGAAAGTGCTTATGACGGGTCGCTTCAGAGCCATGGCTTCCATAATGACCACTGGAAGTCCTTCCGCAAAACTTGCCAACACGAGTGCACGCGCCGAAAGCAGTTCGTTGCGAACCTGATCACTGCTGAGCCAGCCTGTTATTCTGATGTTGTTCTGAAGTTTGTGTTGATCAATGAGCGCCTGGAGATCGGGGCGCAGTTCCCCATCGCCAGCAAAGGTTAAGCCAAACTGCTCGCCGCGTTCCAGAAGCCGCCTCGCGGCATCAATCAAGAGCAACTGCCCTTTCTGTTCGCACAGGCGTCCGACACAAACGAAGTTTCGCGTCACCGGCGAGGGACCGGCCGCGTTTTGATAAAAAGCTTTTTCGAGTCCGCAATGGACGATGTGAACCTTCGGCCAAAGGCCATGCTCGACAAGCCGGAATAGTTGGCTTCGTCCGAACGAGCTAACGGCAATGACGAACGCGCAACGCCGTATCTTTTCCGGCAAGCCGATAAAATGTGGCTTATCAAATTCTTCCGGCCCATGAACAGTGAAACTCCAGGGCGGACCGCCCAGTACGTGCACGAGCATCGCCACTTCGGCGGAGTTGGTGCCGAAGTGGGCGTGCAAATGTGCGATCTGCTGCTCCCGCAACCAGAAGAAGATTTTGCAGGCCTCAGCGAGATAAATCAAATGAACGGGCAGGGGACGTTCCGCGCCGCGGGCCATCCTCACCGCGAGTCCTATTGCCTGAAGCAACTTGACTGGATGCGTCAGCAGCAGTCGAACAAAGGCCACGATGAGACCGAACGCGCCGTCTCGCAACGCATACCGTGTTTGTTCGCGTTCCAGTGCATCGTCATCATCCACCAACGCATCGTCCCAGCCGCGCAACGCAATCCGCATCACGTTGACGCCCTGTCGCTCTAGGGCCTGGATTTCGCGCCGGATAAAACTATGGCTGACTTTGGGGTATTGGTTGATCAAATACGCGATGCGCACGGCGATGTCATTTATATTCGATTAAAGGAGTCTCTCTGTTCACCAGACGGTCGTGCGTGAACTTGATCTGCCCCCATCCTTCCGCAAAGCGGTCAAGGACTTGAAAAAAGCTCTTTATAGAGCGCTCACGGAACCCTCCCGTACCACGAAACGTCTGACGCAATATTTGCACTGGATAAATACCCCAACTTGCCCAGCCCCAAGGAGCTAAGAACAAGCCAGCAGACATACATATGACGGGCAGCCAAACGCCCCAAATCCAGGCTCGGCGGGATTCCCAGACCCAGTGACGCTCGGGCGGTGAGCCGTGAAGATGCGCCCCTTCCGCGAAAGCGTAGCCGCTGCGCATCTTCCGCTTCCAATATTGGCTGAAGCGGGTCATGGCGGCGTCGTGCATTGTCATCTCGGCGTTCAGGCGCCATATGCGCCATCCAGCGGCCCGCAGCCGCACGCAAAGCTCAGGCTCTTCTCCTGCGATGAGAGACTCGCGATAGCCGCCGGCATCCTGGAGCGCCGCGGCCCGCATCATCACGTCTCCGCCACATGCGCGGGCTTCGCCTGCCGGCCCATCCCATTCCCAGTCGCACAGCGTGTTGTAGATCGAACGTTGGGGATTTAGCTCTCGCCGGCGCCCGAATACAGCCGCGGCGTCGGCATGATGTTGCAAAAAGGCAACCGCTGAGGCGGGCCACTTGCTGTCCAGTTCGCAATCGCTGTCGATAAATTGGACCCAGGAGATCTGGGGAGCCAATTCCAGCAGGCGACGAAAGCCCGCGTTGCGGGCACGCGCGGCGGTAAACCGGGTCGAGACGTCGAGGTGCACCACCTCGGCACCAAAATCGCTCGCCCATATCTCGGATCCGTCGGTCGAACCGGAATCTACATAAATCACCCGCGCCGTAGCGGGAAGCGACCGCAAGCAGCGCTTCAGGCGCTCTCCCTCATTGCGGCCGATTCCATGAACCCTCATATGGCTGCCGGGGTAAGGATCTTGGTTCGCGCGACGTGGTCTGATGCTGGCTGGCACGCCCGCCGCAACCGAATTGTCCGGCACGTCACACAAAACCACGGCGTTGGCGCCGATAAGAACGTTATTGCCGATACGGATCGGTCCCAGAATCTTGGCGCCGGCCCCGATGTCGACGTTATTGCCAATGATCGGTGCGCATTTTTCCTCGACGCGGCGTAAGCCGACAACGACTCCATTTCGAATGCGGCAGTTATCTCCGAATTGGGCGTAACCACTGATAACGATTCCACCAAAGTGGTCGATGACAAAGTTGCGACCGATCAGGACTTCGCAAGGCAATTCTATCCCCGTAATGATCTGCACAAATTTGAAGAGCATCCGATAGAGGAGCGAGAACAATTTCCGCAAGATCGCCGGTCTCACGCCGTAACGCCAGCGACCGAATCGATAAACGACCATGACCCAGAAGCCTTGGGCACCCCAATCTCGACTATGAGCGCGATAATCATTACAGATGTTCTGAAACATCACCCGGCTCTGAATCTTACCTTGAGATGTGCACTCGTTTCCGGTCTCAAATGCTAGCGCGTCGGGTGTGCGGCGAGTGCTGTGGCTCCTAGAACTTTTAAAACAGCTAGGATGTGATGAAACCCTGCGGTGGCTCCTCTCATATCAAAGCTTCGAAGCAGGCTTTTTAGCACGGATAGAACGTCTGCGGAAATCGAAAGCACCACACCGGCGGCAAGTCCAGTAACCCCGTAGTATTTTCGAAAGTATAGTAATTCACTCTCGATCTGAAGGGTCGAAATCTGACGCCCAATACTCGTTATCGCATCATCGGTTTTAGCACTTTCGCCCCCGATGTGCACGACTTCCGTGAATGGATAGTAAATAACTTGCCAGCCAGCAGCACGAACCTTGCGGCAGTGATCGACCTCTTCGTAATAGAGAAAAAAGCGAGGATCGAACAGGCCGACCTGGCGGATGACGGCGCTTCGGACGAGATAATAGCAACCGGGTACCCAATCACACTGCCGGATCGATCCGTGATCCCAGGTCATGTCGTCGACGAGACGGTGATCGGGAAAAAATCGTGCTAGCCCCGATCTCGCCAGAAAAACATTCCAAGGCGTTGGAAAATATCGGCAAGAGGGCTGCAGCGTTCCGTCCCCCCCTATAAGTTTGACGCCAAGTACCCCGCATTGTGGATGATTGCTCATAAACGTGACGGTCTTTTCAAGGGTCTCGGATGCCACGAAGGCGTCCGTGTTGAGCAATAATGCGTAACGACCGCGAATGTATGGGATACATTGGTTGTTGGCGCGGCCGAAGCCAACATTCGTAGAATTCTTGATTAACTTAACAGACGGATATCCGTTTTCTAGAATCTCAACGGAGTTGTCCGTCGAAGCATTGTCAACGACGATGATCTCAATTTTTAACGACGTTGTCGCTGCGTCTAAGGCAGCAAACATGCGGTTGAGCAGATACCCCGTGTTGTAATTGATTACGACGACAGAGACCTCTGGCACGACTTCTGAACATGTTGCGTTTTCGATCACGGCATGAATTCCGTCGCTAATGGAACGAGGATAACAGGTACGCTAATTTGCGGACGTGCCAACGGCAGTCTCCTGCGTGAACACGCTTTTTGTCACAACTGCATTCGCGCCGATCTTGGCATGGTCGCCAATTCGAACATTTCCCAAAATTTTTGCCCCGGCACCAATATCCACATGGCCACCAACGACCGGTACTCTCTCCTGCGCAGGACCCGATCGGAACTTGCTGAAAGATGAGACAATTAACTCCAATGATGGCGTCCAGGATATATCACGATGCCGTTAGGGTGTGGAATAAGCAGCCCGCCACCGATCCGACAATTAAGCGGAATATCTGCGCCCGTGACGACGCTCCAGAACCGATGCCGCAAAACAATTGTCTTGCAAAAAGATCGGCTGATTGGTCCTGGCCGCGGTTCCCAGTATTGATAGCGGTGCGTAACAGCTTCCGGCCTGGATCCCAGAATTGGAGGGGTTCTTCTCGTGTCCAATTCGGAATTTTCGGGCTAATGGGTCGAAGATATTCCAGCGCGTTTCCCATAAGTAGCCAAAACAGCTATTCGCTTTCTCAAGTTCGTTCGGTCCTGATCCAGCGCGATATTCTGAGCCCAAAGAGCAGCGCCTGATACAGGTTGAGTTTTCCAAGAAAATATTCACTAATCAAAGCAAATGATTTTGGGGGCAGTATTTCGCGTCCGTATTTGGCCCAGGCCAAGATGGTGGCTGCTCCCATTAGGAGGGCGCTTACAAGGCTGATCGCCAATGGGTATAGTGAAGCATTTGCCAGAGCGGCAATAGCTGCCACGAAAACCATCGCCATTAACAATAACGCTAAAAGGGTGATTGGGGGAACGACCAAATCCAGGGTCAGCACCAGTAGGTCCTTATTCCACCCTCTCGCTGCAGAAAACAACAATGCCGGAGATTTTGTGAGCATCAATCCGATGTGGCCCTGCTCCCAGCGGTGGCGCTGTGTTTTTGCACCCTGCGCTGAGTTGGGAAAAGTGCTGGTCACCACCGCCGAGGGGCAGAACATTGGGGGATGGCCCGCGGTCGCAAGCTCAACGCCAAGTTTCAGGTCTTCCACGATAAATCCGCTGGAAAGTTCCGCTGATCGGATGATATGCCAAGGGAAGGCCATGCCGGTACCCATGAGCTGGCAGGGCAGCGCCATGGCACTGAGACCAAGCGGCCGTACCCAGTTTTTCACTCGCCAAGCAAATTCCGCCACTTGATGATTAATCGTTTGCCCGGCTGGCGCGGTCATCAGGTAAAGCGATTGCACCGGTCTCTGCGATTGTGCGCAAGCATCTGCAAGTCGATCTATCGCGCCAGGTGCTAGTCGGCAATCTGCGTCGATAACCAAGACAATGTCGGGGGGATCGGCGG
>WNFM01286527.1_pt1 | contig 10827 bp, 7 predicted proteins | sample 5400271 | NCBI WGS metagenome assembly WNFM01 (sample SAMN13153352, study PRJNA577476) | soil metagenome | isolation source: 60 cm saprolite on Douglas fir-dominated hillslope | place: USA:California | collected 2013-09-17 | reverse complement strand
AATCCGCGCCAGCCTCCCGAGACGTACGTGCCGACCTTGAGGCCCGGCGCCTTCACCCACGTGGAGATGTTGTTGTTGGGGACGGCGAAGGTGCCGTCGATCTGGCCGCTCTGAAGCGCAAGCAGGCGCGCCTGCTCGTCAGGGATCAGCGGGAAGATGATCTTGTCCCACGGGTACTTCTTACCCTTGTAGTAGGGGTTGCGGACCAGCACGACCCGCGAGTTGGGCGAGAACTCGGAGAACATGTACGCCCCGGTTCCGATCGGCATACCGTTCGGCGTGCCGAAGTTCGCGCCCTTCTTCAGGTAGTCGGCCTGTGAGTACACGAGGCCCGGGCTCGCGGCCGGCGTGTACTGCCAGTTCGAGTCAGGCTTGATCAAGCGGACGGTGACCGTGTTGCCCTTCGTCGTGATCGTGCTGACGTTCCCGAAGAAGTCGGCCATCTTCGACCCTGTCTTCGGGTCACGGTGGAGATTCATCGTGAAGGCGACGTCCTTCGCCGTGAGGGTCGAGCCGTCCGAGAACTTGATGCCCTTCTTGACCGTGTACACGTACGTCGTCGAGTTGGTCGCCTTCCAGCTCGAGACGACAGCTCCGTCGCCGGTCGTCGGCTGGCCGAAGGTCCCGGGAGCGAGGATGTGATCCTGGACCAGCGAGAAGATCTCCGATCCTTCCGCCGAGAAGTAGTACGCGTCGAAAAGGCTGGCCGGGTTGGTCTGGATCGCCCAGGTGAGGGTGCCTCCCGCCTTCGCCGTCTTGTGCGCTGTCGTCGAAGCACCTGATACGCCAACGCCGATCGCGAGAACGAACGCCGTGACGAGTGCGACGGCCGGCGCGAGCGTGAACCGCCTGCGACCCGGGGCATTGCGCCCATCGATGATCTTCATCTGCCTCCCTTTCCAAACCGTCGGGACTCGTGCCACGAACGCTACCCGCCCATTGCGAGTTGCGTCTCTTACCACTCGGTAGATTCCTCCACCCATAAAGAAATATCTATGGCGGATTTGTATACTCTTCCGCGATGCTAACGCGGGACCGCAGGAGCGTCAAGACCGCGGGCTGATGGAAGACGCTTCCGGACTCCTCGCGCGTCTCGAACTCCTCTCGGAGCTGCCCTCGCCATCCGGGCGGGAAGAGGCGTTTCGCACCCTGGTCGCCGAGCGCTGGTCTCCCCACGTTGATCAGCTCGAGACGGACGCGATCGGGAATTTGCTCGCTCGCGTCGGCGGATCGGGCCCGCGGGTCTTGGTGGTTGCGCACCTTGACGACACCGCGCAGGGTGTGCGCAATGCCGGCCCCGAACCGCGGCACATGGTCGGGCATCGCGCGATCGTGCTTGGCCGGCATGGCCCGGTAGCCGAGGGGTGCTCGCAGCGGCGAGCGGACACGTGCTGACGCGCGCCCAGGTGGAGGCGCCCGTTGCAAGCTGGGACGATTTCTTCGTTGACATCGGCATCGAGCAGGCCGACGAGGCGCGAGAACTCGGCATCTACGTTGGCTCGCCCGTGGTCTTTCGCACACAACCCCGCCAGGTAGGTAGGCGGATCGTGGGTACGTCGATGGATGACCACATTTGCCTCTGCGTGATCGAACTGCTGCTTGAGGCGCAAACGCGGACCAGTCTTGCGTGCGAGCTTTTTGTCGGCGCGACCGTGCAAGAGGAGAACGGCCTCCACGGAGCGCGAGCTATGGCGAGGAGACAGCGATTCGACCATGTGATTGCCCTCGACGTCGGCCTCGTCGGTGACATCCCGTCCGTGGGCGAGGCGAGCTATCCGGCTCGCCTCGGCGGCGGCCCCATCATCGTCCACAAGGACGCGCTCGTTGCCTACGACCACTCACTGTCGTGGGCGCTCGGCGATCTCGCCGACAGCGCGGGGCTCCCGTGGCAACACGGCGTGTTTGCGGGTTACGGATCCGACGGCATCCCGTTCATCCAAGAAGGCATGCCGACCGCGCTCGTCTGCATCCCAACTCGCTATACCCATTCGCCATTCGAGATGATCGACCCGAGAGTGACGGCGGTCGCGATCGACGGCCTCGTTACCGTTCCGGGCGGGAGCTACGTGATCGGGACCGACAACCCGTGGATTCCCGCCGACGGGGAGGGACCTAGGCGCGTCGTTGAACTCGCGTCTTTTCGGATCGCACCCTGCGCTGTCACGGTCGCAGAGTTCACGGCGTTTGCGGAGGACACCGGCTTCGTGACTGATGCGGAGCGGGCGGGTTGGTCCTTCGTCTTTGTCGACGAGGTCGGCGACGATGCGACGATCGTTGGGCACTCTGCAGGCGCCCCCTGGTGGGTTGGAGTCGAGGGCACGACGTGGCGCGACGCGTTGGACGCCGATCCCGACCATCCGGTCGTCCACATCTCTTGGAACGACGCGACTGCATATTGCCGCTGGCTCGGAGTGCGCCTCCCGACCGAAATGGAATGGGAAGTCGCCGCCTCGGGTGGCGTGCCTGGACGCATCTTCCCGTGGGGTAACGAGCTCATGCCGAGCGGGGTTCACATGTGCAACGTCTGGCAAGGATCCTTTCCCTCCGAGAACACCGGCGACGACGGGTTTCGCGGCCGGGCTCCGGTCAATGCATTCCTCCCAAACGACTTCGGGCTTTTCAACATGGTCGGCAACGTCTGGGAGTGGTGTGCGGACACGCTCGGGAGAACCGGCACTCCGTCGAGCTGCTGCTCCCCCGCCCCCTCCGGCGAGAAGGTGCAGAAGGGTGGCTCATATCTTTGCCACGATTCATACTGCGCGCGCTATCGCATCCAGGCTCGGATCGGGAGCTCACCCGACAGCTCGACCGGCAACGTCGGCTTCCGGATCGCGAAATGAGCCGGAACGGCCAAGCGAACGTCATCGTCGTCGTCGCCGACGACATGGGGTATGGCGACCTCAGCCGCTTCAACGACGGACGGTGCAACTCACCGCATCTCGACGCGCTCGCTGAAGCCGGCATCTGCCTGACCCAGCACTACTCCGGCTCGCCGGTGTGCGCGCCGGCACGCGCTTCACTGCTCACAGGCCGGTATCCCCACCGCACGGGCGCAATCGACACGTTGCAGGGACGAGGGCTCGATCGCATCGCCCTTTCAGAGGTGACGATCGCCGACTGCTTCCGCGCCTCGGGCTACACCACCGGGCTCGTCGGCAAGTGGCACAACGGCGCGCTCGATCCTCGGTATCACCCGAACGCGCGCGGCTTCGACGAGTTCGCAGGGTTCTCCGGTGGCTTCTCCGACTACTACTCGTATTGGCTCGACCTGAACGGCACGGAGGTCGAGGGCGACGGGCGCTATCTGACCGACGTGCTCACCGAGCACGCCGTCTCATTTGTCCGTAGGCACCGTCGGCGGCCTTTCTTCCTCGTCGTCGCCTACAACGCTCCGCACTTTCCGATGCAGGCCCCACAGGAGCTCGTCGACGGCTATCTCGCGCGCGGCGAGACGCTCGGCGCGGCCCTCACGTATTCAATGATCGAGTCGATGGACGCAGGCATCGGTCGCATCGACGAGACGCTCGCCGACCTGGCGCTCACGGAGGACACGATCTTTGTCTTCACAAGCGACAATGGCCCGTATCTCGGCGAAGTCGCCGGAGTGAGCCTCGACCGCTTCAACTTCGGGCTCCGCGGCGCGAAGCACTACGTCTACGAAGGCGGCATTCGCGTGCCTGCGATCGTGCGCTGGCCCGATCGACTCAAAGGCGGCACGCTCGTCCAGGAGTTCGTTCACTTCACCGACTGGCTCCCCACGCTCGGGCGCGCAGTCGGAGTCGAGATACCTGAGCGATCACGACTCGACGGCGAGGACGTCCTGGCGGTGCTCGAGGGACAGCCTCGCAACGCCGATCCGGTCCGCTTCTGGCAGAACAACCGATACGCACCACACATCGAAGGGAACGCGGCGATGCGTGACGGCGATTGGAAGCTTGTGCGGCCTGCTATCCCGGCGACGATGCAGGTCACCGATCCGGACCGCGCCGTCGACCGGGCGCTCAACAACAGGTCGCCTGATCGAATCACGTCGGTGGATGATTCGCCGCTGCCTGAGTTCGAGATCGGCGTGCCTCCAGAGCTACTGTTGTTCGACCTCGCCGCTGACCCGTTCGAGGAGCACGACCTGGCGGCGGTTCACCCGGCGCGCGTCGCACGGATGAATGCGGCACTCGAGACGTGGTTCGAAGACGTCGAGGCAGACCGAGCCGCAATCCACAACGGCTAGGTCTCCGTCGCTCAGCGTCCATGAGCGAACACCTCAACCGCGCTGTGCCGGGCGCCGCGGATCTCACCGCGGGCGTGACGGTCGCGTTGGTGCTTGTTCCCCAGAGCGTCGCGTATGCGCATCTTGCCGGTGTTCCAGCGGGCGCAGGTCTCGTCGCGGGTGCGATCGCCGCACTCGTCGGCGCGCTCTTGACGGCGTCGGCACATCTGCAGTCGGGCCCGACGGCGCTGACGAGCTTGCTGACCTTCGGCGTCGTGTCTCATGCGGCGACAGCGGAAGCGGCGCTCCATCGCGCCATGTTGCTGGCCATCTTGATCGGAGCAATCCGGGTTCTCCTCGCGATCGCGCGGGCGGGACCTCTTTCGTTCTTCATTTCCGAGCCGATCCTGGTGGGCTTGCTCCCGGGCGCGGCGATCGTGATCGCCGCCTCCCAACTGCCGTCACTCCTGGGCGTGCGCGTCGCCCCGAATCAGGGCATTTTCGCGGGAGCTGCAGAGGCGTTGGGACACCCGAGCATGTGGAACGGGTTCGCACTGGCGGTGGGCGCTGTCTCACTCTTCGCGTTTCTCGGATCTCGAGCCGTCTCACCGCTCGTCCCCGTCGTGGCGTTCACGGTGGCCGGCACGATCGTGGCCAGCGACGCCTTCGGGTTCTCGGGGCCGACGGTCGGCGCGATCCGCGTGCACCCAGTCCCTGCACTCGGCGCAGTTCCGTGGGGCGCCACGGCATCTCTCCTCCTCCCGGCTCTGATCATCGCCGTCGTCGGATTCGTCGAGCCGACAATGATCGCGCGGTCGATGTCGGAGGAAGGTGACGCGCGCTGGAACCCCGACCGAGAGCTGTTCGCGCAGGGGATGACGAACTTCGCTTCCGGTATCGGCGGCGGCTTCCCCGTCGGCGCCTCGCTTTCGCGCAGCGCCCTCAATCGTGCCGTTGGTGCGCGATCGCGCTTAAGCGGTCTGGTGACCGGCGTGGCGTTGCTCGCTTTCTTACCTGTTGCGAGCCTCCTCTCGCCGTTGCCCGAGTCCGTGCCCGCTGCGCTCGTAATCGTCGCAGTCCTGCGACTCGCAAACCCGCGACCGCTCATCACCCTGGCCCGCTCGTCACGGATCCAACTAGGAGTTGCTCTGACGGCTCTCGTGCTGACGATCGCGTTGACGCCACGCCTCGATTACGCGATCGGGATCACCATCGTGCTCGCGATCGTGATTCATCTCTGGCTCGAGACGCGCGTTCCGCTCCAGATCGAGCAGGACGGGAATCGGCTCGTGCTTCGTCCCGCTGGTGTCCTCTGGTTCGCATCCGCCTTTCGATTCGAGGAGGCGGTCGACGCTGCGATCGACGCACATGACGTGTCCGAGCTCGTCATCCGACTTGATGGGTTGGGTCGGATCGATGTCACCGGGGCGCGCGCGCTCGTGCGGTGCATCGAGAAGGCCGAGCGGAAGGGAGTCGACGCACGTCTCGACAACGTCCCGGTCCCGGCTGCGCTGCTGATGGGACGCCTGCTCTCGCACGCGGGCGCCGTCGGCAGGCGTCCCTAGCGGAGGGCGTCGTAGGCCGAACGAAGGGCGCGCGCGAAGTCATCGTTCCCGCCCACGTACATCTCGCTCGGGCCGAGGCGCTTCAGGACGGCGTATGTCGGCATCGGGCGCGCCTCCGCGGGCGGGCTCAGCTCTCTGCCTTGCCACGGGTCGGCGGGAGCTGATGACTCCGACTCGCTTACGTCGGCGACGCCTCGCCAGCGGAGGAGGACCCGCGGGGTGCGCTCAATTTCGTCCGCGAACGCATACGCGACTGCCGCAACGTGCTCGCACCCCTCGGCTTCGTCGCACGTGCACGACTGCGCGATCTGGCTCGCGCGCGGGATTAGGAGCTCGCCCCAGTCTTCTTGCAGCAGGTGCTCGAGATGCACCGACTGCATCCGGCCCTCAACGGCCATTTCGAGCTGGCCCATGCCCTGCGCATAGCGCGCCATCTGCGCCCAGATGCGCGCTGGGATCACATGCGCGCTCAGCGTCACCTCGCACCCTTCGACGACTGCCCAGATCTCGCCCGGGTCGACGCGCAGCGCTTCAACTTCCAGCTCCGGATTGTCGGCGTTGCCGGCGACGGCCGCGACGAACGATCTGCTCCACGGGCCCATTACGCCGCTGCCTCCACCACGTCCGGGGACAGCGCGACTGCTTGCCGGATCGCGCCCAGGTCGAGATCGCCGAGCCAGTCCTCCGAGCGGCCGGCCATCACCTTCTCTACCAACTCTCGTTTTGAATCGAGCAGCTGGTCGATGCGTTCCTCGAGCGTGCCGGTGCAGATCAGCGAGTGCACATAGACCGGCTTGTGCTGGCCGAGTCTGTGCGCACGGTCTGTTGCCTGCTGCTCGACGGCCGGGTTCCACCACCGGTCGAAGTGGAAGACATGGTTCGCCGCCGGCAGGTTCAGGCCGCGGCCGCCCGCGCGGATCGAAATCACCAGCACCGTCGGCCCGCCGGGCTCTTCGCTTGCGAACGCGGTCAGCAGCTCGTCTCTTTGCTTCGCGTTCAGCCTGCCGTGGAAGAAGCCCACCCTTCTCCCCAGACGTTCCTCCAAGTGAGGGACCAGCCGGTCAAAACTTGGGTATTGAGTGAAGACGAGCGACTTGTCCTCCGCCGGAACCTCCCGCATCAGCTCGACCAGCCGCTCCAGTTTCCCCGAACGCCCCTCGAGCGGACGGCCCGTATGCATCAGCATCTCCGGGTGATTGCACACCTGCTTCAGGTGACCGAGCATCGCCAGCACCGCACCGCGGCGGCCGAAGCGATCCTCGTGCGACTCGATCCGCGGGAACCACCTATCGACCGTCGCCTGGTAGAGGCTCGCCTGCTCGATCGTCAGCTTGCAGTAGTCCTTCTCGACCTTGATCGGCGGCAGGTCGAGCTCCACCTCCGGCTCGTCCTTCGCGCGCCGCAGGATGAACGGCCGCACCACCGCGCGCAGCCGCTCCAGCGCCGCCTCGTCGCGGCCGACCTCGATCGGCTGCGCGAAGATCCGGTTGAACCACTCGCGCGAACCAAGTAGCCCCGGGTTGAGGATGTCCATGATCGCCCACAGCTCGCTCAGCCGGTTTTCGATCGGCGTGCCCGTCATCGCAACGCGCCGCCGCGCCGGCAGCGTACGCAGCGCACGCGCGCGCTTCGTCGCCGGGTTCTTCACGTCCTGCGCCTCGTCCAGCAGCAGCCGGTCCCACTGCACGCCCGCGAGCACGTCCACGTCACGCGTCGCGATGTCGTACGACGTGATGACCACGTCGACCTCGCGCACCTTCCGCTGCAGCTCCTCGTTCGCGAGCCGGTCGCTCCCGTGGTGCAGATGCACGCGCAGATCCGGCGCGAAGCGCTCGACCTCCGCCACCCACTGCCGCGCCACGCTCATCGGGCACACGACGAGCGTCGGGCCGAGCGCGTCGCCCCCGGGCTCCTCGCCCGTCTTCCCGAGCCCCATGTCGTCGGCCAGGATCGCGCCGATCCCGAGATCGCCCAGCATGCGCAGCCACCCATGCCCCTTCTCCTGGAACGGGAACAGCTCGTGCCGCATCCCCTTCGGCGTCCCGCGCGGACGGAACCGCGCGTCCTGGCCGGAGAGCAGCTCGTCGAGCGACGCATCGAGACGCACGTCGCCCAGCTCGAGCCCGGCCTCGTCCGTCTCGAGGCCCGAGACCGCGCGCACCAGGTCGACGAAGCCGACGCCCTGGCGCCGCCGCTCGAGGAAGCGCAGTGCGCGCTTCACGTCGGCGGGACGCAGCGCCTGCCACTGGCCGTCGACCTGCACGACCGGGCTCTTCGCCGCGGCGAGCGCTCTGAGCTCTTCATCGGTTAGCTCCGTGTCGCCGACGGCGAGACGCCAGTCGAACGACGCGAGCACCGAGGTCGAGAGCAGGCCGCTCGACGTCCGCGGTTCGCTGCTAGCGGTCATGTTCGCGCGCAGGCGCGTCGGCGCACGCAGCCACGCGCTCGGTAGCAGCACGGGCACGTTGCGCTTCTCGAGTTGCGGCATCAGCTGTTTGAGGAAGTAGGACGCGGTCTCCGCGTCGAGCTCCGCATCGACCGGCTCCTGGTCGTCGAACTCGATCCCCTCCGTCTCGAGCAGCGGGCGCAGCTCCGTCAGCTGCTCGTCGAGGTCGCCGAGCGGATCGCCGCCGCGCACGAACGCGAAGCCGTCCTCCCCGCCGTCCCACAGCATCGACACCGCCAGCTGCAACGTCGGATCGTCGTCGGCGTGCAGCCACAGCTCGAGCGCGAGCCCGTTGCGCGGACGCTCGTCGAGATGCAGCGCGACGCGCCACGTCGTGTCCCTCACCTCCGTGAGGCCGTCGTCGACCCAGCGTGAGAGGCGCCGCTCGAGCGACTGGTAGCTCGAGTTCTGTGGGAGCTCCGGGTCTTCGGAGCTCAGCGCCTGCAGGAACGCTTCGATCGCCGTGCGGCGCCGCGTCGGGTCGCCCAGCCGCACGCCGGCGGCGACGATCCGGTCGCGCGCGATCTGGTCGACGAGCTGCGGGTAGAGATCACCGACGGTCGCGTCACGGTCGCTGTGGAAGCCCTCCGCGGCGACAAGCGGCAGCGCCGTGGCGATCTCGTCGAGCCGCACCTGGATGTGGTCGGCGAGCGTCGAGCCCCAGAACGCGTACCAGCTGCCGCCGCCGCGCGTCAGCTGCGGATGCACCATCCCCTCGCTCACCGAGCGCTGCGCTAGCTCGACGAGGGCGAAGATGCCCTTGGCGCTGTCGCCGAGTTCGACGTTCAGGGGGTCGGCCGCAAACTCGATCAGCTCGGGGACGCTGAGGCGGCACGCGTCGATCTCGAAGTCGAGGACGTGGACGACGCCTGGCTCACCTTGCGTCAGGCCGCCGTCGGTGAAGACGTCGCCGTCGCCGCGCGTAAACGCGTAGGCGCTGCCCGCCCGCCAGATGACCTCCAAGGAAAACATCGACCTGACAGCGTAGGGATAAACGACACGCCGCCGCTCGATTCGGGGCGCAAAGTGCTCGAATCTGGTTCGGCTGACACCGAATCAGGTTCGGGTGGCAGCTCGAACCTCTCGAACCTGGCTAAAGAGCGAACCAGGTTCGGGGCTTGGGTTCGGCTGAACCGGAAACCCCCTGGGCCTTAGGTTCGGCTCAGGACATCCGTGAAGCGCTGGTCGGCCAGGGCGCCATAGAGGGCATGGCGCGAGAGCTTCGCTTTTGTGGTGGCGGGGCTCGTTAGGCCGCAAAGGAAGCGGGCGCGCTGGCGCGGTGTGCCCAGGGCGGCTGGATGCTCAACTGCGAGCTCGGCAAGGGTGGCTGCGTCGACGTTGGGCGCCGGGCCAGCTGCTGCATCGGGCAGCCGCTGCGCCGCGCCGGTCAGGCAATACGAGCAGTGGCCGCACGGCTCGGTGCGGGTCTCGCCGAAGTAGGCGACGAGCTCTTGCACCTGGCAGCTGTCGTGCTCGACAAGCGCGACCACGCGCTCGATGCGCTCCGCCTCCGACTGCTCGCGGCGGTCGAAGCGTTCCGCCAGGAACGTGAAGCGCTGGCGCACGTCGGCCACCTTCAGCTCGACGAGGCCCTGCTGCTCGAGGTAGCCGAGCGCGCTGACGACCCGCTCGCGCTCTTCGCCGGGCACCGCTTCCGGATCGACACCGGTCCAGACCCGCCCCTCCTTGCCGCTCTCCAGGACGCGGCGGAGGAAGTCGGCGCGGTCGGCGTTGAACGTCGCGTACACGTCGGCCCACTCGCCGCTCGCCGGGCGAACGCTGTAGCCCGCATAGAACGGCGTGCCTTGCTCGAGGAAGCCGTCGAGCTCGAGGTAGGTGAGGATCGTCTTCAGGACCAGCGGCCGCACGTCGTGACGCGACGACAGCTCGTACTCCGACACCGCGAACTTCTCGCCCTCGGCGTGCGCGAACACGTCGTCGAGCAGGCCTGTGATCGCCTCCGGCGTCGGCGTGTCGCCGAACGCGAAGTTCTCGAGCGTCGGCACGTCGTCGCGGCACGCGAACAGCTCACAGATCGACGGCTCCCCGTCGCGGCCCGCGCGGCCGATCTCCTGCGAGTACGACTCGAGGCCCTTCGGCAGATTCAGGTGGTAGACGTAGCGCACGTCGGCCTTGTCGATCCCCATGCCGAACGCGATCGTCGCGACGACGATGTTCGCGTCCGAATGCGTCCACCACTCCTGCACCTCGACGCGGTCGTCCGCGTTCATTCCCGCGTGGTACGCGCGCGCCGGAAGGCCCGCCGCGGCGAGCAGCGCGGCGACGCGCTCCGCCGAGCGCTGCAGCGTCACGTAGACGATCGTCGAGCCGGGCGGCCTCTCACGCAGGCGGTCGATCAGTGCCTGGTCGCGCACGCGTCCGGTGACCGGCGTCATGAGCAGCGTCAGATTCGGGCGGTAGAAGCCGGTGACGACCGAGTCGCGCTCCTCGATCCCGAAGCCGGCGCAGATGTCCTTAACGACGGCCGGTGTTGCGGTCGCGGTCAGCGCGAGGACGCGTTCGGCGCCGAGCTCGCGTGCGCGCGCCGCGAGCTTCAAGTAGTCGGGACGGAAGTTGTGGCCCCACTCGGAGATGCAGTGCGCCTCGTC
>WNFM01057278.1_pt1 | contig 10827 bp, 12 predicted proteins | sample 5400271 | NCBI WGS metagenome assembly WNFM01 (sample SAMN13153352, study PRJNA577476) | soil metagenome | isolation source: 60 cm saprolite on Douglas fir-dominated hillslope | place: USA:California | collected 2013-09-17 | reverse complement strand
GGATCGAGTCGAGCCACTCCTCGGGCAGCAGCATCCCGGCGATGGAGTACTCGATGAACGCAATGGGCGACAAGATCTCGTCGAAGATGACGCACCTCACCTGCACCGTCTGCCCGCTCCGCGCGTAGATGGTGAACGGCACCGAGAGCGGGCCGTACCGCGTCGGCCGCTGCGGCAGGAGCGACTGCCCGGCGCCCGTCGCCATCGCAAAGCCTCCCGCTCGAGCGAGCGAGAATGCGCTCGAGGGAGGGAGGCCAAGCGCCTGCTGCACGGCGATCGGCATCTCGCCCACGGCCGTCGACGGCGCCGTGAACGCCTGAGGGGAGAGCTGCGGGGGCGCTGGCTCGAGCTGAAAGAGCGTGTTGCCGAGGTGGCGCTGGTCGATGGTGATCTCGAAGCCGAGCTGCGTCGAGAAGCGCCGCGCCTCGACCGGCATCGTATCGCTCGGATCGGCGCCGCTGAATCGGTAGATGTCGGGCCGCAGATCGAAGAGCAGGAGCGAGAACGAGTCCGGCACCCGGTACGCGCCGAGCTCGAAGGCGTACGGCTGCTCCCGGCTGATGCCCGCGCTGAACGCCTCCGCCTCCGGCTCGCGCCGGTAGAGCTGCTCGAAGGGCACGATCGACGGGTGAACGAGCAGCGTGTTGAGCGCGCCGCCCATATCGGCCGCAGCCGAGCCGATGCATCCGCTCGGGCTCCGGAGCGCCCTGCGGCATCCACCCGGGCACGGGCTCCGTGTACCGGGGATCGATGCCGTGCGCTGAGCGCGGCGCCCCCATCCCCTCGAGCGTGGTCGGGGTGAGCAGCAGCGGCGGCACGGCGCGGGCGGGCATTCGGATGGGCTCTCCTCTCAGATGAGCCGCACCGGCCCAGGCGGCTGCACGATGCGAAAGCCGTGGAGCCCGATATGCAGGATCCCGTCGGGCAGCCGGGTGATCGGGTCCGCCGTCGTCGCCGCGGTATCGAGCTGGTCGTTGATGCCCTCGTGCACGTCGTACTGGCTGCCGAGGAACGGGAAGAGCCCACCAGCCGCGTAGGCCGACAGATTCCCAGCGGGAGGGTTATTCACGTGCGTCGGCGTCACGATGAACTGGATCGTCTCTCCTCGCTCGAAGAAGTCGAGCGCGCCGAGCTGAAACGGGCTGTTGATCTGCGTCGTCCACAAGGACGAGGGGATCGGCACGTTCGACCGGGGATACGCCGCTCCGGCGTTCAGCATCTCGATCATCGCGTCGAGCTCCATCGTCCGGAAGCCCGAGAGATTCGCCGGGCTCGCCACGATGGGCGCTCCCGTGCCGGGGAAGGCAAGCCCCGCCACCGGCTGCAGCACGCCCGCCTGCGCATCGTTCAGATCCCAGGCCGAGTGGATCGGACGAAAGCGCCCGAAGGAGCGCCCCTGGAACGCCGCGACGGCGCCGGTCGTCGGATCGGTGCGCGCGAACTGGTACGCGCTCTGAAAGCTCGCCATCCGCGCCACGGCCACGAATGGGCCATCCTGCGGGATCGTCTTCGTGACCTGGCTGCCCGAGACCGTGCCGCCGGCGCCGATGGTCGGAGCGAGCGGGATGGACCCCATGAAGTCGTATGGGATGCGCCGCCCGGGGATCGACTCGATGAGCCGGATGTCGAGGCTCGGCGGCACGTTGCCGCCGCCGAAGCTATTGCCCCGCACCCCGCTGAGCGCGGTGCCGAGATTCTCCATGTCACGCCGCAGCCGCTCGAGCTCCTGGCGCTGCAGCTGCACCTGGCCCTGCGCCTGCTGCGCAGCCGCGACCGCTGCCTTGGCCTGCCCAGCCGCGAAGCCGACCTGCTGACGCAGGCCGTCGATGATCTCTTGTGCCGTCGCCATGCTGAAAGTGCCTCCCTTTCTGGGAGTGCCGGCAGAGAGGCTGCCGTGCCCTTCGAAGCTCCCGGGCGGAGCGCCCGCCCGGGATGGCCTCCTACGCTCGACGCCCGAAGGCCTGAGAGCCTCGAGGCGCCAAGCGCCTTGTCACTGCACGTCGCGGGCGAAGAGCCCGTCGAAGGTGAACTGGATCACCTTCCAGATGCCGTCCTTCGCATTCAGGTTGTCCTTGAGGGACAGCATGTTGCGACCGTTGCCGGCGACGACCGTGCCGGCCAGCGAGGCGTTGCCGCCGTCCGGCAGCGGGCTCATCTCCGCCGAGCACTTCACGTTCTGGCGAGGCGGCAGGAGGATCGCACGCGCGAGCCGAAGGATCGCGGTGTGGTCCGGCGTGCCGTTGTTGCCGTGAACGAGATCGCTCGTGCCGCCGAGGTCCATGTTGAGCCCCCCGCCGTCGGGGAAGTACTTCGTCGGCATGTTGGTGATGCTGAACTTGTCGCCCGTGCCGTACGACCAGTGCAGCTGCTCCGCGGCCTGCCAGTGAAGGCGGTACACGTCCTCCACCGAGCCGAGGTAGTTGAACGCTCCGGGCCCCGCCGTCGCGCCGTTCGGATCGATCCCGCCCTGAGAGAAGAACGCCGCTGCTCCCGGTGAGGAGAAGTCGCCGTTGTTCTTCTGGTTGCCGACCGCGAAGCCCTCGCCGCGGATCATCGGGTTTCGGAACCACTGAAACACGCGCAGGGCGAGCGTCACGTGGCTCTGGTCCGACGGCAGGGTCGAGCCGTTCTGCAGGTTCGTCAGGGCGTTGATGTCGTCCTGGCGAGCCCGGTTGGTGAACAGGCTCTCACGATCGTTGATGGGCTGGATGTTGCCACCGAGGCCGCTCGTCCGAATCAGTTGACATGCGGGGTGATCTCCTTTGGAGGTCGGGTTATTGCCGTCCAATCCTGTTTTTTTGGCTGGGTGTCCCCCAGCTGACTGGGCAGCGGCTTCTGACACCTCGGGCCCGGGGGTCGCGCTCGGAGCGCGCCCTACCGGGCCTGGTCGGTGTGTTTGCCCGCGCTGCTAGCCGCTGAGCACGCCGTTTCCGCCGGAGCCCTGGAGGATCCCCGCAGGTAGCTCGCTCTCGGTCACCGTCCCGTCCGCGCTCATCTCGCCAGCCCACAGCGGCCCATTCGGGATCCACTGCGACTGCGTTGGCACGGTGCTCTCGGCGAACGCTCCACCTGAGCCCGGGCTCGCGGTGTAGTACTCGCCCATGCCCCGCATCCCGCGCCGCCGGAAGCGCCCGAGCCCAGCAGCAGCCTGCTGGTAGCTCGCTCCCACGCCAGCCGCTGCCTGCTGGTAGCCCTGGCCGAGCCCGGCCGCGCTCTCCGCGAGATCCATGACGTGGTCGATGTCCGAGTCGGGACGGATTCCGTCGTCGACCGGGAGCTGGCCCATCATCGATCGCGAGGGCTGGAGCGCGAGCGGCCCTGCCTTCTCGTAGGCGCCCACGCCCTGCACTCCCGGACCGGCGAAGTACTCGCCCATCCCGGACTGCGAGGCGAAGTACTCGCCCGTCCCAGCAGAGGCCTGCTGGAATTGCCCGACCGGAGCGTAGCGCGGCATGATCGATGTCGCGTTCCGCTCGAAGCCGAGCCCGCGCATCGGGCGACGCCCGAGGCCACGGAGGTTGTACGCCGAGCTATTGGAGTAGCCCTCGAGCACCGACAGCACCTGCGGCTGGTTCAGCTGCGTGAGGAGCGACCGCACGCAGCTCTCGAAGAACGACACCACGATGCCGCCTCCGATCGCGCTGCGCGTCTCGCTCTTCATGCCCTTCGCCATCGAGAGGCCGAAGATGCCGACGAGCCCGACGATGCCGCCCGCAATCGGCTTCTGCCAGGTGGCAAGAGCCGTGGGCTGCCCCGTCGTTGCATCGACCGTCGGCAGCGGCAGGTACTTCGCCACGAGGCCGGTGACGGCCTTGTGCGAGAAGAACCCGATGAGGACCAGGCCTCCCATCGCCAGCAGGCTCTTCAGATCCTGCCCGAACCCGTTTCGGCGATAGCTGCGACGCCGGCCGTTCCTCCGCATGTGCCGACGACGATTTGTCGCGTACCGGCGCCGATGGCTACGCCGACGATTCGGCGAGAGCTTGTGCTTCCGACGGCGCCTGCCGCGATTCACCAGGTAGAGCCCTCGGCGCAGCCGGCGCACCTTGCGACGGCCGATGCGGCGCGGGCCTGCCGAGCGGCGTGACTTGCGACGGCTCCGGGTCGCCTTCGACTTACGACGCTTACGATGCCCGCCTGCCTTCGCTGCTCGACGGCGGCGGCGTGCGGCCACCGCGCTCTTCTTCTTCGATAGCCGGCGCTTTCCACGACGGCGGCGCTTCGGTGCGGCCGACGCGCTCGCCTTCTTGCGGCGCTTGTGCCGGGCGACCTTGCCGACCGAGCGGCGCTTGCTCGAGCGCGCGCGCTTGACCTTGGACCTCTTGCGCCTCGCCTTGGTCTTGCGGGCGCCCTTGCGGCTCTTCTTTCGCTTTATTGCCACTCTTCCTGCTCCCGCGTCCGGCGTGGACGCTGTGATCCGCTGCTTCGCTGCTGCGCGTCGACGGCGCCGGGCCGCGTACGCTGCCTTCGTCTGAGACAGCAGCCTGCGCTTCCTGATGCGCCGCCGTGTCGTGCGCCCGACCGCTCGACGACGGCTCTTTGCACGGCGCCGCATGACCTTGCTGCGGCGCGGCCCACGACGTGCTCGCGACGAGATGCCCGTGCGCGCCGCATAGCGCTTCGCTGAGCGCTTCCGCGTCACCGTGCGGCGCTTTGCCTTCCGCCTCGTGCGCTTCCGGAAGACGCGCGAGTGGCCGCGCGAGTATGCCGTCATCTCGTCGCCCGTTGGTGCTGCAGCGCTGTTACGGCGAAGGCGCCGACGGCGGTTCGGCTCAAGCTTCGCCTTCCGAGCTCGGCGGGCATCGGCGCGCGCAACGCGTCCCAGATGTCCAGCTGGCCTCTTCGGCCTTCGCTTACGCGCCGTGACGCCCTTCAGCTTCGCTCCACGGCTTCGCTCGCTGCTTGTGAACGGGACCTTTCGCACCGCCGACCGCGCGGCGCTCTTGCCCGACAGGCCACGCTTCTGCGCAGCGCGATAGGCAGCGAGCCGCTTGCCGGCGCGCTTGCGCGCAGCAGCGCTCGCCATCCGCGTGCGGGGCTTGCCCTTGTTCGACTTCATGCGCCGCACGAACCTCGCGCGATGCGTATTCGGCTCCATGCTTCGGCCCTTTCTCATGAGGCGGCGTGCGCGGTCTCGACGCTCGGAGCGCGAGAGGCCCTTGGTGGCGCTGCGAGCGGAGCGGCCGCGGAGGTACGCGCCTCTGCCGTTCACGGCAGAGAGCGTCGTCACGCCCATCGCGTTAGGGCGGTAGCCTCGCTGCCGAGGATGCTCGGCCATGCGATACGAGCGGACGTCGGACTCCCGGATGGGAAACGCGCGACCGTATGCTCGGCTCCGACCTGACAATTCGCGAACTCCTGCATCGCAGAAGCACTAGCGAAGGTCGGGAAGCCGCCCGCGAGTGGTTACTGATACATGGTGAGCCTACCCGCCGGGGTATCGGCCGTCAAGAAGATCGGCCGGGGCTAGGGCCGGCGTGTGTGAGGGATGCCCTAGCGGCGTAGGCGCCCGTACGCGAGCGCGAGCCCGAACGACAGAGCCCCGATGACGGCTAGATCGTAGCCGAGCGACCGCCGCGGCCTGAGCGCCTGCCTAGCCTTCGCTCGAAAGCACTCGACCGGATCCCAGGACGGCTTGGTCGCGGGATCGCACTCCGCTACCCAGCCTTGGATCTGGTCGTCCGTCACGCCGCGCCGCTCGTACGGCCCGAGCAGCGCCGCGCGCGCCTGCCCCTCCGGCACCTTGCTCGCGTCGAGATGCGACTCCTCGGCGAGCGCCACCACGTAGAGGAGCCTCCGGCCGTCCCGCTCGGACTCCCACCGCTGCGCCGCTGTCCTCGGGGGCTCTATCGGCTTCGGCGTCGCCACCTATCGCCTCCGTAGCGCGAGGTAGACGAGCAGGCCAGCGCCGAGCGTGCACGCGCCGAGCAGCGCCGCCGCCCGATGGTCTCGCCGTCGCTGGTCCGCCTCGCCGAGCGCCGCGTTCATGCGAATGCGAAAGCACTCCGCATCCGCGTTGCAGCCGACGAACCAGTCGATGGCCTCCTCGCCGGTGATGCCCATCCGCCCGAGCGCATCGAAGACGACCTGGTCGGAGGCGTTCGGCGGTAGCTCGAGCGCCATCGTGAGCCAGAGCCGTGCCGTGCCGAGCGCCGACATGTAGGCAGCTAGCTCCTTCAGCTCCGCAGCCTGCTCGAGCGACGTGAGCGTCTCGCCCTGCCGCGCCATCTTCGCCCGCACCTCCGCCTCGATCTGAGCACGCGTCGGCGGCGGAGCAGGAGGGCCCGACGTCGTTACCGCAGGGCGCAGATCGCCCGCCGCCGGCGCCGATGCCTCCTCGATCTGCATCCGTCCGCGCCTATCGACCGTAGAGCGGCAGACCGCGCTCACCGCGCAGCCTCGCGCGATGGCCGCCGCCTTGCTGCACCAGCCGGTAGCCGAGACGCTCGTCGGCGCCTGCATCGCCGACGCGAGATCGCTCCACCTCTGGAACGAGTCCTCGAACGCCACCTGGCAGCCCGCCGGGTCACCCGCGTTGTCGAGCATCTCCGCAATAGCCGGCCCGAGCCGCTGCGCCAGATCGCCGACTCCCGCACGCCTCGCCGCGGGCTTCTGCCGCTCGGCATCCACCAGCGTATCGACCAGGACGCTCGCGATGTACTGCGCGGTCCCGGGCCGATCGCTGTAGATGATAGCGACGCGCGGGTAGACGTCGACCGGCACCGAGACGCCGAGCTCCGGCACCGCAATCGTGCCCGGCTGGCCGCGGCGCAGCAGATCGGTCACCCGAAAGGCAAGGTTATGCAGCGCCGCATTGCCCGGGCCCCACGACAGGTAGTCCGTCTGATCGACCTTCGGCGGAACGGCTGGCGTGATGTACGGCATGCTCTCACCGCCTCGTCCGAAAGAGGTAGGCAGCCCCCGCGATGAGCCCGAGCCCGAGCACGCCCGCGAGGCTCGGCCTCCACTGCCGCCGCTGCTCGGCAACGAGCGCCTTGTAGACCGACGCGAGCCCCGCCTCCGGGCTGAGGAGCTCCTTCGTCACCGGCTTTGGTGCCGCTTGAGCGCCGAGCGCCGTCATGCCACGCCCCGCTGGCGAAGAGATGCATACACGCGATCGTACATTGCAAAGGCAGGGATCTCGTACTGGCTCTGCATGTATCCATTGCGGGCTGACCAAAGGTACGAGGCCCACGTCATTCCTTCCCGGTACTGTCCCACGTGCGTAAGCTCGTGAGCTAGGCTCGCAAGCTGGTCAGCGGTCCTAAACGTCCACGATGGATCCTCGAAGTAGATGTCCGCGCCCCTAGTGATAGCTCTCTTGTCCGGCTGCAAGGCCATATAGAGCGGCATGTCTCCGACGTGCAGCACGGCCCCGTCCAGATCTTCTGCGGGGATGAACGGCTCGAGCAGCGCCTTCTCCCGTGTCGTGAGCCGCCTCGGCGTGCTGCCGGCGGTAGCCGGAAGCTCCGGATCCGGAGGCAGCTCTTGTGGGCTGACCGGCTCGGGCGGCGGTGCGCTCTCCGGCGTCAGCATCGAGACGGCTCGTGCTCGGCGGCTGACAAGGAAAAAGCCCGTATGCCACCAGCGCTCGCTGCCGCGCCGTCATTTTCGCCTCCCCATCAGGCTCGACGCCGCCCAGCCCGCCATCGCGCCAGTGCCCGCCGCGAGGAGCCCATAGCTCACCAGGTCTGCCTGCCGCACTCCCTTTCTCCTGGCCTCGATGAGCGCGTAGCGGAACGCTGCCACCGTGGCCGCGGCCGCGCGCTGCGCCGCGCGCTGCTGGGCAGCCGAGGCGACGCTCCACTCCATCCCGGCGAGCGAGTCCATGTGGTACTTGATGCCGTAGTAGCTCGTTGCCGTCGAGACCGTGCGGCTGATGTCCCTGGAGACGAGCCCCGTCGCCGATGCCGCCTGCGTGAGCGAGTCGAACATGAACGAGGCCCACGCCGGCGTGATGCACTGGGTCAGGACCGTGCCGGCCCTGTCGCCGCTCGTCGTCACCTTGCCGATCCAGTCGGCCAGGTACTCCCTGTCCGAGTGGACAGCGTCCATCCACTGAGGGCCGTCCTCCGAGTAGATGGCCTTCGGCTGCTTGTGCGTCCACGCATACGGGTCGCTTGCCGGATTCATGCGCCGCTTCGGATCGGGCTCCTCCGCGCTCAGCATCACGAGCCAGACCTGAAACGGCGTCGCGTAGCGCCGCGCGCCCCAGTAGGCTAGCGCAGTCAGCGCATCGCAGCCGGGTGGAGAGCGCGTCACCAGCGGCACGCGCTGAAGCGCATCGGGCGTGAAGGCATACTCGTCCCGCACCACGATGTCGTCGATGGCGCTCGCGAGGTACGGGCAGCCGAGCGCCTCCGTGCACTGCCTCGCCACCTGCACCGGGTACGTCTGGTAGATGATCTCGCCCTTCGACCGGCGGAGGACGACCGGGTTGCCCTGCTCGTCGTGCACGACGTCGAGCGACGTGGCATCGAATAGCCGGATGCCGTCCGATCGAGAGCAGTATCCGCTCGGCGTGAGCCACTCCTGGTTCGCGCGAATCGCCGCCTCGAGATTCGTCTCGATTCGCTCCCAGTAGTGCTGGTAGGCGAGCCAGAGCACCGTCGCCTGGTCCGTGCACCGCGCCGACTCCGCCCGCGCGGCACGCGCTGCGGCAGCCTGCGCGGCCTGGAGCAGCGACGACGCGCTCGGCCCCCAGCCGAACCAGCCGGACAGCACGCTCACGATCTCGCCGACGATGATGTTCGCTAGCAGCGCGCCGAGCGGCGCCGGGATCCCGAACATCTGCCCGATTGCCGCCCCTGCCCACGCCGCTGCGCCAATGACGAGCCCCTTCACCTCGTCGCCCGAGATCGAGCCATCCTTCAGCGCGCCCCAGGACAGCTCGAGCATGCTGAAGGGGATGCCCGGAGCGAGCTGCGCAATCGCCGTCCTGGCGCAGGCCGACATGAACGACGACACGTCCGCCCGGCTCACGATCGGCACGCCATACTGCGACAGGTACTGCGTCGCGAGCGAGACTCCCCAGCTGAGCGCCCCGTCCACGGTATCCGGAAAGGCGAGCACGAGGTTGGCCGCTGAGATGAACTCCGGCGGCAGCCCGATCTGCCCGCAGCTCGCTGCCACGTACCGGCGCGCCATCTGCGCTGCCTGCTCCGGGCTCGTCGGCGGCCCGTTGCGCTCTAGGTCGGCAATCGCCCAGGCCGCCGTCTCGTCCTCCGTGAGCGGGCGAAAGGTATCCGCCGCAAGGCGCATCTTGTCCTCGAAGGCGCGCTTCCCCTGCTCGATCCCCGCCCGCATCGCGGAGCTGGCGTAGATCTGCGCCTGCTGCTTCGCCCAGGGGCCCACCTCCGACGGGCTCGTCGGCACCGTCGGAATGGCCACGCCCGTGGCGTCGGTGAATCTGCGGCGCGCCTCGTCCGCGGCTGCCTGCGTGATGAAGCCCTGCGCCTCCTGCCCGCTCGACGGCACGGTGATGACGCCCGCGCTCGTCGGCACGCTCACCAGGCCGAGGCCCCGCATCAGCTCGGCTCCTCGTTCTCAGGCTCCCGCCAGCGCTCGGTCCCCTCCAGAGCCGCAGCCGATACGCCCGCCGCGAGCTCGAGCGCGCCGTCCGCCTGCTCCGTCGCGCTCTCGAGCGCGTCCTCGACCGCCTGCGCGCAGCCCTCCCACTCGTAGGGCATCTCCGGCTCCCAGGTGAAGAGCTCCTCGAGCCCGCCGTCTGCCTCGAGCGCCAGCGCCTCGTACGCCTGCTCTAGCCGGTCGGCCGCGCTCTCGATCGCCCGCTCCGCGTTGCGCGTCGCACGCGCGGCCTGCTCGCCTAGCTCCGTGGCGCCGGCGAAGACCTCCGCCGCCTCGCGAAACGCCGCGATGCGCCGCTCGATCGCCTTTGCTGTCGCCTTCGGGATCGGCATCTTCGGCTAGCCCGCGATGCCGTCCTTCTCGATCTCGAGCTTCGGCCCTGTGAGCAGCATGTGCACCCCCTCCGTCGAGTAGACGAAGAGAAACGTCTCCTTTGTAGCCGGATGCTCAGCGGCTCCCAGCTCGCCCCGCGCCATCCGGACCTCCATGAAGCCCGCGCCCTTCGGCAGCACGAGCGCGCCGCTCTCATCCTCGGCGTAGAGATGCAGCTGCACGCCGAGCAGGGGCCCGAGCCGCGTGAAGTGGCGCGGCATCGGCGCCTCCAGCTCCACCATCGGGCCCGAGATCTTGATGCGCTTGGCAGGCTGGCCCCACTCGCGAAGAAATCCTGGCACCACGTACGCCGTGCGCGTCCCGCCCTCGAGCCCGGGCACGTGCTTGTAGTCGTCGTCCTTCTGCCACTTGCTCGACCGGTACATCTCCGCGCAGCCCTCGCCCACCTCCTGCATCGACGCGGGCCAGCTGAACGTGAACGGGACATCGTGACCGCTCGGTCCTTCGTGTCGACTACTCGGGGCCGCATCGCTCACCTCCGCAGCACGAGCCAGATGATCGCCATGCCTGCCAGGCCCGCGAGCACCCAGGTCGCGCCGCTCACCGGCTCGCTGTCCGCTCCAGCGAGCGACCGAGTCCGGCGCACGAGCCGTGAGCCGTCCACCGGCGCGACGACGCCGACCGCGAGCGGCCCAGAGCCAACCCACGAGGCGCCCGAAGGGATCGGCCGGCCAGCCTCGATGGACGGGACGCCTACCCGCGTCGCTGCCTCGAGCGCCGGCGTCGGCAGATCGTCGTTGATGTTGTGCGCCGCCCGATCGTCGAAGTAGTCGTACCGCCCGCTTGCCGGATCCCAGCGCGAGTAGATCATTGCGGGGCCGCGCCAGCGCGCCCCCGAGCTTCCGG
>WNFM01029420.1_pt1 | contig 10828 bp, 19 predicted proteins | sample 5400271 | NCBI WGS metagenome assembly WNFM01 (sample SAMN13153352, study PRJNA577476) | soil metagenome | isolation source: 60 cm saprolite on Douglas fir-dominated hillslope | place: USA:California | collected 2013-09-17 | reverse complement strand
CGACGCCCACGATACGCTCCCCGCTGATGGCGACGGCTTGGGCGACTTGATCGCTCTTGTCCATGGTGAGAACGATGCCATTCGAAAGGACATGCATCGGGTCGTCGCTTGCTCCCGCCAATGTCGAGAACAGCCACAGTGATACGGCTGCGAGCGCGGCGTGAGTTCTAAACATCGCCTCCTCCGCCCCGGTGATCCTGCCTGCCGCTCAAAGGTAGCAGAGAAATGCGCCTTAGGGGTTTGTCCGTCGCGCAACGGCCTACGAAGCTGGAGTCGTCCGGCGCCAAATCTATTCAAGAGATCGATCGGCTCTTCTCCGAGATGCCAGAGCCGGACCGGAGCAGGAAGCTATGTCCATACCCGTCGCGCTGTCTCGCACACCCTCTCGAGCTTACGTCTTTCGTCGTCGATGGAAAGGCGGTTTCCAACGATCGAGGAGGCAAAGCCGCACTGAGTGCTGAGCGCCAAGCGTTCCAGCGGCACAAAGCGATTTGCTTGCGTGATGCGACGGATGAGGTCTTCCGGCGCCTCCATTTGCGGCCGCTTGGTGCTGATCAGTCCGAGGACCACCATCTTGTCGTCGGGGACGTGCCGGAGCGGTGCAAACGAGCCGGACCGATCGCCGTCGTATTCGAGGAGAAGCCGCGTTGCACCGATGCGCCGGAAAATCGGTCGGGCAAGGTCAAAATCATTGACCCCAGGCCGTCTCGATCGTACAAGTAAAGCACGCCAAGTTTTTGGTCTGCCTTGCTCAGCTCCCGGTTTTGGGCCGCTCTCAAGTCATCTTCCAAAACTCGGATCGTCGCGCGATACGCGCGTAATCATTTGAGCACATAACGCAAGGAGACGACGATGGCCACAGGAACCGTGAAGTGGTTCAACCCGACGAAGGGCTATGGATTCATTCAGCCCCAGGGAGGCGGCAAGGACGTGTTTGTTCATATTTCAGCGGTCGAGAAGGCCGGCCTGAACACCCTCAACGAAGGGCAGATTGTTCAATATGAAGTCGTCAGCAACCGTGGCAAGGAGTCGGCAGAGAACCTCAAAGTTGGCTAGCCGGTTCCAGCGGTACCTCCCGGCTTGACGGTTCATCGCATTGAACGGGAGCTGCGCGCACCAAAGAGGCCTAGAATCGCTGCAACGTCAGGCTCCGGGAGAGAGAATGAAAGGAACCCCCGACAACACGGTCATCCTGCATTGGAATGAATGCCAGACTGCATGGATGGAATTGCCGTGGCGGGACTGGGTTCGATTTCGAGGACATGGTAGGGGAGGTACCAGCCTCCTAGCCGGCGCCGAAGCTGGCGAGCATTACTTCCTTGTCTGTGTACTTGGAGATGGCGGCGAACTCGCCAATGTGATCCCGCACAGATACGTCTTATCAACCGACGGCCGGCTCGTTTACGGATTCGACGGGCTTGGAGCGTCAGAGCGTGAAGAATATTGCAAAATTCAGACGCTCCTTTCGCCCACGATTGAGGACTCAGAGCGCTACAATGAACTTGGTTCCTGGGGCTTTACCGCCAACCTACCTCCGCTTCACACGGTTCAGCCCCTGCTAAGGGCACTGCCGGGTCTCGCGGGCGCGGAGCACAGCGCTGCATGCTGGGATTTTCTTTCGGCTATTGGAATTTGCCGCGCGAGCACGCGAGCCAATTGAGCATGAGTAGCATTATACGTTATCAGGTGTGGCGTAACGGCTGCGAGGCGTATCGACCACCTAAAGGAAGCTCATATGAGCGACGTGCGAATTGCGGCGGTTTTCGATGCTAATTTGCCCAACCTCAGCAGATCTGTTCGAATAAGCTCTTTTTACGACGCGCAAGTGTTTGTTCGCAGATGGGCGATCAGGGACAAAGACCGTGTCATTCGTGTGCTTCTTCGTCGTATGGAAAGGGCGAACAGTTCAGAAGCAGCCAACAGTGCTATGCAAGAACTGAAGCGAGAACTAGCCGCGAGAGGCTTGCTGCCTGCTGCGCATGGAACGAAGGTTTACTGAGGATCATTCTCGTTTCAGGCACGAGACGGATGATCATCTGCGCAAGTAACTCGGTGTCTTCGGAAACCCGCGGCAGCAACCCATCGAGCCACCTCTTCGTCTTGCGCGCGAGAGTGCATTACGAAGAACGCAAACAGGCGCTGAACCGATCAAGCGACCTCCCGTAATCCGGGCGCCGACAGCGGTGCCGTTGAGGCGCACGATCGGCTCTTGGGCGAGCGAACCGAGCATTCAATGCGTCGATGCTCGAGGGCGAGGCGGTATCATCGCGGATGGCGCGCGCCTCTACCTAGAAGGAAATCGACGAACCCGCCGGCAAATTCTTGCGGCCGCGAAGTAAAATTGCCCACTTGGAACTGCTCGCGTATGCGAGTCGCGCCAACAAAATATTCGCCGCTGTATCTCGTCAATCGGCCAACTTTGATCGCGGCGGTAATGGCTGTTTTGCCAAGCCGGCTAGGGCCAGCGGCTTGTGCGAGCGAGATTGCAGTCATTTGAGCCCCCGATCTAACCGAACGAGCTGTGAACGCCTTTAAATCTCGAAATTTAACGAACGATAGGGACGGAAATCCTCATGTGCTAAACGAAGCTGAAAATCAGTCTTTTTTGGGCTACAGATTGGGAGCCCTCATCTATTTAGAAAAGTGTGTGGTTTTTCTGCAACTGCGGAAGAGACCCATGGATCGACGCTTGTGACTTGTGTTTTCAAAGGCGTTCAGGCGTGACAATTCACGCCGGCGCGGACGCATCACCGCCGGCTTGTCGTTGAAGTGATCAATTTTATACAGACGGCGTTCGCGTGGGCGTCTTAGATCAACACGCCCGTATGCCCCATTTCGGGGGCTGGGCTCCCAAGTCGCCCTACTAGGCCCACTTCGTCGGGGCAACGGGACAGTGGTGGAAAAACTGCCGATGGACGTGCCGCCATGCGCACGTTTTGCGGCTGCACGCAGGCAATCGCCACCCGTTAGCTTTGCTTGTCATCCGGCGGGGCTTCGGCTGCGGCCCGATCGGCTTTGCGCAGCGCAAGCTTCTCATCCTTCTTTCTTTGCTTTTCCTCGGTCCGTGCGCGCGCTGCCCTCTGTCGTTCAGCCCGGTCTCTACCGTAATTTGGCTTGAATGTCATTGGATCCTCTTATGCGGTAGGTTGATTTCGTACCTGCCGACCATATATATGCATCTGTTCGGGCTTTGCCTGTCCTTGCTATTTGCCCGCCTAGGGCTCTTCCCAAGACAACGTTGAAGTCGGACGCAAGGCTGCGCTATGTCGCGCAGGTCGCAGACGCCAATCGGCGTTTTCAAAGGAGGCCGGATATGGCTCAAGGTAAAGTCAAGTTTTTCAATTCACAAAGGGGCTTTGGCTTCATTCAGCCGACCGACGGCGGAGCGGACGTATTCGTCCATATTTCCGCAGTCGAGCGCGCCGGAATGAGCAATCTCAATGAGGGGCAGACCCTCACATACGACGTTGTGAGCGAGCGCGGCAAGTTGGCCGCTTCGAACCTTCAGAACGTCTAATCTCTTCCAAGAAATAAAACATCAGGCCCTGGCGCCTAGGTATCGGCCCGACTTCCACTTGCCCGACGTGCCTCGATGACTGCGACGCCGCCCTCGATGTGTGGCGTATCCATCGTTGAACAATGACAGGAAACCAAAATGGCACGGAAGCCGGCCACGCGAGTTGAGTTCACTCTTTTTGACGTGGTTTACGAAGACGGTTCTCAGCGGTCCAATCGCAGAGTTCCGAGCGAAGTCCTTGGCGGCCTCGATGGCGACTCCCCTGCGCGCGCGATCATCGAAGAACAGGACCGGCTCATCGCGGAGAGGTCAGGCACTCCGGCCATTGCTGTGAAAAGCGTACATCGATCCGGCAGCAAAAAGGCCGACGAACCCTTGCGATCATCGCGGTAAGCGTCAGCATCGGATTGATGATGGGGTACTATTTCATGATCGAATTGATCTAACAGATGGCTGTCGAGCATTCCTCGCGCCGAAACAAAGGAGGCCATGTTGCCTGACCATTCGAAGGAGCGCGATCGAGCTGAAGCGCGGTTCAAGAAGACACAGAAAGCGACTCAAGATGCCAACGAGGCCAGGGCGCACTATGAGTCCGAGGCTCGGGCTGTTCGAGAAAAGACTGCAAGACTGAAAGCACTTCGGTTGGCCAAAGAGGCGACCGACTTGGAGACACGAGTTGACAAGAAGCCAATCGCTTCAAAAGCGATGCCCTCAATTTAAATTGGTGGACCAGTAAAGTGCATGGCGACACGGCAGCAGCGCATGGATGCCTTCATTCACGAAGGCGGACCACCAGCGGACCGGCTACTTGAGCTTCTTTAGTGAGGATCACGGCAGGTACGTAGTTTCCTTCCTATGTCAATGGGGTAGCGGTGATTGGAAGAAGGTGGAAACGGGCGAGCGCATCGGAGCCGCGGTCATAGGCTGGCGAGCACGCGTATCTGTTTTTGTAGATCGTTTACACTCGCATGAACTTCTGATGATACATGGATCGGCCTGCGCTCGTCCGTTAGACCCACCGTGCCGCCAAGCAGGCCCGACATTGCTGACCAGTGGGAGTGAGGCGGCTTGCCGGCTGGATTGATGGCATCTTATGAAGATCGCACAAATCGCGCCGTTGTATGAGGCGGTGCCGCCCAGCTTGTATGGCGGCACCGAACGCATCGTGGCACACCTGACCAACGCTCTCGTAGAGCTTGGGCACGAGGTCACGCTATTCGCGACTGCGGAGGCCCATACACGAGCGACGCTGGTTCCGGTACGCGACCAAGCCATTCGGCTCGATCCGTTTCCGCTGAAATCAGACCTCGCCGCTCACCTGTCCATGCTGCATGAACTTCATTTGCGCCGGCACGAATTCGATCTTCTGCATTTCCATGTCGATCTCATCCATTTTCCGTTCTTCGAAGACTTGGCGGCGCGAACCGTGACCACGCTGCACGGTCGGCTCGACCTGAAGGACCTGCCTGAGGCCTATTCTCGTTGGCGCCACTATCCCCTGGTTTCCATATCGGATGATCAACGCAAACCACTCGCGGGCGCCAACTGGCTGGCCACTATTCACCATGGCCTCGCTGAAGGCGTTTACTCGTTCAACAACACGCCCAGCGATCCCTATCTCGCCTTCCTCGGTCGCATCTCGCCCGAGAAGCGTCCCGATCGGGCGATCTCCATCGCGAAGCGCCTGGGCATGCGCCTCAAGATTGCGGCAAAGGTGGATGCTGTGGACGTGGGCTATTTTCGCGACGAGATAAAGCCGCTATTGGCCGATCCTATGATTGAATTCATCGGGGAGATAAGCGACAGCGAAAAGTCCGCTTTCCTTGGAAACGCCAGCGCTCTCCTGTTCCCGATCGATTGGCCCGAGCCGTTTGGTCTGGTGCTGATCGAAGCCATGGCTTGTGGGACGCCGGTGATCGCTTGGCGCTGCGGGTCCGTCACCGAGATCATCGAGAACGGGAAAACCGGGTTCGTTGTGGATACCGAAGACGAGGCTGTACGGGCGGTTCTCAAGCTTGATCAACTTGACCGCCGGATAGTGCGCAAGGTGTTCGAGGAGCGGTTCACCGCGGACGTGATGGCACGCAATTACCTGCGCCTCTATTGGCGGCTTTGCGGAGCAGCCGGCAGAGGCCGCGCTCCCTTTCGACGCATTCGGACGGGGTGAGCAGACGACAGTACGCCAGCGATGTACACGAGGTGGCTCTGACCCACCTCAGCCGGCCGCAGCGTCGGGCCCGGCGCCTGATTCGCCCGGCGCCGGTGAACGTCTTGAGAAGACAGAGGGAGAGCGGCGACAAGCTGCCTCCCGTAATATTTACGCGAAGATGCCGCCCGCCAAACAGAAGGGCGCCGTGTACAACGGGAAAACATTACTTGCGGGTAGCCATCTGCAAGGACCTACGAGCTGGCGCATTCACCTCGCGAGAGCGATCTTTCCTCATCACGACGCGACCTTTATGCTGCTAACGACGCGACCTTTATGCTGCCGTCGACCACCGTTGGGGCCAGAGGATTTTGACATGAAGCCGGAACACGAGGCGCGCCGCAAAATCATCCGCGAATGGATGTCGCTTCCGAAGGACAAGCGACAGAGCGAAGAGCAGGCTAAGCCCTTCGCTAAGAAGGCGATGGAGCGAATCCCGTCCAGTGCCGATCCGTACCGGCAGATAATGCGGTGGCTGTTGCCCCGCATCGGTAAGCCGTGACCCCCAGCGAAGACGATCGTTCGTTCGCTCACACCCTTTCAATGCCTGTCTCTCTACCGAAAATCAGAATTCTGCAATAATGGTGATGAGGCCCGCCGAGGAAAACGTGCCCATGGTTTGCGGATAACAGCCCCAGGCCGCAACCATTGCAAGTACGAGCTGGCGATCAACCTCAAGACCGCGAAGGTGCTCGGCCTCGACGTGCCGCCGACGCTGCCGGCTAACCTTTGCGCCATACGGTCGCGAGCCAGGGCTGCTGGTGACGCGGAAGTCCAGGCGGGCGGTAGTAGTGTCTCACCTCGAAGAGTCCGGCAGCTCTGACGTAATTGCGCCAGGTGTCGAGATCGAAGAAGCAGCTATAGCGGCCACCGCTGAAGCCTTCCTCATTGTCTCCTCTTGGGTTTGAGCAGAACAGGACGCCCCGGGGCCTCAGGGTGTCGGAGAGTTCAAGCAATACCCTCGGCAACTCTTGGCTCGGCACGTGGAACAGCGATGCATTCGCAAACACGCCGTCGAAGCGGCTCTGCGGTAATGCCAGCGCGAGAAAATCCTGGTGGAGAACCTCGCACCCGGAATAGGAGCGTGCCATAGCTACGAATTCCTTCGATCCGTCCAAGCCTACGGCGTTGTGGCCCAATGAACGAAAATGGTAGAGGTCTCGGCCGGGCCCACAACCCAGGTCAAGAATGGAATAGGGGGGATCGTTCTCAATCGCATCCAGAAGCGCCGTATAGTTTTGACTGACGTCGTGATCCCGAGTGCCATCCCAGTATGCCTCGGCCGTCCGATCATAATAGGCGATCGTCATTTCTGACATGCGACGCGACTGCTCGACATCGACACGAAGTGCCCCATAAGGCTCACCCTCCCGATTACTCATGCCCGCCCCTTCCCTCACCGTCACGAGCAATTCACCGGTCGCGGATACGACCTGCATTCGCATCTCAATCCCATCGGCAATACGGGATAATGAATCTTCGCATTTGGCCTGACCTGTGATTATCCCGCATTAAATAATAGCCGACAATTTCCTGGTGTAGGAGCTATCCGGCGATCTCTCGTAGAGTGTCGGGTGATCAATATTGCACAGACAGCGTGGCACAAATTCGGGCAGTCCTGTGTCAGATCGATGGACCAGGTCATGCTCACCAGTATTGAGTGCCGATCCCAAGCCGAAGAGAAAATAACGCAGGCCGAACGCGAACCGCGACATAGGACTCGCCTCCTCACTGCCGCTCAAGCTTGGCTTATTCTCGCAGCTCAAATGAGACGATTAGAAGCCGCGATAAGCAGTGCCGACGAAATACACTCGAAAATCCGGGCGGATTAGGCCACCTCCGTTGGCTGGCCTTCCAAGTTTGCGTGGCCGCACGCCTCCCCTCAACAGCATAGGGACACGCCATGCCGCCTTTTCAGCCTGATCCGTTGTCGCCGGCACCGATCTGGATCTGTCCCATCTGTCAGAAGCTCATGCGCACCCGGACAATCGAGGTCGCGGATGGCGAGGAGCAGACGAAGCTCGCTTGTGTGACATGCGGAACCGAAGCAATGCAAAGCAGGATGCTATCCGATTAACAAGTCGACGCCGGCTCGAGAATTCGTCACGCCAGGCCCGACAATTCAGGTCGGCGCGGGGCCCATCACCGGCCGGAGTGCGTTCGTCGCCGGCATCTGGTTGAGCAGGAATCAATCCCTTTTGCCACGCCACTTGTTAATTCTCCGCGGCACCCCATGTTCTTGTAATCACCGGCAATCAAATCCAACGACAGGCGCTGGTGCCTGAGAGACCAATCATGCTCCCGCCTGCACAGATGGGAGCACCGGTCTTGAAGAAAATTGCGGCTTGTGCGGTAGCGATCGTTCTCGGTTTGGTTATCCACGCGAGAGCGGCGGAGCTGGTGCAGGAGCAATGGTCCGCGCTTTTCCCGCACCATACAGCAATCCCCGAAAAATTCGGCGCACCCATTCGCGCGCGCTTTGGCGAGTCGGACACGATGCGAGCGCCGGGAATGCAAATGCCCGTCCCCGCTCCGGGCCGTAAGGTGACCCCGAGCCTTGCAGACCCAAAAGAGTGAACATCATGAACAATCCAACGCCGCATCACGTTCAGGAAACGGTATCCGATCGGCGGGCCATTAGAGATGGTTGGTACGCAACAAGCGAAACCGGCCAAGTGGGCATCAGACGGTAGAGAGTCAGTTTGAATGGCTTTCGGTGAAACCGCAACTGCGCCGGATCGTAGGCGCCTATGCTGTCTACTATAATGAGTCAATCGACACGACGCGCTCACGCGTGAGCTTCTTCATGAACAAATTTCGGCGTTTGGGCTTCGCTGATTACGACGGCAGCGGCCTGGAAGTTCACAGCTCCTTGTTGGACGTGGTCCTGCACGGCTAACCAACGCGATATCGGCAACTATTCTGTTTGATCTATTGCAAAGGCCTGCATGCATTCCCAATTACGAAGCGCGCAGGCCATAAGGCTGCGTGATACGGAAGGTTCGGCCCTGAGGGCGAACCGTTCGCATGTCGCTCAAACTAAAGAGGTCATGCTATGCGTACATTCGATTTTGCTCCCCTCTACCGTTCAACCGTCGGCTTCGACAGGATGTTCTCGTTGCTCGACCAACTCGGCGGCGTGGAAGGCTCGGTGCCCAGCTATCCGCCCTACAATATTGAGCGGAACGGCGAAAACGCCTTTCGTATCTCAGTCGCAGTCGCCGGATTCACCGACGCTGATCTTTCGATCGAAGCGAAGGAAAACATGCTGACGATCCGCGGCGAGAAACAGCCCAACGACGAGGAAAAGACCGGCGACGTTCTCTACAAGGGCATCGCCGAGCGGACCTTTGAGCGCGGCTTCCAGCTTGCCGACTATGTTGTGGTCAAGGGCGCAAGGCTGGAGAACGGGCTCCTGCACGTCGACCTCGAGCGCGAGATCCCGGAGGCGATGAAGCCTCGGGCGATCCCGATCGCGAGCTCCGGCAAAGTCCTGCAGGTCAAGTCGACCAAGGTCGCTGCCTGAGGTTCTGGCCGGTTGCAATTTGGGAGTGCCCCGGGTTTCGGGGCGCTTCCGTTGCATTAACCCGCTCGCGCGGAACTAGGATGAACGCGACGGCATAGCTTCGCGGTCGGACCAATGTTCGAATCCCTGAGCCAACGCACGGTGATTATCGGCAACAGCGGGGCGGGAAAGAGTGCGTTGGCCGAGAGTCTTGCCGCTGATTGATCTCGATCCGCTGAATTGGGAGGGAAATGGCTACGGTCGGAAGCGGGATGAAGATGCCGCACGCCGAATGACGCTCGAAGTTTCCCCCCAAGCCGCTCTGGATCATTGAAGGTGTATATGGCTGGCTTGCCGACGTCGCTCTTCCGAGGGCAACAGCACTCATCTGGGTGGATTTTCCATGGAACCTTTGCCACGTGGTCCACGCCGAGGAACAACGGATCAGGACGACCTGGAGCTTTTGAAGTGGGCTGAGACTTACTGGAATCGGCAGACGCCGAGTTCGTTCGCCGCTCACTCACGAATGTTTACCAATTTTCCCGGCACCAAATTCAGATTGGAGACCCGAGAACAGGCGACTATATTGCTCGCTGACTTACGTGCTTGCGTGATCGCTCTGAAGGGCAACGAGTAGGGAGTTTTGAGTATGTTAGGTGAAACCGGGTGTCCGATGTGAGCATAAACACGGCTGCCCTTCTTGAGGCTTTCAGATTCGGTGACTGTCATTGTTGCGGTTCCCATTGCTTGCTACACTGACGCAATTCCGATGCACTTTCTTACTTCTTGGGAAGTTTCATCGGACGCAAGTTCAAGTTCGCGTTGTAGTAGAAGTGCGCGAGAAGACCCGGCCGGGGTATCCTTCTAATGTCCTCACCTTGCGTTTTGAGGTCCCTGCGATGGACAGAAATCTGGTCTCTGAACCTCAGTGGTAGTTCAACTTGATCAGACAAAATCAGCGTCAGGAAAAGATGATGGCCAGCGACGACAAGAAAACTAAAACCAACTCCGCTCCGGAAAATGAGGCCCCACCGGAGAAAAAGAGCACTTCCGGCGCGAGCCATCCAAGGCTGACGGCGGAGAATTAGCTGCCGCCTCACCCTCCGGCTATAGTAGGGGCGAAGGCCAGAAACCCGTTTCTAAAGCTTATAGGGATAACTGGAACGTGATTTTCGCGAAGAAAAAGAAGCGATAATTCGCTCGTTCGGCGAAGGGAAATAGCTTCCGCTGTGTTGTTTGTACCGAGAACTCCATCCTCGCGCCGCGCATCCATGGCGAGCTGCTCAAGCTCGGTTTCGAGGTCGCTCAGTCGAGCGTCGCGAAGTACATGGTCAAGCGATGTGGACCGCCGTCTCAGGGATGGAGGCTGTTTCGTGAGCGACAACTGAGCATTTTGAACAGGCGACGGGGGCCATCAATGAATGCCTTCTTGCACCGGAAGGATCTCCTGTGATGCAGCCTGGGCAATAGGACTATTCGGCGGGATTCCGGCCGCGCTCATTTTTCTCTTCTGGTGGATCCGTAGATGGGACTGACGAGGCCGCCAACTGAGCCGGCTTTACAGCCGGCCCGCTGGATCAGGAACGAGTCACTAGCTTGG
>WNFM01006316.1_pt3 | contig 10829 bp, 11 predicted proteins | sample 5400271 | NCBI WGS metagenome assembly WNFM01 (sample SAMN13153352, study PRJNA577476) | soil metagenome | isolation source: 60 cm saprolite on Douglas fir-dominated hillslope | place: USA:California | collected 2013-09-17 | reverse complement strand
CAAGGAAACTAGGTTGTTCGTGCTCGACACGAGCACGCCGAGCATCGAATCCGATATCGAGGTCGCACGCGAGCTGAAGCGCCACTTCCCGCGCGCCTGGGTATTGATGATCGGTACCCATGTCACCGCCACGCCGAAGGAAACGTTGGAGAACTCCGTGGGCGCGGTCGACGCGATCGTCATCGGCGAATCGGACGTGGTGTTGAGCAAGGTCTATGCGCAAATCAAGTCGGCGCCGGACTCGGAGATGCCCAACGGCGAGCGGATCGGCACGATCCCGAGCATCGCCACCTGGGTCGGGGGGAAGATCGTTGTCAACCCGAAGGAAAAGCCGATCGAGGACATGGACGCGCTGCCTTGGCTGTCGAAGTTCTACGCGAAGCATCTGAAGATCCGCGATTACTTCTTCGCCGCGGCGAAGTTCCCGGTGCTGCAGCTCATGACGAGCCGGGGCTGCATCGCGCAGTGCACGTTCTGCGTCTACCCGCACACCATGCACAACCTCAAGTACCGGATGCGCTCGGCGCGCTCGGTCTTCGAGGAAGTGAAATGGATCACCGAGAATCTCCCCGAGGTGAAGCAGATCGGGTTCGAGGACGACGTCTTCAGCGGCAGCGGGAAGCGCACGAAGGAGTTCTGCGAGCTGATGATCAGCTCGGGGCTCAACAAGAAGATCATCTGGTACACGAACGACCGGGCAAGCCTCAGCCGTGAGCTGCTCACGCTCATGAAGAAGGCCGGCTGCGAGATGATCATCGTTGGCTACGAGTCGGCCAATCAGGACGTGCTCAACAACATCGACAAGAAGATCAAGCTGCAGCAGATGCTCGCGTTCTCGAAGAACACGACCGACGTCGGCATCCGCGTGCACGGCTGCTTCATGGTGGGCAACTATGGCGAGAACCGGCAGACGCTTGAGCAGACGTTCAAGTTGGCACTGAACTTCAAGGATGACACCGTTCAGTTCTTCCCCCTTATCGTCTATCCGGGTACGCCGGATTACGAGCGCTTCAAGGCCGATGGCCTGTACACGGCCAAGAGCTATTCCGACTACCTCACGGACGAAGGCTTGCACAAGGCCATCATCCGGACGGTGGACATGACGGGAGACGAGCTGACCGACTGGTGCAACGAGGCGCGCAGGAAATACTATCTACGGCCCTCGTACATACTCTACAAGCTCAAGAAGATCATGCTCGATCCGTCCGATGCGCGAAGGACGATCAAGTCGTTCCTGGTCTTCTGGCGCTACCTATTCTTCCCCAAGAAAGCTGGCCAGCAGGGGATGGCGACGTCCGGCAATTGAGTCTGTCGGCCCGGCCTCCCGCCGGGCCGCGATCGGCACTTGTTCCCGTCGCACGGCAGCGCGGCTGATCCATGAGCCAGCCTCTGGTCTCCATCGTCATGCCCTGCCGGAATGCCGAGGCCACCCTCGGCACCGCCGTCGCATCTGTCCTCGCGCAGGATTACCCGAACTTCGAGCTGCTGGTTGTTGACGATGCTTCAAGCGACGCGTCGATATTGATCGCGAACGGATTCTGCGCGCAGGATTCGCGCGTCAAGCTGCTGCCCAACCGCGCGTCCAACCGCGGCGCGAGCTACGCGCGCAACGTTGCCCTTGAAGCCGCGCGCGGCGATCTGGTCGGATTCCTCGACTCGGACGACACCTGGTTCGCTTGGGCGCTGTCGGCGCGCATCGAGCGAATGCAGGAGACGGGCGCCAAGGTTGTCTACGGACCGTACCTGCGGCTCTATCCCGACGGCACGACCGCCGTCGTGCAGCCGCGCCCGAGCGCGTCGTACGAAGACATGCTCTGGAAGAATCACATCGGCAACCTGACGGGTCTCTACGATGCCCGGGCGCTCGGCATCGAATACCAATCGCACGTGCCGCACGAGGATTACCTGATGTGGTGCAAGCTGGTTAAGCGCGGCGGGACTGCCGCGTCCACGCAGGACAGGCCCCTTGGAACGTACCGCGTCTCATCCAAGTCTCTGTCGGCCGACAAGCGGAGCGCATTCCTATGGCATTGGAATGTTCTTCGTGACGGTCTTGGCGTTCCATGGGCCAAGGCAATTGCGCTTCAGGCGTGTTACTCCTTCGACGCTCTTGCCAGCCGGATTTCCGAGGCCCGACGGCGTCGTGCGCCTCGATCGGCCTGAGGATCGGCAGATTCGCCATTTTGCTTACCGCCCGGATGTCGACGGCCTGAGAGCGCTAGCCGTTCTCGCGGTTGTCGGATTCCACGCATTCCCCGGGTACGTGAGGGGCGGCTTCTTCGGGGTCGATGTCTTCTTTGTCATTTCAGGATACCTGATCTCCGGGCTTATCCTGAATGGCGTCCATCAGGGAACGTTTACCTTCGCAGACTTCTATTCGCGACGTGTGCGGCGCATTTTCCCGGCCGTCGCACTCGTGGCGCTGGCCTATCTCGTCGCTGGCTGGCTGCTTCTATTGCCATTTGAATTTGAAGCGCTTGGCAAGCACCTGGCGGGTGCACTGGCCTTTGTCTCCAATTTCGTGCTGCTAAGGGACTCTGGATATTTCGACGTCGCAATGGAGGTAAAGCCACTTGCTCACATGTGGTCGCTTGGCGTAGAGGAACAGTTCTACATATTGTGGCCGCTCATTCTCGTAGTGGCGCTCAAGCGATCGGTCAATTTGCTTTCTGTCTTGCTCACACTATTCATTCTGTCGTTTGTGATGAGTATCTGGTTGAGCGAAAGCCATCAGGATTACGCCTTCTATTTGCCCACCACGAGATTTTGGGAGCTCATGCTTGGCTGCGGGCTCGCCTGTCTGGAAGCGAGTAACCGCGGCAAAGCCGCTGGCCTTCCGGCGGGGGAAGCTCCCTATGGGCTGAACGCCGGGACTCTCAATACTTTGGCACTTATCGGTTTAGGAATGGTGCTGGCTTCTGTCTTTCTCCTGGATAGCGAAAGACCCGTGCCCGGTTGGTGGAGCCTTGTCCCAACGCTGGGGATTGTCGCTTCTGGTTGCAGGGTCGCAGACATTCATTGCCCGTAATTTTCTTAGCGTGAAACCGATCGTTTTGGTAGGGCTGATTAGCTACCCACTCTATTTGTGGCACTGGCCAATGCTGTCATTCGCCCGGATCGTCGAGCCCAAAGCCTCGTGGCAACTGCGGATCGGGCTCATCGGTTTGAGCGGAGTGCTGGCATGGATCACGTACCGATACGTGGAGGTGCCAGTTCGGTTCGGCAAACGTCGTACGCAGGGCGTCAAGACGATCGGAGTCTTGTGCTTCGTCGTGCTCGCTTTGGGCGTTGTTAGCTTTGTTACGTATCTTCAGAACGGCTTTCCTGGACGCATGGATATCGAAGACCGAGAAGCTACGCTGTCGCATCGGGTCACAAGCGAGTTCGTTGCGAATACACAAGCTGACTTGTCGGCTGACCTCGAGTCCCCGACACGCGCTGTAGCATTCTTCGGTGACTCTCACGCGCAGCGGCTATTCAGCGGTTTGCAGCTGCTCGGCCGTAGGAACGTTGGGTACTTCGGCAAGGGAGGCTGTTTGCCGTTAGTCCATGTCGATACATGGTGGCGCTCCGGGCTGCGTCGCATGGACAACGAATGCCAGCCCTCGATCGATGAGGATATCGAAAGATTGGTTAGTTCGAAGTCGATAGAAGTTGTCGTTATTGCAGCTTTCTATCCGCAATACCTGGACGGACGCATCTCAATCCGGTCGCCGGGCCTTGACAACTACAGCCCGCTCGAAATTGTCTCGACCAGATTCAGGGAAACGGTGGCCGTTCTCGTCAAGTCCAACAAAAGGATCGTATTGGTGCTCGGCATTCCGGAATTCCCTGATTCCTGCCTCCCCAGGCGCCCCTATTTCTTCAGGGACCAAAGCAGCTGCGTCATGCCCATAGAGGATGAGCAAAGGCGCTCACGCAGCTATAGACAGGTTCTTTCCGAATTGACGCGCATTGAGGGGGTCACGCTCTTCGATCCGCGCGACGTGTTGTGTGATCGTTCATCATGCTTCGCGAAATTGAACGACCACTACATTTATATGCCTGACGGCAATCATCTTAGTGACTGGGGTAGCCGGTTGGTCGCTGAGCGCTTGAGCCAAGCCATTTCATCGACGCTGAGCGCGAACTAAAAAGATCAGCCCGTTTCTTTTGCGGCGACCTCTTTCGCCAGGCCTGCCTCGACCCATCGCTTGGCGTAGTCGTGCACCTCGCCGATGGGAAGCCGGTAGCGCTCGGCAACCTCGAGCAGCCCGGTCTTGCCGTCCAGGTGTCGAGGAAGGGAGTTCATCAGCCGGTTCCACCTGCCCGTGAGCGACTCGTAGTCCGCTCCGTCTTTCCCAACCTCCGGAGCGGGCTTGTACAGGCCATGGCGCGAGAGGCACACTAGGCCTCGAGCGCTTCCCTCCAGGTAAACGTTCGCCTCGATTGCGTCGGTGATCATCAGCAGCGTCTCGAGGGCATCTTGCAGCCTAGCCTCGGAGAGCCGCTGCGGCACGTCCTGATCCGTGTGGTATTCCGGGAACGGCCACCGCGTTAGCGAGATCGAGGGGAGGCAATAAGGCGGCGCCTCGAAGACCGTCTCGTCGTTCCCGTAGAGCGCACGGAACTCTCCCCACTCATAGGTCCCGAACCGGCTCCGATAGACGTTGTGGGCCGCGAGGTCCAGGAAGCTTTTGCCGGTGAAGCTCTGCTGCAACCGTAGCGCGCGGTCATTGCCGACCGACTTCAGCATGATCGCGCCGGCGAGGCGCCGGGCGCGTTTCGGCTCCATTTCGTCCAGCCAGAAAGCCGGACCAAAGAGCTCCGGCGCCACGACAAGGATGTAGCTAAAGCGTCTTCGCTTCGCCTGCGCAAGCCTGCGCATGGCCGCGATGCCAACGGCGACGCCGGAGGTGTCATCGTTCGCCTGGAACGGATGGCAATTGTGCGCATTGAGGATGACGGCGCGTTCGCTTTCGCCCTTTAGCTCATGCACGAGGACCTTCATCGTCGTCGGCACGCTGCGAGTGACCAGCTCGACGTCATAGTGTCCGGGCCGCATCGTCTGTCGCACCTTGTGCGGCATGCAGAAGCCCCAGATCGATTCGGTCGGCCGGTATAGGCGCGTCCAGTGATAGGGAATGGCCTCTGCGTCGCCTGGTACCGTGAAGAGGTGGGTGTCGAGCTCGTCGAGTGAAAGACGCCCGCGGAAGGAGGACGATTGCGCCGGGACGCCGAGCGCCGAACGCGAGCCGTCGTAGACGAGTGCCCCGTCCCGTCGGATCTCCGCTTTTTCCACCACGCATTCGTGCGGGATGAGCCAGCCGTTGAGCTCGCGTCCCGATGCGTACTCGAGGACCTCGAAATCGAGCTCCTTGCGCATCGCTTCGGCGGCAGCGTCGGATCCTCGCCCGGTCACGGAATAGGCGTACGGATACAGCCGTTCGACGAGTCCGAGAATGCCGGCCACTACTTGAACCCCTTCGCCGACAGGCGTGGACGAAACGCCTTCGCGTGCTCGAGGCGCTCCGCAGGCGTCACAAACCGGCGTCCCTCGCGCAGCTTGCTTTTAGGGCTGCTCCCTGAAGCATTGAGGATCGAACCAATTCGAAGTGCGCCCTCGCGCGCGGCAACGATGATCTCGCCTTTGCCGGTCGCCCGGACGATCAATCCCGAGCAAAACGGGTGAAAGCCACTCGTGCCGCGCTCGACGCGGACGTCTTTCAATCGCACGAGCTCGCCATCGAAGAAAGTCTGCGCGCCGCTGTAAGGGCGATCAAACGCATTGCAGAAGCGGGCGATCTCGTCCGCGGCCCACGACCAGTCGACATATCCCTGCTCGCCGGTCATCAGCCGCGGGAAGTAGAGCCTGCGCGCCTCCAGGCGCTCGAATCCCTCGGGCTTGACGGCTTTGCCGCGAACCATCAACGCGATGAACTTCGCGAGACAGCGCCGCCCCTGCGCGAAGTTTTCCTTGAAATAGTCCTCAGGGACGCGAGCGGTCTTGCTGAGCCGGAATTTGTGCTTAAAGAGGATATCGCCGCGATCGACCGTCCGGGATATTTCCTGCAGGAAGCAGCCGCCGGAGCGGTCCCCGTTCAGGATCTGCCAAGTGTAATGGGCTCCGCCCAGATAGCGCGGAATCGGAATCATGTTGACGTTGATCATGCCGAATCCGAATGCCGCCATAACCGGGTTCGAAAAAATCCACGCCGGCCCGAAGCAGAGGGCAAGCGCCGCCCGGCCGCCGAAACGCTCTGTACCTTCGCCTCCTCGAGCCGTTTTCCTACGATTCCTCCGAGGAGCGGCAACGCTTCGTCGACATGGCGTGGGGCAAGGATCGCCGAGACGGTGAAGCGTTCGCGCTTCAAGGCCTGTGCCGTGTCGACTAGCAGATCGCCGCTGCCGATCAGGCATACCTGCCGGACACCCGCGTAGGCGCGCTCAGCCATCGGCGCGCTCAGCCAATCTGTGCAGAATGATTTCGTCCTGCCAGCGCCCGTCGAGGCGCCAGTAGCTTTTCAGGCGCCCATCGACCGAATATCCCGCTTTGATGAACGCCTTGTAAGACCCGACGTTTTCCTCATACATGCCTGCGGTGATGCGATGAAGTCCGAGCGCTCCTAGCCCGTACGACGTGACGGCCCGAATTGCTTCGGTCGCATAGCCCTTGCCCCAGACCGACCGGTCGCCGATGAGCAGGCCGATGTCGGCGCGCTCGTGCGGCGCGCTCACAGGCCCCAGCTTGATGTTCCCGATGTGGCGGCCGTCCGCTTTGACGAAGAGGCCGAGGAGCAGGTTATCGATCGACTGATTCATCGTCGAAACGAACTCTGACAGGTCGGCCCGCGAGTGCGTTCGAAAGCGGATTTCCAGGAAGCGCGTGAGCTCCGGGTCGTTGACCCAGGTCAGGTACTGTTCGGACAGAGCTCCCGGATCCAGCGTCCGCAAGGCCAGGCGCTCTGTCTGTAGGGGCAATTCGAGTTTCATCAGACTTTCTTGAAGTGCAGGCCGTGGTTCTCCAGAAACGCCTTGGCACGAATCGGGTTGCTGTCCGAGAAATTGAAGATGCTGCCGCACGCTAGCGCGCTCACATTGGTCTCGGCAAAGGCACTGCGCAGATGCTCATAGTTTCCGGATCCTCCGCCAGCGATCACAGGCACGGTGCTCACTTCCATCACCGACGCGATCAATCGGGTGTCGTACCCGCTCATCGTTCCGTCGCGGTCGATGGACTGGATGAAGATCTCGCCTGCTCCCCTGGCCTCCATCGCGCGGATGAATTCCTGCAGATCTCTTTCCCCATGGCGTTCGCGCCCGCAATGGGCGTACAGGATATAGCGCTTTTCCTTCTCGTCCCACGCCGCGTCCATGCCGACGATGCAGGCCTGCGCGCCGAAGCGTTCGGCGACGGCAGTGATGATCTCCGGCTGCTCGAATGCCGCCGAGTTGATGACCACCTTGTCGGCACCGTTCTGGATCAGGAACGCGGCATCCTCGAAACTGCGGATACCGCCGCCGACGGCGAGCGGCATGAAGCATTCTTCGGAGACCCGTTCGATCAATTTCGCCAGAGGCTGAACCGAGCATGCCTCGCGGCTGATGTTGAGAAAAATGAGTTCATCGGCCTGCTGTGAGTTGTATACGCCCGAACTCTTGACGGGATCGCCCACGTCGCGATAGTCGCCAAAGCGCTGCGTCTTGACCAGTCGACCGTGGATGAGAAGCTGAACGGGAATGATGCGCTTCTTCAGCATTCACCGTTCCAGAAGCAGAAGTTCTCGATCAAGCGGAGGCCGTTGTTCTGGCTTTTCTCAGGGTGAAACTGGAAGCCGACGACGTTCTTGTGGCCGACGATGCTGGCAAACCGTTCTCCGTAGTCGGTCTCGCCGAGGACGTCCTCGGCTTTCGTCGCGTGGAAGGCATAGGAGTGGACGAAGTAAAAGTCACGATTCGGCTTGAGGCCTTCGAGGATCGGATGTGAGCGCTGCAGGCTTACGCCGTTCCATCCCACATGCGGAACCCGCAGGTCCGATCTCATCGGCAACCGCGCAACGGTGCCAGGCACCAGCCCCAGGCCGGGTGTCTTGCCGCCCTCCGTGCCGGTGCCGGCAAGCAGTTGCATGCCCAGGCAGATACCGAGAACCGGACGCCCGCTCGCCGCAAAGTCGCGCACCGGTTGCTCAAATCCAAGCTCGCGCAGGCGGTTCATCGCCGCGCCGAAATGCCCGACGCCGGGCAGGATCAAATGCGTAAGCGCATCGAACTGAATACCTGCTGATTCGACGCATACGTCGACCGCTGCCAGAGCGACGGCGTTCGCCACCGACCGCAGGTTGCTCATGCCGAGGTCGAGTATGCCGATCATCTACTTGCCTCTCGGCCCACAAGAAATCCGCGGGCCCCGCACTGCCGCTATCTTTCTGTTGCGGTTTTCAGCGTGCGCTGCTTCTCATCGCTCGCCACCGCCGGCTTCTCCCTGTACCACTGCTCGGTGTCCCGTGGCTTGGGCGCCCAGTTCACTATGGAGAAGTCCGGTTTCCACGGCGAGACGACGGTCTTGGCCACGATGGCGTTGAATTCCTCCTCCGTGAGCTGCAGGTACTCAAGCAACAGCGTCAGGGAGTACGGCTTGCGGCCTTCGTGCTCGGCGACGAGTTTCCGCTGCTCCTCGCTCGTCATCGTCCCGTTGCGCACGTCCAGCGCCGTCATCTGGGTCACTCGGGAATAGCCGCGCTTCAGCCACTTGATGTAATCGCGCACGCCTTGCATGTGGCATTCGATCTTCTCGTACGGGTAGACATTCCACGGCATGCCTTCGACCTGGTCGCCCTGCCAGCCGAGCTCCGCCTGAATCTTGCGGACGTGGGCTTTCACATCCCAGGGGATATAAGAGCCGAGGCAAACCGAACGCGGATAGGTAAACGGCGCCATGTCGCGCGGATCGAGCGGGAAATCGCCCGAGATCATGCCCGCCATATCCTCGGCTGTGATGCCGAGATTGATATAGCGATTGAAGCGAACCTCGTCGACCTCCTCGACCTGATCGTCCCGGTAGTCGTAGTAGGAGGTGTATTCCGATGAAGGCTCGCCCCAGAAGACCAGAGGAACGCCGAACCTGATCGCGATCTGCATGGGATAGGCAAAGATCCCGGTATGGCAATGCCAACAGAAGTCGCCCTTGCGGACCAACGCTTCGAGCATCAACCGCTTTACGACCTGCCAGTTCGGGGTGAAAGAAATGACCTCGACCCCGAGCTTCTTGAACGTCCTCTCGTTGTTCTGCTGGAGGTTTTCCCGCATGAAGCCGTGGTTGAACTGCACCACCAGAGGCTTGATGCGATATTCCTTCATCAAATACCACAGCGTGTACGTGGAGTCCTTGCCGCCGGAAAACGGCACGATGCAGTCGTACGGATACTTTCCGCGGTACTGCTCGACCAATGCGTCCAGTGCGGCCTTGCGCCCGCTCCAGTCGATCGTTTCGCGCTTGAACTCGTTCTGCCGGCAGATGTTGCATATTCCAGCGGCGTCGAATTCGATCGTTTCGTACGTTTCCGGTAGCCCACACCGGGCGCAATGTTTCATTACCGATGGCTCCTCACCTTGAAACCCCCTGTCTGATCATGGGGTAGAACCCCATGATTTCACCTATAGAATTATCTCATTTACAGAGAGTCGCCCATGGTTCAGATAAGAGCGACCGAAGATCGTCCATAGCGAAATGGCTCATTACGAACAGGATCGCTTGTCGTCGCAGGCACCCGCCGCCCTCGCGGCCAGCCGAGTGCTTTGGGTCCTCGACAACCCGCTCGACCCGATCGCCGGGGCGATGCAATTCTGGAAGATCAAGCGGCAGCTTGCGCAAGGCGTCGCTGTCGACGTCGTCCTATGCGGCAAAAGCATCCGCACTTGCTATGCAAATCCGTTCGGATCGAAGCGCATCTGCACTTATTGCCGACAGCATGTGCGGACGCTCTCCCAAGGCACCACCGCAAGGCTTGTCGACATCGATCAGGTACGAGCACCGACCGCGGGGCGGAAGACGCCGACGGGCGGTCGTGCCGACGGGAAAAACTGGTATATCGAGTCGACGTTCGCTTCCAAGTTCAGGGTGAATTCGGCTCACGCGCAGTCTCGAATGTTGCGAAGAACGCATCGCGAGTTGACGCTCGCTTATCAGCGACTGTTCCAACGGCTCGGGCACATCGTCGGCAGGCATCGTTACGACGAGTTGTGGACATTCAATGGACGGCTGAACATTTCTGGCGCTGCCATCGAATGCGCCAAGGACGCTGGATTGCCGTATGCCACCTTCGAGCTGACCGCAGTAGATTACAAAGTGAACATCACCCGGAATCAGTCCAATTTCGACCTGGACGTCTGGACCGACAAGTTCAAGGAGATGATGCGTCAGGTGTCCCGGCGTGACATCAAGAAGGGCGCCGCCTTCTTTGCCGCAAAGTTGAAGGGCATACCGACCAACGACCGGGCCTACTACGCGCCCAAGGCAGTGCCGCCGGATTTGCGCGATATCGGCCAGCTCGATGCCCTTTTCCTGCTGTCCTCGGACGACGAACGCACCAACTTGGGTGGTGCATGGACGCAGTTCTTCGATACGCAGGAGGAGGTGTGTCTTTTCGTGCGAAAGCACTTCCCGAACTGGAACATGGCCGTGCGGTATCACCCCAACCAGGGCGGACTGCAGCAGGAAGTCATTCAGAACTCGGTAGGGCTGCTCGAGCGAAACGGATTCCGCGTCTTCGGGCCAAAGTCCGACGTCGCCAGCTATGACCTGCTGAAGAAGACCGATCTGGTGATGACCTTCGGTTCCACGATCGGCAGCG
>WNFM01278783.1_pt1 | contig 10831 bp, 10 predicted proteins | sample 5400271 | NCBI WGS metagenome assembly WNFM01 (sample SAMN13153352, study PRJNA577476) | soil metagenome | isolation source: 60 cm saprolite on Douglas fir-dominated hillslope | place: USA:California | collected 2013-09-17 | reverse complement strand
CGCGGCGGTGAGAAGATCGCGCCCACTCATCCCCGGTCGCAGCTCGGCCACAGCGAGAAGCGGTGGCAGCGTCACGGCGCCGACATGCAGCACGCCCTGGCGATGGACATCGTCGAGCTCGAAGCTCTGGACGAGCGTGCCGTTAACCAGCGCGGCGTGTGGCGCTGAGAGGCGGCGTTCGGTACCCCAGATGCGACAGCCGGCGGTGCCGTCGACCGCGGCCAGCGTCGCCATCAGGATGCGGCTCCATTCCAGCCCGGTGCCGAAGACGGCGCAGCCGAGCGAATCCAGGATCAGCAGCTTGATGCGCTCGATTACCTCGCCGGGAATACGCTCGTAGCTGAGGCCGGCGACGAACGACGCGATCGCGACGGTGTCGGGGTTGCTGCGCTCCGCGTCGATGCTCAAGGCTCTCCTCCAATCGTTCTTGCGATCGATTTGCCGTGCTTCTTCACAGTGTCGAACTCACCGCGTGTTTCGGCAAGCGAAGGATGCGCGCTGTTGACAGGCTGCTACGGCACGAAGAGAGTCGCGGGAAATAAATCATCTCTCGGAGGAGACTGCCATGGCGTCGGGTCAAGGAATGTCGCGCCGCGGAATGTCGCAGCGTCTGCGCGCGCTGGTCGGCGATGGCGGCATCCACGTCCTGCCCGGCGTCTACAACGCGATCACCGCGAAAATCGCCGAGAGCGCCGGCTTCGAGGCGGTCGGCGTGTCGGGTTACGGCGTCTCGGCATCATTGATCGGACAACCCGATATCGGCCTCACGACCTGCAGCGAGATCGTGATGGTGTCGGGCTACGTCGTCGATGCCGTCAACGTGCCGGTCATCGCCGATGCCGATACCGGCTTCGGCAACGCCATCAACACGATGCGCACCACCGAGCAGTTCATCAAGGCAGGCGTCGCCGGCATCCACATCGAGGACCAGGTGGCGCCCAAGCGCTGCGGCCACGTCGCCGGCAAGGAGATCATTCCGCTCGAGGAGGCGGTCGGGAAATATCGCGCCGCCGTCAAGGTGCGCAACGAGCTCGATCCCGATTTCATCCTCATCGCCCGCACCGACGCGCGCGGCGTTGCCGGCGGCAGCGTCGACGAGGTCATCCGCCGCGCCAATGCCTATGTCGAGGCCGGCGTCGACGTCATCTTCCCGGAAGGATTGCTCGACGCCGCCGAGATCGGCCGCGTCTGCCGTGCCGTCAAGGCACCTGTTCTATACAACCGGACCGGCATCTCGGCCAATCTCTCGCTCGACGAGCTGAAGGAACTCGGCGTCACCATCGTCGCCAATGCCAATGGCGCGCTGCGCGCTGCGAGCCGCGCGATGTGGGATTATCTGCACGCGTTCAAGGCGGAGGACGCCGTACTCGAGCGCCGGCTCAAGGAGGAGCTCAAGAACCATCCGGTTGGCGATTTCCATGCCTTCGTCGGCTTCCCGGCGATCCGCAAGCTGGAGGAGGAGTTCCTGCCGCGCGAGGAGATGCTGCGGAAATACGAGGGTTCGCTCGGCTTCAAGCCCTGAGGCGGAAGAAACGATGCACAATCCCCGCCGCACCGCCCGCTTTCGCGCGCTGATCGCCGACGGCAAGCTGCATGTCAGGCCGAGCGCCTATGACGCCCTGTCGGCCAAGATCCTCGAGCGCTCCGGCTTCGAAATCATCGGTATCTCGGGCTATTGCGTCTCGGTCAGCATGCTCGGAAAGCCTGATGTCGGCCTCGTCACGATGGGCGAGACGGCGCGGGTCTGCCGCGATATCTGCAAATCGGTATCGATCCCCGTCATGGTCGATGCCGATACCGGCTATGGCGACGCGCTCAACGCGATGCGGACGGTGGACGCCATGATCGAGGCCGGCGCCGGCGGCCTCTTCATCGAGGATCAGATCGAACCCAAACGCTGCGGCCATGTCCAGGGCAAGCAGCTGCTACCTTTCGCCGAGGCGGTCGCCAAGATCCGCGGCGCGGCGCGCGTGCGCGACGAGCTCGATCGCGATTTCGTGCTGATGGCACGCACCGATGCGCGCGGCGCCGTCGGCGGCAGCTTCGAGGAGGCAGTGCGGCGGGCCAAGGCCTATCTCGATGCCGGCGCCGACATGATCTTTCCCGAGGGGTTGCTCAGTGCCGACGAAATCGGCCGCTTCGTTGCGGCGATCGACGCGCCGGTCAACTACAACCGCACGGGCGTCTCGCCGATGCTCGGTCTCGACGAGCTGCGCGGCCTCGGCGTCCGCTTCGTCTCGAATGCCGGCGGCACGTTCCGCGCGGCGACCCGGGCGGTGTGGGACTACTACCATGGCCTCAAGGCAGAGGACCCGGGCAAGCCGCCGCGTCCGGAGCCCGCCGACAACCATCCGCTCGGCGATCTCGACATCTTTCTCGGCCGCGAGAGGCTCGAGCGCATCGATCGCGAGCTTCACGAAGCATCGCGCCGAGTCGATTGAGCTGTCCAGACAACTGGCCGCACGATAGGAAGCCGCAACGGGGAGAACCTCATGGGCATGACGATCATCGAGAAGATCCTCGCGCGGCGGAGCGGCGCCAGAAAAGTGTCGCCGGGCGATCTCGTCGTCGTCGAGGTCGACACCGCGGTCTTCATCGACAATGCCTTCCTGCCGGCGTCGTGGCGCGAAGTGCTGAAGGTTCACGATCCGCGCAAGCTCGTCGTCATCTTCGACCATCGCGCGCCGGCCTCGGACCGCGTCAGCGCCGGCTCGCACGTCACCGGTCGTGCCTTCGTCAAGCGCTTCGGCATCGAACGCTTCCACGATGTCGGCCGCGAGATCGGCATCGCCCATGTCGTGGTATCGGACCGCGCCTATGCGTTGCCCGGCACGGTGCTGGTCTGCGCCGATTCGCATACCTGCAGCGGCGGCGCCTTCAATTGCGCGGCGCGCGGCGTCGGGGCGCCCGACATGATCTACGCGGCGACGACGGGCAAGACATGGTTCCGCGTCGGCGAGACGATCCGCTACGATCTCGAGGGCAGGCTCGGCCCGGGCGTCACCACCAAGGACGTGTTCCTGCACATCGCCGGCGAATTCGGTGAGCACGCCAACCAGAATGTCGAGTTCGGCGGCAGCGGGTTGCAGCATCTCAGCCTCAACGCGCGGCGCACGATCTCGACGATGGGAGCTGAGCTGAGCGCCGAGTTCGCCACCTTCGAGGCCGACGACCTGCTGCTCGACTATGTCCGCCAGCGCAATCCGGCGCCGTTCGAGGCGCAATATCCCGACAAGGACGCCGTCTACAAGGAACGTCGCACCATCGCGCTCGACACGATGGAGCCGCTGGTCGCCCTGCCCGACACGGTGGTCAACAATTCGGTGAAGATCAGCAAGGTCGCCGGCGAGAAGATCGACCAGGCCTTCATCGGCTCTTGCGCCAACGGCACGCTCGACGACCTCAAGATCGCTGCGCACGTGCTCAAAGGCAGGCGGATCGCCCGCAGCGTGCGGCTCATCGTCACGCCGGGCTCGCAGGAGATCTACCGCGACGCGCTGCGGGCCGGCTATATCGAGATCCTGATGGAGGCCGGTGCCGTCGTCACCAACGCAACCTGCGGCGCCTGCGGCGGCGGCCATCTCGGCGTGCTCGGGCCGAACGAGACCTGCATCACCGCCAGCACGCGCAACTTCAAGGGACGCATGGGCGATCCGAGCGCCCGCATCTTCATGGCCTCGCCGGCAACGGTCGCCGCCTCGGCAGTCGCCGGAAGCATCACCCATCCCGGCGAGTTCACCAAGGAGGCCCTGTCATGAGCGGGGGCGTGAGCGCAATGACCGTCAGTGGACGCGTCTGGAAATTCGGCGACAACATCAACACGGACCTGATGCTGCCTGGCTATGTCCATGCCGCCACCGAAGAGGAGCAAGCGCGCGCCGTCTTCGCGGCCAACCGGCCCGGCTGGGTGAAGGAGGTCAGGCCGGGCGACTTCATCGTCGGCGGGCGCAACTACGGCATGGGATCGAGCCGACCGGCGGCGCGCTCGCTTCGCAATGTCGGCATTGCCTGCCTGATTGCGGATTCAATCAACGGGCTGTTCTTCCGCAACTGCGTCAATTTCGGCCTCTTGGCGGTCGAATGCCCGGGCGCCTCCGCCGCCTTCGCGGAAAGCCAGACCGCCGAGGTCTCGCTCGTCGATTTCACCGTCCGCAATGCGGCGACCGGCGAGGTGCTGAAGGCGCTGCCGATCCCCGAGAATCTCCTCGCTCTGATGCGCGGCGGCGGGATCTACCCGGTGCTCGAGAAACAAGGGCTGATCGCGCCGAAGGCGGCGAAGACCGCCGCCTAACCCGCTCCCGGCCGGTAGACCCAGGGGCGCTTCGCGGCATCTCGGCCGCGATAGGTCTCGATCTGCGGCGTCATGGTCAGCGTCATGGCGATCTCGTCGAGACCCTCAAGCAGCATGCGGCGCAGCATCGCGGGCGTCTTGAAGGTGAAAACCTCGCCTTGCGGCGCGGTAACGGTCTGGCTTTCGAGATCGACCGTCACGCGGGCATTGCCGCGGCTCTCTTCCATCTGCCCGGCGATGAGGCGAACCTGCTCGATCGGCAGCTCGACGGGCAAGAGCCCGTTGCGGAAGGAGTTGTTGAAGAAGATGCCGCCGAAGCTCGGCGCGATGACGGCGCGAAAACCGAAGCCACGCAGCGATTTCGGCGCCGGTTCGCGCGACGAGCCGCAGCCGAAATTGCGGTCGGCGAGCAGGACCGTCGCATGGCTCCACGGCTCCTGGTTGAGGATGAAATCGGGGTTGGGCGTGCGATCCTCGATATAGCGCCAATAGCCGAAGAGGCCGGGCCCGTAGCCCTCGCGGCTGCCGCGCATGATCTCTTTGCCCGGGATGATCTGATCGGTGTCGATATTGATGCGCAGGAGCGGCGCGGCGATGCCGGTGACCTTGACGAATTGTTCCATCGTGGCGTCCCTCCTCAGACCATCAGCTTGCGCGCATCGGCGATGCGCCCGGCGAGCGCCGAGGCGGCGACCGTCGCCGGGCTCGCCAGATGGGTCCGCGTCTGCGGCCCCTGCCGGCTCTCGAAATTGCGGTTGGTCGTGCTGATGACGCGTTGATTCTCCAGCCGGTCATTGCCCATATGGCCGCACAGCGCGCAGCCGGATTCATGCCACTCGAAGCCGGCCTCCTTGAACACCGTATCGAGCCCTTCCGCCTCGGCCGCCGCCTTGACCTGGGTCGAGCCGGGAATGCAGAGGCCGGTGATTCCGGGCGCGATCCTGCGCCCCTTGACGATGCCGGCGGCGATGCGCAGATCGCTGAGCCGCGCATTGGTGCAGGAGCCGATATAGGCGACATCGATCGGAATACCCTCGAGCGGCGTTCCCGGCGCCAGCTGGATATAGTCGAGCGCGCGCTCCAGGAGGCCGCGTATCGCCGGATCCGCCTCGTGCGACGGATCGGGAATCCGGCTGTCGATCGGCCCGACCTGCTGCGGGCTGGTGCCCCAGGTCACCTGCGGCGCGATGGTACTGCAATCGATCGCCACCTCCTTGTCGAAGGCCGCGCCGGGATCGCTCGGCAGCGTGCGCCAGAAGCGGACGGCCTCGTCCCAGATTCGGCCCTTGGGCGCGAACTCGCGGCCGGCGAGGTATTCGATCGTCGTCTCGTCGGGCGGCACGAAACCGTATTTCGCCGAGAACTCGATCGCCATGTTGCAGATCGTCAGGCGGCCCTCGACCGGCATTGCGCGGATCGCCGGGCCGGAGAACTCGACGGCGCAGCCGATGCCGCCATTGGCGCCGATCTTGCCGATCAGCGCGAGGATCATGTCCTTGGCGTAGACACCCGGTTGCGGCGCGCCATCGAAATTCACCCGCATCGTCTGCGGCCGAACCTGCGGCAAGGTCTGTGTCGCCAGCACATGCTCGCCCTCGGTCGAGCCGATGCCCCAGGCGAGCGCGCCGACGCCGCCGACGGTGCAGGTATGGCTGTCGCCGCAGACCAAGGTGAGGCCGGGCAGTGCGATGCCGAGCTCGGGCGAGATGACGTGGACGATGCCCTGGCGCCGATCATGGACGTCGAAGAAATTGAAGCCGAATTTGCGCGAGCCCTTGCGCGCGGCGCGGATCATGTCGACGCCTTCGGCGCGCGCGGAATCCTCGTCGCCGCGGCCGGGCATGGTGTCGATGACGTGGTCGATGACGGTGAAGACCTGCTCGGGATGGGCCGGCGGCCGGCCCGATTCCTCGAGCTGGCGCACCGCGACGCTGCCGCTCATCTCGTGCAGGAACAGCCGATCGATGCTGAGCAGCGCCGTGCCCTCGCCAAGATCGGCGATGACATGATCGTTCCACACTTTCTCGAAGAATGTCAGCGCCTTCGACATTTCCATCCTCCCTGGTGCCGCATCCGCCCTTCGGCGCGACGTCGATATTTCTCAGCTTCCCGACCCGGAGCATGTTGACACCGCCGACGCTCGGATGAGAATCAAAATCAACGATAGGACGGGGAGGACATACCTCATGGCTGGGCAGGACTTGCTGCGCCGTTTCCACGATCTCGCCGGCCGCGGCGAGCCGCTTCCCCAAGGAATGCCCGGCTTGCAGCCTTGATCGCATGACCGCCGAGCCGATCATCGAGGCGCGCGAGCTGCGCAAATGGTACAGCCTGCGCAAGGGGCCCTTTGCCACGCTGCTCGGCCGCGCCGCGCCGCGCCATCTCAAGGCGGTCGACGGCGTCAGCATCGCGATTGCCGCCGGCGAGGTTCTCGGCCTGGCCGGCGAGAGCGGCAGCGGCAAGTCGACGACCGGCATGACGCTGCTCAAGCTGCACGAGCCGACCTCGGGCGAGATCCGCTTCCAGGGGATTGGTCTACTCGCCGACGAGGACCGCCGCACCCGCCTTGCCTTCCGGCGTCAGGCGCAGATCGTCTTTCAGAACCCTTACGAAGCGCTCAATCCGCGCTACACCGTGGCGCAGAGCGTGCGCGAGCCGATCGCCATCCATTTCCCAGGCGATCCCGAGGCACAGCGCGAGAAGCTCGTGCGGGCGATGGTCCGGGCCGGGCTGACGCCGATCGAGACTTATCTAGACCGCTATCCCCATCAGCTGTCTGGCGGCCAGCTGCAGCGCATCGCCATCGCGCGCGCCATCTCGGTCGAGCCGCGCTTTCTCGTCGCCGACGAGCCGGTCTCGATGCTCGACGTATCGATCCGCGCCGGCATACTCAATCTCTTGCACTATTTCGCCACCGAGCTCGACATGGCGGTGCTCTATATCTCGCACGATCTCTCGACGATGCGGCATGTCTGCACGACCGTCGCGGTGATGTATCTCGGACGCATCATCGAGATGGGACCGGCCGATCAGGTGCTCGATCAGCCGCACCATCCCTATGCGCAGGCGCTCGTCGCCGCTGTTCCGGTGATGGGCGGCCGTGCCAAGCGCAGCCGCACGCAGCTCGCGGGCGCCGTGCCGAACCCGAGCGATCTGCCGACCGGCTGCCGCTTCCATCCGCGCTGCCCGAAGGCGATGGCGCGCTGCCGCGAGAGCGAGCCAGTGCTCACGCCGGTGGGGCGGGCTCATCAAGTCGCCTGCCATCTATACGATTGAAGGGGAAGCCGCTCGGAAGATGCAATAGAGTGGTGCGATAAACGGGCTGCGACCCGGCGCCACATCAAGGTGGGAGGAAAGATGACCCGAAACGCGGATGGCTCCGGTCGGACGATCGACCGGCGAACCCTTTTGCAGCTCGCCGCGGCGACAGGTGGTGCCGCTGCCTTGGGCCGCTTCGGTGCGCTGGACGCGCTGGCCGCCGAGGCGGAAATCACCGTCGCCGATCCGCGCTACAACCAGATCTACAAGACGACGAGCAACTATTACATCAACGATCCGCAATGGGTGAACGTCACTAGGCCCCGGCTGACCTGGCCGACCGCCGGCGAGAAAGTGCCCGAGCTCACCGTCCTCATCCCGACGGTGCAGAAGACCTGGCTCGACGCTTTTCGCAAATGGGCGGCGGACGGCGAGAAGCTCGGCCTCAAATACAATCTGGAACAGGTCTCCGAGGCGCGCTGGCTCGACACGATCCAGGCGCACAAGCACGGCGACATCGAGATGCATCCGGCGATCCTGCGGCCCGAGCGCGTCGATCCGTCGGAATGGCTGGTCTCGCGCCGCCGCAACTATGGCGAATGGACCAACGAGCAGTACGACGCGCTGATCGACGCCCAGGCCAAGGAGAGCGACCCGGCCAAGCGGCTCAAGCTGGTGCAGGACGCGCAGCGCGTGCTCGCCGAGGATCTCTACATCACGCAGTTCGGCTGGGGTCCGGCGGTCATCGAGGCGTATAACAGCGCGGCGTGGGACGGCGTTGTCGAGACCCGCGGTTTCGGCATCGGCTCGTTCAACGCTTTCCATACCTTCCTGCACGCCAAGCCGAAGACGTCGCGCAAGCGCATGGTCGTCGGTATGCAGGCACTGCTCGAGACCACCAACATCATCGCCGCCGGCAACAACATGCGGTCGATCGGCCGCATGATCTACGACCGCTTGGCCTATCTCGATGCCGATCTCAAGATCATTCCCTGGGCCATCGAATCGTGGAACCGCGTCGACGATCGCACTTGGGATCTCAAGCTGCGCCCGGGCATGACCTTTCATGACGGCAAGCCGGTGACGATCCAGGATCTGCAATTCACCTTCGACTTCATGTTGAAATGGGAGCGCGGCATCTTCTGGACCGCCAACCAGTTCCTCGAAAGCGTCACCATCAAGGACGAGGCGAACGGCATTCTGCGCACCGTCTTCAAGGAGCCATACGGGCAGTTCGAGAGTTATTTCCTCCAGCTCAACGTCATCCTGCCCAAGCACATCTGGCAGAACATCATGACCGAGCAGGGCGTCGGCGACGATCCGCGCCGGCTGCGCATCGACAAGCCGATCGGCAGCGGGCCGTTCAGCTTCGGCCGCTACACCAAGGAGTCACAGCTGCAGCTCAGTGCCCATAAGGGTCACTTCTCGAAACCCAGCATCGACGAGGTCTGGGTCGTGGTGACGCCGACCATCGACGGGCTGCTCGGCCGGCTCGAGAGCCAGGAGATCGATCTCATCGAATCGAGCGATACCCATCTGACGCCGAGCCAGGTCAAGCAGCTGGAGAAATCGTCGCACATCAAGATCGTGCGCACGCCGGATATCAACTGGCTGCACGGCGTGCCGCGTATCTCCAACCTGCCGTGGCGGGACATCGAGTTCCGCCGTGCCTGGCACCATTCCTTCGACCGCGATTTCCTCGTCAAGGTGGTCTGGGAAGGCGCCGGGCGCATTCCGAAGGCGAACACGTTCCTCGCCGAGGGCAGTCCTTGGTATAACCCCGATCTGCCGCCGCAGCCGCAATTCGACCTCGACAAGGCGCGCGCCATTCTCAAGGACGCCGGCTATAGCTGGGCGAGCGACGGGCGGCTGGTCTATCCGGGGCCGGACGACGCCAAGTTCCGCCAACGTGCCGAGCGAGTCTGCAAGGAGGGCTATAAATGGGGCGGCCTGAAGATGCTCGGCTGAGCATCCCTCGGCACGACGCCGGCGCCGAGGCAGGAGTATCGCGATGAGCGGCCTCGGTCGCTATGTCGGGCGCCGGCTCGTGCTGCTGCTTTTCGTCGTGTGGTGCGTCCTCAGCATCATCTTCGCGCTGTTCCAATTGCTGCCGGGCGACCCGACCTCGATCTTCGTCGACAGCAACCTCTCGGTCGAGATGATCGAGCGACAGAAGACGTTGTGGGGGCTCAACGACCCGCTCTGGCTGCAATATTTTCGCTATATCAAGAATATGGCGCTGTTCGACTTCGGCGACTCGTTCTTCCAGAACGAGCCCGTGCGCGAGATCCTGCTCGAGAAGGCGATCAATACCTGCCTGATGATCGTGCCGGCGCTGATCGTCAGCGTCGTGCTCGGCACCATCATCGGCGCGATCGCCGGCTGGAAGCGCGGCAGCGGCTTCGAGCAGACGACGGTGACGACCGCGCTCGTCCTGCATTCGGCGCCGTCCTTCTTCGTCGGCATCATGGCGCTGATGATCTTCTCCTATCAGCTGCGCTGGCTGCCGCCCGGCGGCATGGTCTCGCTCGGCGGTCCCGAAGGCTTCTGGGAGACCGTCACCTCTTCCGACTATCTGCAGCACCTCATCCTGCCCGCCCTCGTCCTGATCAGCCGCGAGGTCACCGGACCGATCCTGCTGCTGCGCAGCTCGATGCTCGAGATCAAGGGCAGCGACTTCGTCGAGATCCTGCGCGCCAAGGGGCTGCGCGAGCGGCGGATTATCACCCATGCGACGCGCAACGCCCTCTTGCCGCTCGTCACCTATATCGCGGTGATGACCGGCCTGCTCTTCCAGGGCCAGGTGCTGCTCGAGATCATCTTCGCCTGGCCCGGCCTCGGTCGCGAGATGGTGACCGCGCTCAACGATCTCGACTACCCGGTGGCGCAGGCCGCGCTCTATCTCATGGCGCTCGTCATCCTGGCGATGAACTTCATCGCCGACCTGCTCTATGGCGTCATCGACCCGCGGGTGACCTATGGCTGAGCGCGGCATGATGAGCGAAACCGCCCGTACGCTGGCACCCGCGGGGAATGCGCGGTGGCGACGCCTCGCCGCATCGCTGCGCCGCAATGTGAGCGGGCTCGCCGTGATCCTGCACTATCCCTCGGGCGCCGCCGGGTTGGTCGTCGTCCTCGTCTTCATCGCCGTCGCCGTGCTGGCGCCGCTGATCGCGCCCTACAGCGCCTTCGAGGTCGTCTACAACGCCGATCATTCGGTCGTCCGCCTGTCGCCGCCGAGCTGGCAGAGCTGGCTCGGCACCACCAACCAGGGCATGGACG
>WNFM01318451.1_pt1 | contig 10832 bp, 13 predicted proteins | sample 5400271 | NCBI WGS metagenome assembly WNFM01 (sample SAMN13153352, study PRJNA577476) | soil metagenome | isolation source: 60 cm saprolite on Douglas fir-dominated hillslope | place: USA:California | collected 2013-09-17 | reverse complement strand
CTTTCGCGTGCCGTCCGCGATGCCGCGCATTCTGCCGACAAAATAGTTGAACTCGATTTGTCTGGCAGCGACACCGAACTCGATAACAACATCATTCAGCAGATTTCCGATCCACTTGTGCACTTGCTGCGTAATTCCGTCGCACACGGTATCGAATTTCCCAATGAGCGCAAGGCGTCCGGCAAGTCGGACACCGGCCGCGTAACCCTACGCGCCTACCATCGCGGAAACCATATCTACATCGAAGTGGAAGACGACGGGCGCGGCATCGACTACGACCGCGTGCGCCAGGCCGCAATCGAACGCGGACTCGTCTCTCCCGAAACCGCCGACCGCCTTACCGAACGCGATCTGCGCGAGATGATTTTCCATCCCGGCTTCTCGACGGCCGCGACAAAGACGGAGCTCGCCGGCCGTGGAGTCGGACTCGATGTGGTTCGAGCCAATCTGAACACGCTCAATGGCGAAATCGAAATTCACAGCACGCCCGGCCAGGGCACGAAGTTCACATTGAAAGTTCCGTTGACGTTGATCATCTCCCCGGCCCTTTTCGTTCGCTGCGGAACCGCCAATTTTGCTCTGCCGCTGCCCGTTGTCGAGGAAATCCGCCGCATTCGCGCGGACGAAATCGAAGACGTCGGCGGAAAGCTGCTCACCAAGGTCCGCGACGTCGTCACCGAAGTCGTTCGCCTCGATACCCATCTCGGTTTGCCAACACTTGAGCCCATCAACGGCTATTTCCGCATGGTCGTCGCCAACGTGGACAATCGGCAGGTCGGCCTGATCGTCGAAGAAGTCCTCGGCAAAGACGAAATCGTTATCAAAAGCCTCGGCGAATATTTGCGCCGCGTGAAACTTTTTCCCGGCACAACTATTGCTCCCGACGGCAGCCTGATTCTGCTGATCGATTTGAATCGCATGGTTGCGTCCGAGCCACACGAACGCCGCGCGCTACAGGCAAGCGCCAGCGCCGCCAGAATCTTCGCACCAGGTTCTGCAGCCGTCGCCAAAGGCACGATTCCGAGCGAAGCCATCGACCGCGTGCAGCACGAACGCGTCGTCGTCGTGGCCGACGATTCCATCAGCGTTCGCAAGTTTGTCGGTCGTATGCTCGAAAAGAACGGCTACCGCGTGCAACTGGCTTCTGACGGTCTCGAAGCCGCCGAACTCATCGCACAGCATGGCTGCCACCTTGTGATTACCGACCTCGAAATGCCGCGCATGACCGGCTACGAATTAATGGCGCAGTTGCGTCAGAGCCCGACAACGCGGCGCATTCCCGTGATGGTCGTGACTTCTCGCGCAGGCGCAAAGCATCGCGACCGCGCTATGAAGGAAGGTGCGGTCGCTTTCCTTACAAAACCGGTTCAGGAAGATCAACTCATCGCTGCGGTGGAACAACTTATGGGAACGGAGGTGACGCGTCCGGTCGTTCCCGTGGCGTAGGCGAATATGGCAACAACTCCCAGCAAGAAATTTCGTGTGCTCGTCGTAGACGACTCCACCTTCATGCGCAAGGTGCTCGAAACGATTTTCAATGCCGACGAGCAATTGCAGGTCGTCGGCCAGGCGAAAGACGGCCGTGAAGCCGTCGCGCTCGCTGAATCACTCAAGCCCGATGTCATCACCATGGATATCAACATGCCGCACATGGATGGCTTGCAGGCTACGGCGCAAATCATGACGACTAATCCGAAGCCCATCGTCATCGTCAGCTCGGAGTCGCGTGAAGGGGCTTCCAGCACATTGAAAGCTCTTGAACTTGGCGCCATCGAATTTGTTGCGAAGCCCTCCGGTGCCATCGACCTCGACATGAACAGCGTCAAAGATGAGCTCCTGCGCAAAGTTCGCATGGCTGCGAAAGTTCGCGTCGTGCGCACCGCCTCGCGGCTCGCTACGACTCTGCAATCGAGCAATGGTCATGCAGGCGCACCCGCGAAACCAGCCGCGCCACGCGTTTCGGCGCCAAGCAGCATGTCCGATCAACGGTTCCCCGTCGTCGTGTTGGCCGCGTCCACCGGCGGCCCGGCAACTGTGATGCGCCTCGCGCCAGGTTTTACAAAAGACTTCCCTGCCGCCGTGATTTTGGTCCAGCACATGCCCGCTGCATTCACGACGCAGTACGCCGCTCAGCTCGAAGAATTTACCGGAATCAGCGTCAAAGAGGCCGCTGCAAACGACGTTTTGCAGCCCGGCACACTTTACATCTGCCCGGGTGGCCAGCATCTGCGCGTCTCTCCAACGGCCCGAATTCAACTCGACAGCACCACGGGCCGCCTTAACGGCTATCTGCCCAATATTGACGTCACCCTCGAATCCGTCGCCGCTTTTGCCGGGCCGATGGCCATTGCCGCAATTCTTACGGGCATGGGCAATGACGGAGCCAATGGCGCAAAGGCTATCAAGAGCGCCGGCGGAATTGTTCTCGCACAGGACGAAGCCACCTCCGTTATTTTCGGAATGCCCGCCGAGGCGATCAAAACCGGCGCGGTTGAACAAGTTCTGCCGATCGATGATATCTATGCGGCAATCGAGAAGCGCGTGCTCAACCTCTGCCGCCCAACTCCGGTGGGCGTGCGCTAATGCAACCCGCACCGGCCACCAAATCTCGTGCGCCGCGCGCCGAGCAAATCATCCTGTTCCGCGTGAGCGGCCAATTATTCGCTATTTCTTCCGGCTCAGTGCAGGAAGTGCGCAGCGTGGACGGCCTCACGGGCACAACACAGGAAATTCCGCACAGTGCCGTGCCGAAAGTGCGCCACACGATTCGCCGTGGCGATACAACGCATTACGTCGTCAGCGGCACTTCGCATTTTGGGCTCCCGGCAGCGTCCGCCGGACTCGTTTTCTTTCTGCGCCACACTCCAACCGCGCTGCTCATCGATGGCATCGACAAAATGACGTCCATGACTTATCTGCAGGCCCTCCCGCAGACGTTTTGCCACGAAGAGCGCGAATGGTATCGCGGTCTGACCGCTCTCGACCAAACGATCGTGCCCGTCGTAAAGCCCGAAGGGTTTCTCTCGGTGGAAGAACTCACTTTGCTCGACAGCGTTTTGCGCGCTGAACGGCAGCAACAATCCGCGGAGGCAGAACCAAGCGAATGACGATCGTAGCCGAAATCGCGCTTGAATCGTTCGTCCTGCTCCGCCTGGGCGAACGACGATTTGCCGTTCGCGCGCGCCAGATTGTGGAGCTTATCGCGCCGAGCCGCGTTTTCCGGTTTCCGCACAACACCACCGCCGTTGAAGGCGCGATTCTTCGTCGCGGACGCATCATTCCCGTCTGCGACATCTCCGAGCAGCTCGTTGGCAAAAAATTGTCGGTGCGTCGCTTCTATTTGATTGCCACGCGCTTATTCGGTGCGCGCAAGGAACCTGTCGCACTGCCTGTCAGCGGCGACTGCGAACTCATCACTGTCGACATGACGCCGCGCTCCGAATCCGATTCAGCTCACGTCGCCGGTTGGCTCTCGCACGGTGGCGACGTCATCGAAGTTCTCGATCTCGAAGCACTGACGCCGGGTATTCCTGCCGTACGCGCGGCTTCTGCCGCTCTCCAGCCTGTCGAGGTCCGCGCATGATGATGCCCGGACGCCCCGCCAAAATTCTGTTGATAGACAGCAATGTCTATTTTTCGAAACGCCTTGGCGACGCGCTGAAGCGCGAAGGCTTTGAAGTGAAGCCATACACGCAGGCTTCTTTCGCCCTAACCACGCTTGAATATGACACGCCTGCCGCGATCTTGTGCGCCACGAACATGCGCGAAATGGGCGCGCTCGAAATGGCGCGCATCATTCACGCCGACCCGAAAAATGTCGCGTTGATGATTATCGCCCTCGGCGACGGCAGCCAGCGCGCGCTTATGGAAGCATTCCAGGCCGGTTGCGACGACTATATTGACCGCCACCTCGCGCCGCCCGTTATCGCCACGCACGTCAAAAATATCATCGTCAGCAAAGCCAACGGCTTCCAGCCAACGCAGATGCTCACGCAGTCGGACACCAGCCTGAGCGGCAGCCTTACCCACCATGATCTTCCCGGCGTCATGCAGATGCTCGGCCACGCGCACCAGACCGGCGCGCTCCATATCAACGCCGGCGAAACCGACGCCGTCCTCTTTTTTGACGCGGGAGAAATCTCCCACGCCGAATGTGGCAACCTGTTTGGCGACGAAGCCGTTATCCACATTCTGAAAAATTGCGTCGAGAACAATTCCGGCGTTTACAAATTTGCCTATGGAATGACGTCGTCGCAGCGCACGGTTTTGCGCTCGGCGACAGACCTTATGCTGGATGCCATGCGCGAGGTCGATGAATCATCTCGCGACACGGCGGACAAGGAAGCGCAATGAGCGAAACGATGCCCGTTCCCCCGCTGACGGATGCGCCTGCACGGCAGACGCCCACCGTCTATTTCATCGATGATAGCGCCACCATGCGCGAAGTCATCAAGATCGCGTTCCGCCGCGAGAATTTCAATGTCATCACGTGTGCGGATGCGGCTTCTGCCCTCGGACAGTTCGATCAGAATCCGCCGGATGCGGTCATCACCGACGTCATCATGCCGGACACTGACGGCTACTCCGTCTGCACCCAGATTCGCGAGCACGCCCAATTCAGCGCCACGCCGGTCATTCTTATGTCGGGCGTCGTCAACAAGAGCGTTGCAGACAAAGCGGTCGCCGTTCGCGCCGATGAACTCATCCGTAAGCCGTTTCAGCCGCAAGAACTCATTTCTCGCGTGAAGACCTTGCTCGAACCAAGGCGCGCGCCCGAAGAAGCACCCGCGCTGCGCCACGAAGCCCCATCTGCCTTGTCGGGACTGTTTGCGCCCGCGCCGGTTGCCCCGGCACATGCTGCGCCGCCGTCGCATCTGCCATCTCCATCGGGTGATCCCGCTTGGCCTCGTGCCCTCGCGGACGCTTTTACGCCGCGCCCTCCAGCACCGGCTGCTTCCGCTCCATTCGCAGCGCCGCCACAGCGGCCCGCGCCGACCAGCGTGGACATGCAAAAACTTCGCGCAGAAATCTCGCGCCTCGAACTTCTCATCAAGAAGTTGCAAACCGAACTTCAAATCGAGCGGCAATACAATCAGGCGCTGGAAGTCCACGTCCGCACGCTTACAGGCCTCGACCAGTCTTAAGCCGGGCGGAGTTCCGCCATTTGTGTCGTTTTATTGTTCGATGTGATCTACAAGTAGATTCTTTAGGAGGCCGGGGCTTCAGCCCCGGCGTTAAACGCCGGCTCGAATTGGCTCTCTCGCACATCCAGACGACCTGGTTCTCTAATTCATTTGCGACAAAGAACCTGATACTGCGCACCAAGCGGCAGCCGATATACCAAATCTTCCAACTTCCTTAACCCACGCAGCGCACGCGGAAAAATAAATCGAAAGTCCGTTCGAACGACCTCGAACCCAGCCTTCCCCAGCATGGCTTTGGCCTCGCGCGGCGAAATTAAAATCGCTTCTTCATCAAACGGACACCGCGACATTACGTACCGCGTCGCCGGATTCCACGCATTGTTCTCCCAAAACGCAAATAGCCCGCCCGGCTTCAGTGCATCGCGGATCATCGCCAGCGCTTCAGGCCGCGCATCCAGAGCGATGTGGTGGAACACGCCGTTGCAATAGGCCAAATCCATCCGCCAGTCGCTTCGCACGTGGCTGATTAGTTCAAACCTGATCCGCTCTGTAGCATGTGTCGCCCGCGCAATGTCCAAAGACTTCGGCGAAACGTCCACGCCAATGCATGACTCAGCGCCCAACATTCGCTGCAGCAACGGCGTCGTCGATCCATCTCCACAGCCAAAGTCCAGCACCCGTCGTGGACTCGCGCCAAGCTCACCCAGGCAACGCCGCAGCCACTCCACGCGCCCTCGCGCAAAAAATTCCCGGCTCTCGCCCGAAGGCGCCAACGCACTCGACAGCGCTGCGTCGTAGCTCTTCGCATACCCGTCAAATAATTCTTGCGCAGAATTCGCGCGCTCGACTTTGTCCATCGCGATTCCATTCTGTCATCCGCGCTGATGGAAAGAAAGACAGACTAAAAGCCATCTCATAAATGTTGGTCGGGAGGGCACGGCTTCAGCCGTGCCAAAAACGGCCCGCAAAAAATGGGGGCTTAAGCCCCGACGTAAAAGGGATAAGCAATGTGGGCTTTAGCCCTTGAAGAAAGCTCTGCAAGGCCCACTCTGTATTTATGAGATGGCTAGATAGCTTCTAGTCTGAATTCAAAAAATACCGCGCTTTTTCCCCTTAACCGCCTGATTTCATCAAACTTTTGGCCAGCTTCCTTCGTCACTACAGAAACAAATCAACCGTTCATGAGGCCGCGGCGAGTAGGCGGCCCGGGTGATGAGCTGCCCAATGGACGGACCTGTGGGAAAAACAAGTCCGTCCGGGAGGCTCCAGTGCTGCAGGCACGCGGGAGATTCGCTGTTGTGTTTCTTGTTTTCGGAATTTTGCTTGGTTCAGGCAGGGTTGCACATTCCCAGGAACAATCCATCGCTGCTCTCGCAGCAATCGATCAGCCAACCGTCATTCCGCGAGCGTGCGGAGATCGCTGGCCGGTTTCCGATACGCAACGATTGAGGCTTTCGACGATCGAGGCCGACCATTGGGACAAACTTTGCGCTGAGTTCAGATTCGATCGCAACGCCGCCGCGTCGCCGTGGCATGCGGATGTTCGGCCAACGGAAGACGAGGACCCCGTTCCGCAGGAGCTGAAAGCGATGGGCGAACGCGGACTAATCATCCTGCGCGCGCGTGAAGCGGTTGTCGAAATTCTGCAGGGTCAAAACCGGTGCGCGGCCTGGTTCGAGCGAGCCGAATCCGGTGCCGTCGCGAAATTCCGGTCCCTGCATTACGCGATCGACGAAACCGGTCCCCAATACACTTTGAAAATACACACTCTGAAAACGCAAGGTGCTGACGGAGGTTGGCGCTACCAGCAGCCGTATGTCGCCAGCTCCATGGAAAATGCAAGCGCCGGCTCCTCGATTACGCTCAACGGCCGGGGAGCTTTCTTTCAGCTCAGATCGCCTCTACGCATTGTTGCGACAGACGGAGGACCGGAAGGACCAGCCACTTCCCAGTTGCTCCACCTTGACGTCTATCTCGGCGGCACGCTTCGCGCTCAAGTAGTTGCGCTCCTGCACGAGCATTCGCACGTCGTCGGCTTACTCCCAGCAGACGGAGGAAGTTTCGGCGGCCTGGAACTTTCCACGCAAAATACCCAAACTATGCTCCGGCACTGCCGCGCCCAAGTGGAATCAGTCGGAAAACACAAGCCTTCGCTCCTGCATCCCGAAACAAATTCCGCGCCCTATTGAAATTCACGAATTCTTGTTGCACGCAACAGAGAAAATCGCCGCTCCATTTAGGGCTAGCTGTCGAGTACAATTGGCGTGAAGCAGAACTCCGCTGGAGGTGCTTCGTTGAAAGGCTGGGTGGCCCGGGCACGGGCCTGATAAGGGTTCACTAGCGTCAAGTGTTCGCTGCCGGGGATGGGGATCACATCGCCTGGATTGCTCGGTTTTGTAGACCGCTCAATGTTGTCGCGACTACCTCTTCCGCGTATCGCCGATGGGCGCCAAACGGGAAGTCTGGCAACGTGATTAGAAGGGATGCAGCACCGTGAGCGGCAGTCAGCGCTATGGTGCTGATGGCGAAGGCGTTGCCCCGGAGCACTCCCGCTTCAAGGCACGACTGCACGCACTTGAACAGCAAGCGGAAAGCCGGATTGTTTTCCTGTATCTCCTGCCGAGTTTTCTTAACCGCTGCGGGAAGCCGTACCGACAGGAAAAGAATCCTGTATTCGGTCGGGTTTTCCTCGGCGAAAGCGATGTGGTCCAACATTATTTTCCGGAGTGCGCTTAGGGGTTCTCGCCGGCTCGTGCCTTCATGTCGTTTGGCCAGTTTTTCAAAGCCTTCCAACGCAAGAGCAGTAAGCAGAGCCTGCTTGTCGGTGAAATAGGTATACAAGGCCATCGGAGAGCACTGCATCCGCTGCGCGAGCTTGCGTAGGGTCAAACCCTCGTATCCCCCTTCCTTAATTAGGTCTCGGGCTGCCAATAGCGTTTCGGCACGCAGCTCAGAGCGGTACCGCTCCCTCAATTTGCTTGCCATTTTTTCCTCAAATTCCTGCAACTTCCTTCCGAGTATAGCATCTTATACACGTACGGCAAACAGTTCACGTAAGGCATTGTCCGGAATTAGCCGTGAATCAAGAAGGAGAACCAAAATGACGCAAACAGAAATCCACCTCCACCAGTTGACCACCTTAACGCCCGAGCAGTACATTGCGGGGCTCACCGACTTCGGGCCTGGCCGCTCGACGCTCTTTGGCAACAGCACGGACGAGTATCTGAAGGTGCATCGCCTCGGCCAATCAGAAGCCGACGTCACGGAAGGCTCGGCCGGAATCTGGGAACGCCTGCACTACGACTGGTCCGATACGAACCGCGTCGTCCTGACGACCACGGACTCCAATGTGTGGGGAGGCGCGTCCGGCCACACTTACACTTTCACGCGCCAGCCTAACGGCACGACGGATATTGACATGGTCGTCGTACGCGAGGGCAAGAACTTCAAGGGGCATTTGCTTGGCTTCGTACTCAAGACCATAGGCAGGAGCGTTTTAGAAAAGGCCTTCAAAAACTCTGTCAAAGCCATCGAAGCCCGCAACGAGCTGTAAGCGAGAGATCAAACGAACAGGAGGATTCTATGCGAGCAATGAGAGCTAGAGGATTCAACGGTTACGGAGATTTGGAGTTGGTCAATCTTCCGAAACCGCAGGTTTCGAATGGGAAAGTGCTGGTTCGGATGACCGCCGCAGGTGTTACACCTCTCGATCACACGATCTTGTCAGGCCAATACCCAAAAGCGAAGGCGCCACTGGTCCTTGGGAATGAAGGAGCGGGCGTCGTAGAGGATGGAGGTGGAACGGAGTTCCCCGCCGGCTCGCGCGTGATGTTCACCGGACTGTACGGTGTCGCGGAAGATGGGACTTACAGCGAATGGCTGGCGGTGCGAAAGCAGAACCTTTGCCTGATACCCGAGGGCGTCGACGACGTGAACGCCGCGGGAGTTCCAGTCGCCTATCTCACGGCACAGATTGCCCTCGACCTCGCGGGCTTTCAGGCCGGCAAAACGGTGCTCGCACCGGCAATCGGAGGATCAGTCGGCAACGCCGCCACGCAGCTGGCGCGTGCCCTGGGCGCAAAACACGCCATCTCCAGTACCACGAATCATAAGAAAGCTGAGCAGGCCAAGGCGCTCGGATTCGACGAGGTCATCGATCTTTCCTCCGAGACTTTAGGCGGTGGAGTGCGTCGTATCACAGACGGATACGGTGCGGATATTGTGATGGATGCCATTGGAGGGGAGATTTTAAGCGAGGCGCTTTCCGCCCTTGCGCTCGGCGGAAGCCTCACCACGCTCGGCTATTCGGCAGGCCGGAAAGCAACCATTGATCTCACGGATTTGATCTGGAAGCGTGCCACGATGAAGAGCTTCTCGTTGTTTGCTCAGTCGCCAGCGGCTTGGGAGAAAGCATGGGACATCATCGTCCCGCTGCTTCAGTCCGGAGCGATAACGCCAATCGTGGCTAAGGCCTTCCCGCTGGCCGAAGCGGCCGATGCTCTGCGCTACCTCGTCGAGGGTCGCCCGTTCGGCAGGGTCGTCCTCACCATTTGACGCTTTGACGTACGGTGGCCAAGGGAGCAGCGGTCATAGTGTCTTTCGATTTAACTGAACGCATTGGAGGAAAAACATGACAAATCCCATTCTGGTTACCGGCGCGGCGGGCCGCGTCGGGGCGGTAGGACGCACGGTCACCGAACTGCTATTGAAGCAAGGCAAGGCGGTGCGGGCGATGGTGCGTACTGAGGACGAGCGCGCGCAGGCATTGCGCGCTCTGGGCGCGGAGGTCGTGGCCGGCAATCTGCTCGATCTCGATTCCATGCATAGGGTGATTGCCGGCTGCGAGACGATGTACTTCAGCATGTCGGTTTCGGACGCCTATCTGGCCGCGACGGTCAATGCGGCGGCGGTGGCCAAGCATCACGGCGTAAAGGCGTTCATCAATATGTCGCAGATGACGGTCTCTCAAATGAGCGTTACCGAAACTACCCCGAGCCCGCAGCACAAGCTGCACTGGCTCGCCGAGCAGGCGCTGAACTGGTCCGGTCTGCTGGTGGTGCACGTGCGGCCGACAGTGTTTCTCGAAGGCTTCTTCTTGACTTTGACTCCGGATTCGGTCAGGGAATCCGATCAGATCAGGCTGCCGTTCGGCGAGGGCAAGACTTCGCCAGTGGGAGCGGAAGACGTTGCGCGGGTGGTCGCCGCGCTGCTCGCCAATCCGCAGCCGCACATCGGCAAGATCTATCACCTCACCGGTCCGCAGTCCGAGAACATGGATTTCTTTGCACAGGAGTATTCGAAGGCGCTCGGCCGCACAATCACCTTTCAGGACATTCCCGTCGGGCCGTGGCGGGACGAGCTGCTCAAGCGGGGCTGGCCGCTTCACGTGGTGAACCACCTGGCGGCGATGGGCGATCTGCATCGCGCGGGGCGTTTCGACCGGCTTTCGGACGACGTGCTCACGCTGACGGGGCAACGGCCGCTGAGCGTGCAGGAGTTTGTCCGAAAGAATGCAGCGGCATTTACTGCGTCGGTAAAAGCAAAGGAGGCCTGAGTCTCTGCGGATGCCGCATGCAACAAATCTTTCTGGGCGGGTGGAGCAGAGATTGACGGCCTTCGCGGATCGCACATCGAAGCGCAGAAGTAAGAACGGGTGCCGCAACCCTTTGCTGTCCAAGGGTGCGGGTT
>WNFM01010423.1_pt3 | contig 10832 bp, 13 predicted proteins | sample 5400271 | NCBI WGS metagenome assembly WNFM01 (sample SAMN13153352, study PRJNA577476) | soil metagenome | isolation source: 60 cm saprolite on Douglas fir-dominated hillslope | place: USA:California | collected 2013-09-17 | reverse complement strand
CGGAGGCGGCACGCGCGAGCGCCACACCTACGCCATCGGCCTTGATCTGGGGCTTCCGACCGGAGGGCTCGCGATGATCGCGGGCGCGATCCCCGAGCAGAACGCCACGCTGATCCAGACCTTGCTCGCGAAGGCCGGCGGGATCCGGATCGCCAAGGCCGACTTCGAAAAGCTGCCGATCTATCTCAGCTCGGGCGCCATCCCCATCATCGTGGCGATGCCCCCCTATCACTACTGGGAGCAGCCGCTGAAGGTCGGGCGGATCCCCCAGCACGGCGGCGACACCGGCATGTATCTCCTCGCCGAGACCTTCTCGACCCGCTCCTGTATCCTGGTCAAGGACGTGGACGGCGTCTTCGCGGAGGATCCGAAGACGCACCCAGGAGCCGAATTCATCCCCCAGATCAGCGCCAAGGAGCTGCTCGCGCTGAACCTCCGGGACCTGCCGGTCGAGCGCGCGGTGCTTGAAATCATGCAGCGGGCACGGAACTGTAAGGCGATCCGGATCATCAACGGCCTGGTCAGGGGGAACCTGACGCGGGCGCTGGCCGGCGAGAACGTCGGCAGTCTGATCCACCAGTAGCCGGGAGGCCGCCATGGAGCCCAGGCTCATCGACTCGTCGCTGCCGTCGCAGTCGCTGACCGACCGGGAGGTCATCCAGTTCAGCCACACCGACCGCGAGGTCCGGATGGTCCCGGACGCGAACGTGCTGAAGCTCGGCGGCCAGAGCATCATGGACCGAGGCCGGGCGGCCGTGTACCCGCTTCTGGAGGAAATTGTCCGCAACAAGCCGCGCCACAGGATGGTCCTCGGCGTCGGTGGCGGCACGCGGTCTCGTCACGCCTACCAGATCGCCATGGACCTGGACATGCCGACCGGCCTGATCGCCAAGATGGGGGCCGCCGTCTCGCGGCAAAACGCGCGGATGCTCCACATGCTCCTGGCCAAGCACGGGGGCGTGCACGTCGTGGAGGAGCAGTTCGAACTGATCCCGCTCTTTATGGCCGCGGGCTGCCTCCCGATCCTCCACGGTATGCCGCCCTATGAATACTGGGAGCGGCCGCCGATGGGAGGGCGGATCCCCGACCACCGGACCGACGTGGGCGTATTCCTGGTGGGCGAGGCGCTCGGGGCACGCTCGGTGATCTTCATCAAGGACGAGGATGGCCTCTACACCGCGGACCCCAAAAAGAACCCGCGCGTCGAGTTCATCCCGAAGATCAGCGCCCAGGAGCTGATGCGCCTAGACTTCCACGACCTCGCCATCGAACGGCGCGTGGTGGAGCTGATGCCGGCGGCCCGGCACATCAAGCAAATTCAGATCATCAACGGCCTGAAGCCTGGCACGCTCACGCGGGCGCTCGACGGGGAGCACGTCGGCACCATCATCCACGACGAGAACGGGCAAGCGTGAGGATCGACGCCAGGCTGCGGGTCCTCTACCTCGCGGGCCTGGGAATCGCCCTCTTCCACACCGGGCGCGCCGGCGTCATCGGGGCTCTGCTGGCGCTCCAAGCGCTCCTGTGGCCGCGCGCGGGGCTCCGCCGGGAGAGCTGCTGCGGGCGCTTCGGCGCCTCCTGATCGTCTTTAGGTCGACGCCGCCCCCGTGCGAACAAAGACTACATGGACCTGATCCCTGTTCCGGGAATCCAGACGGATTGGAGATTGTTATGCCAGAAGACGTCTCCGCATTTCATTTGTTACTCACGGCCGATCCGATGCTGCTCGCGATCGTGCGGCTGTCGCTCATCGTTAGCCTGAGTGCGGTCCTGTTTGCAGCGATGATCGGCGTGCCGGCCGGTGCGGCTTTGGCTCTCATCCGCTTTTCCGGCCGCGAGTGCCTGATTGTCGTACTCAACGCCATGATGGGCCTACCCCCTGTCGTGGTTGGCCTTGGGGTCTTTCTGGCACTATCGCGCTCCGGTCCGCTCGGCTCCTTGGGTCTGCTTTTCACACCGCAGGCAATGATCATCGCGCAGACGATATTGGTCGCGCCGATCATTGCCGCTCTGAGCCGTCAAACGATTGAAGATTTGTGGGCCGAGTACCGCGACGAACTTACCGCCATGAAAGTTGGCCCGGCGCGGCGAGTAGCAACTCTGGTCTGGGACGCGCGGTTTTCCCTCGTCACGGCGCTCCTTGCCGGCTTCGGCCGCGCGGTGGGGGAAGTCGGCGCGATCATCATCGTCGGCGGCAATATCGAAAGCTATACTCGAACGATGACTACGGCAATTGCGCTCGAAACTTCGCGAGGCAATCTACCCCTCGCCATCGGCCTCGGCATGGTGCTTATTTGCATCGCAATCTCAATCAATGCTCTAGCGTGGGGTGTGCGCCGCGCCAGCGAACGCTACGCGGGATGAGCATGCGCGCGCAGGCGATCGATCTTCCAATTAAATTCGAACACGTCCGCATTCTCGCCGGCGGTGTTGCAATCCTCGACGGCATCTCGCTGACGATTTCTCACGGCTCGCCCACCGTGCTGATAGGTCCGAACGGCGCGGGCAAGACCGCGCTGCTGCGCGCTGCGATGGGACTTATCAACGTTACGTCGGGACGCATCGACTGGGCCGGTCATGGAATGGATTCGAAGCGGTACGCTATCGTGTTCCAGCGTCCCACAATGCTCCGGCGCGGCGCGGCTAGCAACGTCCGCTATGCGCTTGCTGCTGCAAACGTGCCACGCGCGTCCCGAACCGACCGTACCGCCGAATTGCTCACCCTGGTGGGGCTTGATCATGTGGCTCGACGCCCGGCGCGGCAGCTTTCAGGCGGTGAGCAACAACGGCTTGCACTAGCCCGCGCGCTGGCCTGCGATCCCGTTGTGCTATTTCTCGACGAGCCTACCGCTAGCCTTGATCCCGCCGCCACCAAAGCGATTGAAGACGTTATCCGTTCTTTGACCGCACGTGGAGTCAAGGTGGTAATGTCAACGCATGATATCGGCCAGGCTCGGCGCCTCGCTGGCGACATTGTGCTACTGCATCGTGGCCGGCTTGTCGAAGCGGGCCCCGCCGCCGACTTCTTCGCAAAGCCGCGCAGCGAGGAGGCTAAAAAATTCATTGCGGGCGAGTTGCTGCTTTGAGTGCAATAGGAGTCGCATGTTCAATCGCCGCAAGTTGAGCCTCCCGAGAGCTTCATCTTAGTCCGCTATACGCCGGTCTTCGGACGCAAGAACTCATCGGTTGAGCCTCCAGCAGCTGGACGGGCTTGGGCGTTACCCTCGTCGTCAATTGCGGGCGAAACCGCTCGGAACGATCGAAGGAGGAATATCGTCACGAAGCCGCTGAGGAAACCCGCCAGAAGGTTTGGCAAGAGTCTTACGGCAGGGAAAATGTAGATCTCAGCACGTGCACCGAGAAGCAAGACGAGGATGAATTCTTGGATCGTGCTTGCGGCCGCCGCCACGACGCCAAGAAAGCAATAGGCGAGTGCGGATTGCGGCAGGCGCCGCATAAGGGGATCGGCTAAGTCGATGATGACGCCGGGGGCCGCGAGCTTGAAAATATTCAGCATCCCAAATCTTCCGCCCTCTTGAAGACAACTAATCACGCCCATAATCATTCCAGCCGTGGTGCCGCCCCATCGCGAGTGGGTCAAGCGTGAGGCCAAGATATAAAGTGGGATCAGCAGAAATCCCTTGTGGCCAGACGCAAAGGGTATGCCTGGTAAAACTTTGAGCATTTTGAGAGACGTCATGCAAAGGGCGATTCCGGTCACGATGGCAACATCGTGCGCCACCCGCACAGTCAGGTGATGGCTGCCCTCCCGCGCGGTGTGCTCTGTAGCGATCCGGACATTTGTCTGAACCGCTTGTACCAGCGCTCCGACATCGCCCCGGACAAGCCTCTTAAGCACCGCGAAAAATCCGAGATGATGCACGTGATGGATCTGCTCACGGTCTTTGGGCTCACCGGCGCGACCGCCGCCCATACCATCCCTTCCACCCCCTCCACCCTTGCCACCACCGCCGCCAGATCGGCGGATACCGCCTAATAAATCAAGAGTCTGATCGAGTGAGTGCACGAAGAGAGGGGGTAGTCGAAATGCATGCAAGCCCTCTACAAGGTCGTTGCCGCTACCGGTCAGACGGACCACCGCCGAGGCCAGCACGACGGTAACGATCTGGATACACATTAACGCCGCATGCTCCACACCAGTCATATTGATGGAGAACATCCATCCGTCTGAAGGGCGCCAGGTCAGCAGCGTATCGGACTTGGTTTCGGCAGGCAGGAACGCATAGGCCGCGAGCAGGAAGACGAACAGCCACTTGAGCCGCCAGACAGGTCGTGCGATTTCAAATGCAACTATGCGACAGGCGAGAAGTATGAGCACCTGAATCGCGAGCAAAGTCGGGATGATGATCCACTGCAGAGGCCGCGTCGAGGCGAAAGCAGGCACTACGAAGGTGATCGCGGCTACCGCCAAAAGGTAAAAAACCTTCAGTACGGAAATCCTCGTCCGATCGAGGTGATGTAATTCAGCCATGCCGATCACTTACACAGCAGCCGCCGTAGCACTTTATATCATCGCGGCCTATCGGTTCACAGCTTCCAGGTCGTGGGCAAACCCGGCTGTCACCATTGCCGATCCCTTTCCGACACCTTTACTCGAATAGCTCCCGCTGGGCTGCCTGCATTCCTGGCAGCGCAGTTTGACGGGAATGACCGCAGCAGTCCTATTCACAAAGTGGCTTTGGTACGCACGCTGCAAAACGACTGTGCTGACTCGCCGTCTGTTCCCTGCTAGGCTACCGTGGCGCGCATCAAAATCGCTCGTGCCAAGTTAGTGGGAGGGGCGTGTTTCTGAGGAGATATAAAATGCAAAAGCACGTTCTGGTGCTCACGACGTCTACTTTTATTCTGGCGTGTGGCGCTATCGCTGCGAGTGCCCAGCAGAGGGAGCAGCAGCCACAAATGCCGCAACAGCAGGAGCAACGTGGAGGAACGATGGGCTCCGACATGGGCCGAGGAGGTATGGGCCTGGGTCGCGCGAATATGCGGATGCTTTTCGTCCTGATGGACACTGACGGTGACGGGACCGTCTCTTTGCAGGAGTTTCAGGCGGGTCACGAGCGGATCTTCAAGGCAATGAACGCGAAGAAAGATGGCCGCCTCACCCTGGACGAGGTCCGGACTTTCAGGGAGGGAGGCAGGAGATCGGCTTCGCGGGAGCAACGTGGAGGAACGATGGGCTCCGACACGGGCCGAGGAGGTATGGGACTGGGTCGCGCGAATATGCGGATGCTTTTCGTCCTGATGGACACTGACGGTGACGGGGCCATCTCTTTGCAGGAGTTTCAGGCGGCTCACGAGCGGATCTTCAAGGCAATGAACGCGAAGAAAGATGGCCGCCTCACCCTGGACGAGGTCCGGGCCTTCAGGGAGGGAGGCAGGAGATCCGCTTCGCGGTAGTAGCTCGCCCGCGAGCGCCCATGAGGTGATTGAGTGAAGCGCCGCGAGTTCATCAGCTTCTCGGCGGTGGCGGGAGCAGCATCTCCGGCTCCTGGATAAAGACACGGTGCTGCGGCACTCAATAGCAGGAGCGCACAACTGGCCGCACTAGCGCTCCAGCGCTCCGTCCCGGCCATATACCAATATCGCGAGTTTAGCGCTGCCGGGGGATTGATCAGTTACGGCGGCAGTCTTACGGACGCATGGCAATTGGGCGGCATGTATGCCGGCCGCGTTCTCAATGGCGAGAAGCCTTCGGACCTACCGGTCGATCAGTCCACGAAGTTGGAGCTGATAATCAATCTGAAGACCGCCAGCGCTCTCGGTATCACCTTCCCGGTGCCGCTGCTCGCCCGTGCCGACGAAGTGATCGAATAGGAATGCTGTTTGCTGCGGTGCACGAGTCCGGTTTTGGCCCAAAGCGGCACTTCATGGCGACGCATCAATTGGGTCGCTATCGGACCAAAGCGGACATACGCTCCCGCATGGGGCATGCCATCAATGTAGCCCGCGGCTGATGCGCTGTACCGTGCCGACGCCGACGCCAATCACAGCAGCGATCTTGCGGAGCCCAGGTCTATTCTTTTTCTTGAGCGCAAGCCTTACCGCGCGTTCGGTTTCTGCGGGGATGGGCGGGCGGCCAAGCCTTTTCCCTTCCGCTTTCGCCCTAGAGAGGCCAGCGCGGACGCGCTCTTGAATCATGGCGCGTTCAAATTCAGCGAACACGCCTAACATTTGAAACATCGCCTTCCCAGACGGCGTAGTAGTGTCGAGTCCCTGCTGATGTAGAAACAGGTCGATGCCAAGCGAGTGCAACTCCGACAAGAAGCCGATGAGATCTTGGAGGCTGCGGCCGAGCCGATCGACGGACCAAGCCATTACTATGTCGAATCGGCGCCGCGTGGCGTCTTGGCACAGCGCATCGAAAGCGGAGCGCTTATCACGGCCTTTGGCGCCACTGATACCATGATCCTTGTACACCTTGACGATCTCACACCCGATGCGGGACGCGACTTCGCGTAGCTCGCGCTCCTGGTTGGCCGTCGTTTGATCGAGAGTTGAAACACGAAGGTATAGGACAGCGCTCTTCATCGGTGAGTCTCCCATGCCCCAATGCTTGGAGACATATCCAACGCGGTTGCAGGAACCCCCGAATTTGTTGGATTGGAGTTCATTGAAATCGGTGGGGATTTCCGTACATCCCTGCCGGCAAGTCTCTTGCTGCCGCCCTCCTCGACCAAAGGAACCGCGCTAGTGTGCGCGGGCTATCCGAAGCTGAGAAGATCAAACTGCGAGAAACCTCCTAGGGCCCGGTGGCTGGCGTCGACGATGCCGAAGTAGTCGCGCACCCTGGCCCTAACCGCCCGCTCCTGCCCGAGGCTGGCGGCCTCGACCGCCCGCATCAGGGACTCCACCTCGCGACACCTTCCCACTGGGGGCTCCACTCCACCCCCGGCACCCGGACAATTCGCAGTCACGTTCCAGCGCGTGCTTGGGCCGATGCGAGCGCTCGGGGCGCGCCTTGCTGCGCTCAATTTTAAATCATGCCAGACGTTCTTGACCAACTTTACCTACTTGACAAAATTGCGGTGGCGGATCATTTACATGAAGGTCGTAACAATGGAGTTCGCCCCATGGCAGCGAAGAAACCGGGCACACAGGCGACCGTGACCCTGAAGCATCTCGCCGCAAATCTCGCGGAATCCCATGAAATGTCGAAAAAGCAGACGGAGACAATGCTCGGCGATCTGGTGGGCTTGGTGACCAAGCACATCAAGAAAGGCGACCGCATCCGCATGGGCAGCCTCGGAACAATCGAGCCTGGCAAGCGCGCCGCCCGCCTGTTCTTCAACCCCACGGCCCGCCATGCAATCCCAATCGAGCCCAGAAGGGGTGTTGGAGCGGTTGTGGCAAAAGTGGCGCCGAGTGTATCGACGGAAGAATCGATCCCAGAAAGCGCCTACGAGCCCTCTGCTCGCGCTCTGGCGCTTTTGCGCGGCAAAGAGATCTGTGAGAGTGACCTGAGAGAGAGCGGCGGCTCCTTCACATTAGAACGCGTTGAGAACTTTTTGGACATCAGTCGTCAGGCTATAGCCGAAAAGGTGCGTGACAACGCCCTACTTGCGATTCCGGGACCGCACGGTCGTCGCGTTTATCCGGTCGTTCAATTTACCGAGGATACCGACGACAGAATTGTGCCTGGTCTCAAAAACGTTCTAGATAGTCTACCGAGTGCTAATGGTTGGTTTCGTCTCAATTTTCTCGTTACTCCGGATGCGCATCTCGGTGGGCGGCGGCCGATTGACCTGTTAAAGGAGCGCAGCATTGAGCCCGTAGTCAAGGCGGCAAAAGCCGTTGGCGTGCAGGGTGCATGAGTTCAGTTGATCCACCTTATCCGCCTGCGGACATTGATAAGCGCCGCCCGCGAGTTGTCACCATAAAAAAGGTGGCGTTCTACCGTTTCTACGGCCGGGGGAAAGAGCCAATTTTTTTTGATCGATCGACTGACGGGCGCTTCAATTCTCCAGATGCGTCGTTCGGGGTCCTCTATGCCGCAAAGCAGTTAAGGGGCGCATTCGCAGAAACTTTCTTACGCAGTCCTGGACGTACTCTTCTGCCAGGAGACCTCATTGCGAGAAAAGCGCGAGTGGATCTAATGCTACGACGGCCCTTAAAGCTGGTGCTGTTATATGGCCGTGGTCTCGCAGTTTTGGGCGCCACGGCCGAGGTTGCGGCCAGCCCGCTGCCGTACAAGCTGCCGCAGACCTGGGCGGCTAAGCTGCACACGCATCCGACCATGTTTGATGGCATTGCCTATCATGCAAGACATGACGATGACGAGATCTGCTATGCATTATTCGATAGAAGCGCGCCGGCAATAATGGAGGACGCTCGATATGAGGACCTCGACGTTGATTGGTTCTACAGTCTATTAAATTACTATTCCGTTGGGCTTGCGCCCTAGGCAGTGTGGACGGATTCGGGCGCGCGCTCGATAGGGTCACCGCGCCCGTTTAGTCGTTCCGTAGACTTCTTCTATAGTTATCTACCCCTGCGCCGCTCACGATCCCTGCGCGACTGCGAAGAATGATCTCGACAAGTTTCGTCTTGAGAGTATCTGCTGATTTGTGGCTAGCGAGCGGGACCAAGCTGTGAATAAACCAATTCCTCGTTCGAGAGGGTTTTTCTGGTGGAGTGAGGAGCCCATCCCTGAGGGCCAGTTTGCACCATCGTCAGCCATCCCCGGAACGCTGGAGGTCGACGAAGCCGGCACGACCAACTTGAAGCTCGACGCTTTCCTGGCGAGAGGCAAGTCCGGACCGCTCGGGGCGCTGTTCCGGCGCAGAGGCGAAAGCCGTCTGATCCAGGGCATGTTGGCTGGCAGCAACTTGTATGTGCTGCTTTCCGAACTAATTCCAAATGGCGCGAACGCGAGCTCCGTCGGCCCGTCCAGTGAAGCTTGGTTCGCGCATCGTTGCCTTGCTTCACCAGCCCCGTTCTCGCCTAAGACAGAGCCGAGCTTTGGCTCGATAGAGCTTGGGCTCGCAGGGTATGAGGAGTGGCTCCATCTGAAGTCGATCATCGTCACGAAGTCCAAATCATCCGTAATGGCGCGCTACGTTCGTCCGCGCCAGCTCAAGTGGAAGCTGTCGACAGGAAGTCTGCACCTGAAGCTTGGGGTATCGCATCCCATGCCGGGTGAGTATGCAACCGCCTCCTTTCACGAGGTGCCGAGCCTCCTTCTGGAACGCAAGACGGTGGTCGGCCTCGAGGATGCCCTTGCGCTCCTGTTGCGTATTCAGGACCTGCTGGTCCTTCTCACCGACTGTGATCGTAAACCCGAGTTCCCGACCTTGAGGGCCACCCCGAACAGTCCCCCGATTCGGCTCTTCTACACGCGGCTGCCGGATACGTCTGAGCAACTCCGATGGCACCAGTGCTGGATACGCTTTCCGCAACTCGTGGACAGCTTTGGGGATGTCGTGGAAAGCTGGCTCGCGAAGCATTCCAGCATCGGTCCTGGATTCAATCTGTACGTGGCGAGCCGTCGTGACCAGCTTTATGGCGAGCACCGTTTTGCAACGCTCGTCTGGGGTCTGGAGTCACTGCACCGCCGTACCTATCCGGCCTCGGACAACAAAGCGCTGCAGGCCAAGATCCATAGGATCGTTGCGCAGATTGCGAGGCCAAAAGATAAAAAGTGGGCGGAACGTCAGTTGGAGGGTGCCGGGGAACCGACCCTCGCGACGCGGCTCAAGGATTTATTCAGGCAGCTGCCTCTGAAATTCGATCAAGCGCGAATGGAAAGCTTCACTCAAGAGGTTGCACGTCGTCGCAACGAACTCTCACATTTCGGCGGTATGCGACATACCGACGGGTACGAATCCTTCATTGATCAGGTATTGCGGTTCAACGAAGCGCTCGATCTACTCTATCACGCCACGCTTCAGGTCGCCCACACGCACCGGCGTCCAGCCCAAATCTCGCATCACCTGCGCGAGCCGGCGACATGCGCCCGCTCCGCGTGCTCGCTGGAGAACGCCGCCAGCGGCCCTAAGCCCAATCGGCGCCGCGCGCTCGAACTGCTCGGCTCCTGCCGCCATGGCTGTATACTGCTCGTTATGCTGCCGCGCGTTCACGAGTAAGGAGTATCCATGGCGATGTCGCCCGACCCGCCGGACCGCAAGTTCTACAAGTACATGAAGGCCGACACGGCGAAGAAGGTGCTGGAAAAAAGCAGTCTCCGCTGGGCTTTGCCGAAGCTGTTTAATGACCCCTTCGATGTCCAGTTCGACCTGCGAGTCGAGTATGACCGCGAGCGCGTTATTGAGCGCGCGCTGGAAAACCTCGTGGACCTCTACATGGGCCGGCGGCACATACCGAAGGGCGGCAACAAGCTCGCCCTGGGTATCAAGATATTGCAACGGACCGCGCCCGGCCTGAAGGAGGTCGACCTTAAAGAGAAGTTTCGAGAGACGATGAAGCAAGGAATGGATGATGCGGAGCGCAACATGCCGAAGTCGCACGCCGAAATGAGAGAGGTGCTGGGCAAGCTAAAGCTGCTCTGCTTCTCTGAAGTGCCCGACAACATCCTTATGTGGGCGCACTACGGTCAGAACCATACGGGGGTCGTGCTCGAATTTTCGTACATTGAGAAGCTAGACAGCGCATGGGGCGCGGCGAAGCGGGTTAGATACAGCAAAGAAATGCCGTCCCTCGTGGATGAGGAAAAGCTGGTGCGCCTACTCTCCGGCGAAGGAACGATAGCAACGCCCGACCTCTTCGATCAGGCCGTGTTCGTGAAAGCCGCAGACTGGTCGTATGAGAAGGAATGGCGGCTAGCCGGCGGGTGGGAAAAGGACAAAGACGAAGAG
>WNFM01025841.1_pt1 | contig 10833 bp, 8 predicted proteins | sample 5400271 | NCBI WGS metagenome assembly WNFM01 (sample SAMN13153352, study PRJNA577476) | soil metagenome | isolation source: 60 cm saprolite on Douglas fir-dominated hillslope | place: USA:California | collected 2013-09-17 | reverse complement strand
GCGCTGAAGAGCCTGGGGTCCGATGTCGAAGAGGCCGCACGCGTCGCGGGCGCGTCGGCCTTCCGCGTCGCGGCAACGGTGAGCTTGCCGCTGATCATGCCGGCGCTCCTCTTCGCCGCGGTGCTCGTGTTCTTCCTGGGCTTCGAATTGTTCGGGCTGCCGCTGGTGCTGGGCGATCCCGAAGGCCATCTCGTGCTGTCGACGTATCTCTACAAGCTGACCAACAAGCTCGGTACGCCGTCCTACCACTTGATGGCTGCAGTCGCGATCTGCATCGTCGCGGTCACGTTTCCGCTTGTACTGCTCCAGCGTTATCTGCTGCAGAACGCGCGCAAGTACGCGACGATCAAGGGCAAGGCCGGGCGCATGCGCGAGTTGCCGCTCGGCAAGTGGAAGTGGGTTGCGGCCGCGCTGATCGGCCTCTGGCTTTTCGTTGGCGTCATCGTGCCGCTCTCCGGCATCGCATTGCGCGCCTTCGTCTCGAACTGGGGATACGGCGCCAAGCTGGTGGAAGTATTCACGTTCGAGCACTTCCAGTCGGTGTGGGACGAGCCGATCCTCGTGCGCGCGATCTGGAACACGATCCTGATCGGCACCGTCGGCGGCGCCATCGCCGTCGCGTGCTACACCGCCATCGGCTTCGCCACGCACCGCCGTAACGACGGCTGGTCGCGCTTCGTCGACTATCTTGTGCTGGTACCGCGCGCCATTCCAGGGCTGCTCGCCGGTCTCGCCTTCCTTTGGGGATTCCTGTTCTTCCCCCCGCTGCAGCCGCTGCGCACGACCATTTTCAGCATGTGGCTTGCCTACACGGTCGTATGGCTGGCCTATGGCATGCGCCTCATTTCTTCGTCGCTGATGCAGGTGTCGACCGAACTCGAAGAGGCCGCGCGCACCGTCGGCGCCAGCCGCGGCCAGATCTCGCGGCAGATCACGTTGCCGCTCATTCGCCACGGATTGATCGCATCGTGGCTTCTGGTTTTCATGATTTTCGAGCGCGAATACTCGACCGGCGTCTATCTGCTGGCCCCCGGCACCGAGGTGATCGGCGCGCAACTGGTTTCGCTGTGGCAAGGCGGCGCGATCGACGTGGTCGCCGCGCTGTCGCTCATCAACGTCGTGCTGGTCGGCGTCGGATTGGCACTCGCGCTGCGCTTCGGCGTCAAGCTCCGCGATTGAAGTTACGTAGAGGAAACAATATGGCCGAACTCACCGTCGACAACCTGCATCTCAAGTACGGCGACAACCCGATCCTCAAGGGCGTTTCGCTGACGCTCAATCGCGGCGAGGTCGTGTCGCTGCTCGGCCCTTCAGGCAGCGGCAAGACCACGCTGCTGCGCGCGGTGGCCGGACTCGAGACGCCGCACGAGGGCACGATCAAGATCGGAGATAAGCCCGTATTCGATGGTTCGGCCGGCACCGATGTCCCGGCCGAGGGCCGCAATCTCGGCCTCGTGTTCCAGTCGTACGCGCTGTGGCCGCACAAGACCGTGTTCGACAACGTCGCTTACGGCCTCAAGCTGCGCAAGATCGGCAATGATGAAATCAAGACGCGCGTGACGAATGCGCTCGAGCAACTTTCGCTGGGGCACCTGGGCGAGCGCTTTCCGCACCAGCTCTCCGGCGGCCAGCAACAGCGCGTCGCGCTCGCGCGGGCCCTCGTTTACAACCCGCCGGTGATCCTGCTGGACGAGCCGCTGTCGAACCTCGACGCCAAGCTTCGCGAAGAGGCGCGTGCATGGCTGCGCGAACTCATCGTCCGGATGCAGCTTTCGGCACTGTGCGTGACGCACGACCAGGGCGAGGCGCTCGCGATGTCGGACCGCATCCTTCTGCTCAACAACGGGCGCATCGAACAGCAGGGCACGCCGGAGGAGATGTACAGCGACCCGGTGACGCTCTTCACCGCCGACTTCATGGGCAGCAACAACAAGCTGACCGGGCGCATCACCGAAGTCCGCGATGGCACGGCGCTGCTCGAAGGCGACGGCTGGAAACTGTGGGGAGCGGCGCGGCAAAGCGCCAAGACGGGAACCGACGGGACCGCGATGATCCGCCTCGAGCGCATTCGATTGACCGACGGGCCCGGCGACAATCGCCTCGAGGCCGGCCTCACGACGTCGATGTACCTGGGCGACAAGTGGGAGCACCTGTTCGCGCTCGGCGAGTCGCGGTTGCGTGCCTACGGCGACAAGCCGCTCGCGAGTGGACGGCACTGGCTGCATGTGCCACGCGAAAGTCTCTGGGTTTTCTAGCGCTCGATACCTGGCAGGCCCGAACGCGACAGCAATCAGCGACTCGCCATGTCCGCTGGCGCGACGGTCAGGCCTTCGACACCGCTTCGCGCGACGGAATCCGCCAGGAACCCATTGGCGCGGAGCTCGTCGAGCGCCGCATTCACCCGCTGCAACCGGTCAGCGCGGTCGAGCGGCACCGCGATTGTCTGCGGCACTCCATAGAAGTTGTCGTCGAGCATTCGCAAGCCATGTATGTTCTGCGTTCCCGAAGCCAATCGCTACCGGCCGCCGGCAAACGCCACCACGGTTCCATCCTGCAGCCACTGCGCTGCGTCGCGCAGTGTGTAGTCAGGCGTGGCGCGCAGTTGGGCGGCGGTCAGCCGCTCCTTCAACCACACCCCCACGCTGTCATCGGTGTTGATGCCGATGATTTGGCCGGGGCGGTCGAGCTCGCGCACGGAATGCAGCGGCGAGTCGGCGCGAACCAGCGCGCTCTGCTGGACCAGCATGTAGGTCTGCGAATACAGCACGACCCCGGTGCGCTGGGGATTCGGCGCGACGAAGCCAATGTCCGCGGCGCCGGTCCCCACAGCCTCCAGCACTGCGGCGGCTGTTGGCAGCGGCGCGATGGTCACGGGCACGCCCGCGCGGCGCGCCAATTCGCGCGCCCTGTACCAGAGTCGAGTCTGGCTTGCGCTACGTTCGAGACGATGTACGCGGCCCGAAGGGTGCCTGTCGGCGCGAGCACGGGGTCGACAGCGCCAGCGCCGTCGAACCCCGCAGCGCGAAAGTGCTCGCGGCCCGCTGCAGTCGTCATCGCGTCGACCAACATTCGTGCCGTCATGTTGGCGGGATCCGGAATCCAGGCGGTGTAAGTCGTCGCCGAATTCAGTGCCTCGGGCAGCGGCCCCGCGTAGGTCGTGGCGGCGACGTGCAGGATTTCGCTGACCTGCGTGACGCCGAGTTCCACCTCGCCGCTTGCAACCCTGCGCACCACGTCGAGACCATCGGCCGCGAGCACGACCTTGCCTCCAAGTGCTGCGCGCAATCCCAGGTCGTCGATGACCTTGGCAAAATGGTTGCCGACGGTGCCGCCTCGCGCAGGATTGGTATAGGCAATCGACTGCGCGTGCAGCAGCGTCTCGCGAAACGCCGCGGTGCCGGACAGATCGGGCCGGGGTGCCCCCGCGCGCACGGCCACGCCCACCTTGACGGTGCCCAGGTCTCGGACACCCGCCTCCTTCGTGGCCGCGCGCGTCTGCGCGGCAATGCGTTCGCGGACGTTGATGACGATGTCGGGCCGCGCGCCGGCGGCCAGTTTCTCGTCCACCTGTCCAGCCGTAACGAATTCGAATGACACGCGATGACCCGTTTCGCGAGTGAACTGCGCGGCCACCTCGGTTGCGGGACCACTGACGGCCGCGGCGCTTAGGACCTTGAGCTCGGCAGCGCCGGCGGCAAAACTCATTGCCAGCGCGCTCGCCACAAACAACGCTTTGCGCATCGCCACCAACTTTATGAATCAGCCGTGCTGCATCGGCAAGTTGAGGCCCTTTGCCTTGGCGACCTCGATCGCCTTCGCGTAGCCGGCATCCGCATGGCGCATGACTCCCGTCGCAGGATCGTTCCACAATACGCGCTCGATGCGCTTCGCCGCTGCACCGGTGCCGTCGCAGACGATCACGACGCCCGCGTGCTGTGAGTAACCCATACCCACGCCGCCGCCGTGATGCAGCGACACCCACGTCGCGCCGCCGGCGGTGTTGAGCAACGCGTTGAGCAGCGGCCAGTCGGATACCGCGTCCGATCCGTCCATCATCGATTCGGTTTCACGGTTGGGACTCGCGACGCTTCCGGTGTCGAGATGGTCGCGGCCGATCACGATCGGTGCCTTCAATTCTCCGCTAGCCACCATTTCGTTGAACGCCAGCCCCGCACGATGACGCTCGCCCAGCCCCAGCCAGCAGATGCGCGCGGGCAATCCCTGGAACGCAATGCGCGAGCGCGCCATGTCGAGCCAGCGGTGCAGGTGGGCATCGTCGGGGAAAAGTTCCTTCACCTTGCGGTCGGTCTTGAAAATGTCCTCGGGGTCACCCGACAACGCCACCCAGCGGAACGGTCCCTTGCCCTCGCAGAAAAGAGGCCGGATGTAGGCGGGGACGAATCCCGGGAAGTCGAACGCGTTCGCGACGCCTTCGTCGTGCGCGACCTGCCGGATGTTGTTGCCGTAGTCGAACGTCGGAATGCCCTGCGCGTAAAAGGCGAGCATCGCCTCGACATGCGCCTTGCACGAGCGTTTCGCGGCGGCCACAAGACCTGCGTGTTGCGAGGCATCCTGCTGCGCCGCGCGCCATTGCTCGACGGTCCAGCCCGCAGGCAGATAGCCGTACACGAGATCGTGGGCAGAGGTCTGGTCCGTCACCATGTGCGGCTTGACCTCGCGCCTGACCAGTTCCGGCAGGATCTCCGCCGCATTGCCGACAAGACCGACGCTCACCGGTTTACCAGCGGCACAGGCCTCGTCGATGATCGCAAGCGCATCCTCGAGATCCTTCGCCTGCCGGTCGAGATAGCGCGTGCGCAGCCTCATTTCGATCCGCGACGGCTGGCATTCGATCGCGAGCATCGATGCGCCTGCCATCGTCGCAGCGAGCGGCTGCGCGCCCCCCATGCCGCCCAGGCCCGCGGTGAGGATCCATTTGTCGGCGAGGTTGCCGCCGAAATGCTGGCGGCCCGCTTCCGCGAAAGTCTCGTACGTGCCTTGGACGATTCCTTGGCTGCCGATGTAAATCCACGATCCCGCCGTCATCTGCCCGAACATCATGAGGCCCTTGCGGTCGAGCTCGTTGAAGTGCTCCCACGTCGCCCACTTCGGCACCAGGTTGGAATTGGCGATGAGCACGCGCGGCGCGTCGGCGTGCGTCTTGAACACACCGACCGGCTTGCCCGATTGGATCAGCAGCGATTCGTCGTCGTTCAATTCACGTAGCGCCGCGACGATCGCATCGAAGCATTCCCAGTTGCGGGCGGCGCGGCCGATGCCGCCGTACACGACGAGTTCCTGCGGATTCTCGGCGACTTCGGGATCGAGGTTGTTCATCAGCATCCGCAGCGGCGCTTCGGTGAGCCAGCTCTTTGCGGTGCGTTGGGTGCCGCGCGGTGCGCGGATCACGCGGTCGGCGCGGCGCGTGCCTTGCGCGGCCGCCAGGGACGCAGGATTGTCACGATGCATGATGTTTCTCCCGACTGTGCTCTTGCCGATATGCATCGACTTTCGCGATCCACGCCATTTTATCCGCTTCCGGCAGGAACGAGGCTGCGAAGGAATTGCGCGCGAGCGTGGCGACATCCTCGCGGGTCAACCCGAGCGCCTTCTGCACAGCGACGTAATTGTCGACGATATAGCCGCCAAAATAAGCTGGATCGTCCGAATTGACGGTGACGCACAGGCCACGATCGAGCAGGCGCTTCAGATTATGTTCGTCCATGCGCCGAAACACACCCAGTTTAACGTTCGACAACGGACACACGGTGAGCGGGATCTGCTCACCCGCGAGACGTCGGCACAGCTCATCGTCGCTTTCGCAGCGGACGCCGTGGTCGATGCGCTCGACGTGCAGCAGGTCCAGCGCCTCCCGGATGTACGCGGGCGGGCCTTCCTCCCCGGCGTGCGCGACGGCGCGGAATCCGGCTTCCCTCGCCGCGCGAAACACGTCCGTGAATTTCGACGGCGGATGGCCGACCTCGGACGAGTCGAGGCCGACGCCGTGGATCGCCGCCTTGTACGGCAGCGCCTCCCGCAGCGTTTGCATCGCATCGTCGGCCGACAGGTGACGCAGGAAGCAGAGGATTAAGCGGCTGGTGATTCCGAACTCCACCTCCCCTTCCGCGAGTGCACGGGTGATGCCCGCCATCACGGTGCCGAATGCAATGCCACGCTGCGTATGTGTCTGCGGGTCGAAGAAAATCTCGGCGTGCACGACGCCGTCGGCGTGCGCGCGGGCGAGATACGCCGACGTCATCGCGTGGAAGTCGGCCTCGTCGCGCAGGACATCCGCGCCTGCGTAGTAGATGTCGAGGAACGACTGCAGATTGTGAAAATCGTAGGCGCGGCGCAGCGCTTCCACCGAGGGATAAGCCAACGCGACCTTGTGCTTCGCGGCCAGCGCAAAGACCAACTCGGGCTCGAGCGAGCCCTCGATATGGATATGGAGCTCCGCCTTGGGCAGGCCGCGGATGAAGGCTACGTCGGTCGTGTCGACAGCCATCAGTCCACCTCGAACAATGCACCTACGAAGGCCAGGAAATCGCCCGCTTCGACGCGGCGACGGACGGCCGCGAGATCGGGTGCGAAGGCGCGGTCGAAATCCCAGAACGCGGCCTCGGTACGAACGATGGCGAACGCTTCCTCTAGTCTTGGCGAGGTCTTGAGGGGTGCGCGAAACTCGATGCCCTGCGAAGCCGCCAGCAATTCGATCGCAACAATCGCCGCCGTGTTGCCCGCCATCGGCGTCAGCCGCCGCGCCGCGAACGTCGCCATGCTGACGTGGTCCTCCTGATTGGCGGATGTCGGAAGCGAATCGACCGACGCCGGATGCGCGAGCGACTTGTTCTCCGACGCGAGCGCGGCGGCGGTGACCTGCGCAATCATGAAACCCGAGTTCACGCCGCCGTCCTCGACCAGGAATGGGGGCAGTTCGGAGAGGTTCGTGTCCATCAACAACGCGATGCGGCGTTCGGACATCGCACCGATTTCCGCGAGCACTAGCGCCAGGTTGTCGGCGGCGAAAGCAACGGGCTCGGCGTGAAAATTGCCGCCGGACAAGATCTCGTTGGCGTCCGCGAATACGAGCGGGTTGTCGGAAACTGCGTTGGCTTCGGTGAGCAACACGCCGGCCACGTGCCGCCATTGATCGAGGCACGCACCCATCACCTGCGGCTGGCAGCGCAGGCTGTATGGGTCCTGCACGCGATTGCAGTCGATGTGCGACGCGCGGATCGCGCTACCCGCGAGCAGATCCCGATAGATCCCCGCCGCGTCGACCTGACCGCGATGGCGGCGCACGGCGTGAATGCGCGCATCGAACGGCGTGTCGCTGGCGAGGCAGGCGTCGACCGTCATCGCGCCCGCGACGAATGCCGCGGACATCACGCGCTCGGCGGCAAACAATCCGGAGAGCGCAAGCGCGGTGGAAACCTGCGTACCGTTGAGGAGCGCCAACCCTTCCTTCGGTTCCAGCTCGATCGGATGCAGTCCCGCCAATGCCAGCGCCTGCGCGCCGGGCACGATGTCCCCGTTGATGCGCGCTTCGCCCTCACCGATCAACACCGCGGACAAATGCGCCAGCGGTGCCAGGTCGCCCGACGCGCCCACCGAGCCCTGCCCGGGAATGCACGGCACGATGCCCGCATTCGCGAGATCGACCAGCAGCTCGATCACTTCCCACCGCACGCCCGAGTAGCCGCACGCAAGCGACGCCGCCTTGAGCGCGATGACCAGACGCACGACGTCGTCATCCAGCAAAGCCCCTGTGCCCGCGCTGTGCGAGCGAACGAGCGCGCGTTGCAATTCGCTGAGCCTGGTGCCGTCGATGCGCGTGCGCGCGAGCAAACCAAAGCCGGTGTTGACGCCGTAAACGGTGCGCCCTTCGGCAATGACCTGCGCGACGGTCGCCGCGGCCGCGTCGACGCCGGTTTTGGCCTCGGGTTCGACCGCCAACACCGGCCGCTCGGACCCGATGCGCCGCAAATCGGGCAACGTAAGTCGGGAGGGGTGCAGCGTCAACGCGGGGGACATGGCCAACGATTTTACATGGCCGCTTTGTGGGATACTAACCGTACGATACACGGCATCGGGGGATTGTCGTGGATCGAGTCGCAGTTTGCTCAAATTCGACCCTGGGAGAAAGAATGATGCGCAAGAAAACTCTCGCAGTCGCGTTGGCAAGTCTCGCCCTCGCCGCGTCCGCTACGCTGGTTCAAGCGGCAATCCGATCTGAAAACGGCGCTGATCGGCGCCGTAGCAGCAGAAACAAGCGGTCTTGATTTCGACATGTGGGGCACGATCGTGAACCGGGACGGCGTCGTTTGCGCCGTGGCGTTCTCGGGCGCGAATCGTCAATCGCAGTGGCCGGGCAGCCGCGTGATTTCCGCGCAGAAGGCCAACACCGCGAACGCCTTCAGCCTCGCGTCGCCTAGCCCTGGCTTGCAATTTCCGCACGGGCTCGCGTTATCAACGGCCAATCTGTATTCGGCGGTGCAACCAGGAGGCTCGCTGTTCGGGTTACAACTGAGCAATCCGGTCGACACCGGCGTCGCCTACAAAGGCCCTGCCTTGCACTACGGCGGAACGAACGATCCGATGGTCGGCGAGCGGATCGGCGGCGTCAACGTGTTCGGCGGCGGCCTCGCGTTGTACAACGCTTCGCATGCGGTAATCGGCGGTCTGGGCGTGAGCGGCGACACGTCCTGCGCCGATCACATGATCGCGTGGCGCACGCGACACGCGCTCAACCTCGATTTTTTGAGCGGCATCGGCGGAGTCAGCGGCGATCCGGCGCGTCCCGACAACATCGTCTATGACATCGTCGGCGGCGTCAGCGCAGGCGGCTTCGGCCATCCGACGTGCATCAACACCGGCGACGAGACCGCATTGCCCGCCGTGCAATAGCAGAACTGGACGGCCCAATGCAAACGCCGCGGCATCGTCCGCGGCGTTTTTCTGCACCCTTACCTTACGGCCGCGCCTGCTACCTGCGCGGCGGCGGCGCCTTGGGTTTGGCCTTCTCCGCCAGCGTCGTGGCGCACTGGATGTTTTCCGGCGATCCCAAGTCGAATCCGGCGATTGCGCAATCGCGCTGATAGTTGCGCATCAGGTATTCCGCTTGGGCTTGCGGTGAATTGCCACGCGCGGTGCATTGAAAGTCGATCGTGAAAATGTGCCGCGCCGGCATGTCCGCATTGGTCCGCTCGATTGCGACAAAGGCGCTCTGCCCGCTCTTGGCGCAAAAGTCGTTTGCCTGCGCCAGGCCGACGCGCGCGGCCTCGAAGGCCGTGTTGTCGACAGCGGTGACCTGCCATGCGTCGCCGCGCAGGTGGACCGGGCCGCCGGCGGATGCGCAGCCGAAAAAGATCACGGAAAGAAAAATGGTGTGTGTTTTCAATTGGGGCTTCAGCTTACTGGCCAGTGGTCGGCCCGCAGTATCAGAAATAGTTACGGTCGGGCCAAGGCTCTGCATCACAATCCGCGCTGCGCCTTTCGTACTGTATTTAGCCGGGCCTTAAGCCAAGGTACAAATTTGAACCAAAATACATACGCAACCGCGACGGCAGCCAGCTCACCACCTACCTGAATTGCCACCAGTGGGATCCCACGTGGAACACTGTCATAAAAAACGAACCACCACATAGGTCCAAAAGGAGCGGTCCAAATGAGAAAGACCCAGCCAGCCACAATCGAAGTATCCCCGCCGACAAACGTACATGCAGTGATGCTGAGTGCTACGAAAACCCATGTGGCTGGCCACACTCGATCTCTTAGCATTATCATTTGATGTGGCACTTGGCCATGCAATAGCTAACGACTTCGTCCGCGAATGTTTGGCAATTCTCTCCGTGTGACAGGTCCACGCTGTAATTCGGAATGTTAGTCTTCAGCTGGTCCTGAATGCACTCTTCGACGCATTTATTGTCGCCCAGCCTATTTTCGCAGGCTGTGGACTTGTAAGAATCAGTTTCAATCTTGCCGGGGCTATCGAACATACTGCGCGTTGGCCCAAGTCCCCCACAGGAGTAGCCATCTCTCGCATTGCCTGTGCAAACATACTGGTGATAGAGGTAGCCGAATCTGAAAGGAACATTGTTGAGCCGCCTAGTGCACATGTTGGTGTCGAGTCCCTTTGGGTCAATTAGGCCAAGGGGATTTTCATACACATACGCATAGGAATTCAGCCCTCCCTTAAGTCCTATCGGATCGCTCTGCGCATATCGACCGATAGTCTGGTCATAGTCGCGATAATAGTTGTAATGCGTCCCTGTTTCCGCATCGAAGTACTGGCCGGGGAACCGCAGCGCGTACTTGAACGTCCCCTGTCCCGCCGGATTCTCGTTCGCCGCATTCGTTCCGAACGGATCGGTATTGTCCCAACGCCACATGATAGCGTTGTCGGCGGGTCGGGTCACCACGCGTGGACTCCCCAGATGGTCGGCGTGCACATAGTAAAGTTTGATCGGCGTAGGTGTGCTGGCCGCCCCGGTCGGGCGTAACGTAGCGATGGGCAGATCGTCCAGCCACACCGTCTCCTGGATCAACTTGCCGGTGCCGTCGTATTCGCCCAGCAGGCGCCCCTGCTCGTCGTACACGAAGCGCGTGGTGGCCGCGCCCACGACCTTCTGCACCCGCTGGCCCAGGCCATTCACCGCGAAGGTGGCGAGCGTCACGCCACTACTCTGCGTCTGCACCATCCGGTTGGCGTTGTTGTAGGTATAGGTGAGCGCGGTCGCGCCGTTGAGATACGTCGGACTGACAATGCCCAGCATCTGCTGGAGTTGGTTGGAATTGGCCGCGTAGTACAGGTTGGCCAGAGAGCTGCCGATG
>WNFM01006217.1_pt1 | contig 10833 bp, 10 predicted proteins | sample 5400271 | NCBI WGS metagenome assembly WNFM01 (sample SAMN13153352, study PRJNA577476) | soil metagenome | isolation source: 60 cm saprolite on Douglas fir-dominated hillslope | place: USA:California | collected 2013-09-17 | reverse complement strand
AACACGACCGCCTGGCCGTCGCCGATATCGATGACGCCGGCGTTCTCGCCTGGCCCCTGGATCACCCACGGCGCTTTGGTGGGTAGCCCACGCAGATGCAACCGCGATGACTTGTACGAACAGTGCTCGTTCCACATCGCCGAGAAAATCCCGAGCTCGGTGAAACTCGGCACCCGCCCGATCAGCTTCAAAATGCGCTCATACTCGTCCGGCTTCAGCCCGTGGCTGGCGACGAGTTCGGGGGTGATCTGCGGCTGGTTCATGAGGTTGCTTAAAACGATCAAGGTCTCTTAATAGGGAGATCGGGAGGAGCGGAAAAGGCCTTTTATGAAGCAATTTCCAGCTGTCCAGAGCTTTGCGGGCGCGCGCCTGATCCGCCAAAGTGTGAGCGGTTTGGCGAAAGGATGATACGCGGCTTCAAACGGGGTTTGCACATCAGGCGTGGATCGGATTTAAGGGCTGAAAGTCCCAATTGAAGGCCCAATCGCGTGGACGACCCGACCAAATCCGCATTCCTCCACCGCCCCGACCTCCACGTCGAAACCTCGGGCGAATTCACCGGCTGGCGAACTTGGAGCCGCGACAATTTTGAAACCCATAACGGGCCGTTCTACCACCGCATGGACGATGACGGCCGTATCCAATGCGCCTTCCGGGTCGAGAAGAAACATCTCAACGGCACAAAGGATGTCCATGGCGGCGCCTTCATGTCGTTTGCGGATTATTGCCTTCGACCCGCGCACGAAGGCGAGCTGGTCGAGGGGTCAGTCGAAATCACCCGCGCGGGAGGTTCGCTGATTTTTCTGCGCGGCATGTTGACAAGCGGCGAGCGGGCGCTGTTTACGTTCTCCGGCACCATCAAGCGGCTGAAGCGGCGGATGCCGCCGGTTGCTGGCAACGAGGGCGGGTAGGACTGCAAACCGGAGGTCCATCCTCACGCAGGTTCGCGTCGCCGTTGTTAAAGCCGCTACCCTTAGTTGCAACCCCCGCTGCGATCTCTATAAGGTTAGCGAGGTCGCTTTCCCGCTCGAGAGGGATTTCCATGCGCGTGCAGCAACCGGTCCGTGATCGCAATATGTCGTTGTGGCAGTCGGCAGTTCGCGAGACACTCGTCAACCGTGGTGATCTCTCCGATGGCGACAAGAAGCAGGCCGAATACGGCGTATCTCTGCATGCACTATCCGTGCAGACCAACGAGCCGCTCGCTCTTCCCACCCCTCAGCCACAGGCCGAAGGTCAGTCGCCCGTGGGATCGCCGAGCAATATCGCGCAGGGCTCCAAGGCGGCTTTCGAGGCCATCCAGGCCCATCAGAACAATGACAGCTCAGGCCACTTCTGGCTTTTCTCAATGCTGCGCGATTTCGTGATGAAGTACAGCAGTTGGGATGTCGAGGGCTGGGTCCAATGCGGCTGGTATTACACCAAGTACTACGTGCTTGCGCACCTGCCCCCGAGCTACAACGATTGGCAAGCCCACGCGCCCGCGGACATCAATTTCGGCGTCATTGACTATCTTTTGCCGAAGAACAACCGCGTCCTGTTGATTGGCGACTGGGGCACGCATATGCCCGATAATGCAGCGCTGCTTCGTCAGGCGCTCAAGAAGTTCAACCCCGACGTCATCATCCACCTCGGCGATGTCTACTATTCCGGCACGGTAGAGGAGTGCACCGCGAACGTCCTCGATGTGTTGGACCAGATTATTGCGGATGTGAAGCCGCCAAAACGCCCAGCGTTCTTCACTATTCCGGGCAATCATGACTACTATTCGGGCGGCTCAGGTTTCTATCGCACGATCGGCAAGGTCAATTCGGGTGTTGCCGGTTGTACCCAACAGGCCAGCTATTTCTGCCTGCGTACCGAAGACAGCAAATGGCAATTTCTCGGCATGGACACAGGCTACGGCGATCGGAATCCGGTCGAACAACAGGCACCGAGCCTGCAGGTCCATGAGGGCGCCTGGCATCGCGACAAGCTGGATAAATTTCCGGGAACAACAATTCTATTGTCGCATCACCAGTTGATCTCGGCGAAGGAAAAACTGAACGGTGGTCCGCGGACCTATCTCAACGAGAATCTTTACGCAACGTTCAAGCAATATTTCGACCGCATCGCCGCCTGGTACTGGGGGCACGAGCATAATTTCATCCTGTTTCAAAACGACTTGACGATTCAGAAGGGTGACCTCCCGCTAAAGAAGGGCCGTCTGGTTGGCTGCAGCGCCTATGAAGAAACGGAGAGTGAAGATCCTTACGCGATCAACAATCCGCCTGCAAAATTCATGAAGAACATGCCCCGCCTGAAGTTGTCGGACTTCAAGACCGATCTGCAGAGCTTCTACAACCACGCCTTCGCGATTCTTGATGTCACGCCGGACAAGATTACGGCGAGCTACTACGAATATCCGAGTTGGGGGGAGGCGAAGGTGCCTCCATCTGATCCGCCGATCGACAAATATCTCTATCAGGAGAAGTTATTGCCGATGCGCTGAACCTTCTCGCTTCGTGCTATTGCACGCTGACCAGGGTGAGATCGACGAACCACGACTGCGGCGAGACGAATCCTTTGACCTTCGGGCTCATCGCGCGCGGGTTGAGATCGTGGACGATGTAGAGCCAGGGCGGGTTGTCGACGAGACGCTCATGCGCCTTGCGATAGGCGGCCGAGATGGCTTTGGGATCGGTGGCCTCCCCAATCGTCTTCAGCGCGTCATCGAATTCGTCGTCCTTCCACTGCTCAAAATTAAAACCATTCGGCGGAAAGTTGGCGGACGAGAAATAGCGTGCCATGACGCCGACATCCGACGATGGTGAGCTGATATTGAGCGCCATCGCGCCTTGCAAGCTCGGGCTGTCGGGCGTGGCGCGGCCCGCCGTCAAAAGCACCTGCCACTCCACCACGTCGAATTCCACATTGACCCCGCACGCCTCTTTCAGATTTTGCTGCAGGAATTCGTTCATCGGCAAAGGCAGCATCTGGCCCGAGCCGGAATTCGAGATCATCGCCTTGAACGCCAGTGGCTTTGCCGGTGTGTATCCGGCTTCAGCGAGCAGCGCTTTGCCTTTGGCCGGATCGAATTTGTAGCGGTTGGCGGGACTTCCGAAATCGGGATCGCTGGCTTTGAGCCAGCCCACCGAGGGCTCCGCGGTTCCGTTGAGCAATGACACCAGCCCTTCCCGGTCGATGCAATAATTCAGGGCTTGGCGAACCCTGACGTCTTTGAACGGGCTGTTGGCGGCGCCGATGTTGTAAAACCAGGGCCAGACATGCGGATATGACCCGGTCCTGATGGTGAAGCCCGCCGATTTCAGCGATTCGATGCCGTCGGCTGGCGGCACCTCGATCCAGTCGACCTGACCGGAGCGCAGCGCGGCCAGCCGCGAATTCGCCTCCGGGATCGGCATCAGAATGACATTGTCGACTTTCGCCGTCCTGGTCGCGTCCCAGTAGTTATCCCAGCGCGCCAGATCCGCCTCTTGCCGTGGCACGATTTTGGTGATGCGGAACGGCCCGGTGCCGGCAGCCGGCAAGGTCGCGACCTTGGCCCAATCCTTACCCGCCTTTTCGAACGAGGTCGGCGAGGTGAACAAGAGATACACCGTCATATAGGGGAAATAGGATGCCGGCTTGGTCGTGGTGATCGCGACGGTTGCATCATCGATCTTCTTGTAGGACCCCATCAGCGGGACGCGCGCCCGCGACATCGCCGAGCTCGGCGCTTCGAATTGCGGGCTGGTGCTGTTGAAATAGCGATCGAGGTTCCAGATCACGGCATCGGCATTGAAATCCGTGCCGTCGTGGAATTTCACGCCTTTGCGCAGATGAAAGAACCAGGTCCTCTTGTCCTCCGGATCCTGCTCCCATTTCTCCGCTAAGCCGGGACGCAAAGCCGCCAATTGGTCGGTTCGGGTCAAATCCCACAGCACCAATCCTTCAAAGATCGGGTAGCCGAGGAAGCGCATTCCCTCAAAACCATTGTTCGGCAACCCGGTTGCAGCGGGGATATCGGACGCGGTCATGCCGATGCGCAGCGTCGTCTCGGCCATCGCCGGTTGGTACCCGAGCAAAATGGCCGCGAGCGCCAGGGCGCAGGAAGTTTTGCGAATGAGCATGATGTCTCCCCTTCGACGATCCGCGATCGACCAAAAGGAGCAAATTTCAGGCCAGCCGGAGGCTTTGCGGCTGATGAGCTGCCGGCCACACGCGATTGTTACGGCTGCAGTGCCGCGCCCATCTGGTCGGCGACGGCGCGCGCGATCACGTCCGAGGTGCCGTCAGCGGCGAACGGCACGATCATGGTGATCGGATGTTTTGGAAAATCCTGCGCGTGGGCGGCAGTGACGAACAACGCGGCGCCAGCCGCGAGCAACCACGACGCTCTCTTATTTTGACGCGTTTTCTTCACGCGAACCGGTTGCCACTTCGCTTGAAAACGCCGTGGGATTTCACGCCGCGCGCTCCAGATGCGCCACCAGCCCCGCGAACAGGCCGCGGCCATCGGTGCAGCCCATGATGTCTTCGACGTGGTTTTCCGGATGCGGCATCATGCCGAGCACGTTACCGCCTTCGTTGACGATGCCGGCGATCCCGTGCGCGGCGCCGTTGACGTTGAAGATTTCGTCGACCGCGCCCTCGGCGGAGCAGTAGCGATAGAGCACCCTTCCCTCGCCCTCGAGCCGCTTCAGCGTCTCTTCATCCGCCTCGTAATTGCCCTCGCCATGCGCAATCGGCACGCGAATGACCTGGCCGGCATTGTAGCCGCGGGTAAACGGTGTGTCCGAGCGTTCGACCCGCAGATGCACGTCATGGCAGATGAATTTTAATCGCGCATTGCGCATGAGCCCGCCGGGCAAGAGTCCAGCTTCGCAGAGAATCTGAAAGCCGTTGCAAACAGCGAGCACGAGACCGCCGCTCGCGGCAAACGCCCGCACCGCGTCCATAACCGGCGCCCGCGCGGCGATGGCTCCGCAGCGCAGATAATCGCCGTAGGAAAATCCGCCGGGCACCACCACGAGATCGGTATTTTTGGGCAGCGATGTCTCAGCATGCCAGACCATTGCGGGTTCATGGCCTGATGCCAAGGAAAGACGAGAACGGCGGATTTCATTTGGCGCGCTTGCTTAGCTGAGAACCTCGACCCGGTAGTTCTCGATCACGGTGTTCGCCAACAGCTTGTCGGCGGCATCTTTCAACGCCGCTTCCGCCTTGGCCTTGTCGGAGCCGGCGATTTCGATGTCGAACACCTTGCCCTGACGGACGCTTGAGACGCCATCGACGCCGAGCGATTTCAGTGCGCCTTCGATGGCCTTGCCCTGGGGATCAAGAATGCCTGATTTGAGTGTAACGGTAACGCGCGCTTTCACGTTTGCCCTCAGCTTTTCACCAGCACCGGACCGGAACCCGCGGGGCGCTCGTTCTCCATCAGGATGCCGAGCCGTTTTGCCACTTCGGTATAGGCTTCCAGGAGCCCGCCGAGATCCCTGCGAAAACGGTCCTTGTCGAGCTTCTCGTTGGACTTGATGTCCCACAGCCGGCACGAATCAGGCGAGATCTCGTCGGCGACGATGATTCGCATCATTTCGTTCTCAAACAGACGCCCGCATTCCATCTTGAAATCGACCAGCCGGATGCCGATGCCTAAAAACAGCCCGGTGAGGAAGTCGTTGACGCGGATAGCCAGCGCCATGATGTCATCGATCTCCTGCGGCGTCGCCCAGCCGAATGCCGTGATGTGCTCCTCAGAGACCATGGGGTCGTTGAGCTGGTCGTTCTTGTAGTAGAATTCGATGATCGAGCGCGGCAGCTGGGTACCTTCCTCGATCCCGAGGCGCTGCGATAGCGATCCCGCCGCCACATTCCGCACCACCACCTCCAGCGGCACGATCTCGACTTCGCGAATCAGCTGCTCGCGCATGTTGAGGCGGCGGATGAAGTGGGTCGGCACCCCGATGTCGTTGAGGTGCTGAAACAGGTACTCCGAAATCCGGTTATTGAGGACGCCTTTGCCCTCGATCACCTGGTGTTTCTTGGCATTGAACGCGGTCGCATCGTCCTTGAAGTGCTGGATCAGGGTTCCCGGCTCCGGTCCTTCATAGAGGACCTTGGCCTTGCCTTCGTAAATGCGGCGCCGACGGCTCATTGGGATGTACCGTGTGTTGTTGAAATCCATGAATTTGGTGTGCTCCGGATGACCTAGGGATTACGACCCACGACGGAGCTGCCGTGAAGGCCTGGGACGAGAAACAGAACGAGAACCGAGCCTGGAATCCAACCTATCCGATTGGCCTATCGAGCACAATCGATCCGGTCCCTTATGCCTTGAGTTTTACCGTCCTGCCTGCGGCTTCAAGGCCGTTGTTTTAACCATATCGGCCCGTTATCTAGGCGCGAAGGCGAGCTACCGCAACGAGGTGGCCCTCACCCCTTTGGCATGGATCGGAACCAGGATCATGACCACATTCGACAAGCGTGAGGAAGCTTTCGAGAAGAAGTTCGCGCTCGACGAGGAGCAGAAGTTCAAGGCCGAAGCGCGCCGCAACAAGCTTTTGGGATTGTGGGTGGCCGAACAGCTCGGAATCTCGGGCGAGGCGGCCAAAGACTACGCCAAGGCGGTGGTCGCCGCCGAGTTCAGCGAAGGCGGCGCCAGAGCCGTCATCCGCAAGGTGATGGCCGATCTCTCCGCCAAGGGCGTTACCATCTCGGAAGCGGAGATCCGCGCCAAGATGGACGAGCTGATGGTGGAGGCTGTGAAGCAGGTGAAGGCGGGAATGTAGAGGGCGAGTGGCGAATAGCGAATGGGGGATTTGCGCTACTCGCCATTCGCCACTCACTATTCGCGTCCTACCCGTCACCCCTCCTTGAAGCCATATTCCGGCACATTGCCGCTAGCGTCGTAATATTTATACGGCAGGAATTTTCCCGACATCGTAATCTTGACCCGGTCGCCCTTGGGGTTGGGCAGGCGTTCCATCACCATGTCGAAGTCGATCGCCGACATGATGCCGTCGCCATATTCCTCTTCGATCAGCGCCTTCCAGGCCGGGCCGTTGACCATCACCAGCTCATAGAAGCGATAGATCAGGGGATCGGTCGGCGGCATCGGTGTGCCCTCGCCGCGCATCGGCACTTCGTTCAGCATCGCGGTCTCGGATTTGCTCAAACCGAACAATTCGCCGGCATTGGCGGCCTGCGGTTTTGTCAGTTTCATCTGGCCGAGGATGGCGCCGACGATCAGGACTTCGGAGTAGCCGCCGATCTTTTCGCAGATGTGTTTCCAGCTCCAGCCCTTCTCGCGCTTGATGTCGAGCAGCTTTTCGGTGAGGTCGGATCGTTTCATGTCTGGTCTCCCTTCTTAATTGTCAGGTCCGGGCTTGTCCCGGCCGTGATGCCTGTTTTGATTCGTCATGCGGCGCATCGGACACAGCCGCGATCGCCAGTTCGGGTTTGCCAATCTTCACCAGCGGCACATGGCGCGGGTCATGACCGGGCACGTCAGTGGCAAATGTCTTGCTGCGGCTGACCAGGAAATCGACGATGTGGTTGCGCACCGCGTAATAATAGGGATGGCGGTGCAGATCGATGCGGCCGCGGTCCTTCGGCAACGGATTTTCCACGATCTCGGCCAGCACCGCGCCGGGGCCGTTGGTCATCAGGAAAATCTTGTCGGCAAGATAGATCGCTTCGTCGACGTCATGGGTGATCATGAACGCGGTCTGCCCGGTCTCCAGGCAAATCCGACGCACTTCGTCCTGCAGCGTGCCGCGCGTCATCGCGTCCAGCGCGGAGAATGGCTCGTCCATCAGCATGATTTTTGGCGTGATCGAGAGCGCGCGGGCAATGCCGACGCGCTGCTTCATGCCGCCGGAAAGCTCTAACGGGCGCTTGTGCTCGGCGCCGGTCAAGCCCACCAGGTCGATGAAGGTCCGCGCGTGCGCCTTGACCTTGGCGCGGTCCCAGTTGCGCCATTTCGATGTCACGGCGTAGGCGACGTTGCCGAGCACGGTGCGCCACGGCAACAAGGCATGGCTCTGGAAAATCACGGCGCGATCGAGGCTCGTGCCTTCAATGGCCTGTCCATCGACGATCACGGTGCCCTCGCTCGGCGTATCGAGGCCGGCCAGAATGTTCAAGACCGTGGTCTTGCCGCAGCCGGAATGCCCGATCACGCAGCCGAATTCGCCGCGTCCCATCGACAGCCAGAGATTCTCGAACACCGCGATCTCGCCGCCTCCCGCGCCCGGATAGCGTTTAGCGATGCCTTCGATGGAGATGAACTTTTCCGAGCTCATCAGCAATGACCCCGCGACGAAGGTGCGCTCCCTCGCCCCGCTCTTCGCGGGGTCGAGACGAGCGAAGCTCGCTCTGAGAGGGTTGGGGTGAGGGGCTCTCTCGACAGACTCAGCCCGTGGTGAGCCCCCCTCACCCGGATCGCGCGCTGACGCGCGCCACCCGACCTCTCCCCGCAAGCGGGGCGAGGTGAAGACGCAGCGCGGTTCTTGTCGCTCATCTCGCATCACTCCGGGAACGTGACCATGCTCGTGAACCGCGCGAGAATCTGATCGAGCAGCATGCCGACGAGGCCGATCAACAAAATGGCGATGATGACGTTGGTGATCGAGAGGTTATTCCACTCGTTCCAGACGAAGTAGCCGATGCCGGTACCGCCGACCAGCATCTCGGCGGCGACGATCACGAGCCAGGCGATCCCGATCGAAATCCGCATGCCCGTGAGGATGGTCGGTGCCGCCGCCGGAAGGATCACGGTGAAGGCGCGCCGCAAGGTGCCGACCTCGAGCGTGCGCGCGACGTTGATCCATTCCTTGCGCACGGAAGCAACGCCAAAGGCGGTATTGAGCAGCATCGGCCACACCGAGCAGATGAAAATCACAAAGATCGCCGACAGGGAGGAATCCTTGATGGTGTAGAGCGCGAGTGGCATCCAGGCGAGCGGCGAGATCGGCTTTAGAATCTGGATGAACGGATCGAGCGCTTTGTTGATCAAGGGCGACATCCCGATCAGAAAGCCGAGCGGGATCGCGACCAGCACGGCGATGATGTAGCCGAGCCCGACGCGGGCGATCGAATAGCCGAGCTGGATCCCAAGACCTTTGTCGTTCGGTCCGTTGTCGTAGAACGGCCGCTTGAGGTGCTCCCACAGTTTTGCGCCGACATCGAGCGGACCCGGCATCGCCGACTTTCCTTGCGTCGCCGTCAGGCCCATCAGCTTGGCGTATTCCGGGCTCATGTTGGCGGTAGCGCCGGTGCCGTGGGTCGCGATCTGCCAGATGCCGATGAACGCAAGGAACAGCGCGATCGAGACGATTGCCGCGCGGAAACGGAGGGAGGAGGTCATCTCCCGCTCCCCGCTTGCGGGGTCGAGACGAGCAAAGCTCGCTCTGAGAGGGTCGGGGTGAGGGGCTCTCTCCACGGGCGTAGATCGCGGTGAGAGCCCCTCACCCCGATCACGCGCTCACGCCCGCGATCGGACCTCTCCCCACGAAGAGCGGGGCGAGGTGAAGAGGGAGCAGCTACCTCGGTCACGATGCCTTCCTGATCTTGAAGCTGGCGAGATAATCGTCTGGTCTTTCCGGATCGAAGCTCTTGCCCATCACGGAAAACGACTTGTAGGACGTCGCCGGCGGCGCAAGTCCCATCTCCGTCATCACCTTGCGCGTGTCGGTCGCGAGGTAGACCTGTTCCGCCACCGATTTGTAATCGACATCGCCCTTGATCTGGCCCCAGCGCTTCATCTGGGTCAGCATCCAGACCGCGAAGGATTGCCAAGGGAACGGATCGAAATCGACGCGCTTGGCGTCGGTTTTGACGCCGCCCAACCCGTCCGCATAGGTCCCGGTCAACACCTGCTCCAGCACGGTGACGGGGGCGTTGATGTAATTCGCCGGCGCGATCGCCTCCGCGATCTGCTTGCGGTTCTCGGCTTTTGAGGCGTAGGCGGTGGCATCGACAATCGCGCGCGTCAACGCCGCAAAACTGTTCGGCGATGTCGTGATGAACTCCCGGCTCGCCGCAAAGCTGCAGCAGGGATGGCCATCCCAGATCTCCTTGGACAGGAGGTGCATGAAGCCGACGCCGTCATAGATCGCGCGCTGGCAGATATTGTCGGGTGCGAGAAAACCGTCGATGTTGTCGGCGCGGAGATTAGCGACCATCTCCGGCGGCGGCACCGACCGCAATTGCACGTCGGTATCGGGATCAAGCCCGTGCTCGGCGAGATAATAGCGCAGCAGATAATTGTGCATCGAATAGTCGAACGGAATGGCGAATTTCATGCCCTTCCAATCCCTCGGGTCGCGCTTGTCCTTGTGCTTGACGGCAAGCGTGATGCCCTGGCCGTTGATGTTCTCGATCGCCGGCACCGTGAAGGGGATCGCGTTGGCGCCTAACCCTAACGAAATCGCGATCGGCATCGGTGCCAGCATGTGCGCGGCGTCGTATTCCTTGTTCAGCGTCTTGTCGCGGATCACGGCCCAGCCGGCGGTCTTCACGACTTCGACGTTGAGGCCGTGCTTGGCATAGAAGCCGAGCGGTGCCGCCATGATGATCGGCGTCGCGCAGGTGATCGGAATGAAGCCGACTTTGAGGTCCTTCTTCTCCGGCACGCCGGCTTCGGCGAACGCCTCGGTCGCGGTCTTGATCGGAAAGAATTGCGAGAGCGCCGCTAGCGCCGTCGAAGCCCCGACCGCTTTCAGGAACGCTCGCCGCGCGGCGTCCTGAGGAAATATCGCGCGCATCACCGCTGACGCGACGACGCCCTCGTAACGCTTCTCCTCGGACGGCGCCGGCTCGCAGCGAAGCCGCAGGGCAGCCTGTTCG
>WNFM01146007.1_pt3 | contig 10834 bp, 8 predicted proteins | sample 5400271 | NCBI WGS metagenome assembly WNFM01 (sample SAMN13153352, study PRJNA577476) | soil metagenome | isolation source: 60 cm saprolite on Douglas fir-dominated hillslope | place: USA:California | collected 2013-09-17 | reverse complement strand
AGGCCCTGGTCAAGCCGATGGACTCCGCGCGCAAGCAGCGGATGTTCGATCTGCTCGTCCAGCTCGGCGTGAAGGAGATCGAGGTGGGCTTCCCCTCCGCGTCTCAGACCGACTTCGAGTTCGTACGCCGGCTGATCGACGAGGACCGCATCCCGGCCGACACGACGATCGCCGTGCTGACGCAGGCGCGGCCTGAGCTGATCGAGCGGACCTACGAGGCGATCGAAGGCGCGAGGCGTGCGATCGTGCACCTCTACAACTCGACGTCGACCGTGCAACGGCGTGTCGTCTTCCGGCTCGACAAGCCGGGAATCACCGACCTCGCCGTGCGCGCCACCGCGCTCATCAAGGAGCGCGCGAAGCAGACAGAGACGGAGATCGTGCTCGAGTACTCACCCGAGAGCTTCCACGGCACCGAGCTCGACTACGCGCTCGAGATCTGCGAAGCGGTGATGGAGGTCTGGCAGCCGACGCCCGAGCAGCGGATGATCGTCAACCTGCCGACGACGGTCGAGGCGTTCCCACCGAACATCTACGCGGATCGCATCGAGTGGTTCCAGCGCCACGTTTCCGCGCGCGACAGCATCCTCGTCAGCGTGCATCCGCACAACGATCGCNNNGCGGCGCCGATCGCGTCGAGGGCACGCTCTTCGGCAACGGCGAGCGCACCGGCAACGTCGACCTGATCACGATCGCGCTGAACCTACTGACGCAGGGCGTCGATCCGCACCTCGACCTGTCGCGGCTCGACGAAGCGAAGGCGATCGTCGAGGCGTGCAACGAGCTGCCGATCCACCCTCGTCATCCGTGGGTCGGAGAGCTCGTCTACACCGCGTTCTCCGGCTCGCACCAGGACGCGATCAAGAAGGGGATACACGCGCAGCAGAGCGAGAGCTCGGAAGTGTGGGACGTCCCGTACCTGCCGATCGATCCCGCCGACCTCGGCCGGAGCTACGAGGCGATCATCCGCGTCAACTCACAGTCGGGCAAAGGCGGCGTCGCCTACCTGATGGAGACCGAGCACAGCCTTGAGTTGCCGCGCGGGCTGCAGGTCGACTTCGCGCAGAAGGTGCAGGCGATCACCGACCTACGCGGCGGCGAGCTGACCGCCGACGAGCTGCTCGCGGCGTTCCATGACCACTACCTCTCGTACACAGGCCCGTACGAGCTCGGGCGCTACACGCACTCGAGCGGCGATCTGGATCAGATCAGTGCAGAGCTCACCCGCAACGATGCGTTCGAGCAGAACTTCGGGATCGTGATCCGCATCCGCAACTACCACGAGCACGCGATGTCTGCGGCTGCGGACGCAACCGCAGCGGCGTACATCGAAGCCGACGTCGAAGGCGACCTCGTCTGGGGCGTCGGCCTCCACCCGAGCATCGTCACGGCATCGCTGCGCGCGGTCGTGAACGCCGTCAACCGCGCGTTGGCGCTACGCGAAGCGCTCGATGGAGCCGTGCTGTTCGATTAGCTGCGCTTAGTGAGCGGCGGTCGTGCGGCGCTTGGTCGGCGCCTCGATCATCCAGGCGCGGCCGAACTTGCGCATCTCACGGATGATCGGGAGGAGCGAGCGGCCCTTCTCCGTCAGCTCGTACTCGACGCGCGGCGGGGATTCGGGATAGCTCCGACGAACGAGGACACCCTGGCGCTCGAGCATGTCGAGCCGCTCGGAAAGCGTGCGAGGGCTGATGCCGGGACAGGCCTTCTCGAGCTGCATGAAACGGCGCGGACCCTCGGAAAGGTCGTGGACGATCAGCGGCGTCCACTTGGTGGCGATGATCTCGGCAGTTGCCGCGACAGCGCAGTTTCCGTGGTCATGAATGTCGTTCATCGTTCTTCTCATGGCGCGGATGTTACTCCCCTCGGCGGGTGGCCGCTATCGAAAGGAAAGTGGTGCCCTGAGCAGCACTTTCCACACCGTCGAGCCACTCAGTGACCGCCGCGGCGCACTGCCGGCCCTCGTTGATCGCCCAGACGATCAGTGACTGACCGCGCCTCGCATCACCGGCAGCGAAGACGCCGTCGACCGAGGTTGCATAGCGCACGGCGTCGACGTTGCCGCGGCCGTCGCGCTGCACTCCGAGCTGCTCGAGCACCGGCGTCTCCGGGCCGAGGAAGCCCATTGCGAGCAGAACGAGCTCGGCCGGGTGCGATTCGTCGGTGCCTGGCACGAGATCGAACGGCGGCGTGCCCGCGTTCTGCTGCCAGTGGATCTGCTGGACGCGACCGTTGCCGGTCAGCTTCGTCGTGGAGATGGCGAAGTCGCGATCGCCGCCTTCCTTGAGCGCATACGAGGTGCGGAGCTTCATCGGCCAACGCGGCCACGGCGTGATGTCGTCGGGGCGCGACACGGGCGGCTCGCCGAGCAGTTCGATCTGCGTCAAGGAGGCGGCGCCCTCGCGGTTCGCGTGCCCGACGCAGTCGGCGCCGGTGTCGCCGCCGCCGATCACGATCACGTGCTTGCCCGCGGCGCTGATCGTGGCCTCGCCGCGCTGGCGAGCGTAGAGGTACTCCATCGCGAAGTGGACGCCGTCGAGCTCGCGGCCCGGGACCGGCAGATCGCGCGGCACGCGCGAGCCCGTCGCGAGCACGAGCGCGTCATGACGCTCGCGCAGCTCGGAGACTTCGATGTCTCCGCCAACGTCCGCGCCGAACACGAACTCGACTCCCTCGTCGACGAGCTGCTGCACGCGCCGTTCGACGAGCCACTTCTCGATCTTGAACTCCGGCACGCCGAAGCGGACGAGCCCGCCCGCCGCCTCGTCGCGCTCGTACACCGTCACGTGCTCGCCCGCGCGCGCGAGCTGCTGCGCGGCCGCGAGGCCTGCCGGGCCGGAGCCGATCACGCCGACGCTACGGCCGGTGCGCTTCGCGGGCGGCTGCGGCACGACCCAGCCTTCGTCCCACGCGCGGTTGACAATCGCGACCTCGATTTGCTTGATCGTCACCGCGTTGCCTTCGTTGATCTCGAGCACGCACGCGGCCTCGCACGGTGCGGGACAGAGCCGGCCGGTGAACTCGGGGAAGTTGTTCGTGCGGTGCAACTGCTGGATCGCCTCGTCCCACCGGTCGCGGTAGACGAGGTCGTTCCAGTCCGGGATCAGGTTCCCGAGCGGGCAGCCGTTGTGACAGAACGGCACGCCGCACTCCATGCAACGCGCACCCTGCTCGCGCAGCTCGGCGATCGGGAGCGTGCCGACGAACTCCTTGAAATCGCCGACACGCTCGCTCGGATCGCGCTCGGGCGCGTCCTGCCGCGGCACCTTGATAAATGCGCCGATACGACCCATTACGCAGCCGCCTCGGATTCCTTCGTCACGAAGCCCGCGCCGCCCGAGGAGAGCGGCGCGTCGTCGTAGCGGATCTCTTCGTCACCGAGCTCGGAGAGCGCGCGTTTGTAATCGTGCGGCATCACCTTGACGAAGCGCGCGGAGTTCCAGTCGGCGAGCACGCGCGCTGCGACGGGCGAGCCCGTGCGCTCGGCATGTTCAGCGAGCAGCGCGCGCACGGTTTCTTCATCTTCGGCCCCGAGCGGCTCGAGCCCGACGAGCTGCAGGTTGCAACGCGTCTCGAACGTGCCGTCCTCGTCGAGGACGTAGGCGATGCCGCCGCTCATGCCCGCCGCGAAGTTCCGGCCCGTCGGGCCGAGGACGACGACGCGACCGCCGGTCATGTACTCGCAGCCGTGGTCGCCGACACCCTCGACCACCGCCGACGCGCCCGAGTTGCGCACTGCGAAGCGCTCGCCCGCGATCCCGCGGAAGAACGCGCGCCCGGCGGTCGCGCCGTAGAGGACCGTGTTGCCGATGATCACGTTCTCCTCGGCGAGGAACTGCGCCTCGTCCGCGGGACGGACTGCGATCGTGCCGCCCGAGAGCCCCTTGCCGACGTAGTCGTTCGCGTCGCCCGTCAGCGTCAGCTCGATCCCCGGTGCGAGCCACGCACCGAACGACTGGCCCGCGGAGCCCTGCAGCTCGAAGGCGATCGATCCGGGCGGCAGCCCTGCACGTCCGTGTTGCTTGGTGACGTGGTTCGAGAGCAGGCCGCCGATCGTGCGGTCGACGTTGCGGACGTCGAAGCGCGTCGCGCCGCCTTCTTCGACGGAGTCGATCAGCGTCCAGTCGAGCGCGCCGGGGAGGGGCGAAACCTGTCCGTGCGTCCGGCGCAGCGGCGTGCCGGCCGGCACGTCGGGCATCCGCAGCAGGTTGGAGAGGTCGATGCCGCGCTCCTGCCACTGCTCGAGCGCGTCGTCCGCCTCGAGCAGGTCGACACGGCCGACGAGGTCCTCGAACTTCGCGACGCCGAGCGATGCCATGATCTCGCGCACCTCTTCGGCGACGAAGAAGAAGAACTCGATCACGTGCTCGGGCTGCCCCTGGAAGCGCTTGCGCAGCTCGGGATCCTGCGTCGCGATCCCGACCGGGCACGTGTTCAGGTGGCAGGCGCGCATCATCACGCAGCCCGTCGCGATCAGCGGCGCCGTCGCGAAGCCCATCTCGTCGGCGCCGAGCAGCGCGGCGACGACGACGTCGCGGCCTGTCTTCAGCTGGCCGTCGGTCTGCACCCAGATGCGCGAGCGCAGGTCGTTGAGGACGAGCGTCTGCTGCGTCTCCGCGAGTCCGATCTCCCACGGGACGCCGGCGTGCAGGATCGACGAGACCGGCGACGCGCCCGTCCCTCCGTCGTGCCCGGAGATCAGCACGTGGTCGGCGTTCGCCTTCGCGACGCCGGCGGCGACGGTGCCGACCCCGACCTCGGAGACGAGCTTGACAGAGATCCGCGCCTCCGGGTTGGCGCAGCGCAGGTCGTAGATCAGCTGCTTGAGATCTTCGATCGAGTAGATGTCGTGATGCGGCGGCGGCGAGATCAGCCCGACACCGGGCGTCGTAAAGCGCACGCCCGCGATGTAGCGGTCGACCTTGTGCCCCGGCAGCTGCCCGCCTTCGCCGGGCTTCGCGCCCTGCGCCATCTTGATCTGGATCTCGTCGGAGTTCGTCAGGTAATCGATGTTCACGCCGAAGCGGCCCGACGCAACTTGCTTGATCTTCGAGCGCCGCTCGTCGCCGAAGCGCACGGGGTCCTCGCCACCTTCGCCGGTGTTCGAGCGGCCGCCGATGCGGTTCATCGCGACGGCGAGCGTCTCGTGCGCTTCGCGCGACAGCGAGCCGAGCGACATCGCGCCGGTCGAGAAGCGCTTGACGATCTCCGAGGCGGACTCGACCTCGCTGAGGGAGATGCCGCCGTCCGCGCGTGCCTTGAAGCGCATCAGGCCGCGCAGCGTCGAGCGGCGCGCAGAATCGGCGTTGACCTCGGCCGCGTACTGCTCGTACGTCGCGGCGCCGCCGCCGCGTACCGCGTGCTGCAGGAGCGCAATCGTCTCCGGGTTCCACTGGTGATGCTCGCCGTCGCGGCGCCACGCGTAGAGACCGACGACCGGCAGCAGTTCGCCTGCGACGCCCGGATAGGCGCGGGAGTGGCGCAGCAGCGCCCCTTCGGCGAGCTCGGCGAGTCCGATCCCCCCGATGCGGGACGGCGTGCCGGTGAAGTGCTTGTCCACGAGCTCGGTCGAGATGCCGACTGCCTCGAAGATCTGCGCGCCGCAGTAGGAGGAGATCGTCGAGATGCCCATCTTCGAGATCGTCTTCAGCAGGCCCTTGCCGATCGCTTTCACGGCGCGCGACTTCGCCTCTTCGGCGTCGAGCTCGAGCCGCCCCTCGGCGACGAGCTGCGAGATCGTCGCGAGCATCAGGTACGGGTTGACGGCCGCGGCGCCGTACCCGATCAGCACCGCGACGCTCTGCACGCTGCGCGGCTCGCCTGACTCGACGATCAGCCCGGCCTGGAGTCGCGTGCCCGCGCGCACGAGGTGGTGGTGCACGGCGCCGACCGCGAGCAGTGACGGCATCGCGACGCGCGTCGGGCCCATCGTGCGGTCGGAGAGGATCAGGATGTTCGCGCCGCCGGCGAGCGCGTCGTCCGCTTCGGCGCAGATCCGCTCGACCGCCTTCTCGAGCCCGTCGACGCCTTCTTCGACCGGCCACGTCGTGTCGATCGTGTGCCCCTTGAAGACGTCGGAGTCGACCTGGCGCAGGCTCTCGAGCTCGTGGTTGCGGAGGATCGGGTTCTCGATGATCAACTGCCGCGCATGCTCCGGCGTCTCGTCGAGCAGGTTGCGCTCCGAGCCGACGAGCGACTGCACGCTCATCACGACCGCCTCGCGGATCGAGTCGATCGGCGGATTCGTCACCTGCGCGAACAGCTGCTTGAAGTACGAGTAGAGCAGCGGCCGCCGGTTGGAGAGCACGGCGAGCGGCGTGTCGTTGCCCATCGAGCCGACCGCTTCCTCCGCGTTCGCGGCGAGCGGCGAGAGCATGACCTTCATGTCCTCCTGCGTGTAGCCGAAGGCCAGCTGCAGGCGGCGCAGCGGCTCGCCCTTCGGGCGCTCCGGCTCGCGGCGCGGCAGGTCGGCTAGCCGCACGTGCTCGCGCTCGAACCACTCCTTGTACGGCTGACTTGTCGCGACCTGCTGCTTGATCTCCGCGTCGGGAACGATGCGCCCCTGCTCGAGGTCGACGAGGAAGAGCTTGCCGGGCTGCAGCCGTCCCTTGCGCACCACGTCCTCGGCCGGAATGTCGAGCACGCCGGTCTCGGACGCGAGCACGACCCAGCCGTCGCGCGTCTCGAGCCAGCGGCCCGGACGAAGGCCGTTGCGATCGAGCGTGGCGCCGATCACGCGGCCGTCGGTGAACGCGATCGCGGCAGGGCCGTCCCACGCCTCGGTCAGACACTCGTGGAACGCGTAGAAGCCGCGCAGGTCGTCGGAGACGTCGGTGCGGCCCGCGTACGCCTCGGGGACCATCATCATCAGCGCGTGCGGCAGCGAACGACCTGCGAGCACGAGCAGTTCGAGCACGTTGTCGAGCACCGCCGTGTCGGAGCCGCCGGGGCGCACGACCGGCAGCACCTTCTGCAGGTCGTCGCCGAAGAGATGCGATGCGAGCTGCGACTCGCGTGCGCGCATCCAGTTGACGTTGCCGCGCAGTGTGTTGATCTCGCCGTTGTGCGCGATCATGCGGTACGGGTGCGCGAGCTCCCAGCTCGGGAACGTGTTGGTCGAGAAGCGCGAGTGGACGAGCGCGAGCGCGCTTGCAAACGCCTCGTCGGCGAGATCCGGGTAGTAGCGCCCGAGCTGCGGCGCGGTAAGCATTCCCTTGTAGACGAGCGTGCGCGCGGAGAAGCTCGGGACGACGAGCTCCGGGCCCGCGGCGAGCTCGGCGACGCGGCGGATCACGTAGAGCTTGCGCTCGAACGCCTCGGCGTCAGTCGCGAGCTCCGGCGACGCTGCGACGAACAGCTGGCGGACGACCGGGGCGAACAGCCGCGCCTGCGAGCCGACGTGGCGCCCGTCGACGGGCACGTCGCGCCACCCGATCACGGTCTGGCCCTCTGCCGCGACGGTCTCCTCGAGCAGCTGCTCGAGCTCGACCCGTCGCGACGCCTTCTGCGGGAGGAAGCAGACAGCCACGCCGTACGAGCCGCGCGGCGGCAGCTTCACCTCGCCGAGGCCGCGCAGGAACGCGTCCGGCATCTGGACGAGGATGCCCGCACCATCACCCGTGTCGGCGTCGGCGCCGGCCGCGCCGCGGTGCTCGAGGTTCGCGAGCGCCGTCAGGGCGCGGGCGACCGCCTCGTGCGTCGGGACACCGTCGAGCCGCGCGACGACGGCGACGCCGCACGCGTCGTGCTCATAGGCCGGGTCGTATAGGCCGGATGCCTTCATTGGCTCCGCCCCCCACCTGACTTTTGGCTAGTCCGGCGGGGTGAGGGGAAAGCGGAGCCGGCTAGCGCTGTTGCGGGCGCGCGAACTTGACAATCTTCGGGAAGAGAGGCTCGCGCGGTTGCATCACTTCAAAGAGTAAAGCAACAAGCGGATGGACGCAACTCGCGCTTCTGTCAGGCACTTCATTTTCTGTAGCGTTAAAGGCCCCCAAAGGTTTCAAGGAGGATCCATGGCACTTCAGCTTGGTGACGAAGCACCCGATTTCACGGCCGACTCGACCGAGGGCGAGCTCAAGTTCCACGAGTACCTCGGAGACTCGTGGGGCGTGCTCTTCTCGCATCCCAAGGACTTCACCCCTGTTTGCACCACCGAGCTCGGCTACATGGCCAAGCTGAAGCCCGAGTTCGACAAGCGGAACGTCAAGATCGTCGGGTTGTCCGTCGATCCCGTCGACAAGCACTCGACGTGGGCAGCCGATATCGAGGAGACGCAGGGCTACGCGCCCAACTATCCGCTGATCGGCGACGCGGACTTCAACGTGTCGAAGCTCTACGGGATGCTCCCCGCGTCCGTGTCCGGCGACCCCGCCGACCGCACGCCGGCCGACAACCAGACCGTGCGCAACGTCTTCGTCATCGGCCCGGACAAGAAGGTCAAGCTCGTCCTCGTCTACCCGATGACAACGGGCCGCAACTTCGACGAGGTCCTACGTGTAATCGACTCGCTGCAACTCACCGCGAAGCACAAGGTCGCGACGCCGGTGAACTGGAAGCAGGGCGAAGACGTGATCATCGCGGGCTCGGTCTCCGACGAAGAAGCAGCGAAGACGTTCCCCGGTTACGAGACGGTCAAGCCGTACCTTCGGAAGACGCCGCAGCCTAGCTAGCAGTCGCGCGCTAGCTCCCTTCCATACATAGAGGAACCTGGTTCGCTCTTCAACCAGGTTCACGAGTTTCCGAACTCGGGTGCCAGGCTCGAAACCCTCGAATCTGGTTCGGCTGACACCGAATCAGGTTCGGGGTTCTGCGGCGATACTTGCCACATGCACGCGAGGACAATCGCCGCGATCGCGATCTTAACGGTTGGCGTCGCACTCACGTCGCCCGCAGCCGCAACCCCGCACGCGCGGGTCGTCTACGGCTACTCGTACACCGACCGCTGCCCCGGCGCCGGGCTCGCGGACGTCGTCGATCGCTGGGGGATGTACGCGTGCAACTGCACCTCCTACGTCGCGTGGGCGCTCTCGGCCAACGATCAGCGCATCGACTGGTTCATTCGGGGCTCGATGGACGCGTGGAACTGGCCGAATGCACTGTCGATCGCACGCCTGCGCCCGGCTCCGTCGCGGTCTGGCCGAACCTCTCGCGTCCGTTCGGCCACGTGGCCTACGTGACGAAGGTCGAAGCGGACCGGACGATCGACGTCGCTGAATACAACTTCCCCGGGCCGAACGGGACGAAGACGTGGGGCTTCGAGACGCGCTCGTTCGTTCGGACCAATGGTGCGTTGTTCATCCACGTGCCGCAACGAGACGACGAACCGCGCCGGTAGTCCCTGCGGACGCGGCACCGCCGATCACGAGGGCCGACCCCTGTAGCTCGACGGTGCCGGCGTCACTGACGGGCAGCGCGCCCGCCACGCTGACGATGCGCCGCGAGCCAGGATCGATTTTCGTGACCGCTCCGGTGACTTTGCCCGCGCCGTCGACACCGCCCGCGACATAGACGGAGCCGCCAAGCGCGAAGGCCTGCGCGTGCGCGGTCGGCGCGGCCAGCCGCCCGAGCAGGCGCACGTTGCTCGTCGTCGTGTCGAGCGCGTAGACCGCATCGCTTGCTCCACTCGGTGACGTACCCCCGGCGATCACAACCGTGCCGCCGAGCGCAGCGACCGCCGGGTAGCGAAGCCCGACGGGCAGGCGGGCGACAAGCGTGAAGTGCGTGCCGTCCGTCGTGCGGTAGATCTCGCGACGCGGCGCGCGCGCGTCGTAACCGCCCACGAGATAGACGCCGCTCGAGGTCGAGGCTGCCGCGATGTCCGAGAGTGCGTGCGGGAGATTCGCGACGACGCTCCCGCGTCGCGTGCCGAGATCGAAGCGTTGCACGGTGGAGCTCGCCTGCGCAGTGCCGCCGCCGAAGACGAACAGGCTGTTGCCGAGAATCGCACCCGCTGCGTCGTGGAAGGGCTGTGGGACCGATCCGAGCGAGGCGAGGGCGCCGGTTGCGGCGCTCATGCGGAAGACGCCGCTCGTCGACGCGCCGCCGGAGTCCAGGCCGCCGGCGAGGATGACCGCACCGCCGTGCGCAACTGCGACCTCGCGCTCGACGGGCGCGGGCAGCCGGTACGGAATGCTCACCCGAAGCCCGCCCTGGGACGAACGCGGTACGACGACCGGCGCCGCCGGCTTGAGCAGCCGAACGCGAACAGGCGATGACTGGGCGTCGTTCGTCTTCAGAAGATCGAGCCCGTCCGGCGTGTTCAGGTAGCCGGGAGCCGTGCCGGGCTGGTCGGTGTGGCCGTACTGCCACACGATCCGGTGCAGGCGGATGCTGACGATTACGACGCGGTGCCGAAAGTCGTCGTTGATCGCGACGAGGCCCGGCGCGATCAAGGTCGCGAGCGAGGGATGGTTGAGCGCGCCCGGCCCCGACACAGGCCCGTAGCGCCAGAGCACGTGCCCGGTGCGGGTCATGATGATCGCGTGGCCGGGGCTCGCGTAGTCGGCGAGCAGGATGCGGTTCGGCCCGAGCAGCTGCGGATCGGAGGGGTACGAGACGGGCGCCTGGACGGCCCACCGCACCTTGCCGGTCGGGCCGATGTCGTCGACCCACGCGCCTGCGATCTCACTGACGAGCGTCCCGCCGTCCGGCAGCGGCGTCGCGCCGTTCACCGCGCCGAGGTACCGCGGTGGCGCGTGGCGGCACACGCCGGTCGTCCCGTACTGGCGGACAATGCGATGTGCGGCCGAGATGAAGATGACGCGGCAGTTGTAGGCGTCCGCGACCGTGATGCGGCCGTTCGGGAGCAGGTACGCGTCGTCGGGCGTGTTCAGGT
>WNFM01178614.1_pt1 | contig 10835 bp, 14 predicted proteins | sample 5400271 | NCBI WGS metagenome assembly WNFM01 (sample SAMN13153352, study PRJNA577476) | soil metagenome | isolation source: 60 cm saprolite on Douglas fir-dominated hillslope | place: USA:California | collected 2013-09-17 | reverse complement strand
GAGGTAATTCACGAACGACCGGCTGTCGGTCTTCATCCTGATGCCGAGCATCAGGCCGACGCCCCGCACGCTCTCGAAAATATGATCATGGTTGGGGATCATCTGCTCGAGCGCCGACCGCAGCCGCTCGCCCTTCTGCCGCACGTCGGCGAGGAATTCCTCATTGGCGACAATGTCGAACACCGCCTGCCCCGCGGCCATCGCCATCGGGTTGCCGCCAAAGGTCGAACCGTGGGTTCCGATCACCATCCCGGCCGCCGCTTTCTCGCTCGCGAGGCAGGCGCCCATCGGGAAGCCGCCGCCGATCCCCTTGGCGGTGGCCATGATGTCGGGGACGACGCCGTAATGCTGGTAGGCGTAGAGCTGACCGGTGCGGGCGACGCCGCATTGAACCTCGTCGAACACCAGCATCAAATCATGCTCGTCGCAGGCGGCGCGAAGGCCGGAGAGGAATTCGTGCGTGCCGGGGCGGATGCCGCCCTCGCCCTGAATCGGCTCGACCAGGAAACCGGCCGTGTTCTCGTCGATCGCGGCCAACGCCGCGCCGAGGTCGTTGAACTCGACCACCTTGAACCCCGGAAGCAGCGGCGCGAAGCCGTCGATCATCTTGGCCTGATCGGTCGCGCTGATCGCCGCCATCGTCCGGCCGTGGAACGCATTCGAGAAACTGATCAGATCGTGCTTGTGCGAATTGCCCTTGGCGTGATGATATTTGCGCGCGGTCTTGATCGCGCATTCGACCGCCTCGACGCCCGAATTGGTGAAGAACACCGTGTCGGCGAAGGTCAGGTCGGTGAGCCGCTTGGCGAACGCTTCCCCCTGAGGCGAGCCGTACAGGTTGGAGACGTGCATCAACGTCGCCGCCTGTTCCTGGATCGCCTTGGTCAGATGCGGGTGGCCATGGCCGAGAATGTTGACCGCAATCCCCGCGGCGAAATCGAGATAGCGCTCGCCCTCTTCGCCATAGAGATAGACCCCTTCGCCACGGACCGGGCGGACCGGCGAACGCGGATAGACGGGCATGAGCGGCGTAGTGGCCAAGGCAGGCTCCCTTTGACGGCGATGATGAGGTTGCGGCGCCTATAGCCAGCGGTCCCGCAAAGGGCAAAAAGGCGCCCCGGGCTGCCCCGGAGCGCCTTCCTTACGCCTACTTACGCGGCACTTAGTCGTCGTCGCGGTCGCGGTTTCCCCACTGGTCGTCGCGGCCGTCGCGGTCGGCATAGTCATTCCCGTTGTAGCCGTTGCCGTTGCCGTAGCCGTAGCGGCCGTAACGGTTGGCAAGCGAGTACTGGACGCGCTGCTCGAGGCGGGCGATCCGCACTTCGATGTCGCGGGCTTCGTAAGGGTTGAAGCCGCCGCGCACGGAGCGATGCAGCCGATCTTCGATGCGATTGGCTTCGTCGCGTAACCGATCCGCGCTCCGATCGCGGCGGTCCAGCCGGTTGATCTGGCGCTCGACGTTGTTCAAGCGCGCCTGAAGCGCCCGGACCTGGCCCCAATTGTTCTGGAAGCCATAGCCATTCTGCTGCCCGTAGCCATTCTGCTGCCCGTAGCCGTACGGCTGCGCGCCATACCCGTAGGGTTGCGGCTGCGGCTGCGGATAATATTGCGCCGCGGCGGGGCTGGCGGCGATGAGGGCCGCGCCCGCGGCGGCGATTGAAAGAACGATCTTACGCATCTCGGCTCTCCTTGGTTGAGCACTTGTCGATGCGTGGCTTGTGCGCCGATTCGCTTGATTCAGGTCTGAACGTGTCGGTTATGAGCCGTTCAACTTGATTAACGCGCTTCGCCGTTCGTGAAACGGATGTCGTCGAGATAGATCACGCCCTGCTTCGCGGTCGCGGTCCTGTCCTCGAACACTATCACCAGCTCCTTGAGCTTGCGCGGGTTGGCCATCCCCTCAAAGCTGCTCAACGGAATGACCACGTCCTGCCACTGGTCCGTGACATCGTTCACATATTTGTGGCTCGACTGGTCGAGTGCGTCTTTCAGTTCGACCTTGAACACTTTCGTATAGCCCATGCCTGGATCACCGCGGACGCGAAACGCGAGGGCGTCGAAGCGCGACGCGTCGAGGTTCTGCAATCGCATCCACAGCCCGCCGAACGCGGGGTTCTTCGAGGCCACGCTATAGATCAGCCGCAGCGCATATCCCTTGTCGCCAAAGCGGTCTTTGGCATCGAAGGATTCGATGCAGCCCTGCATCGGATCGTTCGGATCCTTGATCCAGCAGCCGAAATCCCCGCCGAGATTGTTGGGCTTCACGCCGGAATTGAAGTCGGCGACCATCAGCTGGGTCGAGGTTGCCAAGGTCAGGAGCCAAAGCGCCGGCATGATCAGTTCTTGATCTTCCAGCCGCTCTTCAGCAGCGCATAGCACGCCGCCCACAACGCGATGTTCAACACTAGCAGCCCGATCGCTCCGACCCATAACGGCGAGTCGCTCGTTGCCGGCCCGAGGAAGCCCGAGCGGAAGCCCGAGATCACGTAGAAGAACGGGTTCGCGTGACTGACCTTCTGGAACGCCGGAGAGAGCTGCTTGACCGAATAGAAGGTGCCGCTGAGCAGGGACAGCGGCGTGACCACGAAATTGCTGACCGCGGCGGCATGGTCGAACTTCTCCGCCCAGATCGAGGTCAGCAGCCCGAGGAACGACAGCAATAGCGCGCCCGTCAGGCCGAACCACAGCACCAGGTCCGGCCGGCTGACGGCCACCGACACGCCGGGCCACAGCAGCATCACCAGCCACACCGCGCCGCCGACAAAGAAGGCGCGGGTGACCGATGCCCCGACCAGTCCGGCGACCAGCTCGCCGGTCGACAAGGGCGGCATCAGATAATCGACGATATTGCCCTGAATCTTGCCGACCAGCAGGGAGAAGCTCGCATTGGCGAAGGCGTTCTGGAGCATCGCCATGACGATCAGGCCCGGCGCGATGAAATTCGCGAACGGCACCCCCATCACCGTCTTGCCGCCGCGGCCCAGCGCCACGGTAAAAATCGCGAGATAGAGCAAGGTCGTGATCGCCGGCGCCCAGACGGTCTGCATCTGGACCTTGAAGAACCGACGCACCTCCTTGATATAGAGGGTCCTGAGGCCTCCCCAATTGACGCCCTTGAGCACCGGTTTGCCGGGCGCGAAGCGCACCCAGTTGCTGGCTTGGTCGTTCACAGGTGAGGTGCCTATCGGCTGGTTAGCGGCCGGGCAAGTTTGGAAGCGAGTGATTTAATTATGTCGTGGACCGAAGAGCGCATCGAGCGCCTGAAGAAGATGTGGCACGACGGCGCCACCGCGAGCCAGATCGCCGACGAGCTCGGTGGCGTCAGCCGCAATGCCGTGATCGGCAAGGCGCACCGCCTCGGGCTCGAGCAGCGCCCTTCGCCGGTCAAGGCCGGCGAGGAAAAGGACGTCAAGAAACTGGCTCCGGCCGCCGCCCCGAAGGCCGCCGCGCCCAACCCCGGAGCACCGAGGGCCGCCGCTGCCACGCCTGCTGCCGCCGCGCCTCAGGGCGGCCATCCCGCACCGCCGCAGCGTGAGATTCAGTACCGCTCGATCGGCCCCGGCGGCTTTATCCGTCAGGGTCCGGGCGAACAGCAGGCGCCGATCCCGCCGGCGCCCCCGCGCCGGCTGGTTCCCGCCAAGCCGAGCCCGGAGGTTGCCGACAAGACCAGCCTGCTCGATTTGAACGACCGCATCTGCAAATGGCCGATGGGTCACCCGGGCGAGCCCGATTTTCATTTCTGCGGCGAACCCTCGAACCCCGGCTTCCCTTATTGCGTCGCGCATTGCGGGGTCGCCTACCAAGCGCAGCTGCCGCGCCGCGACCGCCGGCCTCCGCCTCCCCTTCCGTTCGGCGGTCCGCGCGTGCGCTAACTCGCCTCTCACTTATCCGCGTTTGACTTGACAGCGGCGGAACCAGATGCGCCACTGACGAAGGGGGCGCATCATGCCGGATCAGCCGCGTGCAGCCGCGAAGCCAGTCACGCTCTTCCTTAGCTATTCGCGGCAGGACGAGGCTCGCGCCAAGCGCCTTGCCGCGGCCCTTGAGCAGGCCGGCTACGCCGTCTGGTGGGATGCCCTGATCGAGGGTGGCACCGCTTATTCCAGATCGATCGCCGAAGCGCTCGAGACCGCTGACATCGTGATCGTACTTTGGTCCCGGCACTCGATCGATTCCGACTGGGTCAAGGACGAGGCCGGCCACGGGCGCGAGCGGCACCGGCTTGTCCCGCTCTCCCTCGACGGAAGCCAGCCGCCCTTGGGATTCCGGCAGTACCAGGTGATCGACATCAGCCACTGGCGTGGCCGCGGGGCAGCGCCCGAAATCCGGGCGATCGAGCGAGCGATCGGCTCCGCGCTCGGCAGCGGCCACGCCGTGCATTCAACCGCGCCTGCACCGATCTCCCGGCGCGGGATGCTGGTTGGCGGCTCGGCAGTCACGGCGGCGATTGCTGCGGCCGGTGGAACCTGGTTCGTTTGGGAACGCGGATTGCTTTTCGGAGGCGCTGCTCCGCTCAGCATCGCCGTGCTTCCATTCCGGAACATTAACGGCGATCCTTCCCAAGACTATTTTGCCGACGGGCTGACCGAGGAGGTCCGAAACGCCCTGACCCGCATTGATGCCCTGCGCGTGCTGGCCAGCACTTCCTCGGAGAAGGCCAACGAGCATGCCGGCGACGTCAAGGCGATCGCCGCTCGCCTGGGCGTGAGCTACCTGCTGACCGGGTCGGTGCAGCGTGCCGCGGATACCGTCAGGATCGCAGTCGACCTGGCCGATGGCAGGACGGGCTTTTCGCGCTGGTCGCAAAGCGTCGACCGGAAGCTCACCGACATTTTCGCGGTCCAGACCGAAATCGCCCGGCTAGTCGCGCAGGCGATGTCGGTGCAGGTCGCGACGGCCCAGCCCGCGCCGGGGGGCACGAAGAACGTCGACGCTTACGAGAATTATCTTCAGGGCCGGTCGCTGTTCAACCTTGCCAAGGATGAACCGACAGACCGCTCGGCGCTGACCCATTTCGAAATGGCGATTGCCGAGGATTCCGGCTTCGCCTTGGCCCATGCGGCGCGCTCGCGGTCGCTGGCCGCGATCGCTGGCGAATATGCGAACGCCGACCAGCTCAAGCCGCTCTATTCGGAAGCGATTGCAGCGGCGCGCCGGGCGGTCGCGCTCGCCCCCGAGCTCGCGGAGGGGCATCTGGCGCTCGGCTACGCCTTGTTCACCGGCCGGCTCGACATCGCCGCTGCGCGGCCATCGTATGAGCGCGCCTATGCGCTTGGGCTTGGCAATGCTGACGTCGCCTTGCTGTACGCGCTTTATTGCTCGCGCGCCGGTCGCCCGACGGAGGCAAAGGCCGCCGTCGAGCGGGCGATCAGCCTTGATCCGCTCAACCCGCGCGCGCACCGAGCGCAGGGTTCGGTCGCTTACGCGGCGCGCCGCTTTGCGGATGCCTTGCCGCCGCTGCAGCGAGCACTGCAGCTCAACCCCAAGATAACGTTTGCACATGCGCTTGCCGGCAATTCGCTGCTGGGCCTGGGACGGACGTCCGACGCCATCGAGGAGTTCGACGCCGAGCCGGAGCCCCAGTTCCGGCTGACCGGACTGGCCATTGCCGAGCGTCGGCTCGGCAACCGCGCCGCGGCCGAGAAGGCGCTTGCCGCATTGAAATCGCAGGTCGGCGACGCCGCTTTGTACCAGCAAGCTGAAGTGATGGCGCAATGGGGTCAGCCCGATCAATCGTTGCAGACCCTCGCTCGAGCACGCGACGTCGGCGACTCGGGACTGACCTATGCGGCGACTGACATGATGCTGGACCCCCTTCGTGGCGATCCGCGGTTTGCGCGTTTTCTCAACGGGTTAAAGACGGGTTGAAGAGAAAGCTATCTCGTCCGCGGCTTCCGTGAGACACTTGCGCCGCATTCAGCGAAGGAGACATCCGATGATCGTAGGGGGCAAAGCAGTCACCGACGTCGACGACGAAGTCGCGGCAGGCGGGAAGAAAAGCGAAAATTCGAAAGCGGCGACCCGCAGCAGCGGCGATACGCGTTCGAGCGGCGACACGCGCAGCAGCGGTGATACCCGCAGTAGCGGCGACACGCGCTAGTTCGCGCTGTTAGACTTCGGATCGGCCTTCATCGCGCGGCCGATCCAGTCGAGATAATGGTCGCGATCGATCCTGACATACAGGCCCGGGTGGCTGGCTTCCGCGCACCCCATTCCCCAACTGACGATTCCAACGAGCACGGGCTCGCCAAAAGTCAGGATCAGCGGGCCGCCGCTGTCGCCCTGGCAGGCATCCTTGCCGGGAGCTCCGGCGCACAGCATCGCCACGTTCGTCTTTCCGCGATAATCCGGCGGTGAATCACAGTTGACGGTTTGAAGGTCGACCTGCCGCAAGACCGGCGAGATGCGGGCGCCCTTCCCGGATTTGTTCTTCCCCCATCCGGTGACGGTGACATCGGCCCCCGGTCCGACAACGCCGTCTCCCGCGCGGGTGCCGTTGAGCCGGATCGGCTGCGGCGTATGATCCGCCGCGGAAGGATTGGTCTGCTCATCCGCCACGAAGTGCACGAGCGCGATATCGTTCAACGGCGGACCGTCAGCGGTCTCGACCCGGTAGCCGCCGTGACGGACCATCCTGTCGATCCGGTAGGTAACCCCGTCGCTCCGCGCATCGAGCGTGCCGAGTCGTACGCGCCAGCCGCGGTCGACCTGGCCCTGATCGATGCAATGCGCGGCGGTTAGCACCCAGCCCGGCGCAATCAGCGATCCGCCGCATCGCTCTTCGCGGGCATATTGCGGATGCTTGAGGTCCTTGGAGTTCCAGCCCGTGAAGTTCGAGTAGATCTCGGCCTGCCATGCAGCCCCGTGCAGGAGTGCCGACGGCAAATTCTTCCGAGGTTCGCGGGCCAAAGCTCCGCCTGCGGCAACGATGAAGGTCGCCGCGATAATCGAGAGCGCGGATCGCATCGCAAGTTCCTCCCCCTGAACACGCGCGATCATAGCATGAAAAACCCCGGGGCGTCGCCGCCCCGGGGCCAATTCTTTCAGCGGGCTGGCTAGCCGCGCCGTTCAGGCGTCCTCGGCTTCCCCTGTCGTTCGGCGGCCCGCGCGTGCGCTAGAGCGCCCGGGCTTAAGCGATCGCCACCGCTCTGGCCTCCAACTTCCGCCACGTCGCCGGCGGCACTCCGGTTTCGCGCTTGAATGCGCGATTGAACGCCGCCTCACTGGTGAAGCCGACCGCATAAGCCACGCTCGCGCTCGTCTGCTTGCCGTCGCGCAGCATGTTCGACGCCATGCGCATCCGCCAGCGCGCGCAATAACGCATCGGCGACTCGCCGAGCAGGCTGGCAAAGCGCTCACCAAGCACGCTGCGCGATACGCCGGCCTCGCGCGCCAGCATCTCGACGTCGAGATGCCCCGCGTAGCGATTGTGGATCATCGATAGCGCGCGAGCCACCGCCGGATCGGCGAGCCCGCGCAGCCACCCGCCCGAGCGCTCCGGGAGATGCTCGACGTAGTCGCGGATCGCCTGGGCCAGGAACAGCTCGGACAGCCGGGCCACCACTTCCGGCGTCGGATTGGCCTCTGACAGGAAGCGCAGCGAGCTGTCGAGCCATTGCGCCTCGTGCCGCGCCGCATTCAGGGTCAGCATTGGCGGGAGCGCATCGATCAACGGATGCCGCGCGCGGAGGGCGGTTCCGAGGAATCCGCACCAGACTTGCGTCTTTTCGCCCGCCGTCCCGCTCGACAAATGATGGACGCCCTGGGCCGTCACCCAGGTGACCTCGCTGGCGTCGACCGCCGGAACGCCGACGCGGCTGGTCAACAAATGGGGATCGTTGCGCGGAAGGATAATGATGGTGCCAGCGTCGACCAAGACCGGGTCGAGCCCGTCGACCCGGGCGATCGTTCGGCCAGAGCGGATGTAGTGATAGCCGATGAGCGTTTCCGGCATTGCGAACCACGGCGCGCAATGGTCGGGCGTGAACTGCGCACGCACGCAATAATCGCCTGTGAACTCACCATCGATGACCACACCTCCGCTGAGGCGGAGCGAGCCGAGGATATCGTCGAGAACATCCATTTGAAGCCCCCGCCGGGCGCCCAATCCGGCGTTTCGGTCAACTTATCCGGCACGGCGGTCATTTTGGCAAACCGGCAACCAACCTAAATGCCATCGATCAAATCACGAACCGAAATCGGGCTTGGGGAAGCACTGCTTGCGGCGTTGGGACCGCCTGTCTGGCTGCACCGAAGGACAATAACCCATGATCGATTTCGATGCTGAGTTGAGAGCCCGCCGTTTGATCACTCTCTTCTTCGCGTTTCTGACGAGCGCCTTCGTTGTCTCGACAGCGGTAGCGCCGGCAATCCTCCATTTCTGAACCAAGATAGGAGCTACCCCAATGTACCACGACTTCAATTATGAGGCGACGCTGGCGTCGTCGATCCGCGCGCAGTGGCAGCTCGACGACGTGCTGCGGGCCGACCAGGATCTCGACTTCTCACGCAGGCTCATGCCCGAGAGTCTCGCCCGTACGGCGGCAATCGGAAGCTTAAATCCGTTCGAGCAGCGCGTCCTCAACCAGATCAACGCGCATCAATATCTAACGATCTTCGGCGTGGTCGAGGAGTTCATCCTGCCGTTCCTTCTCGACCATGCGCGGCCCCATCTGCTTGGCGACGACTGGCGGGTGCGCGCGATCCTCAATTTCGCAAGCGAGGAAGCCAAGCACATCCATTTGTTCAAGCGCTTCCATCAGGCGTTCGTCCGCGGTTTCCCGGTCGAATGCCAGGTCATCGGCCCGTCGGAAGCGATCGGCGCCGAGATCCTCAAGCACGACCCGCTCGCAGTCGGTCTGGTCATTCTGATGATCGAGTGGATGACCCAGCAACACTATCTCGGCTCGATCCGCGACGACAACGATCTCGATCCCTTGTTCAGGAGCCTGATGAAGAACCACTGGATGGAAGAAGCGCAGCACGCCAAGCTCGACACGTTGATCGTCGACGCGCTCGCGGTCGGCCGGAGCGAAGAGCAGATCGACAAGGCGATCGACGAGTTCTTCGAGATCGGCGCCTTTCTTGACGAGGGCCTCAAGGCGCAGGCCGGCTTCAATCTCGATGCGCTGGAGTTGGCGATCGGGCGCAAGCTCGAGGACCGCGATGAAATCCTTGCGCAGCAGCATCAGGCCGCGCGCTGGACCTACATCGGTTCCGGAATGGTCCACGAACGCTTCAAGGCGACCCTGGAGACGCTGTCGCCGCGCGCGGCCCAGCGTATCGCCGAAGCCGCGCCGATCTTCGCGTAAGCACCGCAGCTTTTTCCGGGCGCGTCAGCCCGTCGCCCCTCAATGGCGCGCCCGGAATCCGGCCAAAAAACCCCGGAGAGCATCGCTCCCCGGGGCTTCGTCATGTCAGGCGCTGCGACGGTTTACGCGTGCTCGGTTTCGGCGTTGACCGTCTGCTCGAAAGCAGGCTGGTCGCTGCCACCGCCGATCGCCGAACGCTGTTCGCCCCGCGATCCGCCGATGTTGATCTTCCTGGGCTTCATCGCCTCGGGGATCTCGCGCTTGAGCTCGATCGAAAGCAGGCCGTCCTTCAGGTCCGCGCCGCGGACCTGGATATGGTCGGCGAGCGCGAAACGCCGCTCGAACGAACGCGTCGCGATCCCGCGATAGACGTAATTGTTTGCCCCAGAGGAATTACCCTGCTCGTCCTCTTCCTTCTTGCGGCCGGTGACGAGCAGCACGTTCTGCTGGGCGGTGATGTCGATCTCGTCGGGCTTGAACCCGGCGACCGCCAGGTCGATGCGATAGTCGTTATCGCCGAGCTTGATCAGGTCGAAGGGCGGATAATTCTCCTGCGCCTGCCCAAGCGTCGAATTTTCAAGCATGTCGAACAGCCGGTCGAAGCCGACGGTGGAGCGCCGGAACGGCGCAAAGTCGAAAGCACTACGCATGGTCTTGTCCTTCTCTTGATGAGCAAGGCGGGGACCAGCCCCAATGTTCATTGACCGGCCGCGACCCCGTCACCGGGCCTCATAGAGCGCCCGACAGTCAAAAATTTGGAACGGCGAAATTCGATTTCAAGGCCGCCGAACGCGCTCCCGAAACCACTCGGCGAGTTGCTCTTCGCTGAGTTCGCCGGCGGCGAGGCCAAACATGGCCAGAATTGCATCCGCCTTGTCGAAATGGAGCTCCACGCCGTTAGCCGTCAGGAACAGGCGCGCAATGACCCAGGCAGTACGCTTGTTGCCGTCAACGAACGGATGATTGCGGGCGATGCCACTCGCATATGCCGCCGCGAGCTGCGCCACGTCAGGCTCGCCATATCCCGCCAGGTTTTTCGGTCGCGCCAAAGCCGATTCAAGCGCTCCTTGATCGCGAGTGCCTGATGGGCCGCCATGCTCCGCCAGCTGCCGATCATGAACAGCCGACGCCAACGAAGCTTCGATCCAAACCCAATCCGTCACTTTGAAAGCGCGCGCAGAATCTCCCGATCCTCGCGCATGATCTGCTCAGCCATTTCCATCTGACGTGCAAATTCCGGGTCATAAGCGCTGATGCGATAGCTTCCGTCAGAGGCTTCGGTCAGGAATAGTTGGTCGCCTCGATTAATATGCAGGCGCGCGAGCACCTCCTTGGGCAGGACCACCCCGGTCGAGTTTCCTACCGGAATAAGTTTGAGCGGCTTGTTCATACGCACGTTATAACGTGGAACCTGTGGATATTCAACCCGCGCTCACCTTGGCACTGTCCGAATCCGCGCCCTATAGCTCTTCTCAAATGGCCGACCTGTTCTCGACTTCCGCTTCCTCGACGCCCGACAGCTAT
>WNFM01069524.1_pt1 | contig 10835 bp, 8 predicted proteins | sample 5400271 | NCBI WGS metagenome assembly WNFM01 (sample SAMN13153352, study PRJNA577476) | soil metagenome | isolation source: 60 cm saprolite on Douglas fir-dominated hillslope | place: USA:California | collected 2013-09-17 | reverse complement strand
GGATAGGGTTCACCCCTATCCGTGGCATTGGTGCTTGTATGTTTTTCTAGCATATTCATGCTGTGGATACTAGGGTTCATATCATTCTCTATATCTACATGCATGGTATTATGGTTAATAGGCCTAGGTATAATAGTCTAATTAGAACGAGAGTAAGATGTATTGCTAAGAGGTGGTCTTGCAGATATACCAAGATCTTGTTGACAAAACAAGCGTGAATTTTTGTCACCTATAAGAAGTGATAACGCATCGAAAGGTGCAAAGATCAACTTCACATCGTCATTAGAACCACTAAGCTTCTGAATAAGAGCGTCATACATCTTCTTGATATATTGAGAAGAGTGACAACCCCATGTATCACCGAATTTGCCCTTTTCATATGCGCCAGGACCTATCCCCCAAAGAACGCCAATACGAATGAGGGTAGAGTATGAGATGGATTTGGCAGCTATTTGAAAGGAGGGTAAGAGATAAGATGAGATACAGAAATGAAAAAGATAAAACGGAAACATACTATATTTGGTCGTCCAGGCATCTCCAAGACCACGCCTTGAGGAGGACTGCATATGAACACGAAGTGGACTTGTAGGTTCATAAAGTGCGATAATGAATGTGGTAAACATAGAGACAAGGATGGCCTCATCGGAAAGACCTTTTTTGTCCTTCTTTTTGTTTACCCAGGGAAGAGAGTTATAAACGTCCCGAACCTTGTCCTTCGTATCCGCAGCTATAAAATGAGATCGGATGGATGTGTCTGTTGGAAGAAACAACTTTGGGCGAAGACAAGTGATGATCAGAGAGACGAGAAGGGCGAGATGGTGGAGGGGCTTTTGGTGATTATATGCATCCTTTACCCAATGGAAGGTTTCGTTGACATAGGGAGCGTCTGAAGGAGAAGGTGTGGTATAATCTATAGGAAGATTAACCTTGTCGATGATAGAGGGTATATCGGTAAGATGAAGGGGGCGGATAGACCAGGGTGCATTTGAATCATGGGCGAGGATGTTGGTGAGGGCGATGGTAGCAGCAGATTCGGAGAATGAAGGGGCGTTAGAAGGTGGAGGGAGAGATTTTGAAGTGTCACGGTCCTGAAGACCAAGATATGCCCAGGAGTTGTAGACAGGTTTTTTGTTCGGTGCGCCACGAGAACCAGTTCTAGGAAGATGGAAAGGAATAAAGCTAATGTCAAGATATTTGATGGCACGAAGGAACGTAGCCTTGACGAAAACGTCAGGATCGTCAGAACCAGCGAGGCGGATAAGTTTAGAGTGGGCAAGCTTAAGAGTGGGTAGGAAGGAACCGTTAGATAGGACTGGAGCGTGGGGGGCAGCAGGGAAGTGTGGACGTGACATGGCGATAAGAGAGGAGACGAGGGCAGAAGGGGTCATAGCATGGTGGGACATATGGGGCAAACCATGTATAATATCTTCCTTGTCGGGGACGACTGCTTGCAAGAGGGTCTTAAAAGTGTCATCCTTATCTTTGTGACCGTAGGCAAGAGGAGAGTCTGATTTGAGCCAGCGTTTGAGATTGATCTCACGATCTTTTGCACGATGGTGTAGATCTGATGAGTTGTCGTGGTGATCTTGTGGATGATCTGAGAGACGAAGGTGGATATCTTGGCGAACGCCTTCAGCGACGAGTTGCTTTGTGTCGATGAAGAATTCATGAAATGCGATTTCCAAGATATGCATGGCACGAGACTGAGAGGATGTAAGATGACCAGGATATGACTTAGTTGGCTTTACGGTTAGAGAATAAGATATACGAAGGATAGCTTGATATGCCTAGGATAGGATAGTAAGGATAGGATAAGGAGCGAGAATTAAAAAGAAAGAGACGTACCCAAAAATGGCTGATAGAATAAGTAAGGACCTGAGCCCTCTTTGAAGCTACTGCAGGGTAGCCATCTTTCAATGGCCAAGCGGAAGTATTTATCTTGAAACCGTTCTTTGAAGCGAGAAGGATGGTAGGATGTTGGAAAGGATTGAGAATCATAGGAAAGCCATCGAGGAGGGTAGCGCGACTAAGACCGAGAGGATGCATAAGAGAGGTCGCGAGAACGGCGGTGTTGCCAGTATGACAATAGCACAAGATACGTTCGAAGGAAGCGAGGAGTTCCAAGGTGAGAGGGCATGGATTCTTTCGGTCGTGGATGAGAATAGATTGGTGTTTGTATAAGTCCTCTATTATACGAATGATTGGGTTGGCGACCCAATTGTATAACGCAGGAAAGGCCTATAGATGGAAGAGATGGTAGATAAGAGAGGTGGGTGAGATATGAATAGAAAGAAGAAGATTGCTAACGTCTGGGGTGAGAACTAGAAGATAGTGCTTGAAGTGATCGATGACATCTTCATCCTTCCAAGTGTTTGCAAGAGGAGAGATAATATTATCGAAGATAAATCTAAGAAAGAAATAAGGGAGAGAGAGAGAAGAGAAGAGAGAAGAGAAACGTACCTCCCTGTAGGGTGTGTAAGAGCCCTAACGTCTACTGAGTAGACGAGTTCTGCGCGACAAGAGGAAGGGCAATCTTGGATATCTATGTGTGTTTTGAAGCGATGGGAGGGCAAGGCGGAGTCACAGTATTTGATCAAGTCGTCTGCGGTTCTGCGATGCTTTTGTGATTGAGAGAAACCGCCTGCAATTGCAGCTGTGACGGTTCCTTTCATTGTGTCATGATTCCCTGCGCGAGTGGCGGTACGATGAGCGATATAGTTGTAAAATTGGGAGGCGATAGGGTTGAGGACTTGTTGACCGCCAGGAAGTGAGTCGTGTTGAGGAAAGTCTATGTCCATATCATCATCTGAATCGCTGTTGTTGTTATGAATGTTATGTGATTGATGATTTGGATCATTGCGAATGGACTTGTTTATATTTGTGATGTGGGGGAGAAAACAAGAGGGTATGCCTGAAGCCTGGATATTTCCAGTGGATCTAAGGAATGCGATAGGGTATGCGTCTATATTGACGTAGTGGGAAGGTGGTTGTGGGGAGTCGGAAGAAGGGATGTCTATATCATCGTTTTGGAACAATTGGTCTTCTGTGTTGAATAGAGCGTGTATGTTGTCTAACTTGATGAGAACGCCGCACTGAGACTCGTCTTGATCGATTAGAGGGATTCTTCTATCTATAGATTTACCGTCTATGTCGAATATTGGGATCTCTTGACCGTCTTGATCTACGAGAGGGAGTCTATCTATATTTATACGACGCCTTGCGAATTCGTTGTCGCTGTCGTAGATGTGGTTGTTATGTTTATCTTTTAATTGGTATGTGGGGATGGGATCCCAATCGTGTATATGAGAGCATCTGGAAAGATGGATGAGGAGATGAAGATTTGAAGTGATAAATGAATGAGATGACGTACTCTATAGAAGTTGCGAGAGCGAAAGTAAGAAAGGCGACCTTTGAATAATCGCGTTCCTTGTTCCAAGCATCTGCTTCATTTGAGGAGTTATGTGGGAGGGCGATGGAAGCGTTTTGACCGTAGCGGGAAGTGATTAGGATTGGGGAATTTGATTTGAGGAAGGAATCGGTGTTCCAAGTCGGAGGAGCGTTGTGTACCCAGTTATGATAACGATGTAGGATAAGGTTGCTTAGGTCGCGGACGTCCTCGAAGTTTAAAGAGATGGATGGATCATCCCTGAAAGAAAGAACGGTGAGAAGGAAGTTGAATTGAGTTAAAGAAGAAATATATTGTAGATAAAGATGGGAAATAGAATGGAATGGAATGAGATAAGGGGGAATGGGAATGGGAGATAGGATGAAGCGTGTGGATGGGAATTGTGGATAGATAAAATAACGAGAGGGAATGCCGCGGATAGGGATGAACCCTATCCGCGGCATTGGTTTCTTGTGATTTTATGTATCCTGCAATGCCGCGGATAGGGTTCATCCCTATCCGCGGCATTGCCTCTTGTGATTTTATGTATTCTGCAATGCCGCGGATAGGGATGAACCCTATCCGCGGCATTGTGACTTGGTATTTTATGTATCCTCTAATGCCGCGGATAGGGTTCATCCCTATCCGTGGCATTAGAGAGATCGAAAGACACAAGTCTATCCCTATACATGGGGTACATGGGATTGCAGGCTGCATAAAATGACAATCTCCAATCATACAAGGCTAGAATTCGAAAAAGAAAATAGATAAAACGTAGGATGGGAATATATGCACATACATAATATTCGTCATATCGGACCATCTAGGTTTTTCACGCTCAAGATCTTGATCGTATACCTCGCCATTCGTTATGTATGCCAGTTGAGGTATGAGAGACAGAAAGTGAGCCAACATCATGACTATCTGCCTATAGTGGCGCCGAGACATCACAGATGGACCGGTAGAATACCCAGCAGGTTTCATCTCCGAATGGCCACGAAGAAACTCGTTCGGAGCCATCGCCAGATATACGTCTTCATTGTTCGCCCGTCCGAGATATAGCATTCGCGCCTTGGTGTCAAAGCCGACCATACCATGCTTTCCCTTGAATAGCTTGTTCGGCTTCTTTAGATCCATATTAAAGCAGAAACGATGGTCACTAGCAGCGTTAGGAAGCAAGATCTCGAAGCCGATAGAATTGGCGACGACGAGCTGATAGTCGATCATGGTCTGTGAGGTATCGAGCAAAATCTCCCGTTTCCCGAACTCGAGCCTGAAGTGCTTGTCGATCACTATTTTGTGGCGGTTCAAGAGAAGGTCGACGACTTGAGGATCCCTATTTTCATAGAGTTTCTGAAGCTTAGAGAGCCTGAGTTTATAGACGGATTTCTCCTCGAAAGGGTCGAGATCGGCTGCGTCATGAAGAGTCGTGGTGATGATGTTCTCAAGAACTGTAGACTGCTCGACATGATCTCCTGGCTCGGCGAGATATGCCTCAGACACTGGAGCTATATCGACCAAATCACGAGGGTTGTCGAATGGAGCGGCGAGAGCAGAAGTAACCCCGTGGTCAGATTGGCCATCCGAGTCTATGTCGGACTGATCGGCATGGCTGGTTTCCAAGTGAGAAGGATAAAGTTGAATATGGGATAGGTAGAAAGCACGTACATGTCGTTCATGGTGTAATCTTCATCATAGGTATTTGGGATGATGGAGGAGCGGTTAGCGGAAGAAGACATTCTGTGATATTGGGATAGTAGAGAACGGTAGGTTCAAGTTGTGAGAGTAGAAAAGTGGGGGAAAAGAGGATAGTGGTTGAATGGCAAGGTGTTTTGAAGGCGGGTATTACGTCTAAGGATCGGTTAAGAAAAGATCGATGAAGTGACAGGTAGCCTCGAGGCCGTGGTTTCCGGTCGTAGTCAGAAAAGAATAATTAGGATATGATGGATTGTTTTCCGCTAGTAAAACGAGTAACATATGTTGAACTCAGGGGGTCGCAAGTGTGAGTGGAGAGTAACACACGAAAGATCATACAAGATGAGGGAAAGATCGGTCGTATTGATGTAAAGCAAAGTGCGTTTATATATACTATGTTATACAATAGAGAGATCTGGGGTGTAGAACAGGAAGTGAGACAGGTACTATAAGGTATGGGCCTGTAGAGAGCAAGGAAGGAATGATAGGAGGGGCGAGGTATGTACTGTTATCTCTTACACAGTATCTAAAGCAGTGTTTATTCCGTAAATGGTAATCAAACGTATTGGTATCGTGCGACACACATCGGCAATGCGGTCCGCTGGTGTCGGAACATTCAGCACGTTTATTTATACATGGCAGTTATATGGTCTATAAGAGGCGGATCATCTATGGTAAGTTCTGTGGCAAGCGCTTTATTGTTTGATAATATTTAACTACTAGGTACTGAGAAAAATGTGAAATAGCAGGAGATGTACGATCATCCCGATATGACGTGCTGTAGCTGGGCCGGTGCCTAGTGTAAGGACTGAAATGTACTGAAACGGAGTTACGCACGCCCCTGGTATTGTGGTAGTTCAGGACTTAGGCTGTTCCCTCGGGGTGAGGATGTGGTGCGTGCGGCCAATGAGAAATGTGGTGATGCGGTATGACTTGGTTCGACATTTTGTGGTTCACCAAAATCTGATCACATAGCGTGACTGGAAGCTGACGACTTGGGACAAATATTGTTGGTATCTGATACTATCTTATCGTTTTCCAAATGATCATGTCCCACCTTCTTGTTAGAAAAAGAATATATTTGTTGATGCTATGTGGGCTCCCCTTGACTATATCTGAAACACCTATGATATCTACCACACTGGCAGACCCACCAAGTCGACAAGTGGGTGCATGTACCGTGTGCCCATGTCCTGACATGCATCATATCAATCGAGTAGTGGTCGGATGGTGTCGAGGGATGGTGTCGAAAGGTTGCATGAAGGCATGCTCGTGCTTTTTGTCATGTGTGGCGACGATGTTCAAGGGTGCGGGCGTAGGTGGAAACACAAGACACACAGAAAACGGGTCTCGATTGCCTGCTTCGCCTAATCCAGACATGTGGAGTAATACATAAGTGCAATAAAAGGTATGCTATGGTGACGATGGTGACGATTGGAGAAGAGACACATATCACCCAGGGTGGATGAGTGGCGATATTTGATGGGGCTTCTGTCGTTGATGAGGTGCTGTGAAGTGTAGCCATCGATGCAACTGCTTTTGCGAGTCCTATAGGCAGTGGAATGTTGGATGACGAGCGCATAAAACGGACTGCAGCTCTGAGTGGGCTCACACTCAAGATGGGCAGCAAGTTTAAGATTGGCTCGGATGTTCTAGGGGGCGGTACCATTTGAGGGTATGTTTGAGGGGCGGCGATGTCTGAGCAGCGATGTTTGAGAGGCAGCGATGTTTGAGGGATGTTGGCGTTCGAGGTGAGGCGACATCAAGGGCTCATACATACGTTCATAGGGTGGTGATGTTGTCAGGTCTGGTTTTGTGACTTTGGTCCCGACGCAGTTCCGCACTTCTAGGGCCCCCGAACCGGGAACTAGCGCCTCTGCCTCACTTCAGTCTGGTTTAGAGAAGATCGTGTTTGAACCTCGGATCAGAACTGGACTGCGGCATGAGTAGCACTGTCACAGAGACCGTGGTGTGTGTTTAGTTTGTACAAAGAAGGCCGGGTAATGCAAGAACCGGAAGACGAGAATGAGTGCGATAGGGTATAGGACTCAGAGTGTGTTACACATTCTTATATATGTGTCGATGCTTGTAAATTACTGTATTGTGATTAGACCGACGACGATGGTGTTGAGAGTGTGTACGCGCTGCGCTGAGCGTAGAGCGTATGCGCTGTAATCGGTATAGCCACGGACCGTAGATCCGGCGACATATTGGGTGGTCCAATAATATCAACAATGAGACGCGCGAGTACGGATACATACGGACCGCCTAACCGACGCGCGTCGTATGAACGACTAGGATTACCATATACAGACTAAGTATCTGCTAGTGCTAGTAAATTAGATAACAGGCCTATGTCGTGCTGTTACGAAGGGTGGCGCCGCCCCTTTGTTCGGAATGAATGGAAATACCTATATCGAATGCGTCAAAGTGTGATGTGCCGGTCGAGTTAGGATATGCAAGTGAGAGGGGTCTCAGTGCGTTGTCCCCTAGTCCGAGTGCGTCCACGCGACCACTCGCCCAGCTCTATTCCTCGTTGCTCTCAGGTGTTACCAGGATACTCAGATACGGATCATATCATATTCGATTCATCCTAGATATGGGGCGACTCGCCCATCCACTCATACATTTGACAATACTCTGAACGCGACAACGATCTACTCGTACATTCGAGAACAACCAGAATACGACGCAACATGACGATCGACGATTGGCGGCATATAGGGACAGTGGGACAATGGTATGGATGGTTAGGCTGCCCTACCTGTCTCTCGCTCAGGAGGCCTGAGGTTCCTCTTTTTAGTGGGAACTGGGGTGCGACGAGTGGTTCGAGGCGGAGGAGAAGAGGGCTGTGTGACGATGACGTCTGGTGTGGAAGTCCTTCCAGCTAGAAGTGTATCAGTATCGAGGGAGGGAAATGATGATTGGAAAATGGGCTGAATGGAGAGAGGGAGGAGATGGATAAGAGACGAGATGGTATGGATACATACGACTGATGGTTGGGGCTGTTGGGGCTGTCGGAGGAGGACTTGCGAGCTGCCTGTTGTCTGTAATGGGAATGATGAGCGAAGGGAGAGAATGGAGAGGGAGAGAAGAGGGTGTAACCAGACGAAGAAGAAGAGTCGGAGTCGTCTGTGAGTGTGACCTTCTCGAATCCTTTGTAGCGAGACGATGCGCGAACTGGGCGTTGTGTAGGTGTGGGCCCTGTTGTACTATCGATATCGTCTGCGTCCATGTCTACGACGTCCTTGTCCTTATTACCATCGTCGTTTGAATTGCTATTCCCTTGCCCGCCATCGCTCTTATCGACCTCATCGATGGAATCATCATCGACCAATTGTGGGCTGTCGACGTTTCTGGAAGGCGAGGACTCTATGGTTCTGCGCCTATTGATGGGCTGGGTTGAGTATGCCGAGGATGAATCCGATGCAGGCCTCTTGGATGAGGCGCGACTGACGGCAGGAGAGAGATCTAATCAAACGTATGAGTTGTGATGATCGTGTGGGTAGGTACGAGTGTAAATGGAGGGACATACGTGTGGGGTCGTCATGAGTGTCCTATGCGAAGGAATGGGGTTTGAGAGAACCGAAGTTGAGAAGGAAGGAAGTGGATGTACCTGTGATCTATCCACACGAGGGATGACCTTGAATCTCCTTGCGTGCTTGATGAGACGATCCCCATAACCGAGCTAGAAAGAGGGAATGTCAGATGGATCGACGAGCGCGTAGAGAGGGATACGCACGGCATCGTAGTGGTCGGAAGATATGGCGTGTGCGACGAGACCAAGGTCTGGGATCGGAACAGAGGACATATCGAAGTCTATCTGTTTTTCCTTCCCTTTCTCTGACTGTTTGAGCGTGGCTTCATGTTCGATGCGTGCCTTGTTCAGATGTGCGACCTGAGGAAGGATGATGAGGGAGAGAAGGGATGGGAGAGAGGTAAGGTATATATACACGACCGATGATGGCTACGGCAAACGAGACCAAGCTTTCTGTGCTTCCGGAAGGAGCTTCTGTATCAGAGCATTGTAGGAGGCGGTGTTTCTGGATTGTCTTGAGGGCTGACATCAAGGACATGATGTCGTCCGATTTCTTGTGGGTGGGGGGGTCCTTCGTGGTTTGAGCTGGGGCAGGAGTGCCGGTGTGTCCTGGAGAAGTGTCATCATCTAGAGGTGGTGTAATGGCGGGAGGGGAAGACGCCTCAGTAGGTGGATCGTCCTTCTTCGAAGTCTTCTTCTTCTTCTTCGGAACAGGTTTCTTCGCTAGCATTGCCTCGAACTCTGTTCTGAGGGTGTTGTGATCCACGGGCAGTGGGTCGTCTTGAGTGGCATCGTCAGGGGCATCACTTGGGTCGTCAACATATATGTTATCTGAGAATATCCATTTCTTGTCTGTCACCAAGGTTATTGTCTTGGCTGAGGGCCGCTTATCGAACTGTTTCCATGGTGGAGTAAGCTTGAAGAAGAGATCGTGTATCTCGTTTCGTAGCTGACGTGCGAGGGGACAAGCGAGCAGGAGTTTCTTGCGATATGTCTCTACGAGCCCTGCTTCGATGACGACTGGTAGGATGACCTTGTCCCAGTCGCGATGGCGGTTCTTAGAATCCGCTGTGAAACCGAGAGGGGTTGTAGCGTATACACGAGTGGAGTGTTCTTGAGATAATCTGTAGTTTGTGCTGATGTTTGAGTCCTGGGACATGGTTTCGAAGAGGCGAGAGTATGTTGAGACGAATTTGGTTTGTGTCCAACCGACGGCGAGAAGGTATGCCTCTGCCTCTGCGTGTATTGTGAGTTTGATTGGTGGATTCTTTGGGGGTCTTGTTGGGAAGCTCTTGATGAGTCTAGTTTCCGTGAGGGCCTTGAACGCTGTTGTTTTGGTGATTATGCCTCTCGGTGTCTGGTTCTTCTGCAAGTACACTGTTATCTCCAGGATGGACGTTGTGAGATGAGCCAAGACTGTTCTGAAGACCTGTTGTGATTATTGTGAGGTACGATTGTATAACGGTGTAGAGGGAAGTGCATTACCTTTTTCCTGACGCCTGTGCCCTTCCTTAGGAGACAATCTTTTGAAGCGCGTAGGATTGCGCCGTCGTAGAAATCTCTGATGAGAAATGTTTTTGAGCCTGTGACGCGCGACCATGATACAGCGGGTGCTAGCCAATTGATGACCTATAGCAATGAATATGTATTAGTGATCGCGTGCAACAGCGATGGTACTGTAGGGGCGGAGAATGCGATGAATGGACTGTATCCGCGGCACGTGTACACTCGAGTCATCGCGTACGATCTCAAGAACAGTGCCGCGGATAGGGTTGAACCCTATCCGCGGCACGTCTACACTCGAGCCATCGCGCATGATCAGTGCCGCGGATAGGGTCCAACCCTATCCGCGGCACGTCTACACTCGAACCACAGCGCACGATCAGTGCCGCGGATAGGGTTCAACCCTATCCGCGGCAAGTGTATACTCGAGCCATAGCGCACGACCATTGCCGCGGATAGGGTCCAACCCTATCCGCGGCACTGATCCCCTCGAGCCATAGCGCACGATCAGTGCCGCGGATAGGGTTCAACCCTATCCGCGGCACGTGTATACTCGAGCCATCGCGCACGACCATTGCCGCGGATAGGGTTAAACCCTATCCGCGGCACGTCTATACTCGAGCCATCGCGCACGATCAGTGCCGCGGATAGGGTTCAACCCTATCCGCGGCACGTCTACACTCGAGCCATCGCGCATCAGAGGGATGCATCGGG
>WNFM01046580.1_pt1 | contig 10836 bp, 8 predicted proteins | sample 5400271 | NCBI WGS metagenome assembly WNFM01 (sample SAMN13153352, study PRJNA577476) | soil metagenome | isolation source: 60 cm saprolite on Douglas fir-dominated hillslope | place: USA:California | collected 2013-09-17 | reverse complement strand
CGGTCAGCGCCGTCTCGAGCGTGCGATCCACCGGCGACGGCGGCAAGCCGCTGCCGATTTCATCCTGGCGAATGACGCCGAGCTGCCAGGTTGCCAGGTCGACAAGGCTATTGAGCGGGGTGTTCAAATGCCCCTCGACATGATCGAGATGGCCATTGCGAAAATAGAGATGAACCAGGCCGAAACGCTCGGTGTTCCGCAACACCAGGCGCGTTGGCCGCCCGCGCGCCCGTGCCGCCGCGACGAATGCCGCGAGCCGAGCCAGTGGATGCCCATGTTCCATTCTCGCTACCTCACAACGTACGTGGACGGCGGGTAGCGTGAACCACACTCCCGCCTATCGCTGCGCAGCCAGCGGGAGCGCGCCGTGGAAAACTGACCCGTCCCGCCAATCTGCCGGCTATATCTGCGCTCGTGGAGCACCACATCTGGGACAGTATACCTCACCCGCGGCCATCGGATGCCCATAGATGCACAGAATGGGCCCCGTCGAAGCGCCAGCCTCGCCCGTGTAGGGGAGGCTGCTCGCGATCGGGGCGGACGACTGCGACAGCGATTGCGGCTGCGGCGCGGCATAGTAGCCCGCACCGGATGTCTGGCTGGGAGCGCTCGCGCTCGGCGGAAAGCTGCCGGTCGAATACCCTAGTATCCCATCGGCGGCAGATAATTGCTCGGGGAGCCGTACCCGCCGTAGCTGGAAGACGGGTCATAGCTAGACGGCGACCCGTAGCTGGAAGGTGGGCTGTAAGCGGACGGCGAGCCGTAGGAGGATGGCGAGCCATACGAGGACGGCGGGCCATAACTAGACGGCGGACCGTAGCCGCCATATCCGTTCGGCTGATACTGGTACTGCCCGTACAGTGCTTGGGTCACTGGCGCCGCTGCCAGGGCCGGGCCAGCGGCGTGTCGGCGCAGGCGCACGAGCAGCACGATGATGAGCACAGCGGCCAGCAGCAGGGCGAGCGCGGCGCCGCCTTCCTCCAGCGTCGTCAGTCCGGCGGTCGGCACCGGCTCCGTAAGCGCGGCGGTATCCGCAAACGTCTTGTAGTCTGCCACGCCTTTGAAGGCAGGGTAGCGTGCCGCGAGGTCATCCATCTCGCGCGCGGCCTTGCGCCAGTGACCGGCGTAGGTCGCCGCGTAGTCGCCGAATGCCTGGCGCCAGAGCACCTGCAGCGTGCCGGGTGTCGGGTCCACGTTCGCCGCGGACATCAAGCTCAGCGCGTTGTCGCTGGAGCGCAGGAACGCGGTGATGCCGCGCGGGTCATCGCCGCCGAAGCTCACGACGCCCACGATGCGGCCGTCGCTGTCGAGGGCTGGCCCGCCGCTGTCGCCGTGCTCGACGTTGCCGCCGACCTGGATCAGCTTCTGCCCGTTCGTGCCGTTCTTGATCGCGCTCACCGAGATGTTGTTCACCGATGGCGTCAGCAGATCAGTAGCACTGTTGTTGACGTCGCCGTTGCCGGGAAAGCCGATGATGGTGAGCTGATCCTCCACCGCGACGGAGGAGGAGCTGTCGAGCTGAATGCTCGGCGTGTCGCTGATGTTGACGTGCAGGATTGCCAGGTCATTTTCGGTGAACGGGCTGGCTCTGAGTACTGTGGCGGTCAGCGGCGTCACTTTTTGCAGGGCCCCAATCAGGCTGTCGCTCGTGGCGGTGGAGGTCTGCGGCGCGAAGCTCGCGCTCTGCCAGACCTGCGATTGCGGAGGAGAGGACTCTACGGTGAACGGGATGCCGACCGCCTGGAGGAAGCCGGCGGCAATCTCAGCCGCCGTAACTGGCTGTTGCAGGTGGCAGGGAGGATTGTTGTCCAGCAGATTCGCGATGTCCGCGGCGCCTACCTGCACGACTTCAGCCTGCAAATCTTCCTGGGGGATATCGACGACGTGGTCGGCGGTCAGGATATCACCATTGCCACTGATGAACGCCCCCGAGCCAGTGCCACCCACGAGATAGCCCTGGCCAGACGTCGGCAGGGAGTAGCGTAAGCCGCAGAGCGTGAACGTCGCGTGCACGTGGTAGATCGTAGCGATACGTACGATGGCGGGCTGCGCGATATCCACCTCGCGCACCAGCGGCTGCTGCATATTGCCGCCCGGCGCGCGCCCGCTCGCCGCAACTGTCGGCCACGACACGAGGGCCACTCCGGTGCAGGAGAGCAGTATGGCGAGCAGGACCGAAAGCGCAATGTGGCGCGCCAGGTGGCGCCCTCCGCCGCGCGCGTAGGTTGGCACGCCGAGTCGCTGTGACATCATGTCCTCGTCCCCCCTCACTCTCTCCCGGGTCTGGCTGGCCAGCGCGCGTAGGGAGAGCGACGCAAGGGAGGCCCTTTCGCCAGCTGTGAACGCGGATGCGGCGCTACGCCAGGAATTATGAACAGTGCTCGCCGGCGTGCGCGCGAACACCTCTTGTTGTTTCAACGAACATGACGCCGTTCATGGCGGATGCAGTAGAAGCCCGTCGAGCATAGCATAGTCACACAAGCGCCGCGCGCCAAGACGAAGCGGCCGGGAGGCGTCTCCCAGCCGCAGGCAGTCAGCAGCTTTGGACGCGGCGGCTCACGCTGCGCGATGACGTGCGGCCTGCGCCGGCGTTGCCCCGTTAGCGACGGATGCGCACGCGCTCGAAGCAATCGCTGCAGTAGACAGGCTTATCATTCCGCGGGAGGAATGGGACCTGATCTTCCTTGCCGCACTCAGCGCAGGTGATGGTATGCATCTCGCGGGGCGCGCGCTCGCCGGACGATGAGTTCATAGATGCGCGCCGGTTTTGCCGGCACGTGGGGCAGCGTCCCGGCTCGTTCAGCAGTCCTTTCTGCTGATAGAACTCCTGCTCTCCTGCGCTAAAAATGAACTCCTGGTTACACTCACGACACTGTAGGGTTTTGTCCTCGTACATGGATCCAGGACCTCCTCAACTGCCGTCCCCCACTGATTCGCGTCCTCCGCGGCACGTTCCGGCCAAATCGCACGATACCCCCGCCTGCGCAGGCTACCGCCCTGGCACGCCCCAGGAAGCCAGTGGAACACCGAGCAAAGGATACACGATTCGCCTTGTCAATGCAATCCCCGCCAGCTTTGTCTTCGCCAGGTCCGCTGGATTGCTCCGCGGCGGTACAATGTCGGGGAATGCGCACGACCGCATAGACCACGGCATGTGGTCCGCGATCGCTGGCCGACAAGCAAGAAGGATGACCGCTGTGACCGAACACCTGCCAGGGAGTGTGACAGCGCTCGCGCCGGATGAGCCGCTGCGGTTCGATATTGTGGCGCGAGCAGCGGGCAGCGCGGCGCGAGCGGGCGTGCTGCAGACGCCACATGGCGCGCTCCAGACGCCGGTGTTCATGCCCGTAGGCACGCACGCCACCGTCAAGGCCGTGGCGCCCGACGATCTGGAAGCGCTGGGCGCCAGCATCGTGCTCGCGAACACGTATCACCTGCTGCTGCGCCCGGGCCCCGAGCTGGTCGCCCACTTCGGCGGCTTGCACGGCTTCATGCGCTGGCCGCGGCCGATTCTCACAGACAGCGGCGGGTTCCAGGTCTTCAGCTTGGGCCGGCTGCGCGAGGTGAGCGATGACGGCGTGCGCTTCCGCTCGCATCTGGACGGCAGCGAGGTCCACCTCACGCCGGAGCGCGTGATGGAGGTGGAGGCGCTGCTGGGGGCGGACATCATCCTGCCGCTAGACGAATGTCCACCGTATCCGTGCTCGCCAGAGGAGGCCGCGCAGGCGACGGCGCGGACGCACCGCTGGGCGGAGCGCGCGCTGGCAGCCAGGGTCCGGCGCGACCAGGCGCTCTTTGGCATCCCGCAAGGGGGGATGGACGCCGCGCTGCGTGCCGAGAGCGCACGGACGATTGGGGGCATGCCCTTCGACGGCTTCTCGATCGGCGGGCTGTCGGTCGGGGAGCCCAAGCCGCTGATGTGGAGCATGTTGGAAGCGGCGGTGCCGGAGCTGCCGGAGGGCAAGCCGCGGCACCTCTTGGGCGTTGGCTCGCCGGATGACCTGCTCGAAGGCATCGCGCGCGGGGTAGATATGTTCGATTGCGTGTTGCCGACGCGCACGGCGCGCACCGGCGGCCTCTACACGCCGAGCGGACGCGTCAACATCCGTGGCGCGCGCTTCCGCGCCGAGCGCGGCCCGGTGGACGCGACCTGCGACTGTTACACCTGTCGCACGTTCAGCGCCGGCTACCTGCACCATCTGATCCGCGCGGAGGAGGACGACACGCGCGGCGAGCTGCTCTATTATCGGCTCGCCAGCATCCACAACCTGCGCTTCCTGGTGCGCCTAATGGAAGGCGCACACGCGGCCATCCTGGAAGGCACCTTCGACGCCTACCGCGAGCGCTTTCTCGCCGGCTTCACCCCGCCCGATCAGGCGGTGGCGGCGGAGCAGCGCAAGCGGCGCCCTGCGGGTGGGTAGAGCCTTACCCCTGGCCCACTGCCGCTTGTGATGGCCGCTCCCCATCTGGCGTTGCTCCTGGCGGCGGTTGCGCACAACTCCCCTCTCCTCACAGGAGAGGGGCCGGGGTGAGGTCTGATGCTACACCGTTTGGAACTTCATGATGACACGGCCCAGACGAATCTCGTCGCCATCCTTCACGGGCGTGGGCGTCTTGGGCGCCAGCTTCTGCCGGTTCACGAAGGTGAAGTTCGTGCTGTTTTGGTCCTCGATCAAGTACTGGCCACTGGTGACGAAGAGCTTGGCGTGCAGCCGCGAGACGCCGCCCTCCTCGCCGCCGTGCGGGGTCAGGTCCACATCTGGGTAGATGTTGCTGACGGGGTCCTCGCGCCCGATGACGATCTCCGTCTTGCCCGCCAGATCGAATGTGGTGTTGTCTGCCTCCACCACCAGCTTGGGCGCCTCAGCAGACACAGCAGGTGCAAGCGGCGCTGGCGGGGGCGAAGGGGCAACGGCGGCGGGCGCCGCCTGCGTGGAGGCGACGTCGAGCCGCTCGCCGCATTCGTCGCAGAACGCCGACCCTTCCGGATTTTCGTGACCCAGTGAACACCGAACAGTCATAATGGTCTCCTCCGATGGCTGGTTCTCGCCATGCCGCGCGGTCTGTGTGCTCGTCAGCCCTCGAGCTTCTGCGTGAGCTTGCGCGTGCGATTGCCGATCGTCTTCACTTCCTCAGCGGAAATAGCGCCGCCCGCCGACACCTGATCCAGCAGGCGCTGCGTCTCCGGATCCAGCATGCGTGTCACATTTGGATGGAGCCGCGTCGTGACCTTGCCGCCCTTCTTGTATTCGTCGAGCACACGCGTGACGAGGCGGTGCGCGTTCGCCTTCTCTGCGTAGTTTAGCACGACGGAGTTCGCCTCTTCCGGCGGCACCGTCTCGGTGGTGAAGGTGACCACCGCGTCGGCCCGCACTTTCTCGGTGCCACGCCCTGGTACATCATAACTCAGCTCCGCCTGCGCGATGCGAAACGTGCCGGCGGGCCGCGGGTCCACCAGGAGCTCCAGCAGCAGCGCCTGCGGTGTGTCGTACTCGATATCGCCGAGCGCGGCCAGCGCCTCGCGATCCGACAGCGTCTCCTGGCCCAGCGGGCTGATGAGCGGCAGCACGCGCACGGACCGCTTGGGGGTGACACCGCCAGGCAGGCGTATCGTCAACTGCGCGTTGCGCACGCTCACGGCCTCCGCGCTTTCGAGTTGGCGCTCGAAGATGCCGAGCGCGTCATCGGGGCGGCGTATGAACTCCGCTGGCATGCCGCCGCTGCGATGACCAATATTGTCGAGCAGGTCTTCGTCCCAATCCGCGCCGATGCCAAGCGGATAGATGCCGATACCCACCGCCCCGGCCTCGTCGGCGATGCGGCGGCAGCGGTCGGCGTCGCCGTATGTCACGCCGTCGGTCAGCAAGATCATGCGGTTGACCGAGGCGGGCGTGGCGTGCTTGCGCAGCTCGTTGAGGCCCGCGCTCATTCCCAGCGACATGGCGGTCCCGCCGCCATCCTTGATGCCATCTATCAGGCTCGTCAGATAGGGCTTGTCAGCGGCGGGCTGGGCCGGCACGACGACGCGCACGTTGTCGTCGAAGATGACCACCGAGACCATGTCGCTCAGCCCAAGCCGGTTGATGACCAGCTTGACCGATTCCTTCACGGCGGCGAGCTTGGCGCCCTTCATCGAGCCGGAGTGATCCAGCACCAGCGTGAAGTTGACGGGCACGCGCGTCGGCCCAGCGGCGACTCCTGCTGCCGCGCCTCCGGCGGCCCGCGCCTCCACCAGCACATAGGCGACCTGGCTGCCACCCGTAGCGCTCATGCGCGGACGCCCAACCTGACAGGTCAGCGAAATTTCTCCGGCCATAGCCGGTGGCTCCTTTCCTCGCGGCGAGACGTTGTTATCGCGTGTACGAAGCGGCGCCGGCCTGTGTTGCGCCGCGCATCCGCGCTGTCCAGCGCCAGGCCCACCTCATTGCTCGCCGCACGCGCTCCGCTACAGAGAATGGACCAGCAAGCCCCTCGGCTTCAGCTAGGGGATGCATGGTCCTCTCGTTTGCCGCTTCTTATCCCCCGTGCAAGAATAGCGCTGTAGCACCTTGCCAACTGAATCATGTTTGGGCGTTCCGTGGTGAAGCGGTCCCACGGGTAAAAGCATGACCGTACCTTGGACACGTGCTCTCAGCAGGCGAGACGTACAACTCGCCGGATGCTTCGGCTTCTACACAAACACCTCCTCACAGCCCAAGGGGCTGGCCGCTGTGGTCACAGCAGCGGTGCCACCGGAACCGTGTGTTCTGCCGGTGGATGGGCCGCTTGAGACGGCCCTGGGGCTTCGGCCCCGAACTGTGAAGCGTTGATCCCGAAGGCGAAAGCAATTGAGGGGGAGCGGATCAGAATCTCCCGCTTTCAAGCGGGGGAGTCTCAAGCTACGACCTCCAGCACGATCGCCGTAATATTGTCTTCGCCGCCGTTCTCATTGGCCTGGCGGACGAGCGCTTCGCAGGCCGCCTGCGGTCCGGCGGATTCGCTGAGAATACGCGCCATGTCGGGATCGCGCACCAGCTCCCACAGGCCGTCGGAGCAGAGCAGCAGCCGCATCCCCGGTTGTAAGCGTTGCACGAAGATGTCCGCCTGGAACTCGTCTTCCGCCTCGTCGTCGCCCAGGCTCTTGTAGATCTGGTTGCGCCGCGGATGGGTGTAGCGCTGGTCGGGCTCGATATTGCCCGCCTCGACCAGCTGCTCGACCAGTGAGTGGTCGGTGGTGATGCGGCGCAGCGCGCCTTGCTCGTAGACGTAAGCGCGGCTGTCGCCGACATTGGCGATATGTGCTACCTCGCCGCAGACCAGCGCCGCCACCAGCGTGGAGCCCATGTCCGTGTCGCGCTCGGCGTTGGCGGCGCGCACCGCGGCGTGGGCCTCGGCGCTGCCTTCGCGCAGCATCCTGCGCAAGACGTCGTCTGGTGGGGGCGCGCTGGAGGTCAGGGTGAGCAGTGGCAGGGCGGCGGCGCGCAGCACGTGCTCGGTGAGCGTGCGGACGACGAGCCGGCTGGCATCCTGTCCCGTCGCATGGCCGCCGAGTCCATCCGCCACCACGCAGAGCGCCAGGGGCAGCGCGTGCGAATCGTACATCAGGCTCAACTGCAGGATGCCGGCGCTATCTTCATTGTGCTCGCCGGGCCGTGATTTGCCGACGTCTGTGGCCGCCGCCGCGACGAGCCGCGCGCCCAGCGGGAAGCGCGCCGGCTCCGACACCCGCGGGAAGACGCGATATGCGCGACCGCCCTGCGTGAAGCGTCGCTCGTCGGGCGCCGTCTGCCCCTCGACGGTCGGCGGCGCGTCGGTGTCCCCCGCGCTCGCCGGCTCGCCCGGCGTCTCGGCGGGCGCGGGCGCGCCATCCTCACGCGCCGCAGCGGCTTCCACGCTTGCCGGTGCGCCGTCGTCGGCACCGGCGTCGGGGGCAGGGCTGCGCCGCTCGACCATTACATACTCGCCCGCCAGGAGGTCGGCTCCGCATTCGCGGCAGAACTGGTCCGTCGCCGCCGTGTCGCCAAACTGCGTGCCGCATGACCAGCAGCGCTCGTACCCTTGCAGATCCGTCACGCGATAGGTGTTTTCGGCGCCCGGGGCCTCCGGCGCAACGCTGGTCAGCGACTCGACACGATAGCGCCCGCCGACGATGATGCTGACCGGCAGCGGCCAGGGCAGCCCGTCCGGCGGCTGCGCGCGGGCCAGGTCCACGAGCGCTGGCATCTCATTCTCATCCCCCACCTCGCTGCCGGAGGCAGCCAGCGGCGTCTCGGGGTACTGTGCGGCAGCCTCGTCCGTGGTGGTGGGCGCCGCTGAAGCGTCGGCGGCGACATCTGCCTGCGCGGCCTGACGCGCGTCGGCGCGGGGCGAAACAGCCTCCGCGGACGGCTCCATGGCGGCGGAGGTGTCGCTCGCGGCCGCCTCGTCGAGAGAGTGAGCCGGCTCGGAGAGCAGGTCCGTATTCACGGGAAGGGTGTCAACTCTGCCGGATGCCGCGGCTGGGACTGCCTCGTCGGCGCGCGGCGTACGCGGCGGGCGCTTGACACGTCCGCCATCGGCCTGCGCGGACGACTGCTCATCCTGCTCGGTCTGTGGCTCCGCATCCAGCTGGCGCGCGCCGCAGACATTGCAGAAGCGCGCGCCGGAGCGCAGCTCCGCTCCACATGTCTGGCACTCCATAGACTCGCTCCTTCCCACCTGACATGGGCCGCGCGGCAGCACAGGCACGGCCGCGACTCGCGCAGCAGTGGTGACGCTCGCACTCGGGAATGGCCCTGGCGACGCCCGAAGAGGCGGCAGGCCGCACGGGCGCTGGCTTTCGCTAGCTACCTACTACCTAGCGCTCCACACAGCGCACGAGTACCGCAGTGATATTGTCCTCGCCGCCGTTCTCGTTGGCTTTGCCCACCAGGAGCTCGCAGGCCTCGGCCGGGTCCGTCATCTCCGCCAGGATGCGCTCGATCTGTGGATCGCGCACCATCTCCCAGAGGCCGTCGGAGCAGAGCAGCAGGATATCGCCCGGTTTGAGCTGTTCGGTGTAGATGTCGACCTCGACCTCAGATTTGCCCGCGCCGAGCGAGCGATACACGAGGTTGCGATTGGGGTGGTCATAGACATCGTCGCGGTCGATCTGGCCGGCCTCCACCAGGCGCTCCACCAGCGAGTGGTCGTGGGTGACACGCTGCAGCTTGCCGTCGCGGAACAGGTACGTGCGGCTGTCGCCGACATTGGCGATGAAGGCCTGATCGCCGACGGTGAGGGCGGCGGTCACCGTCGAGCCGAGGCCGCGCGCCTCCGAGTGCTGCTTGCCGTACGCGACGATCTCTTCGCTGCTATGCTCGATGGCGGTACGCAGCTTCTCGACGTAGTACTCCATGACCATCGCTTCGTCGAGCTGCTGCGTGACGGCAGGCTTGCCGCGGGCGGAAGCGTCTTCGGTAGGTTCGGCGGGGGGCTCCTCCACTGGCTCAGGGGTGAGGGGGCGCGTCTTGGCTGGATCATCGCGGTGCAGGATCGCGGTCACTTTGCCTCGGCGGCCCTTGGCCTTGAGGCGCACGGTGGGCTGGCTGGTCGCTGGGCCCAGCAAGGGCTGGAGCGTTTCGCCGATGGACTCCACCGCGATCTTGCTGGCCACCTCGCCGGCGTGATAGCCACCCATGCCGTCGGCCACGACGAAGAGCCCGGCGGTCTGCTGGTCGTGCTCGTAGACATGCGTGAAGCAGGCGTCTTCGTTTTGCTCGCGCTGCTTCCCGACATCGGTCTTAGAAGCTGTTATGAGGTGCAGCGGCATGCTGCTCTCCCTGTCCTCGGAATGCTCCGGCGACGGCGCCGGTTCCGCCGCGGACGCTCCGCGTGCCTGGCGCCCAACGGCAAATATGCTTGCCGCACTATATCACCGGCATGTCCCGGGCGCAACGGTTGCCGGCTGGATGGGCGGCACTCGGCGGGCCAGAGTCGCAAGAATCGTGCAGAAGAGGTGAGGTCACGCAGACAACTACGTAGACGCGCGGCAGCAGGTTGCACGGCGGTGCGGAACGGGCCGCGAGGGCACGGCCACGCCGCGCGACGGTGGCAAGACGACGACGCCAGGCAGGAGTAGCACGTGTCCCCTGTCTGGCGTGGCTCGTGGCGATATCCAGCGCTGCGGCCGCTCAGGCCGTTGCCGTCGCGACCAGTTCTGCCTTGGCGACGGTGCGGGCGACCGGGCGGATGCTGACGCGCTTCTTCGTGCGGCTGTCCCATTCGAACTTTACCGTGCCATCCACGGTCGCGAAGAGCGTGTAGTCGCGGCCACAGCCGACATTGGTGCCGGGATTGAACTGCGTGCCCCGCTGGCGCACGATAATCGTGCCCGCGCGCACGTACTGGCCGTCGTAGCGCTTCACGCCGAGCATCTTCGGTTTGCTGTCGCGCCCGTTACGCGAGCTGCCGACACCCTTTTTATGTGCCATGTTTTGCTGATCCTTTGCTTCCGAGAGTCAGTTGAGATGCGTCTGGCCCCAACGCGCCGCCAGGGCTACTCCGACTTACTCTTGCCCCTGGTCTTTCGGGTGGGCTTGGCTTCGTCCTCGGGACTGACTTCATCCTCTGGGATCGAGGCGTCGGCGCCGGCCTCTTCGATCTCGTCCGCGTCGGCCTGTGCCTTCGCGGTATTGCCGACCGCGGCGTCGAAGGCGAGGGCGTCGATGGCGCTGGCGAGGTCGGCACCCTCCAGCCGTCGCTGGACACGGTTGGCAGCGCGGCGCGCCTGGTTTTCGTAGCGCTTGCGCTCGTCATCGGGCACGAGGCTCTTGCCCTCAGCCTGGATATCGGTCACCGTGAGATAGGTGTAGTCCTGCCGGTGGCCCTGCGTGCGGC
>WNFM01101648.1_pt1 | contig 10839 bp, 9 predicted proteins | sample 5400271 | NCBI WGS metagenome assembly WNFM01 (sample SAMN13153352, study PRJNA577476) | soil metagenome | isolation source: 60 cm saprolite on Douglas fir-dominated hillslope | place: USA:California | collected 2013-09-17 | reverse complement strand
GTCGAGCGTCTGGATCAGCTTCGCGATGTTGAGCTGGACCGTGCGGCACAGGCCCCAGTCCTCACAGGCGAGGCGTGCGATGTAGCGCGGGTCGATGGCGTCGTCGACGCCCTCCGCGATGGGGTGGTCCAGCAGCAGGGCGATCACGTCGACCAGGTCCTTGCGGTTGACCTCGTAGATCTGGAGCTTGCTCAGCAGCAGGTCGGAAGGCGTGGCGCACGGTCCATCGCCGTCGAGCCGCCCACGCAGGTCGATGACGTGGGACATCTTGAACACGTCGATGAAGATGTCCACCTGCCGGCTGTGCGCGGCGTCGTAGAAGTAGAGCCGCCGGTCGCCGTTCATCAGGTTGAACCGGTCGTTGGCCTCGTACCCCAGCGTCGGGAACAGGTCCAGCACCCCCTTGCGCTGCTTCTTCGCGATGGCGTAGTCGAGGTCGCCGTACTTGCGCTTGAGGGGTGGCCTGCCCGCGCTCGGTGAGTGCAGATTGATGCCGGCGCCGCCGAGCAGCTTGACCTTCACTCCTGCCTGCTTCGCCGCCACGCCGATTCGCCCGGCCTCGGCGATGGGGTCCTCGAGGGGTCCGTAGGACACTACTTGCCGGCCCGGTTCCGGTGCTTGCCCAGCGCGAACGCCTGCGTGTAAATCCTCTGGTAGTTGACCGCGTTCACGTCGCGCGGGTTGCCGATCGTCTGCGGGTCGGCGAAGGCCTTGTCCGCGAGCATCGGGATCTCGTCCTCGCTGAAGCCGAGCTCCTCCATGCTGGGGATCTCGACATCCTTGGTGAGCTGGTGCACGTACTCGACCGCCATCTCGGCTGCGCGCCACATGGTGACGTTGCGCGTGTCGAGGCCGAAGGCCTGCGCCATCCGGGCAAAACGTTCTGGCTCGCCGGCGTGGTTGTACTCCATGACCGGGCCAAGCAACCGCGCGCGCCGGCCGAGTCGGTGCCGTACGCGAGGCCGGCGAGCATCGCGGCCGCGCTCATGTAGTAGCGCGCCTGCAGGTTCTCGCCCTGAGAGAAGGCGACGCGCAGGTAGCGGGCGACGTACTCCATCGCCATCAGGGCCACCGCGTCAGTGAACGGCTGGTGGTAGACCATCGTGTAGCACTCGACGGCGTGCGCCAGCGCGTCCATGCCCGTGCCCGCGGTGACCGGCGCCGGAAGCTTGACGCTCAGCTCGGGGTCGATGAGCGCGACCCACGACGCGATGTTCGGCGTGCCGCCGACGTTGAACTTGATCTTCCGCTTCGTGTCGGTGATCACCGCCCACAGCGTGACCTCGCTGCCGGTGCCGGCCGTCGTGGGCACGGCGATCATCGGTGGGATGCGGCTGCTGATGGGGTTGTGGCCCCACTCGTAGTCGAGGATGCTGCCGTCGTGCGCGGCGACGACGCCGATGCCCTTGGCGGTGTCCATCGAGCTTCCGCCGCCGATCGCCACCAATCCGTCACATCCGGCCTTCTTGTACTCGGCCGCCCCGGCGTCGACCAGCTCGACCGGCGGGTTGGCCTTGACCCTGTCGAAGACGACGGGCTCGCAGTCGGAGGCGCGCAGCGATTCGAGCGCGATCTCGAGCAGGCCCGCGGCCTTGACGCCGGGGTCGGTCACGAGCAGGGGCCGGCGGACACCCAGAAGCGAGGCCTCCTGGCCCAGCTCCTTGATGGCGCCCAGTCTTTGGACGAGGCGCGTCGGACTCTGGTACGTGCGGAGTGTGTGCTCGAGCATGCGGGTCCTTTAGGTGAGGTGGCCGCCGCGGTTTTTACCCGCGGCGGCCGAGAGGCTGCTATTCAACCGGTATTTCGTGGTGGATGCGCGAGAGGTCTATGCCCTGGCTCTTGCGTACGTATCGTGCGACGACGTAGATGACGACCGCGACGATGTAGGTGGCCAGGAAGTAGTAGACGGAGTTGGGGGTCGATGAGAACGTCGTCCCATACAGGTCGGCCCCATTGAACGACCACTCCCAGAGCATGAACAGCAGGAACAGCCCTGTGATCACGCCGACAACCGTGATCGCCGGGATACCAGCCACCTTCCAGTTGGCGATCGGGGAGGCGTCATAGAGATCCTTGCGGCGCCACGGCAGGATGATTGCCGCGACCACAGTGGCGAAGAAAGTCAAAGCGAGGACGGCGGTGGCGTCAAGGAAGACGCTGGTGAAGCTTGGCTTGTATGCGTAGATCGCGCTGATCACGATCGAGGGCAGGATCATGAGCGCCAGCGAGCCGTAGGGCACCCGCCGCTTGGCCGAGATATTGGCCGCCCAGGAGGGCAGGACGCGGTCGAATGCAGCGGCAAAGATGACGCGCGTCGAGGACAGGAAAAGAGTGCCCGCCCAGCCGAAGAACCACAGGCCCATCACGATGATGAGCAACGCCTGGAAGATCGAGTTGTCGACCAACCAGCCGGCGAACATTACCGGGTAAGGCCACACGGGAACCACGGGAGCAGGCCCCCCGTAGAGGCTTCCCCAGTACAGGCTGTTGGCCGACTGGTAGAAGTTCCACCCGATGGTCTTGACGATCAGGACCACCACCAGGACCACGAGGGCAACCGTCACCCAGAGGCCCCAGAACATGCTCCAGAAGGGCTTGCGAATGTCCTTTGCTCCGCGCACCTCGCCGTAAAGGGTCGCGCCCCAGTTGGGCCACAGGAGATAGAAGGCGAGCCATGGCAGCAGCAGAAGGATCGGGCCAAAAGTGAAAGTGCCGAAATTCGAGCCGGCGAATCCGGCCTTGCCGGCAGCGTCGATGGTCGCCTGGTAAGCGTTGGCCGGGGCGCCGAACAGTGAGGTCGCCTCCCGGTTGAAGGCGTTCTGGAAGTCGGTCTGGCTGTAGAAGAGCAACAGGCCGCACACGACAACGAGCCCGCCCAGCCCGATCCAGAAACAAATCTTCTGGATGCGCGCATATGTCTCCATCCCCATCGTCACGACGACGCTGACGAAGGCGAGCACGATCAGACACGACACGAAAATGCCGGTCGAGCTCGCGAAGAAGGTGGCGATGTCAGGCGCCCCCAATGTGTACGCAAGAGGTCCGAAGAACTGGACCACGAGGATGTTGGCGTAGATCGGAGCCCAGAGAAACAGGGTGAACCACCAACCGGTGATCGACAAAACGAACCCCAGGCCGCCTCCAAGGACGCGGCTCTGCCATGCATAGTCCCCGCCCGTACGGGGCATCACGCTCACCAACATCGCGTAGGTGACAACAAGGAAGGTCGTCAGGACTCCGAACAACAGAATCGCGGCGATCACCTGCCCGTCCGGAACGGTGTAGACGAACGACATTCCGTACAGGCCGAGGGTGATCAGGTTTACCGACCAGAACGAATAGACGAACGCGTCGAAGGTCGACCAGGCCTTGACCAGGCCTGTCGCGTTGCGGAGAAACAGCGAAGGTCTCGCCGGACCTCCACTGCCGATTGTCGCTTCCGCCATACGTCTCCTCCCTATTCGCGAACTAACCGTTGACCAGCTGGTAACTCTTGATGCCCTTCTTGGCGTCGAGCTGGATGATCGCCGCCATCAGCATCCCTTCCTCATAAGCACTGCCCGGGTTGATCGCCAGGGTCTTGCCCAGCTTCACCGCCCCCTTGCTCTCATGGATGTGGCCGTGCAGCGAGAGCAGTGGCTGGTAACGGTCGATGGCCGCACGCACCGCCGTGGAGCCCACGGGTCGCAGGGCGCGGCCGCCGTGCAGCAGCCGCAGGTCGGCGTCGATCGCGGGCGCCTCGTCCAGTCCCGAGCCGTAGGGCGGGCAGTGCAGGTTGAAGATCGCCTTCGACATCTCGGGGACCTGCTTGGCCATCGCGTCGATGCGCTCCGTGAGCTTGTCCTCGCTCTCCTCGCGGTGCGTCTTCCAGGGAGTCGCGTTGGACCAGCCGCTGGAGATCATCGTGAAGCCGTCGATCTCGATGTGGCGGCCCTCGCCCAGCTCGACGGCGCTCGCCTTCCGGATGACGTCGTCAACCTCGAACTCGTCGTCGTTGCCCGGCGACACGAAGCACCGCACGCCCGTGCCGGCCAGCTTCTCCGCCGCCAGGTTCATCCAGCGCTCGACACCCGCGAGCATCACCTCGCGGAACGTGTCCGCGCGCACCTCGGCATTCTCGTCCAGCTCCTTCAGGCGGTCGGGCGTGACCCGCAGCGGGTAGTAGCCCTTGCGGCGGATGGTGGCCTCCACATCGCCGACCTGCTCGGCCGGCACCACCTGCTGCACGGCCTGCAGGGTGTAGCTGAAGTGGCCGTCCTCTTCGACGATCGGAACGATCGCCTTACCCGTCATGTCGCCGCCGCAGACAAGCGTGTCGCAGCCGTAGAACTTCGCGGCGTTGAGGAACTTCCGCCAGCAGGTCTCGGAGCCGTGGAGGTCGGTGGCGAAGAAAACCTTAGGCATGGGCGTCCACTCCACCGACGAGAGCCTTACGGATCTCGTGCTCGAATCCGGTCACGTGGCGGCGCATGATCGACTCGGCACGGTCGCCGTCGTGCGTCATCACCGCCTCCAGCAGCTCGACGTGCTCTTCGACCGCGGCCCGCAGCCGAACCTCATGGTCGAGGACGAGGTACCAGAGCCGCAGGCTGAGGTTGAAGTAGCGATCGAGGGTGCTCTCGAGGAACGAGTTGCGCGCCGTCTGGTAGATCTGGCGGTGGATCTGCTGGTCGAGGCGCATCAGTTCGCGCTGGTCCTTCACGCGTTCCGATTTCAGCGCCGCCAGCAGCTCGGCGACCACGGCCTGGTCCGTCGCCGTGCAGCGCTCCGCCGCCAGCCGAGCCGCATGGCCTTCGAGCACGACGCGCACCTCCGTGATGCGCGCAAGGTCGGTGATCTTGACGTCGGTGACGAAGGTGCCGCGATGAGGGACGCTATGCACGAGCTTCTCGTGCGCGAGCCGCTGCAGCGCTTCGCGGATCGGTGTGCGGCCGATGGCCAGCTCTGACTGCAGCCTGCCCTCGTTGACGACGGATCCGGGCGCGAGGTCCAGCGAGACGATGCGGTCGCGGATCTTCAGGTAGGCCTCTTCACTCTGTGAGCGCGCGGGTCCCGGTCGCCCGGTGACGACGCGAGGCGGAGTCTTCCGCTGCTCCTGTACCCCGAAGGCCATCCTCTCTCGGCTTGCCCCCAATATGCGGCCGATATACCGGTTGGAACCGTAACACCGACCGGCCGGAGCGTCAAATGAGGCGCTGCCGGCCTGTTGAGCTAGTCCGGCAGAGGCTGGGCCTTGGTCAAGCGCCAGCGCGCGGCCCAGCCCGAGCGCAGGCGACAGCAACGCGACCAGCTGCAGGCCGGCGATCCCGCCCAGAGTTCCGGCCACGCCACCGGTGGCTTCCGCGGTGGCCCGGGCCCTGGTGGGATACAGCTCGCCCGACCACGCGCCCATCACCGGCGTCCCCGCGCTGGCGAACCCACTCCAGAGGAGGTTGGCGGTGATGAACCCCGCCGTGCCCGCGACGAAGCCGCCGCCCGTGAACGCCGCGGTGATCACGCCCAGGGTCACGCCGAGGATCCGTCTTCCGTAGCGGTCGCTGAGGAAGCCGCCCGCGACATAGCCGGCCAGGGCGCAGACCGCGGCGGCCGCGATCATCACGCTGATCACGCCCGGCGAGAGGTGCAGGTAGTCACTGGCGAAGACGGTGAAGAACAGCCCGGCGGGCTCGCCGAGGACGGCTCCCACCAGGGCACTGGCGGCCAGGATCAGCACGCGGCGCCGCCACGGCGGCTGCATGAGCAGCCGGATCACCGGTGACGTGGGCCCTCTGCCAGGCCCTCCCTTCGGGAAGTCCTCGCCAGATCAGCGGTGCTGCGATCACGCCCACGCCGCCGGCGAGAAACAGGAGCCGCCAGTTCGGGGCGATGAACGGATAGACGAGGACAGGGATGGCCTGGCCGGCGCCGAAGAGCAGCGCCAGGGCAGTCACCGCCAGCCCGCGGTGGGTGGGCGGCGCCTCTTCGACGACCAGCGCGGTCACCACTCCTCCCACCAGGCCTTCGAAGCACGATGCCGCGAGGCGCAACAGCGCCAGGGTCGTCAGGTTGGGGGCGAAAGCCGTCGCCACGCCGACGAGCGAGAACATCGCGACTCCGAAGGCGATCAGGCGCCGCCGGCCGAAGCGGTCGGCCAATGTCGCGAGAGGCAGGGCTCCGACGGCGCCGAAGATGATGATCGAGCCGAGGTTCGAGAGGTCCGAGACGCGAGCGCCGAAGCTGTTCGCTACGGCGGGCAGCTCCAGGATCAGGATCGAGCCGTTCCAGCCCGCAAGGACCACGGCGAGGCCGGCCCACAGCAGGGTGCGCCACTGTCCGGAATCGAGCCTGGGCACCCGTGAATCTTGGCTAAATCTTGGCTACACGAGGCGCAGGCGCGCGAGGAGGTAGGGGCCAGGCCCGAGGAACCCGCAGGTGGCCGCGACATGCGCAATGGTCACGCCCAGCAGCGACGGCGGACCCGGCAGCAGCCAGAACGCCAGCCCGACCGGCACTCCCAGCAGGGCGGTCGCCAGGGTGTCCGGCCACGACCAGCCAAGGCGGTGATAGAGGACGTATGCGGCGGTGGCCACGACGAAGCCGGCCACCGGAAAAGTCAATGCGCTCAGGCCGCCCTGGACGAGACCGCGGAAGAAGGCCTCTTCGATGGGGCCGTTGACCGCGTAGTACGCGGCCTGAACCCAGGCATCGCCGGCGTTCGCGGGCACGCTGAGCGCGCGGCGTGCGCGGGTCAGCCGCAGCTGCACACCTGCCGCGGCCACGAACAGGAGCGGGGCGGCGATCGCGCCGAAGACCAGCTGCGCGCGCAGGTCGCCCACGCCCCATCCGCTCCACCTCGGATGAAAGACCACCTGGACGACGCCAAAAACGGCTGCGAACGGCAGCAGGCGGATGAGCGCGTCGCGCTTCATCCACGACCAGCTGTCGGGAATAGCCGTCAAGAGCAGGCGCGTTGCAGGAGTGGTGGATGTCATCGAGCTCGATCTCTTCTACGACTTCAGCTGTCCGTTCGTGTACAGGATGACGAAGCTGATCGACGCGGTCGGCAGATCCGGAGAGCGGAACCTCAAGGTCAACTGGCGATTCTTCTCCCTGACGCAGGTCAACCACCGCTCCGAGGACCCCGAGGACACGTGGGCGGTCTGGATCGCGCCGGAGTCGGAGCACGTGCGTGGGCGTCTCGCGCTTTTGACGCATTCCACAGCGCGCTCCTTGACGCGCGTCATAACGATCGCGCCGACATCGAGAGCGAGGCAGTCATCGAAGGCGTGGCCGGCGGCGCCGGCCTCGACCTCGAGCGCTTTCAACACGATCTCGCAGATCCGGAGATCCTCGCAGCGCTGAGCCGCGACCACCGCGAGGCGCGAGACGTCCACGGTGTCTTCGGGACCCCGACCCTGGTGTTCGATTCTGGAGCCGCGTACGTGAGGCTGGCGCTCGTGGTGCCGGACTCCGAGGCGGTGCGCGTGTTCGACCATATCGCGGCCACGGTCGCCGCCGAGCCTGCGGTCCTCGAGATCAAGCGACCGGTGCGACCCTCCGCCTGACACCGGTACGCCCGGGTACTTGGTCCCCGGCCGCGGTTTTCCAATCAAGGAACGAACGGGCATGACCCCCAAAAGCCCCGGCGATCTCTGGCGCGCCTGGTTGATGACCGGAGTGCGCCGCGAACCCATCGATCGGCGCCGCATCCAGGGCTCGCACCGCGGGCTCAAGAAGATCCTGGCCGAGGGCGCTTCGGAGGGCGATGTCCGGCTTCGGCCGTGGCGCGACTTCTCCAGCGCCATGGTCAGGCAGGCGGTCAACGAGGCCATGAACCAGCTCCCGGCGGAGAACCAGGAGGTGGTCAAGCTGGCTTACTTCGGCGGCTTCTCGAACCAGGAGATCGCCGACGAGCTGGGCCTGAGCATCACGGGGGTGCAGCGCCGGCTGCGGAACGCGCTGGCGAGTGTGAGCGAGCGCCTGGAGCACGGCCGCGCCATCGGGCGCCGCGCGGCGCTCGGGCTGGCGCTGTTGCTGGCGGGCCGGCGCCTGGAACATGCGCTCGCCACCCAGGTCGTGGTCGCGACGGTGCTCGTCAGCGGCGCCGTGGCGGGCCCGGCGCCCCAGCCGGCGGCCCCGCCGGCTCACCGGGCGGCGATCGCTGTTCCAGCCGAGGTGCACCAGCCCTCCACACGGACGGCTCAGAGGGCGGCCGTCACCCAGTTACGCGTCCTGCCGCATGTGGCGGTGCCTCCGCTGCCGGCGCTCCCGAAGATCGACCTCCCTCACGTGATCCTGCCGTAGATCACGACACCGTCCACGGTCGCAACCGGTTTGTAATCGGCGGCCACGAGCTGCGCAAGCACCGGATAGCTGCTCATCGGGTACATCGAGAAGTCGCTCCAGCCCGCCGCTGAGGTGTCGATGATGAGCGCGGGCGGGTTGCGCTGAAGGTCCGACCCGAGCTCGGGCCACACGTCGGGCGCCGTATCCCAGTTGTTGGGGGGCAGGCTCGACCCGCGCGCGAAGCCCCGCAGAAATCCTGGGAACCGCGATGCCATCAGGCGGTCGGACTCGACGTACAGCGCGGGCCACACGCCCCACACGAACACCCGGTCGCCAGGACGCGTGTGCGACGCGATGTACTGCGCCACCTGCTCGTGCTGCGCGACCGGCGGCGTCCAGTCGTAAGTGAGGGGGTCGGCCCGAACGTCGAAGTTCATCCAGTAGAGGACCGGCACGAGCACTCCCGCAAGCGCCACGGCGCCGACCCAGCGCCGGCTCTCCCAGTTCAGGGCGCGGTCGAGCGCGAGGCCTGCGAGCAGCGACAGTGGCGCCATCACCTGGACGAAGTAGTGCCACGCCCAGTGCCCGGCGGCGACTGCGCCAACGACCGAGGCCGCGAGCCACACGATGGCCAGCCGCTCGCCCGGGCGCAGCTCACGCCAGCGGGTGACGAGGGCAACCGCAGCGATCCAGGGCACGGCTCCGTAGAGCACGAACGGGATCAGGCTGTCGCGGGAGCGCGACCACAGGATGTCCGGCCTCCAGTTCTGGGAGGCGTAGCCCGCCAGCGTCTGCACCGTCCAGCGCCAGAAACCCTCGAGCGAGCCGGTGAGCCCGAGCAGCGCGGCGCCGGCCCCCAGACCCGCCGCGATGCCCGCGGCGAACAGGAGTCCCGCGCGGAATCGCGTCGGGGGCGGCTCGAGCAGCAGCAAGCCGGCCGGCAGCAGGAGCACATCGATCGCGGCCACCTGCTTGAACACGCCCGCGACGACCATCAGGAAGGCGGACCACAGCCACTGCCGCCGCAGCATGAGCAGGAACGCGGCCGCCAGCGGCAGGCTCATGAACACCTCGGTGTTCGCGGCCAGCAGGCGCGGGTTGCCGGTGGCGGTGAGGAGCCCGTACAGGACGGCGGCGAGGAGGCCCGCGCGAGGGCACTGGATCGTGCGCCCCACGGCCACCAGCACCGCGCATGTCGCGAGGACCACGGCGAGCTCAACCGCGTGGATGGCGGTCATCTGATAGCGGCCGAACACCTCGAACGTGGCCGCGTAGACCCAGAAGATCCCCGGGGGCTTGTTGTCGACGCCGCCCTCCGCATAGAGGCGAGCGCCGGTGTTCATGAGCGCCGCGATGGTCCCGTAGACGGCTTCGTCCCCATCCAGCAGCCGGTGCGCGAAGCTGGGCAGGTGGGCGATGAGGACCGTGACCGTGGCGACCGCCGCCCACACCAGGGGCCGTACCCCGGCGCGGCGCAGCGTGACCGCGCGCGTGGCCATCTCGTTGATGAATATATGTGCCGGGTGACCAACCCGGCCCGTAACCAAGCGTGGAGCGTTTTGTTTAGGGTCGCAAAGTGATCAAGCTGCGCAGTCTTCTCGCGACGGCCTTCGTGGCATTGATCGGCGTCGCCATCGCGCTGGACGTCGCCCACCGCGATTTCTTAGGCGAGGACTTTCACACCTATCTGGCGGCGGCCATGGTCGGCCTCCAGCAGGGCTGGTCACACATCTACGACGAGGGGCCGGTCGCGGCCGCTCAGCACCTGCTGAACCCTCACCTGTGGGTGCAGCCCTTTCTGAGTACGCCCCCGGTGGCCTGGCTGGTCTCGCCGCTCGCCTCTCTTCCTTATAACGTGGCCTACGGCATCTGGTCGGTCGTGACCTTCGGGGCCCTGGCTGCCTCCCTCGCATGGTCGAGCGGCTACCGCGGAATCGCCCGCTGGGTCGCCACGGGGGCGGCCATCGTCCCCTGGTGGGTTCTGCATGCGGTCCATGTCGGACAGGTGGCCCCTCTGATCGCGGCCTCCGTCCTCGTCGCGTGGCGGCTGCTGCGTGACAAGCGCGACGTCGCGGCGGGACTCGTTCTCGTCACGCTCGCGTTCAAACCCAACACGGTGGCCCTGATTCCCATAGCTCTGGTCGTGGCCGGCCGCTGGAAGGCATTTGCGACCTGGCTGGCCGCCACGGCATTGGTCGCGGTCGCCAGCCTGCTGGCGATCGGACCCCACGGGATGGCCGCGTATGCATCCGACCTGACGCACGTGACATCGGCCGAGCTGCGAGGCGCCTCACAGCTGACCCTGGCCACGGTCCTTGGTCTCTCGCCTCCGGTGTCGGCGATCGTCCGGGCCCTCATCGCACTCGCCGCACTCGTGGCGGTTTACCGCTATCGCCGCGAACCGGGGATGGCGATAGCCACCGCCGCGGTCGCCTCGCTGCTGACCACGACCTACCTCCACGGTTCGGACCTGTGCCTGCTCGGGGCCGCGGGCTGGATCGCCTGGCACGAGCGGGAGGATCCGGCGTGGCGGGCATTGCTGGCGGGCGTCTGGGTCCTGGCCACGCCATTCCT
>WNFM01290706.1_pt2 | contig 10840 bp, 12 predicted proteins | sample 5400271 | NCBI WGS metagenome assembly WNFM01 (sample SAMN13153352, study PRJNA577476) | soil metagenome | isolation source: 60 cm saprolite on Douglas fir-dominated hillslope | place: USA:California | collected 2013-09-17 | reverse complement strand
CATGAACGGCTGTTCCTACGAAGTGGACTCCTATGAAGGCGCCTGGAACTCGGGGAAGGCCTACGAAGACGGCAATAAAGGGCATCGGCCCGGTGTGAAGGGAGGCTACTTTCCCGTGCCGCCGGTGGACGCGCAGCAAGACATCCGCACCGCCATGTCGATGGCCTGCGAGGAGATGGGCCTGAAATTCGAGGTGCACCATCACGAGGTGGCGACCGCGGGTCAGGGCGAAATCAACGTCGCCGCGAATACGCTGACGAAGAAGGCCGATGAGGTCCAGATTCTAAAGTACGCCCTGCAGAATGTGGCCCATGGCTACGGCAAAACGCTGACTTTCATGCCGAAGCCCCTCGTCGGCGACAACGGCAGCGGCATGCACGTACATCAGTCGCTGCAGAAGGAAGGGAAGGCCCTTTTTGCCGGCGACGGATACGGCGGCCTGTCGGATATCGCCCTTTATTACATCGGCGGCATCATCAAGCATGCGCGCGCCATCAATGCGTTCACCAACGCCAGCACGAATAGCTACAAGCGATTGGTGCCGGGATTCGAAGCTCCGGTGAAACTTGCCTATTCGGCGCGCAACCGCTCGGCCTCGATCCGCATTCCTTGGATATCCAATCCGAAGGGCCGGCGCATCGAAGTGCGTTTCCCCGATGCGACCGCCAATCCGTATTTTGCCTTTGCCTCCATGTTGCTGGCCGGCATCGACGGGATCCTGAACAAGATTCACCCCGGCGATCCGGCGGACAAGGACCTGTACGACCTGGAGCCCGAAGAGGATAAGAAGATCCCGACCGTTTGCCACTCGCTCGACATGGCGCTCGACTACCTGGACAAGGATCGGGCGTTTCTCAAGGCCGGGGGCGTGTTCACGGACGACCTCATCGACGCTTACATCGAGCTCAAGATGAAGGAGGTCACTCGCTTGCGTATGACCACGCATCCGATCGAAATCGAGATGTACTACAGTCTGTGAGCCTGCCTTACAGCGGTGCAGCCATACGGTGACGGCGGTCACGCCGCCGTCACCTGGAGCTGCACCTTCTGCGACTTTGGTTTGCTCTCGGGCTCGTCGCGGCCTGCGCCGCGGATGCCGCGGTGATCTACAAATGGACCGATGCCGATGGCGTGGTTCACTATGCGGATCAAGCAGTCCCCGGAGCGGAAAAGATCGTCACGTCGTCGAGCTCGTCGAATGGCATCGGGGGCGGGGCGCGTGCGCCGTCCGTCGCCGCACCCAGCAAGAAAGCGCCGTCGCGCATCGAATACACGATTTTCGCGATCGAATCGCCGGCGAAGCAGCAGTCGTTCTTCGGCGACGAAATCATTCCGGTGCGCTTGCGACTCGATCCGGAACTGAAGGCCAATCAGACGATCAGCTGGTACTTGAACGGCAGCCCGCTCACCGACCAGGCGCCGACATCCCGCTCGTTCAACCTGCAGTCCCTGTCGCGCGGCGCTTACCAGATCTCGGCGACCCTCACGGACACCGTGACCGGCGAGACGCAGAATTCGGAGGACGTCACCTTCTTCGTAAGACAGCCGTCCGAGCTGTCGCCGCAGCACCGAAGACCCTGATCCCCGTCGCAGCCGACGCGGACGTGCCGCTTGGCTGCTGAACTCGAAATGCAGGGACCGGCCATCGACGGCACCGATCTGCTCGATGCGCTGGTGACCAGCGTCTTTCTTCTCGACCAAGACCTGCACGTCAATTACTTGAACGCCGCGGGTCAGACCCTGCTGGGCCTTGGCGCCAATCAGGCGCTCGGTCGGCGTTTCTCCGAGCTGGCGCGCGGCGCTGAAACCTTGTTGACGCTCTTCGAGCGCGCCCGGTCGGGCGGCGAGAGCGTCGTTCAGCGCGAACTCGCCTGGCCGGCCCACGGGGGAGTCGATCGGATACTCGACTGCGCAGTGACTCAAATTGCGATCGGGCGGGATGCACCGCAACTATTGCTGGAAATCGAGGACATCACGCAGCATCGGCGGCTGACCCGCGAAAATGCCTTGCTGGCCCAGCTCGGCGGCAGCCGGCTGATGGTCAGGCAGCTTGCCCATGAAATCAAGAATCCGCTCGGCGGCTTGCGGGGTGCCGCGCAGCTGCTCGAGCGCGAGCTGTTGGATCCCAGCTTGCGCGAATACACCCGCGTCATCATCAGTGAGGCCGATCGGCTCACGCACTTGCTCGATTCGATGCTCGGCCCGGGACGCCCCCCCGCCAAACAGCTCGTGAACGTTCACGAGCTGTTGGAGCGCGTCTATCATCTGTTGCGCAGCGAAGCTGCCGAAGGGGTGATCGTCGATCGCGATTACGATCCCAGCCTGCCGGCGCTCGCCATCGATCCCAACCACATCATTCAGGCGATGCTGAACCTCGGCCGCAACGCCATTCAAGCGCTGTCGAGCGGCGGCGTGAAGTCTCCGCGCCTGGTGCTTCGAACCCGCGCGGCCACCAGTGTGAGCATCGGCACCAAGCGTCATCGCCTGGTGGCGTCGGTTCAATTCGAGGACAACGGCCCCGGCGTGCTCCCGGAAATCCGCGACACCATTTTCTATCCACTGGTGTCCGGCCGCCCCGAGGGAACAGGTCTCGGTTTGGGGATAGCGCAAGATCTCGTGAGCCGCCACGGCGGCCTCATCGAGTTCGACAGCGCGCCGGGAAGAACCATATTCGTGATTTTTCTACCAATGGACTCCGTATGAATGCAAAGCCGCTGAGTGTTTGGTTGGTCGACGACGATTCGTCCATTCGCTGGGTGCTGGAGAAGGCGCTCAAGGGCGGCGGGATGCACGCCAAGTGCTTCGACGGCGCGGACAATGCTCTGACGGCGTTGCGTGCCGATGCGCCGGATGTGCTGATGACGGACATTCGGATGCCCGGCCGTAGCGGACTCGATCTGCTGAAGGAAATACAAGTGTCGCGGCCGGGTTTGCCGGTGATCGTGATGACCGCGCATTCGGATTTGGACGCTGCGGTCGCCGCCTACCAAGGCGGCGCATTCGAATATCTGCCGAAGCCGTTCGATATCGACAAGGCGGTGGATCTGGTCCGACGCGCTGCGCAGCAGGCCACGGTCTCCACCGATGTCGAGGCCGCGCGCCGTAGCATTCCGGAATTGCTGGGCCAGGCGGCGGCCATGCAGCAGGTGTTCCGTGCCGTCGGCAGACTCTCGCGTTCCAGCATGACCGTGCTCATCACGGGCGAATCGGGGACAGGGAAAGAACTTGTGGCGCATGCGCTGCATCGACACAGTCCGCGATCCGCCAAGTCCTTCGTCGCCCTCAACACCGCGGCCTTTACGGCGGACCTCCTCGAATCCGAGTTGTTCGGCCACGAAAAGGGCGCTTTTACCGGCGCCGACACCCTGCGTCGAGGTCGCTTCGAGCAGGCCGACGGCGGTACGCTGTTTCTCGACGAAATCGGCGACATGTCGCCGGCGCTGCAAACGCGCCTGTTGCGCGTCCTGGCCGAAGGGGAATTTTATCGCGTCGGCGGACAGACCCCTGTGAAGGTCGACGTGCGCGTCATCGCAGCCACCCATCAAGATCTCGAGACGCGGGTGAGTTCGGGCCATTTTCGCGAAGACCTGCTGCATCGGCTCAACGTCATACGCATCGAAATTCCGCCCCTGCGTGAGCGCCGCGAGGACATTCCGGAATTGCTGCGCCATTATTTGAGCCTGGCCGGGCAGGAGCTGGGCGTGGAGCCCAAACTGCTGATGTCGACGGCGGAGACCGCCTTGGTGACCTTCGATTGGCCGGGCAACGTGCGGCAGCTCGTGAATGCCTGCCGGCGCCTCACTGTGACGGCGCCGGGCCGCGAGATTCGCGCCGAGGATATTCCTCCCGATCTCGGCGGCGCACCGCTCGGACAGGCAACGAATCACGACTGGACGGCGAAGCTGTCGCACTGGGCGGAACAGGAATTGGATGCCGGCACTCAACGGCTTCTCGACCAAGCCGTTCCGGAAGTGGAGCGCATCCTGATTCGTGTGGCCCTGCGTAAGGCCGATGGCCTGAAACAGGATGCAGCCAAGCTGCTGGGTTGGGGACGCAATACGTTGACCCGGAAGATGAAGGAACTCGGCATGGAGGATGTCTCTTAAGGTGCAGTCTCCTTAAGACAGAATTGCCTCGCAGCAGTTTATAATCGGTCCGACCATGGCCGATTTTCTAACCCACACGCTGGGGGCATCCGAGCGCATTTTCTACGGCAACACGATTGCCGATTGGCTCGTTGCCGGCATCTTGGGCCTGGGCGTATGGTCCGGGCTCTCCGTGATGCGGCGGCTGGTTGCCGCACGCGCCAAGCGCTATTCCGGAGATCATCGCTCGATCCCCGTCCGGCTTCTCTTCTATCTCGCCGGCAACACCAAGCAGTTCTTTTTTTTGGCCCTGTCGCTTTATGCCGCACAGGAAGGGCTCACGCTGTCGCCGCGACTGCAGCACGCCGTTTGGAACGTCGCGCTCATTCTCATCCTCGTGCAGGTCGGCTTGTGGGCGGGGCGCTCCCTGCGCTTCTATCTCGAGCTCAAGGAAATGGAGCGTGGTTCCGACCGCCTGTTCGCAGGCTCGCTGGACATCATCAACTTCGTCGCACGTATGCTGATCTGGTCGTTGTTGACCCTGGTGGCGCTCGACAACCTGGGCGTGAACATCACGGCGCTGCTCGCCGGGTTGGGCGTCGGCGGCGTCGCCGTGGCTCTCGCGCTGCAGAACGTTCTGGGCGATTTGTTCGCCTCGCTCTCGATTGCCCTGGACAAACCCTTCGTGGTCGGCGACAGCCTGAACATCGACACGTACGTCGGTTCGGTCGAGCACATCGGCATCAAGTCGACGCGGCTGCGCAGCGAGACCGGCGAGCAAATCATTCTGTCGAATGCCGACATCTTGAAGAGCCGGGTGCGAAATTATGGGCGCATGCCCGAACAGCGGGTCTTGACCACGCTGCGCGTGGCGTATGCGACGCCCACCGAGGTTCTGGAGGGAATACCGAAGCTGCTCGAAGGCATCGTGCGCGGACAGGTGAGTGCCCGGTTCGAGCGTTGTCACTTGCGGACGCTCGGAGAATCGTCGCTGCAGTTCGAACTGTCGTATTTCGCCCAGCAGCCGAAATTGAACCCGATGCTGGATCTACAGCAAGTCGTGAATTTCCAAATCATCAACGAGTTCCGCCGCCTCGGCATCGAGTTTGCGCTGCCGACGCAGCGCGTCGTTCTCGATACTTGAGCGATGTTTCATATCGTGCTGTATGAACCTGAGATCCCGCCGAACACGGGCAATTCGATTCGGCTTTGCGCGAATACGGGCGCGACGCTGCATCTGGTGAAGCCGCTGGGCTTCCGACTGGACGATAGGAGTCTGCGGCGTGGAGGCCTCGACTATCACGACCTCGCGGAGCTGAAGGTGCATGAGAACCTGGAGGCGTGCCTCGCCCTGCTGGGCGAGGCACGCGTGTTCACGGTGGAGACCGGCGGCCGGATTCGCTATAGCGACTTGACGGTCCGACCCGGCGACGCCTTCCTGTTCGGATCCGAGACGCGGGGCCTGCCTCCGAAGGTGCTGGACCGCATCGGGCGCGAGAACTCGCTGTACATTCCCATGAGACCCCAGTGCCGCAGCATCAATCTGTCCAATGCGGTGGCCGTCGTCGCCTTCGACGCTTGGCGGCAGATGCACTTCGTGGGGCGGGCTTAGAGCGTCGCGTCCTTCAGCGGGTCATCCTTCGGCGGCAAATGGAACAGCGCCCGATCGTCCCGCCGCGTGAGGGTCTGGTCCAGCCAATCCCGGAGCTGCATCGGGTCCATGGCGCCTTCCTGAACCTTCGCCAGGATGACGCTACCCACCACGAATTGGCGGCGGGTCTCGGCCTTGCGTTCCCGCATGGTATCGATCGCGCGCTTGCGCGCATCGACGCGCTGCTGTCGCAGCTTGAGCTGCTTGAGGCGCTCCTGGAGGGTGGAAATTTGATCGTCGAGTTTGGGCATGGTGTTGGTCCAAGGCGCGCCCGCCGGCCTGCAAAAAAACGCAGGCGGAATGATATCGAGCGGCACTCACGATTGCATAAAATTTCACGCCGACCATCTCTAGCGGAGACGTCGCGCACTTATACGTCTCGGTGCCATCTGAGACTCAACGCGTGATCTCAGGTTCCCGTCCGCGTGGGGTCAGCCCGCGCGCCGAAAGGTCAGATTCAACCGCTGCGCACCCACCAGGTCATTCCAGCCCACTTTGACCGGCAACACTCCATGGTGGCGCAGGCGCGAAGGGCCGCCCCACACCACCACATCGCCGTGCCGAAGGGGTACTCGTCGCTGCCTTTCCGACCGTTTCTCTCCGCCGAACAAGAAAACCGCCGGTAGACCGAGCGATACCGACACGATGGGCGACGCGAAATCGTGCTCGTCTTTGTCCTGGTGCAGAGTGAGACGAGCACCCGGCGCGTAACGATTGATAAGGCAGGCGTCCGGCACAAAACCGGGAAAGCCGCCGGCTGCGGCGGCCGATTCGGCGAGCGCGAGAAAGGGTTCGGGCATGGGCGGCCAGGCGCTGCCGCTCCGCGGGTCGCACCTTTCGTAGCGATATCCGCGGCGATCGCTCACCCAGCCGAGACTGCCACAATTGGTCATGCCCACCGACATCCGAAAGCCCCCGGGTGTCTCGAGGTGACGGAACGGCGCGGCTGCTGTGATCTCATTGACCGCTGCCACCAACGCGCAGTCCACCGGCAGCGCAAACCTATGGAGCAGCCATGCGCCCGGCGCCAGCAGTTCATGCCGCGTATCGGGTGCAGCTGAAGCAAAGAGGTCTAGGGGTTGACCGCCCACCGCCGCCCGCTAATCGTCCTCGCGCCGGCCGCGCACGATGCGGCGCTCCGTGCCCGACTGCAGGCCTCGCCGCAAGCCCGAGAGACCGTCCTTCCGACGCGGCTGGCCCCTGCGATCGACGAAGTGCTTGTACGAACACGAGCAAGACGCGGGGGACATGCAATCAGGCAGCGGGAGACGCGGCGCTTCTCGCGACAAATACCGGATCGGCGGCAGGGCGCGGGCCGCCTCGCAGCAGGACGGTGACGCCACCACCGACACGGCGTGCCAGGGGGTACTGCGACGTCCCGAGTTGCCGCCGGGCGACGCTCCGTGTGGTGGCGATTTCCTTAGCATCGATTGCCCTATCTCAAAATGCACCCTGCAAACCACGAGGCTACGCTGTATTCTGAATACAGGTAAGGCCTTTGTGCATACGTATTTGCACTGGCAGCGAGATCGCCTGCCGACAGCGACCGGCGCCGGGCTCAATCGGTCTCGGAGCGCATTTCGCGCCCCATCAACTCCTGCACCGCATCGCGCACGGGCTTACCCTCGTGCATCACGCGGTAGATTTCCCGGCATATCGGCATGTCGGTGGACAGACGCTCCGCTACGGCAGACACCGCGCGCGACGCGAGCACTCCCTCGACCACTTGCTGGATCCCGCCTTGCGCCTCCGCAAGGGTTCGACCACGGCCAAGGGCCAATCCCAACCGACGATTGCGCGATTGATCGTCGGTACAGGTGAGGACCAAATCGCCGAGTCCGGCGAGGCCCATGAAGGTCTCTTTAGCCGCGCCCAATTTCACTCCCAGCCGCATCATTTCGGCAAGTCCTCGCGTTATGAGCGCCACTCGAGTGTTGGCCCCGAAGCCCATTCCGTCGGCGATGCCGGAACCGATGGCGATCACATTCTTCACGGCGCCGCCGACTTCGACGCCCACGATGTCGGATTGCGTATACGCGCGAAAATTCGGGCCCGATAGTCTCGTTGCCAGCGCGGTTGCGAATGCTGCATCGCGCGAGGCCACCGTCATCGCCGTCGGCAGGCCTGCGCCGACCTCTTTGGCAAAGGTGGGACCGGACACGACGGCGCCCGGCCGCGCACCCAAGACTTCACGCGCGACCTGATGCGGCAGCAGCCCCGAGGAAATTTCGAAACCCTTGGTGGCCCAGGCGACGCGCGCGTCCCGGCTTAGATGGCGCCCCACCAGCTCCAAGGTGGCGCGAAATGCGGGCGAGGGCACCACGACGAGCACGTCGCGCACGCCGTCCAAGACCGCTGGGAGATCCGCGGGGATCTCGAGCGCCGCCGGAAATGCCGCATCGGGCAGGTACCGCTCGTTGCACCGCACCCGCTGCATGGCGTGCATCTGTCCGGTGTCCCGACCCCACAGGCGGGCCGGAATCCCCGCACGCGCCAACTGGATCGCGAGCGCGGTTCCCCACGAGCCGGCACCGATAACGGCCATCGGCTGCTGGCGCCTGCTCGGCATCGTCGATCAGAGCCTAGTTGACCAGTCCGGGCTGCGGTGCTTCCGACGCTTGAGCGAACAGAGCGTCGAAATTGACCAGCGGCAGGAGAAAATTCGGGAAACCCCCTTTGACGATGAGATCGGAAATGACCTCCCTCGCATAGGGGAACAGAACGCTGGGACAGAAGCTGCCGATGAGGCGCTTCAGATCTTCCACCGACGCACCGGCGATGGAGAACACGCCCGCCTGCTTCACTTCCACCAGATAGAGCGTGGCCTCGCCCTGCTTCGCTTCGAGCGTGATGGTCAGCAGGACTTCCCGGACGTCTGCAGCGAGTTCCTCGGCCGATGTGTTCATGTTGAGCTGAAACTTCGGCTCCCAGCCTTGATTGTTCGGCAACCGTGGGCCATTCGGCGACTCATACGAGCAGTCCTTCAAATAGACGCTCTGCAAGGTGACTTGCACGCCTCCGACATTGGCCTCAACCCCCTCAGTTCTAACCTCGTTCATCAAACCCCCTGAATTAATCGATCCAGCTCGCCGCTGCCCTCGAGTGCGAACAGATCATCGCATCCGCCAACGTGCGTATCACCGATGAAAATTTGCGGAACGGTGCTACGGCCGCTGCGCGCCACCATCTCCTCGCGAAACTTTGCGTCGTCGTCCACGTTGATCTCTTGGTAAACAAGACTCTTACCGGTCAATAGTCCCTTCGCACGGTCGCAATACGGGCACCAGCCCGTGACGTAGAGGGTGATTGCGGGTTGGGTCATTTGACACCCGATTTGCCGCCTGAAGAGGTCTTCGTCAATGGCAGATTGTCCTTGACCCAGGCATTCATGCCCCCTTGGAGATTGAATACTTTGGTGAACCCGAGCTTGGTCAGGGTGCGCACGGCGGTAGGCCCGCCCCCGCCGCTGTCGTCATAGGTGATCACGTTCTTGTCGCGCCACTTCTTCAAGGTGTCCGCCTGAGACGGAAGATCGGCCGCCGGAACATTGCGGGCGTCGCCGATGTGGCCGGCGTCGAAGGAATCCTTGCTGCGCAGGTCGAGAACGAGCGCGCCTTGATTCATCAGGCGCACGGCCTGCATTGCGGACAGCGCCGCGAATGCCTGGAGGCGCGCTTGCACCTCATAAGCCGCGACCGCCACGGCAGCCAGCACGGCGCCGCTCGCGAGGTAGGGATGATGGGCAATGAACTCGAACAATCTCTGCATGCGGCAAAAGCACTTTGGGTTTTTCGGGCGCGCAAGTATAGCAGCGGGCACAGGGCTTGTATGCTTGCCCTCCGTACGGGTGTCGACCGGAATATGAAGCGTTCAATCAAATACTTGTGCCTGTTTGGCGCGTTGAGTTTCACGCTTGCTGCGAGCCTGGCCGACCCGGCCGACCGCCCGGTGAGCGCGGCCGACCAAACTTCCGATTCGGTTCAGGCGAAGGCCAAACTTGCCGAGATTCGCGGCCGTATTGCGGCATTGACGAACCGGCTGCACGACGAACTCAAGGAGCGCGATGCGCGCAGCGCGCGCCTGCGGGAGGCTGAGGTCGGCATCGCCGCCATGCGCCGTCGGTTGGAGAATTTGCGCAGCGCTCTCGTCGCGGCCGAGCGGCGTCGCGGGGAGTTGCGTGCCGAAGAGACCCAGGCCCACGCAGCCCTCGACACCGAGCGGGCCGCCCTTGCAACGCAGGTGCGGACGGCCTACATGATCGGCCGGCAGGAACGAATCAAGCTGCTGCTGAACCAAAGCGATCCCGCCGCCGCGGGAAGAATGGCGACTCTCTACGGCTATTTTGCCCGCGCACGCGCGCAAAAAATCGACGAGATCCGTGAGCGCGTCGCGCGCGTGCAGGATTTGGTCGATCAGATACAGCAAACGACGGAAAGGCTGCAGGCGCTGCGCGGCGACGCCGGCCGCGAAATGGCGGACTTGCAGCAAGCCAGAGAGGAGCGCTCCGCGGCGCTTGCCGAGGTCACGAGACAGGTGAGCAGCGGCAACGAGGAACTCGCGCGGCTCAAACGCGAGGAGCAGGCCGAGGAAGCCTTGGTTGCCGAGCTCGCCCGGGTGCTTCAGGATTTTCCCGTCGACATTCAGGAGAGCTTCGAGGAGATGCGCGGCCGGCTGCCGTGGCCGGTGCAGGGCCGGATGACGGCCAAGTACCAGGATTCTCGGGCGATGAGCGCCTCGGGCCTGCGATGGAACGGCGTGCTCATCGAGAGCGCGCGCGGCGCCAAAGTGCGTGCGCCCTACTTCGGGCGCGTGGTTTACGCCGATTGGCTGCAAGGACTCGGCCTGCTGCTCATCATCGGCCACAAGGGCAACTACATGACGCTGTACGGGCACGCCGAAGTGCTCTACAAGTCCGTCGGCGACTGGGTGGCGCCCGGCGATGTGATCGCCGGTCTCGGTGAAACCGGCGGTGCTGCTCCGCAACTGTATTTCGAAATTCGCGAGGGCCGTGCGCCCAAGGATCCGAAGGTTTGGCTGAAAAAGACGCCCTGAGCCCACATCATCCGAGCCGCGGATGGACGTTATGTCGCCTGGAAATACTCAA
>WNFM01318838.1_pt2 | contig 10841 bp, 16 predicted proteins | sample 5400271 | NCBI WGS metagenome assembly WNFM01 (sample SAMN13153352, study PRJNA577476) | soil metagenome | isolation source: 60 cm saprolite on Douglas fir-dominated hillslope | place: USA:California | collected 2013-09-17 | reverse complement strand
CGAGCTTCATGGCGTCGGGACCGCCGGGAACTTGAACGCGAATCGCTTGGGGCATGTGGGGTCAGGGGCGAGTCTTCAATGTGGACGGCCAATATACGCGGGCTCGCGCAAAAATTCGACTCCGATCTTATTGCTCAGCTCATTGTCCACCCTCTATCGTTCCGAATTCGGCAGGAATGCGGGCATAGAACACGCTGACGCGCTCGCGCTTCAGCAGTGACAGCAGCTTTTCCGCCTCCTCGTCGGTGACCACGAACTCGACCTCGACCGTCATCGCCGCGGCGAGCTCGAAGAAATGCTCCTCGTGGAGGATGCCGTGCCGTCCGTATCCGGCGATGGCGCGAAACGCGGAGCCGCCATGAATTCCCAAAGCCTTCGCCTGTTCGAGCAGCCACTCGTACAGGGCGATGTGATGGTGCTTGCGATCTTCGTGCACGTAAAAACGAAGCAGCGTACCGGTCATGAGGTTCCCCAGACAAAGAGCGAGCGGATCAACAGGATGCCGAGAATGGTCATCGCGAGCGAGCCCACGACGTGGCCGGCAATCGTGACCGCACCCCACAGATATTCGCGGCGCAAGAGCAGCGTGACGACTTCACCGGAAAACGTCGAGAACGTCGTGAGGCCACCCAGGAATCCGGTCGTGATCAGGAGCCGCGCCTCGGGCGAAACGAACGTGTGGCGCGTCAGGAGCTCCATTGCGACACCCATGAGCAGCCCGCCGACCAAGTTGGCCGTCAGCGTTCCCAGCGGCAACGTCGGGAACAATGGATTGAGCACGACGCCCAGCCACCAGCGCAACCAGGCGCCGATGGCGGCGCCCGCACCCACCGAAACGATACCGCCCCAAGGCATGGAGAATTTCCTTACGCGCGATCCGGCGAAATAGACTACGACCTCAGCGTCGCGACGAGGCGATTCGTCTCGAGCAGCAGGTCGAGCGCATCGACCGCATCGGTGACGACGACGTCGCACGCCTGCAGCGCCTCCGTGGCGATGCCTTCGCGGCCGCAGACGCCGATCGCCAAGGCCGAGGCTTCCAGCAACAGGCGGTCGTTGCGTCCGTTGCCGAGCGCGGCGACATTCGACGCTCCCAGGCTTTCCACGAAGCGACCCTTGGCCTCGGCCTGGTTCTCCGGCGCAAGGACGGAAATTTCGCACGGAAGTCCCGCGAGTTCCGCGCGCGCCGTGCCGAACGTATCGCCGGTGACGACATGGATGCGAAGCTGTGCCGCGAGCAACGGCAAACGTTCGCGCACGCCGGGCACAAGCGAACCGCCAGCCGCCAGCGTCCCGTTGAAGTCGCAGACGAGCTCGGTCAGCGCTAGTCGACCGTAACCGGGGATGGCGATGTCGATCACGGGCGCGCGATCAGCGGATGAACTGGTCGACGTAGTTCGCGCCGAGCCCGGCGCCGGCGTAATGCGCGCGGCACATCTCGATCTTGCTGAAGACGTCCTCGTAGCCGTTCTGCCGGCCTTCGGAATCGACGTAGATCATCGCGCCGCTGATGTTGAAGAACGTGATCATTTCCGGGCAGTCCTCCGGCACCGTCAACGTATGGATCTCGCCCGGCGGCTCGTAGACGAAGCTCCCCTCCTCCGCCGTCCAGTCGTGCTCCAAGTACTTCCAGCGACCCTTGATCACGTAGCCGACGACAAGCATCGGATGGCGGTGCCGCGACAGGATGCCGCTCTTGCGCACGCGCAACAGGTTGCACCATCCGCCGGTCACGGTGTTGAGCAGCAGCGGCCGGAACCAGACATCCTTGGCCTGCGGAACCCAGACTCGCTCATCGTCCGGAACGGCCGCAACGGCGATGTCCGCGCGGATGCCGGACGCAGGCAGGATCAGCGGCCCATTCACGCCGCCTCTTCCTTGATCGCGCGAGCGAGCGCGGCGATTTCGGCGGCTTCGTCGAAGTCCTTGGGGAAGATGCGCTGCGCCTTGCGATACCAGTAACGCGCGTTGGACAGGTCGCCCTCCTGCATGTGAACGATGCCGTGCGCCCAGCACGCGAGCGGCGACGGATCGTCCTGAACGATCGCGTGCGCTTTTTGCCAATCGTGCTTCTTGAGATAACGGACCGCGGTTCCAATCGGCATTTTGCCCCTCCTACATGACAATGTACCCGCCGTCGACCGGCAGGATCGCGCCGGTGATGAATCGAGCGGCAGGCGAACACAGAAAAACGGCCGCGCCGGCGATGTCGTCGGGCTCGCCCCAGCGCCCGAGCGGCGTGCGCGCGACAATGGCGGCGCTGCGTTGCGGATCGTCTTGCAGCGTGCGCGTCAATGGCGTGGCGACCCACCCTGGCGCGACGGCGTTGACGCGAATCCCGTCGGAGGCATAGGCGATCGCCAGCGACTTGGTCAGCTGCGCGACGCCGCCCTTGCTCGCGCTGTACGCGGGCACGAGGCCGCCTCCGAAGAACGACAGCATCGACGCCGTATTGACGATGGCCCCGCGCGCCGTCTTCAATTTTTCGCGTGCCAGCGTGCAACAGCGCATCGTGCCGGTGAGGTTGGTCGCGACGACGTCGGCAAAGACGGCGACGTCGTGTTCGTCGCCGCGGCGGATGATCCCGGCGCAATTCACGAGAACGTCGAGCCTGGGAAGCGCCGCGACGAGCGCAGCGACCTCCGCCTCGTTGCGCACATCGAGCACGACGGCATCGCGGCAGCGGAAATCGGGCGATGCGCGTGCGCTGTCGCATTCGGCGCGCGTCGCGCCGGTCACCGTGACCACCGCACCCAAATCCGCAAAGGCATCGGCAACGGCGGCGCCGATGCCGCTCGTGCCGCCGACGACGAGCGCCACCTGGCCCGAATACAAATCGGGATGGAAGGTCGCCGCCATCACGCGGCCGCCTTTCGGTAAACGGCGCGTACGTCGGGGTCACGCGGCAGCGGCGCGACCGCACCAAATCCCCGGGTCGCAAGCGCCGCGGCGACATTGGCGTAGCCTGCGGCGGTAAATGGATCGTCGCCGGCCAGGATCCGCGCCGCGAACGCGCCGTCGAAACAATCGCCCGCACCGGTGGCATCGACCGGCGTGACGCGATGCGCGGGAACGTGTTCCTGGCGCTTGCCGTCGGAGACGAGGCAGCCTTCGGCACCGAGTTTGAGAACCACGCCCGGCGCACCCGCGCGATGGCATGCCGCAACGACGGCGGCGGCGTCGCAGCCTTCGAACAGCACGCGTGTGTCGTCCTGGCTCGGCAGGCACCAGCTGCAGCGCCCCATCGTCGCCAGGATCGTCGCGCGCGCACGCGGCAACGGCCAGAGCTTGAGGCGCAGATTGGGGTCGTAGGTGACGAGCGCCCCGGCGGCACGCGCCTCGTCGATCGCCGCAAACACCGTGTCGCACGCGGTGGCGGAAATGGCCTGGCTGATGCCGGACACGTGCAGCAGCCGCGCCGAACGAATGACGTCGCGGGGAAGTGTCTCGGGGCGCATCCGGCTTGCCGCCGAACCTGCGCGCAGATAGGAAAATTCGTGGCCGTGTTCGCCGTGGGTGACGAAATAAATGCCGGTGGCGGCGTCGGCGTCGGTCGCAACGCCTCGCGCGTCGACGCCTTCGGTTGTCCACAGGTCGCGGAAGAGTCGCCCGAAGGTGTCACCGCCCAAGCACGTGACGTAGCCGACGCGCGCGCCCAGCCGCGCCGCGGCGATGGCCATGTTCGACGTATCGCCGCCGAAACCCTGCAGGTACGCGTGCGGGTCCGCCGCCTGTGCCTGGTTGAACTCGATCAGCGGTTCACCGAGCGCGACGATGTCGAGAGCTGTTGCGGGGCCGGACAAGGGATCAGCCGCAATTGAAATGGGGATGCATCATAAAAATGCCGGCTATCTCACCGGCAGGGCGCGGAATGCTGCCGCGTACGCCGCGGCCGCGCGTCGCACATCTTCGGCACGCGCACCCGGCGCGTACAGATTCGACCCGGTGCCGAAGCCCGATGCGCCCGCGCTCCAGTAGGTTCCCATGTTATCGGGGCGGATGCCGCCCACCGCGAACACCAAGGCATCGCGAGGCAGGACCGCGCGCCACGCCTTGAGCGCGCCCGGCGGCAGCGCTTCGGCGGGGAACATCTTGAGCCCGTCAGCACCGGCCGCAAGCGCCGCAAAGGCCTCCGTCGGCGTCGCCACGCCCGGGACGCAGATGAGACGCTGGGCTTTGGCTTCACGGATGACCGCGATGTCGGCGTGTGGCATGACGACCACTTTTCCCCCCGCCTCGCGCACGCGCGCGACGTCCGCCAGATCGAGCACGGTGCCGGCGCCGACCAGGCATTGGTCGCCGCAGCTTTCGGCCAAAAGGCGAATCGATTCGAACGGGCGCGGCGAATTGAGCGGCACTTCGAGGACGCGAAAACCTTCGCCCATCAACGCTCCGGAAACTGCGGAAACCTCTTCGGGCGTGATCCCGCGCAGCACCGCGATCAGAGGCAGCGGATCGAGATAGGGCAGCAGCGCATTCATGCAGTGTCGCGACGGGTCAGTGAATGGACGCGGGAATCAGGGAGGCGTGCTGCGCGATCCGCCAGAGGCCGATTGCGGCCGCCTCGGCCTGCGCACGCTCCACTTCAAATCCCGCTTGTGTCAGCGCGGAAGCATAGCGCGCCAGAAGCGCGTCGGCGCCGACCAGGCGGACGCGCGCACCGTCGCAGCCTTGCCCCTGCGCCCACGCTCGCGCATTGCGCACTTCGCGGCCAATGAGCAACCCCGAGAGCCAATCCGGAACTTCAGGCGGCGCCATTTCGCCGGTCAGCACCAGCGTGCGCGCGCCGAACAGATCATGACTCAATCCACCCGCGCCCAGGCCCCGCGCCACGCCGCGCGCGAAAGCCGGGCCTGCCTCCGTCGTTGCGGGCTTTGCCAGCCGGCCCAGGATGCTGTGATTCAGCAGGACGTCATACATCTCTCCGGTCATGAACGTCGCGAAATCCGCGAGCCGTCCCTTCTCGACGACCGCCCATTTGCAGTGCGTGCCGGGCAGCACGGCCAGTACGCGCGCCTCACTCTCGTCGATCGCGCCGGCGAGTTGCGTCTCCTCGCCGCGCATGACGTCTGGAATGCCGTTGCCGTCGCGCGTGCATACACCGGGTACGATCGCGAGCGCATCGCCTTCCACGCGAACGATTCCCTCGGCCAGCGAGGCCAAGGGCGCGGGGCAGGTGACATACGGCGCTTCGCGCCAGCCCTGCCGGCTGCCGATCATGCCGCATGCCAGACGCGGCGCAACGACGTCGTGCCAGGCGCCGAGCAGCGTTTCGAGCGCTTCCGCAAAGCATCCGTCCTGGACCTGCAGGACACCGAGCGGCACGGCGCGCTTCGCGACGATTTGCCCATTCGTGCCCAGGCAGTACGCGCGTGCCGATGTGCTTCCCCAGTCGATCGCGATAAGCGCCGTGGCGGGCATGGGTCGGATTGAACGATTCGGAGCGCGCAATTGAAGCGCGAAAAGGCGAACCCACTGCGCCGACGAACAAGCTCGGCCGGAACAAGGTGATAGCGGATGGTAAGGAGCAGCGCCGGACCGGTCAAGCGGCCGGCCGAATTGCAGCGTGTGTCGCCGTGAATTCGAAAAGAACCTAAGGTTCCTGCCAGCGCGCAGCGGCCTCGTCGTCGCTGGGCCGCGCATCGACCCAACGCGCGCCCTGAGGTGTCGTTTCTTTTTTCCAAAACGGCGCGCGCGTCTTGAGGTAATCCATGAGAAAGCGGCAGGCATCGAACGCCTGGCCGCGATGCGCACTCGTCACCACGACCAGCACGATCTGGTCCGTGGGCGCCAACGCGCCGACGCGATGGACGACGAGTACCCCGAGAATGTCGAAGCGCCCGCGTGCTTCGGCCACGATGGCCTCGAGCGCTTTTTCGGTCATGCCGGGATAATGCTCGAGCGTGAGCGAGGACACGGACGCGGCATCGTTCACGTCGCGCACGGTACCGATGAACGCCGCCACGGCGCCGACACGCGTGTCGCCCGCGCGCAGTGCGGCAATCTCGTGCCCTGCATCGAAATCGGCGGTTTGGATACGAACGGCCACGACGCGCTTCTTACCTGAAAGAGGCTATCCGCCGGTGACCGGTGGCAACAACGCAACTTCGTCGCCATCGCGCACCGTTGCATCCGGCGTAGCCATCGCGTGGTTGACGGCGACACGCACGGCGCGGCCCGCAGCGAGCTCGGTCGCAAACGGCCCACCGCGCACGCGCAAGCGGGCCACGACCATCGCGACCGAGCAGCCGTCCTTCGGCAATGACAGCGTCTCGCCGGCCCGCCCGAACGCTTCACGCAATCGCGCGAGGTAGACCAAGCGAACGGTGATGACGGAGGCCGTGTGCGAATCGGGCATGGCGCGATGGACCAATGGACTGGGCCGGCCTGATTTCAGACCGGTCGATACGCAGATTTTACGCGCGGAGGGACCGTTAGAAGCGGAACTGCAGGCCGAGCTGGACCTGGTCCGATTCCGGCAGCAGGCCGGCCGTGGGTTCGCCCGCGAGCCGGCCATAGCGCGCGTACTCGAGACGCAGGCCCAAAACCGGGTTCAGGTCGTAGCGCAGACCGACGCCGTAGTTGACGCCGTCGCGATTGCGGCGGGCATCGCCGAAAACCCCGGCGGGATAGAGGACGACCGACTCGTTCTGGATGTAGCCCAGGCGCCCGTACAACGAGAGTTTCTTGGCGAAGCCCCAACTCGTATACACGTCCACGTTCCAGGTTTTGCTCGCCGGGTCGTTGGCATTCGCGAGCGTGAGGCCCACGCCCTGGCGCCCCATGGCCGTGTCGGGCCGAAGTCCAATCCTGTCCGCCGAAGCGAGGGACGCTTCCACCGCGATGTCATTGGCCCAGCGATAGCCGCCATACGCCAGCGTGCGCGTGCCGCTATCCTCGATCGCCGGCAGCGTGAATTTGCTCCATGCGTTCACGAGATGGCCAAACTGCAAACCCTCGGACTCGTTGCGACGGTCGCGCATCGACAGCCCACCGTAAAAGCCCTGCCGCGGCAACTCCAGTAATAGTTACAATAACCGCTGCAAGTAATTGATTTTTAGTCATACTCTTTTGGCATCACCGATGGGCAACGACGACGGTCGTGAGGCACATGGAAAAGCCTCGGTCGCCGCCACCTTGGTCATCGGGAAGTACCGCAAGTTCAAGCTACTCCGAAGGCCCGGGGCAAGTCAATCGAGCCCGAGCCAATCGATGGCGTGGGTGTGGATAAATGTTGCGATTTCGTCGGTGGCGGTCAGGGCAAACGCCGGAATGCGGCCCCCGGCGAAGGCTCCAGGTTCGTCGGTCGCAATGGCGAGAATGTGGGAATCCTGTGGATGAAGCAGCGGCTTGCCCACCGATTCGCGCCACACTTCGAGCTTGGGCATCGGATGGGCCTTGTAGCCCTCGATCAGCGCCAGGTCGCAGGGCGACAGCCGCGCCAGCGCTTGCGGCAGCGTCATCTCCGTCTCGCCGCGCAATTCGTGAATCAGCGCCCAGCGCACGCCGGATGTGACGAGCACTTCGCTGCAACCCGCCCGGCGGTGGCGATGCGAATCCTTGCCCGGCTGGTCCAGGTCGAACGAGTGATGCGCGTGCTTGATCAGCGAGACGGCGAGGCCGCGTGCGACGAGGTGCGGAATGACGTGCTCAATCAGCGTCGTCTTGCCGCTGCCCGACCAGCCCGCGAAGCCGAAGATTTTCATCAGCGGCCCAGCACCGCAAAGGGAAGCGTGGCCAAACCGATGAGGAGATTGACCGCAACCAGAAGCCGGATCTGTCCCATCGCCGCGCCGCCGCGCTCCCAGTCGCCGGCCGCGACGGCCGCGCGCAACCGCTGAAATGGCGCCGCGACGACGTGGGCATAAATCAACATCATCAGGATGCCCAGGCCCATCATCACCCGGACACTGTTGCTCGCTGCGCCAAGACCTCCGGACATCATGATCATAGCGAAGCCGCTGCCCAGGATCAGCACGATCGCCGCGCCCACCCACCACAGGAAGCGTTCGAACACCGCGGCCAAGAAAGGAGTCCCACCGAGGGACGCAGCGCGACGTTCGCGAACACCATGCCGCCCATCCAAACGATGACGCCCAGCAGATGCAGAAGGATGAGGATTTCCATGGCAGGCTCGAAACACTCGAAGGATTCGGATTGTAGCGTCGCACCACGATTGCGGGACCCGGCTACGGCGGCCTATAGTGGAACACCGCGATTCAATCGGGCCACAATTGCCTTTCCGACGCGACGCGTCCTGAACCCATGACCATGAGCCGCGCGACCCAACTTCCCGCAACCGTCCGTGAGTCCCCGCGCGATGTCGGCGGCGCTATTGAGCGGGTCATTGCCCACGTGCCGGCGCCACGCACACACGCCGTGACCGATCCCGCGCGAGAGGCCGCATTGATTGCAGAACGCGCCGCGAGGCAGGCGGCGCTGTTGTCTGGTTCGCTTGCGTTGCCGCCGGGTCCGGTGGGCCTGCTCACCGTGCTGCCGGACCTCTATCTCATCTGGAAGACACAACGGCAGATGGTCGCCGACATCTTCGGGCTTTACGGGCGCAGCGCGGAGCTGACGCGCGTCCACATGCTGTACTGCCTGTTCCGCCACGCCGCGAGCCACGTCGTGCGCGATCTGGCCGTGCGCACCGGACAACGCGTGATCGTCCGGCAATTCACGGCGGGTGCGCTGCAGGGAATCATCCGNCCGCGAGCCGCTGGGTGCCATTGGCCGGCGCCGCGGCCGTCGCTGCCTACGCCTACTGGGACACGCTGCAGGTTGCCCGAACGGCGCACAAGCTGCTCGCTGCGCCGCGCGACGCCGAACATCACTGACTTCATGTGCGGCCGGTACGAATTGCACACGCAACCGGCGGCGCTTGCGCTGGCGTTCGGCTTGCCGTTCCCGCCGCAAATGCGCCCGCGCTACAACATCGCGCCGATGCAGGACGTGCCGATCGTCCGGCGCAAATCGACGGGCGAGCGCGAACTCGTGGAAGTTCGCTGGGGACTCGTGCCGCGTTGGGCTAAGGATCCGGCGATCGGCAACCGGATGATCAATGCGCGGTCGGAAACGCTGGCCGACAAGCCGTCTTTTCGCATGGCGCTGAAGAGGCACAGGTGCCTGCTGCCCGCCGATGGATTCTATGAGTGGAAGCGAACCGCATCCGGCACCAAGCAACCGCTCCACATCGGCATGAAGGACGCCTCGCCGTTTGCCTTTGCCGGACTGTTCGAGCGCTGGTTGTCCCCGGCGGGCGAGGTCCTCGATACGTGCACGATCATCACGACGGAAGCCAATGCATTGCTCGCGCCGCTCCACGACCGGATGCCGATGATCGTTCCGCCGGTGGCGTACGACCGCTGGCTCGACGCCGCGAACGAGGATATCGCCGACCTGTTGGCGCCCTTCCCCGGCGACCTCATGTCGTACCACCCGGTATCGACGCGCGTGAACAGCGTGCGCAACGACGACGCGAAGCTCATCGTGCGCGTCGACGAGGCGGAGACAGCGGAAGTGTCGGCCGACGCGGAACCTCCACCGCCGGTACCGGAGCAGGATTCGCTTTTTTGAGTGTTACGGCGCGGCGCACATGATCACGCCGTTCGGCCCGTAGCCTTCGGCCACGCCGCCTTGCGCGACCATCTGGTTGCGGATCGTCCAACTCGTCGTGTAGCGATGATTCGAGTCGACCCGGTTGTCCCACACGCGATAGACCGGCACCGTGTTCACGGGACACGCGCCTGTCGTTGTGTCCGGCAAGCCGATGTAGAAGACCTTCGTGGACTCGTAATCGAAGTTGGGGAATTTCGCGTGCGTATCGCTGCACTCCTGCGGTGACGCCGAGAAGAAATGCGAATCACCGTTGGCAGGCGGGATCTAGAACCGGCATGCCGGGTTGGTGCCGGCCGTCACGCCGGGATGGGCCTTGAAGCTCTGGCCAGTTCGCGTCCACCCTGCGTGGACGCCGTTGTCGAGATCGGAAATCTCCTGCGCATTGATCGAGATGAAATAGTGCGATAACCGCAACCATGACATCGGCATAGGGACGGCCGTCGGCCTGGAAATCCGACAGCCGGTACCTGCGGATCCGCAAGATTCGCGCCCGCGCGGCGGGAGGGCTATTTTGCGGGGGCGCCCGCCGCGATCCACGCCGCGAGCGTCGCGCGCTCGGCGTCGGTCATCTGCGTCAGGTTGCCGATCGGCATCGTCTTCGTGACGACGGCCTGCTCGTCGATTTTTTGCGCGTTTGCGGCGATCTGCGCCGCCGTTTCGAGCACGATGCCCTTGGGCGCGCTCGCAAAGCCTTCCTGCGTCGGTTTTTCGGCGTGGCACGCGGCGCAACGCACCGAGACGATCCGCTGCACTTCGGCGAACGTGTACGTCTTCGCGGCATCCGGCTTGGCCGGCGCGATCGCCACGGCCAGCGCGAACGCCGCCGACGCAGCCGTCACCGGTATCGCCCAAACGGTCCGGCTTGTGTGCCGCAGGTTGAAAAAATGCCGGACGAACGCGGCCAGCAGCAGGATGGTCACCAGCACCAGCCACGCGCGCGGCTGACCGAACGTGATCGGATAGTGGTTGCTGATCATGATGAACAGCACCGGCAGCGTGAAGTAGTTGTTGTGCACGGAGCGCTGCTTGCCGCGCAATCCGTGAACCGGGTCGGGTGCCACGCCCTGCTCCTTCGCCTGCACCAGCTTGCGCTGCGACGGGATGATGATGTGCGCGACATTGGCGGCCATGATCGTGCCCAGCATGGCGCCGATCTGCATGTACATGGCACGCCCGCTGAAGACCTGCGACAGACCCCACGCGACCACCGCGACGAATCCGAC
>WNFM01211355.1_pt1 | contig 10842 bp, 9 predicted proteins | sample 5400271 | NCBI WGS metagenome assembly WNFM01 (sample SAMN13153352, study PRJNA577476) | soil metagenome | isolation source: 60 cm saprolite on Douglas fir-dominated hillslope | place: USA:California | collected 2013-09-17 | reverse complement strand
ACCCCCTGGCTGCCTCCTTGATGGAGCAGGCGGCCCCTGCCTTCTGGCTCACTGGGGAAGCAAGGACCGTCCATACCTGGGTGCTCACTCTGCCAGATCCCGTCCTGCGTGCGCATACGCGCCTGGCCTTCAACGCTGCGCTGCGCTTCCTCAACTCCGTTCATCTCAGCACCGAAACGGTGCATGCCAATATGAGAGCCCAGGTGGAGCGGACCATCGCGCGCATGGAGGAGATCCTGCACTGCCAGCAGGCGCTTTTGCTAGGAGAGGCAGAGGTGGCGTTGATCAAGCGGCGTCTGCGCCTGCTGCAAGCCCTGATCGAGGTCAGAGCCTACTTCAGGCGTGGCGACAAAGAGCATCTGCATACCTTGACTCACGAGCTAGAAGCGCTGCCTCCCGACGAGGAGGTGAGTTGGAAGATGATCCCGCTCACCTTCGCCTTCTGGCTGGCTCTGGCGCTGCAGCAAGAGAGTGCCCTCCTGGTGGGAAGGCTACGTTCCGCAAAGCAGTGGATCAGTGAGGCAGGTGGCTGGCCAGAGCGTACATAGAGGCCGGACAGTTGCACCTGGCGCACCAGGAAGCGCTGTCAGCGCTCGCCCTGCTTGAGCAGATCGGTGGCAGCACCCCAGTTGCAGGCTATCTGCTGGCCTCCCTCTTTGACATCTCCTACGCCTGGAATCGGTTGGAAGAGGCGTCTGATTGGCTCCACCGTTTACAGCGTCTCGCGCAGGACTGGCAGCAGGTGGAACTGCTGGCCATGGGGGAGAGAGCGGTGGCCCGGCTCGCGCTGGCAAGGGGGGATCTGGATACGGCACAAGAGGCACTGCACAAGGCGGAGGCACTGCTTGCGCAGGAGGAATTTGCCAACAATGCTCGCTGGGTGGGAGAGACCCGCGTCCAGGTATGGCTAGCCCAGGGCAACCTGGCGGAGGCAAGCAACTGGGCAGCACAGAGCACGCTTTCCCCACAGGACTGGGACCCCTTGCGCAAGTGGGAGGTGCTGCTGCTCGTGCGTGTCTTGTTGGCACAGCAGCAGTACGCCCGCGCGGTCGAGACGCTCGAACGCTTCAGAGAACACCTTGACCAGTCAGCCGATATCGAGAAAACGCTCGAATGGATGGCCCTGTCTGTGGTCGCCCTGTACCACGCAGGCAAGCGAGCGCAAGCGGTGCCCGTCGCGGCTCGTCTGCTCGCGATGACCGATCCCGAGGGCTACCTCCGTCTGTATCTGGATATAGGGGAACCCATGCGACAGGCCCTCTCAGCGCTCCTGGAAGTGGTGGGCAAAGAGGACTCCGACGCGCCACAAGAGGAGGGAAGCAACATTGCGGCCACTTCCGTTTCCAGGTCCTACGTGTCGCGCTTGCTGGCGGCCTTTGAGCAGGAGGAACGGAAACGCGCTCACAGAGCCGACATACCCCTCACAGGTCAGCAAGAGATCCAGCCTGGGCCAGGAGCAGCCGAAGGGCGGAGGCAAGGGGTTGAGCCACTCTCTCGGCAGGAACTGAGGGTGCTGCGTCTGCTGGTCACCGGGCAGACGTATGCGGAGATGGCAGAGGCACTCATCGTCTCCCCCAATACGATTAAGACGCAGGTCAGCAGTATCTATCGCAAGCTAGGCGTGAGCCGGCGCGCCGAAGCCATCGCGGTGACAGGGCGGTTCCACCTTCTCTAGCCGATGGTCCCCAAGACGAGCCCCGGTCAGTTGTGGAAAACCGACATCCCTCTGATGTGCCCGCCATCTGCTGCGAAATCACCCGCCCAATCACGAACACAGGTGATGACGGTACCCCTGACTCCCAGTTATACTCTTCTCAAGCAGAGACAACAGCGCCCACTCAGAACGAAGGGAGGACACCGATGCAGGTATCGATCCGCATCAAAGGGCACCTGGATCCGGGCTGGCAGGAGTGGCTGGAGGGCTTACAGATCGTGCATGAGCCCGATGGCACGTCTCGGCTTTGCGGCACGCTCAAGGACCAGCCAGCCCTCTCCGGAGTGCTCACGAAAATCTGTCATCTGAGCTTGACGCTGCTCTCGCTCGAAAGCCGGGAAACGACGCCAGACGAGGGCGGATGAGGTTCTTCTCAGCAGGCCTCCCCTCGCAGTCGGAGCAGTTTTTTCTGATCGACTTTCAGTATGGTTTGGATGCGGCAAAGTGCCGCCCAACAGTCTATTCACGAGAGAAGGAGAAATACCGTGAGTAAACTACAAGTCGCAGAGTTTTTGACCCTGGATGGGGTCATGGAAGCGCCTGACCAATGGAACGGACCATTCCTGAATGAAGAAATGGGCATGGAGATCGGTGGCAACCTCTTTCAGTGTGACGCGCTGCTCTACGGGCGCCGAACCTATGAAGAAATGGCAGCCGCCTGGCCGGAGAGAACGGGTGACATGGCAGACCGATTTAACAGCATGCCGAAGTTTGTCGTTTCAACCACCCTGCAAGAGGCGACATGGAACAATTCCAGACTGATCAAGGGCAATATCGCCGAAGAAGTGTCCAGACTGAAGCAGCAGTTCGGTCGAGCCATAACGATCCTGGGAAGTGGCGACCTGGTCCGCACGCTCATGCAGCATCGCCTCATTGATGAGTACTTGCTCGTCGTCTGCCCGCTGGTTCTGGGCAAGGGCAAGCGGCTCTTTCAAGACGCAAGCCGAACGACGCTGCAACTAGTCACATCCAAGGCGTACACGACGGGCGCCGTCTGGCTCACCTACCAACCGATCAAGGAATGATGGAGACGTTCGGCTCATCGGAGAACTGCGTGGAATGTGCAGCTCTCCAATGAGCCTCAGCTGGGCCCTCGTGCCGCCGAATCTCTCATATCACTTACGCAGCGCCACCCCAACAAGAGATCTCTTTGATGGACTGACCTCACAGTTGTCTTGAGCACCACCCTGATTGAGCCTGCGGTCTGCCTGTTTCACTATCAAGTAGCGCATGAAATGAGGATGCCTAACTTGTTATTTTTGTTTATTTTCTGAAAACACGCCAGTTTCCCTCTTGACAAAAGAAGAAACATTAGGTATCCTAATAATATGGATACAGGAAAGCCATCAGTCGAACGACAACTGTTGACCGCACGAGGACTGGCGAAACAACTGGGCTTGCGCATCGTGAGAATCACTCAGTTTCTTACGCGGCAGATGCAGCAGGAGGTGCTCACTCCGTCACAGGCTACGGTCCTGACCTTGCTCCAGGACGGCCGAGCATGGCGTCTCAGCGACCTGGCCAGTGCGACAGGGGTACGTCCCCCAAGCATGACCGAACTCATCTCGCGCATGGAGCGTCAAGGCTGGCTGCGCAAAATGGATACGGCCCATGATCGCCGAGGTGTCGCTGTCACGATTACCGAGGAGGGGCGAACGCTTCTTCAGGCGCTAAATCGCCGGCAAATCGATCTGATCGCAGGGCGGCTCGCACTGCTTTCAGACGAGGAAAAGCGCATGATCGAGCAGGCCTTGCCTGTACTTGATCGCCTCTTCAGCGGGCCCGAAGACCTTGATCAGTAAGCACATCGTCAGCATGTGTTCGTCAGCTCTATTATCATAGGAGAAGCTCATGCTGTCATATAGTCAACCGATCATACGTATGAGCGCTCGGTCCTTCCAGCCTCGTACTCACTGATCTCGTTTCTTTCTGTTTCAGCACCTGACGCTCGTTCATCTCTCAGTGGGGTGATTCCCCAGGAGGAACAATATGCACAATACCCTCTGTGACGTCTACGGTATCGACGCCCCCATTTTTGCTTTCAGTCATAGTCCGGCAGTTGTTCTTGCCGTGACTAAGGCCGGCGGCTTTGGCGTGCTGGGAGCCGCCGGTATGGAGCCAGCGCAACTCGATCAAGCATTGCAGGTGCTCACCAGAGAGTGCGCTGGCAAATCCTTCGGCATCGACCTGATCATTCCAGAGCGGTACGTCGGGCGCGAGGAAGGTGGCCTTTCGCTCGAAGAACTCCAGAGCCGCATCCCCCAGGGGCACCGCGATTTCCTCGACAAGCTTCTGGAGGACAATCATGTCCCTAAACAGTCTGCACCTGCTACCCTCGCTTCCAGGGCGGGAACGAGTATTTCCGAGAGGCGGGGCAAACAATTAGTCGATATTGCCCTCGCGCATCCTGTAAAGCTGATTGTCAACGCGCTGGGCGTACCCCCGGCCTACATCATCGAGCGAGCTCACCAACAGGGGGTTCGCGTGGGTGCCCTGGTCGGCGCAGTGAAACACGCGGTGCATCAAAAGGAAGCCGGTGTGGACCTGATCATTGCCCAGGGCTTTGAGGCGGGAGGTCATACGGGTGAGATCGCCACGATGGTGCTGACGCCGCAGGTGGTGGATGCGGTAGCCCCTACCCCTGTCGTCACCGCTGGCGGGATTGCTAGCGGACGGCAAATGGCCGCTGCACTCGCGCTGGGCGCGCAGGGAGTGTGGACCGGCTCGGTCTGGCTGATGACCGAGGAGGCCGAGACGCATCCCGTGGTGAAAGAGAAATTCCTGCATGCAACCTCGAGCGATACCCTGCGCTCACATGCCTCCACGGGCAAGCCTGCGCGACAACTGCGTTCTGCCTGGACCGATGCCTGGGAAGACCCGGCCAATCCCAAGCCCCTGCCAATGCCATTGCATAGTTTGCTGACGATGGATGCGCAACAAAGCATTCAGCAAGACGCCCGACGGGGAGGAGAAGGAGGCAAGAAGCTGATCAATTACTTCGTGGGACAGTCCGTCGGTATGCTTAATCAGGTGCGTCCGGCAGCAGAAGTGTACCAGGCGATGAAAGAAGAATGCGAGGCCGTCCTCAAACGGATGGGGCAGTTAGCGAGTGGGCAGTTCTAGTACGAAGCAGACATCACAAGGAGAAGATCTTTATGGCAGTACAGAGTCTGTATGAAGCCGGTGAAGTCCAGCAGCTTCGCGACTCGGCTCGTGGATTTCTGGCCCGCTATTGGCCCCCTGACAGGGCACTCGAACGGGCGATTCAGCCAGAGGCCTTACAGGAATTTTGGCAACGAACGGCAGCTCAGGGATGGACTTCTCTTGGTTCAGACGCCGAAGCAGGTGGTTTGCGAGAAGTTCTGGTCCTGCTTGAGGAACTCGGACGAGCTGCCTGCCCGTTGCCCCTGCTAGATGCCTTTCTGGCGGCGACCGCCCTGCGGCAGGCAGCTACCCCTGCCACGCGCCGGGTTCGGGAAGCTTTGGAAGCGGGAACGGCTGCCATCAGCGTGGCGCTGGGTCCTGCCGATGGCGACAGCAATGCGGGCAGCGTTGTTGTCACGGCGACAGGCGATGGTGCTGCGGACGTCACCGGCACCGTTCGCTTCGTGGAAGGGCTCTCGTTTGCGACACACCTGCTGATCGCCGTTGGCTCGTCTGAGGGGACCGACGAGGTGGCCCTCATACGTACCGATGCCCCGGGAGTCATGGTGACGCCAACTCCTGGCTTTGCGATCCCACCGCTCGGCGAGGTGCATCTGGAGAACGTGTCTGGCCAAATCATTTCCCTTCCCCAGGGCAGCCTGCAGACCCTGGCCACCCTTGCCCGGCTTGGCTGTGTGGCACGTGCGTACGGGGCAACCGATCGTTGCTTCGAACTGGCCGTGGAGCACGCCAAGGTGCGCAAGCAATTCGGTGAGTTCATCGGGCACTTCCAGGCTATCCAGCATAAGCTCGCCAATTGTCTCATCACCCTGGATGCAACCCGCCTCCTGCTCGCCCGGTCAGCCAAAGCCTACGATACGTCCGATGCCAGTTGGCAGTATATTGCCAACGCCACCTGCGCTTTTGCCAACCCTGCCCTGCGGCAAACTGTCCTCGAATGCATGCACGCCCTCGGCGGCATCAGCTATATGGAGGAGCACGAGGTCCCACGGCATTTCCGGCGCGTCCATGCCGATCTCTTCCGTTTTGGTGGCATCCGTGCCGCACGCGAGGGCCTGGCCCATTTGCTCCTCGATGCCGGGATGAGGACGCCCGACCTTGATCTCGGACCCGAGGCCAATGCTTTCCGCCAGGAGGTCCGTGCGTGGCTGGCCGAGCATTGGACGAAAGAGGATCAAGAGGTCCATCACCGGCTTCCCATTCGAGAACAGGGCGCCGACCGGGCCTTTACCGATGCCCTGACTGAGCAGGGCTGGCTGGGAGTCTCCTGGCCCAAGCAGTGGGGCGGGCAGGAGCGCAGCACCTTTGAGCAACTGGCCTTTGAGGAGGAAATGTCGTATCAGGGAACACCGACGCGCACCTTCGGCTGTGGGATTGGCATTGTTGGCCCGGCGCTGATGGCCTATGGAAGCCCCGAGCAGCAGCAGCGTTTTCTCCCTGCATTCTTACAGGGGAAAGACACGTTTTGTTTAGGATACAGTGAGCCGGAAGCGGGCTCTGACCTGGCATCATTGCGCACCACCGCTACACGTGACGAGACAGGTTGGGTGATTAACGGCACCAAAATCTATACGACGATGGGAGACCTTGCGGACTATGTCTGGTTGGCAGCACGTACCGATCCCAATGCCCCCGTCAAACATGCGGGCATCAGTGTCTTCCTGGTGCCGACAAACACTCCTGGCATCACGATTCGACCGGACATAGCCCTCTATGGTCATCCTGCCTGCACCGTCTTTTACGACAACGTCCATGTCCCGGAGGATGCGCTGGTTGGGCAGGTCAATGGCGGCTGGAGGATCATTACTTCCGCGCTGGCGAGCGAGCGCGTTTTGATGGGCGGCATTGTTGCCGGAATACGTGCGTATTTCGACCAGCTCTCCACCTATCTAGCCGAGATGGAATGTGATGGCAGGCCGCTGCGCGAGGATCCGCTGGTGCGAGGCGGGATCGGGAGCCTGGCAGCAGATCTCGAAGCGGCACGCATGTTGCTAATGCAGAGCATTGAACTGGTCTCACGCGGCCAGGTACCGTTCCACCAGGCAGCCATGACGAAAGTCTTCACCAGCGAACTAGGAGAGCGTTTGCCTGAGACAGCATTGGAACTACTTGGGACGGCAGGAACATTCGCATCGGGTGCTCCCCAAGCGTTGCTCGATGGAACCTTTGAATACGCCTTGCGTGATTCCATCTACAAAGTGATCGGTGGTGGGTCGAATGAAATCCAACGTACCCTGATTGCGACGCGAGGCCTGGGGCTGCCTCGATAACTGACACTGACAGATATCGAGGGGCACCATGTTCGGAGGCCCCTCATCACAAAGGAGTTTGACGCCGTGGCAGACACACCAACCTACTCACCCGAGCGCCTGCGTAGCCTGTTTCAACCACGCAGTATTGTTCTCGTCGGAGCTTCGGAAAAATCGACCTGGTCCTGGAACTTTCACAACATCCTGCATGATGGGCATTTTACGGGGCCGGTCCACTACGTGAATCCGCGAGGAGGAACCGTTCACGGCCTACCAACGTACTCCCGCCTGGCCGACATCGGTGAGCCGGTTGATCTCGCCCTGATCATCGTGCCTCCTCCGGCTGTCCTCTCTGTCTTCCAGGACATGGCTGATATGAACATACGCAACGCCGTCCTCATCACGGCTGGTTTTGGAGAGCTTGGTGCAGAGGGTAAGGAGATGCAGCAGGAACTCATCGACTTCGCGCACACACATGACATCGCCTTCCTGGGACCCAACTGCCTGGGATACATCAACGTGGCGCACAACATTCCCGCCATGCCCAGCCCGTTTCCTCCTGTCATTGATGGTCATGTGGCAGTGATCGCCCAGAGCGGTGCCCTTACCAGCACGCTCTTCAATTACGCCTATATGCAGCATATCGGCATTAATGCACTCGCCAGCACGGGCAACGAGGCGGTGCTCTCGGTCAGTGAACTGATGGACTACTTCGTGGAAGATGAAGCAACGAAGGTGATCGCACTCTTTGTTGAGGCAATCCGTAACCCCGAACACTTCATTTCGGCTGCACGGCGGGCGCTGGAAAAGGGCAAACCGATCGTCGCCTTTAAGGTCGGGCGAAGCGAGCGCAGCGCCGAAGTGGCCCAGGCACACACAGGTGCGTTGGTGGGCGATGACAGGGTCATCGATGCACTCTTCCGCCAGTTGGGGATCATCCGTGTCAACTCTATTGAGGAACTGCTCATCACCGCTGGCACGTTGGCGCAAACAGGAGTATTGCCTGGCAACCGGCTCGGCTTTGTGGCTCTCTCAGGAGGCTCTTGCGATAGTGCAGCGGACTACGCCGAGCAATACGGGATCACGCTGCCGGAATTTAGCGAGGAGACCAAACAAGGACTGCGCAGCTTGCTCCCGGCACTCGGCCCGGCGCATAATCCCCTCGACACGACCGGAGCGGTGGTCAACGATCTGCTGTTATTTGAGCGAATCGTCACCCAGGTCGGCTCCGACCCCAATCTCGATGTGCTCGTGTGCGCCAATTCACTCCCATCGGAAGCTCAGGGCGAATATATCAACGCGTTTAGTGTGAAGCTCGTGCAGCATATTGTAACCGGGCTGCGCAGCGCGTCCCACCCGGCCTTTCTGCTCGATTTTGTCAGTAACGACGTGGCGAAGCACGCGCGCGAGGCCGCCGAGCAGAACCAGTGGCCACTGCTGCCAGGCGGCGTCGATCGAGGATTGCAGGCCCTGGGGAAAGCCATGTGGTGGTCGGAGCGCTTCCGCCGCGCCCAGGCGCAACAAGCATCTGCTCCGCAAGAGGCCCTGCCTGCTCCCAGCATGAGTGGGGCAGCCGTGGGAATCTGGTCGGAGTCCCAGGTGCGTCCCCTGTTGGAGGAGTATGGAATCCCCGTCGTTCCGGCCCGTCTCGTGACCCGCGCGGATCAGGCGGTCGAGGCGGCCAGGGAGGTGGGCTACCCTGTGGCGCTCAAAGTGGCTTCCCCCGATATCGTGCATAAAAGTGATATCGGCGGGGTTCGGCTGAATCTGCAGAACGAGCGAGAGGTACGAGAAGCCTTCCAGCAGATCATACAGGCGGCTGGCAGCACCAACCCCGCCGCGCGTCTTGAAGGGGTGCTGGTGAGCCCCATGCGCAGCGGGGGAGTAGAGCTGCTGGTGGGGATTGTGCGCGATCCTGCCTGGGGTCAGGTGATGGCGGTGGGTCTGGGCGGCGTCTGGGTCGAGATCCTCAAAGATACCAGCTTGCGGGTGCTGCCGATCTCGCGGGAGGAGATCCGCACGATGCTCGACGAGCTGCAAGGCAAAGCGCTCCTGCGCGGGGCGCGCGGCTCCATGCCCGCCGACCTGGACAGGCTCGTCGAGGTGATCTACCGCGCAAGCAGGCTGGCCCAGGCGCTGGGAGGCACGCTGGAGTCGCTTGAGATCAATCCACTGCGCGTGGCAGGTTCCGAGATCGAGGCGCTGGACGCCCTCATTACCTGGCGGAGCCTGGAGTAGCTCTCGTAGCGCTTCCTCGTCGCCAGGTGCCGCCACAGGAACAGGCAGCAAGAAGTACCTGGTGGAACGCACGCGCACCAAGCCATGAGAAGGAGAAACATATGACAGATGCAACTGATTACAAGAAACCGATTCCGGTTCCAGATGAAGCCTCAAGACCGTTTTTCGAGGGGGCCAGACAGCACAAGCTCATACTGCAGCGATGCGCCAGCTGTGGAACCTGGCACTGGCCCGTAAAGTCGCGTTGCCCGGTGTGTCTGAGTACGGATATCGCCTGGGTGCAGGCGAGCGGCAAGGGGACGCTGTACACCTTCGCGTTGATGCACCAGGTCTATCATCCAGGGTTTGCCTCCGAGGTACCATACAACGTCGCGGAGGTCGATCTGGAGGAAGGCCTGCGCGTGCTCAGTACCATCGTTGGCTGTCCAAACGACAACCTGCGCATTGGTATGCCCCTGGAAGTGACGTTCGAAGACATCACCGACGAGGTCTCTTTGCCAAAGTTTAAGCCCGCCGAATAGCGTCTTCTATGGGCCTGTCATAAACGTGGCGTTTCAGGCCCTCTTTTTTGAGCAGTACAGGCAGACAGTGATCTTTCTTATCGAAACAATGTATGAGGAGGCACAATTTGGCAAACTATCAGTACGTTCTCTATGAGAAAAAAGGACACATCGCCTCTGTGACCATCAACCGGCCCGAGGTGATGAATGCGTTACACGCCGGCGCGAATAGCGAACTGAGTGAGGTCTTTACGGACTTCAAAGAAGACGACAACACCTGGATCGCCATCCTGACCGGCGCGGGCGAGCGGGCGTTTTCCGCCGGCAACGACCTCAAGGCGACCGCCGCGGCAACCGCCAGGGGAGAGCAGATGACCGCCCAGGCGCAGGCGAATCGGCCTGTGTACTTCGGCGGTGTGGTCGGCTTGCAGTGCAACAAGCCCATTATCGCCGCCGTCAACGGCGTCGCTGCCGGCGGCGGCTTTGAAATCGCGCTGGCCTGTGATCTGATCATCGCGGCTGAGCACGCCCGCTTCGCCCTGCCCGAGCCGCGCGTGGGCCTGCTCAAGCTGGCCATGGGCCTGCTGCTAGCCGGTAAGTGGCTCTCGGCGCAGGATGCCGCCCACTACGGGCTGGTCAATGAAGTGGTTCCCGCGGAGCAACTCATGGCGACCGCCGAACGCTGGGCCGGTGAGATTCTGGAGTGTTCGCCCCTCAGTGTGCGGCTCACTAAGGAGTCGGTGATGGCCGGGCTGGCCCTACCTGTCGAGGAAGCGATGGCGGCCGACCGCGAACGCTTGCAGGTCCTGCTCTCATCGCAGGACTTCCGCGAGGGGCCAGCCGCCTTCGCCGAAAAACGCAAACCGAACTGGACCGGCAGGTAGTTAAGAGCAAGCAAGAAGGAAAGGGAAAGAAACGATGAGTGTCAAAGGAAAGTGCGCGATCGCAGGCCTGGGCGTCACGCCGATGGGCAAGA
>WNFM01310604.1_pt6 | contig 10844 bp, 9 predicted proteins | sample 5400271 | NCBI WGS metagenome assembly WNFM01 (sample SAMN13153352, study PRJNA577476) | soil metagenome | isolation source: 60 cm saprolite on Douglas fir-dominated hillslope | place: USA:California | collected 2013-09-17 | reverse complement strand
CCGTTCGTCATTCTCGCGGGCTCGGTCCCGCTGGCGATGTTCGGCGCGTTGGTGATGACCTTCCTCAAGATGCCCAATCCGAACCTCCACTTCTTCACGGACGGATGGACCACCACGCTCAACGTCTATTCGCAGGTGGGGCTCGTCACGCTGGTCGGTCTGGTCTCGAAGAACGGTATCCTCATCGTCGAGTTCGCCAACAAGCTTCAGGAAGCCGGGCAGCCGAAGATCGAGGCCATCCGCAACGCCGCCGTCACGCGGTTGCGTCCGGTCTTGATGACCAGCGTCGCGACCGTCTGCGGGCACTTCCCGCTCACGCTGGTGACCGGACCCGGCGCGGCCGCGCGCAACAGCATCGGACTCGTGCTGGTGGCGGGGATGGCCATCGGCACCGCCTTCACGCTCTTCTTCGTGCCGGCCATCTACATTCTGATCGCGAAGGACCGCGCGCAGGAGAGCGAGGCTCCGGCAGCGCTGGCAGTCCAGACGCAGCCGGCGCCCTGAAGAACGCCGCCCTCGTGTTATGAGAAGGCATGACGCTCGCCGCGGGCACGCGAGTAGGTCCCTATGAGATCGCGGGGCTTCTCGGGATGGGCGGCATGGGAGTCGTCTATCGCGCCCGCGATCCGCGCATCGGCCGCGACGTGGCCATCAAGGTGCTGCCGCCCGCGCTGGCCGAGAGCCCCGAACGCGTGCGCCGGTTCGAGGCTGAAGCGCGGGCCGCCGGCAGCCTGAACCACCCCAACGTGCTCGCCATCCACGACGTCGGCGACTACGAGGGATCGCCCTACTTCGTTTCGGAGCTGCTCTCGGGCCAGACTCTGCGCGAGCGCCTCGAGGGCGGGCCGCTGCCGGTGCGCAAGGCGCTCGAGCTGACGGCGCAGGCGGCGCGCGGACTCGCGGCTGCGCACGAGCGGGGCGTGGTCCATCGGGACCTGAAGCCGGAGAATCTCTTCTGCACGGCGGACGGCCAGATGAAGATCCTCGACTTCGGGCTCGCGCGGCTGCAGCCCGTCGGGCTCGACTCGCCCGACGCTGCCGGCCCCGAGGCGCCGACGCAGACGCGCATCACCAATCCGGGCGGCGTGATGGGATCGCCCGGCTACATGGCTCCCGAACAGGTGCGCGGCGAGCCGGCGGAGGCGCGCAGCGATCTCTTCGCGCTCGGCGCCGTCCTCTTCGAGCTGATCACCGGGCGACCGGCTTTCCCCGGCGCCACGCAGGTGGAGCGGCTCAATGCGATCCTGAGATTCGAGCCGGTCGACGAGTTGGAGAATGACGCGCGCTACTCGCCGGCGCTCTTGCGCGCGCTGCGCCGCTGCCTGGAGAAGGAGCCCGCCGAGCGGTTCCAGTCGGCGCGCGATCTCGCCTTCCATCTCGATGCGCTCGCCGGTCAGTCCGGCGAGGGCCTGGTGGCGCCGTCGGGAGCTCGACGGCGGCGCTTGTTTCTGCGGGTCACGCTCCTGGTCTGCGGAGCGGCGCTCGCGGCCGCTGCGTTTCTCGCCGGCGAGCGGCTGATGGAGCGGCAGCCGCCCACCTTCCGCAGGCTCACTTTCCGGCGCGGCACATTGGGCAGCGCCCGCTTCGGACCCACCGGCGCCGCCATCTTCAGCGCCACTTGGGACGGCGGGCCGTGGGAGCTTTATTCCACGCCGATCGATCACCCCTCGGCACATCCGCTCGGCATCCGCGGCGCGGACGTGGCCTCGGTTTCGCGCGACGGACAGCTCGCCCTTCTGCTGCGGGCTTCGCAGGGCAAGGGAACCGCGACGCTGGCGCTCGGCCCCGCTCATGGGCGCCCGCTCAAGGAGCTGCTCGCCGGAGTCACCGATGCCGACTGGCTGCCGGACGGCAGCGATCTGGCGGTGGTGCGGACGGCCGGCTCCCGCTCGCGCCTCGAGTTTCCCGCCGGCACGTTGCTGGTGGAAACCGCCGGACGGCTCGCCAGCCCGCGCGTTTCTCCCGAGGGAGATCGCATCGCCTTCGTCGACCACCCCTTCGCCGACGACCCGCGCGGTTCGGTGGTGCTGGTCTCGCGGCAGGGCGAGCGGCAGGTGCTGGCCGGCGATCTGCCGCGCGTCGATCGCCTCGCATGGTCGCCGCGCGGCGATGAAGTGTGGTTCACCGCCGGAGACGGCGAGGGTGACCTCGAGCTTCGCGCCACCTCGCTGCACGGCCGTGTGCGGTCGCTCGCCCGCGTGCCCGGGACGCCCGTCCTGCAGGACGTCGGCAAGGACGGGCGCGCGCTGCTCGTCTTCACCAACGCCGAGCGCGGGATGCGCTGGCTGGGGCCGCAGCTCTCGAGCGAGCGCGATCTCTCCTGGTCCGACGCCTCCGAGCTGGCCGATCTCTCCGCGGACGGCAGCACGCTGCTCTTCACCGATCAGCGCCGCTTCTACATGCGCGGAGTCTCCGCCGCGGCGCCGACGCTTCTGGGCGCGGGAAGGGCCCTCAAGTTTTCGCCGGATGGCAGGAACGTGCTCTCGCTGGTCGCGAGCCTGCCGCCGCAGCTCTCCGTTCTCCCCGTCGCCGGCGGCGCAGTGCGCACGCTGACCGTGAACGGCACGCTGGCGCTCGAGCAGGCGTCCTGGTTTCCGGACGGAGCCGGGCTGCTGCTCGCGGGGAGCGAGGCGGGGCATGGCGTGCGCCTCTACCAGCTCGGGCTCGCCGGAGGTACGCCGCAGCCGCTCACGCTCGAAGGCACCGGCCCCGACGCGGCGCTCTCGCCCGACGGCAAGCAGCTGGCCGTGAGCGACGACCTGGGCCGCCTCTGGCTGCAGCCGACCGCGGGCGGCGAGCCGCTGCGCCTCGGCTCCATTCCGCTGGGATCGCAGCCGTTGGGCTTCAGCGCCGACGGAGGCTTCCTCAACCTGGTCCGCTTCGAGCTCGAGGGGCGCTTCGCGCGGCTGACGCGGTTCGATCTCGCGACCGGCGAGGTGCAGTTGCTGCGCGAGATCTCGCTTCCCGATCTGACCGCGCGTCTCTCGCGCGTCGCAGTCACTCCCGACGGACGGTCGGTGGCCTATTCCTTCACCCGCGAGTTGTCGTCGCTCTACCTGCTCGATCCCGTGCGCTGACGCGACCAGCTCGCGTCTGCGAACGCCTCGTCGAGGACTCTGGACACAGCTTTGGCGTCGAGCGGGTCGGACTCGGCGTTGACCGCCTTCGTCCAGAGGAGCCGGCCGGTTGCGCGGTCGAGGAGATCGAGCTGGATGGCGGTCTGCGGACCGTCGAAGAACCCGCGATCCTCGACGCGAAAGTTCACTTCCTCCGCGAGCGGAGAGAGCTGCAGGGAGACTCCGGCAGGCTCGGGCTCGAGCTCCGCTTCAGGCGGCGGCGGTGCACCGGGTAGCGCGCTCTCCCCGGGCGACGCGATCTCCCCGGGCGGCGGGCTCTCGTCAGGAGGTGGCGGCGCGTCGTAGGCGAGCGGGCCCGGCGGGTCCGCGGAATACCAAGGCTCGTTCTCGACGGGCGCGAACACCAGCGGGCGAGGCGGGATCCAGAAGTCCAGATAGAAATCGAAGAAGAACGGGCCGGGACGGTCGGCGTACCAACCCGGCGGCGGAGCGATGCGCGGAGGAGGAAGCCGCGGCGGACCCGTCCGCGGAGGACCGGGGAGCGCTCGCGGCTTCACCAGAACCGGCGCGCCCGACGCGATCGGCGCNNNNCGATGCTGGCGACGATCCCGACCTTGGCCCAGGTCTGCTGCTTGCGCCGCGCCTCGGTAGTCGCGACCGCGCGCTCGCGAACGAAGAGCACGGCGTCGGTCGCGCCCGCCGCGGTGGTGGGGATCTCGCGGCCGGCGAGCGCCTCCGAGAGTGCCGCCCGCGCCTGCGAATCCGCCTGGGCGGACTGCTCCGCTGTCACTGTTTCCGAGCTCTCGATCCAGAGCTCGGTGGTCGGCGGCGCGATCACCCCAAGGGCGTCGGCCGGCTCCGATGGCGTGGCGACCGGTACCCGCACGGTGGCGCAGCCGAAGGCGAGGAGCGTCAGCAGGGCGACCCGGTGCGACGGCACGCCGGGAGTGTAACCCCGCCAACACTTTCGCGCGGCAGGAACGGGCAGAGGGGGCCCTGCAAAAAAATTATTTTTTCGCGGGGTCACTCCACCGTTTCGACCCGGCCGTCGGCGTGTCTGGCGAAGCGGCCCGCGTCGCGCGGATGGACCGGTCCGTCGCTCGGCCAGGGCCAGCCCCCGAATTGCGTGCGCTGGTAGTCGCGGAAGGCCTGCTCGATCTCCGCGCGCGTCGTCATCACGAATGGGCCGTACTGCGCGACGGGCTCGCGGATGGGGCGCCCTTGCAGGAGCAGCAGCTCGGCCTCCTCCGCCCCGTTCTCGAGCGGAACTTCCGCGTCGCTGCGCACTCTGATACCGGCGTGGGACGGAAAGCTGCGCCCACCGAGCGTCAGCGCCGTGCCGCGGAAGAAATAGAGCGCGCGGTTGAGTCCCTGGACCGCCGGAGGCAGCGTCCACCGCGCTCCGGGCGACATCTTGATGGTCCAGATCGCGACCTGCGCTTCGTCGTGCGCGGCCCACGACTTCGGCGGCGGCGGAGGCGCCTTCGTGCCGTCGATCTCGCCGGCCACCAGCGTGACCTGCGTGACGCGGCCCTCGCCATCGCGGAATTCCCGGCGCGGAATCTGCTGATTCCACAGCATGGAGAAATGCGGCGCGACCAGCTTGTCGGCGTGCGGCAGGTTGAGCCAGATCTGGAAGAGCTCGAGCGGGTTCGCCCCGTTCGCTTCGAGGAGCGGAAACATCTCCGAGTGCACGATGCCTTTGCCCGCGGTCAGCCATTGCGCGTCGCCGCGGCCGAAGCGGGCGGTCGCGCCCAGCGAGTCGGAGTGATCGATGAACCCGCGCCGCGCGAGGGTCACCGTCTCGAAGCCGCGGTGCGGGTGCTGCGGAAATCCCGGCACCCTCTCGCCGTGGTACATGCGCCAGCTGTCTTTGCCTTCGAAGTCCTGCCCGAGGTTGCGCCCCTCGAGCGAGGCAGCGGGGCCGAGCTCCGCGTTTCCCGCGGGATACGCGTCGTCGTGATGGACGCAGAAGAGGAAGGGATCGTCGGTCTCCCAGGGGAACCCGAGCGGTCGCACGTCGAGGATCAGCTCATTCGGCATCGCACGAAGATAGGCATTTTCACGCCCGGCGCCAGAGGGCCCCGGCCGCGCGCCTCATGTTAGGGTCCGTTTAAGACTGAACGTTCGGGGGATCTGCTTGTCGCTGTTCGCCGAGTTGCAGCGCCGCCGCGTCATCCGGGCCTTGGTCGGCTACGGCGTGGCGGCGTTCGCGGTGCTGCAGATCGCCGAGCCGATCATGCACGGATTCCACTGGCCCGACGCTGTGCTCTCGTACATCGTCGCGGCCCTCGCGCTCGGCTTCCCCATCGTCGTCAGCCTCGCCTGGATCTTCGACGTCAACGCGGGCCGCGTCGAGCGCACGGAGCCCGCATCGGACCTGCGCGGCGCGCGCCTCGCAGCGATGCTCTTCGGCATCGGCGTGCTGGCGGCAGCTCCCGGCGTCGTCTGGTACCTCTTCGTGCGCAAGCCCGCGCCGCCTGCAGCCGCCATTGGAACGGCCGCGATGACGCCGTCCATCGCCGTGCTGCCCTTCGTCAACCTCAGCTCGGACAAGGAACAGGAATATTTCTCCGACGGAATCTCCGAGGAGATCCTCAACGTGCTCGCGCGGCTGCCGGAGCTGAGCGTCGCGGCGCGCACCTCGTCGTTCCAGTTCAAGGGCGAGAAGCGCGACGTCGCGCAGATCGCCGAGCAGCTCAAAGTGCGCATGGTGCTGGAAGGCAGCGTGCGCAAGCAGGCCGACAAGGTGCGCATCACCGCGCAGCTCATCGACGCGCAGACCGGGTTTCACCTCTGGTCGCAGACCTACGACCGCAGCCTCAAGGACATCTTCGCAATCCAGGACGAGATCGCCCGGGCGATCGGCGACGAGCTCAAGATCCGGGTGGGCAAGGGCGGTGCCCCTGCGTCCCCGGCCCGCGGCACGACAAATCTGATGGCGCACGACTTCTACCTGCGCGGCCTCGCGCAGTGGCAGACCCGTCGCGAGGACGAGCTGTGGGCGGCGAAGGAATCGTTCGAGCGCGCCATCGAGGCAGACCCCGCGTTCGCCGAAGCCTGGGGCGGCCTCGCGCTTTGCCTTGCGGTGCTTCCCGACTACACGGTGCGCATCTCGTACAAGGATGCCTTCGGGCGCGGACGCGAGGCTGCCGAGCGTTCGTTGGTGCTCGATCCGACTCTTGCCGAGTCCTACGCGGCGCTCGGCAGCATCGAGTCCTCCGAAGGGCACTACCAGACCGGCGTCGCGCTGCTCCGGCGGGCGGTGGCGTTACGGCCCTCGTTCGCGACCGCCCACCAGTGGCTGGGGACTTCTCTGATGGTCTTCGGCGAGCGGGAGGAGGCCCTCGCCTCGCTCGCACGCGCGGCGGAGCTCGACCCACGCTCGTTGATCGTGGCGGGCAACCGGGCGGCGATGTTCGTGATCGCGGGCCGCAACGCGGAGGCGATCGCGGCCTGCGCCGCCACGCTCGAGCGGGCGCCCGGCTTCATTCCCTGCCTCGCGAACACCGCGCTCGCGCACCTGGTCGACGGCAACCGCGACCTCGCGCGGCAATTCTACGGGCGCCTGGCGCTGACCTCGAGCGCGCCCGCCGGCCGCCAGGTGTCGGCGCTCTTCGACGCGCTGGCGGGGCACGGCGATCGCCACGCGTTGGCGCGGAAGGTCGCAGCGACGCCAGACCGCAGCTGGAATGACCCCAGGAGCGGGAATGTGCTGTCCAACACCGACATCCCCGCGATTCTGCTGGCGCTGGATGAGAAGGAGCTGGCGCTTCGATACATCGCTGCGCAGGCGGACATGGTCGGTAGCGTGAACCTCGTCTGGGGGTTGCTCATGCCGGCGCTGGATCCGATCCGTTGCGACCCCCGCTTTCTCGCGGCCATCGTGAAGCTCGAGGCAAGGGACCTGCGCGCCGCCACCGTCTGCGCGGGAAAACGCGCCGGCCCGTAGCGATGCGATAGGATTTGACGATGGCGGCGAGCTGGTTCGAGCAGATCAAGCAGCGCCGCGTCTTCCGCGCGCTCGTCGGCTACGGCATCGTCTCCTTCGCGCTTCTGCAGGTCGTCGAGCCGATCATGCACGGCCTCAGCCTTCCCGAGTGGGTGCTGGCCACGACGGTGATCGGGCTCGGTCTGGGATTCCCGATGACTCTGGTATTGGCCTGGATATTCGACGTCAATGCCGGGCGGATCGAGAGCACCGGGCCGCGGCCGCGCGCAGCGATCTTGCTGCTCTTGACTGCCCTGGGCGTTGCGCTCGGCGCACCCGGCGTCGGCTGGTATTTCTGGAGGCAGGCCCGCGCGCCTTCGACGGACCTGCGCGCGACGCTCGACGCGGTGCCGCCCGCCTCGGACATTCGCGCGGCGCCGTCGATCGCGGTGCTGCCGCTCGTGAACCTGAGCAGGGATCCAGACCAGGAGTATTTCGCCGACGGGCTCGCGGAGGAGCTGCTCAACCTGCTCACCAAGGTGCCCGGCCTGCGCGTCGCCGCCCGCACCTCCGCCTTCGCCTTCAAAGGCAAAAACGAGGACGTTGCGGAGATCGGGCAGAAGCTGCACGTCGCCCACATTCTCGAGGGCAGCGTGCGCCGCTCCGGCGATCACGTGCGCATCGCTACGCAGCTCATCAATGCCAGCGACGGCTTTCACGTCTGGTCGGAGACGTACGACCGCAAGCTCGCCGACGTCTTTGTGGTGCAGGACGAGATCGCGCGCGCGGTGGTGGCGGCGCTCAAGCTCAAGCTCCTTCCCGAGCAGGCCCCCACGACCATCGACCGGCGCACGGCCAATCCCGAGGCCTACAACCAATACCTGCTCGGCCGGCAGATCCTCGGTCAGGAGAGTCCCAAGACGACGCCCCGGGCGGTCGAAGCCCTCGAGAGGGCGCTGGCGCTCGATCCGGGCTATGCGCCCGCCTGGGCCGAGCTCGCGAACGCGCAGCTCTTCATCGCCGGCTCGGCGGGTGGAACGCTGACCCAAAGGCCGTCGCGGTTGCGCCCGGGCTCGCCGATGCCCACGTTGCTCGAGGGAGGGCGCGGGTCTGGGCGCGTCTGGACTGGGCTGGCGGCAGTGACGATCTGGAGCACGCGCTTGCGCTCAACCCGTCGGACGCCAGTGCCCTTCGCTACTACGCGGAAGACGCCCTCCTGCCGCGGGGCCTGCTGGCCGAGGCCGTCGCGACTGCGCGCAAGGCCGCCGAGCTCGACCCGCTCAGCTCGGAGTCCTGGACCTCCGTCGGCTGGTTTCTCGCGGTCTCAGGCCGCCTCGAGGAGAGCCGCGAAGTCCTTGACCGCGCACTGGCGATCAGCCCCGGAAACGATCTGGCAGGGATGTGGCGGAGCTTCGTCGATCTGCTGGCACGCCTGCCGGAGAAAGCCCTCGCTCGCTCCACCGGCATCTCCACCGAGTGGTGCCGCCTGACCGTGGTCGCGCTCGCGCAGCACGACCTGGGCCACCAGCAAGAAGCGCAGGAAGCGCTCGAGAAGCTGCAGGCGACGCACGCCGAGGATTCGGCCGACCAGATCGCGGAAATCTATTCCAGTCGCGGCGACAAGGACCGTGCCCTGGAATGGCTGGAGCGCGCGCGAGCGCAGCGGGACGCGGGTGTCCTCTTCGTCAAGACCGATCCCTTCCTGCGCAACCTGCGCGGCGACCCGCGCTACACCGCGCTGCTCGCGAAGATGAAGTTGCCGCTCGAATGAACGCGGCGAACCCGGCTACGGCATCGTCTCGTTCGCGGTGCTGCAAGTGGTCGAGCCGATCATGCACGCGCTGCACCTGCCCGACGCGGTGCTGACGTATACGGTGCTGGCGCTGGCGTTGGGCTTTCCGGTTGCGGTGGTGCTCGGCTGGGCCTTCGACATCAACGAGGGGCGCATCGAGCGCACGCCGCCGTTGCCTGCGAGCGGACCCAGGGCCGCGCGGCTCGGGCTTTTGCTGGTGGGCCTCGGCATGCTCGCCGCGGCGCCCGGAGTGGCCTGGTATTTCTTCTTGCGAAAACCCGCGCAGCCAGCGACGGCTTCTGCTGCGGCGTCGACGGCGCCGTCTATCGCCGTGCTGGCCTTTGCCGACTTGAGCCCGTCGAAGGACCAGGAATATTTTTCGGACGGAATCGCCGAGGAGATCCTCAATGCCCTCGCGCGCGTGAAGGGCCTCAAGGTCGCGGGGCGCACCTCGTCGTTTTCCTTCAAAGGAAAGAATCAGGATCTGCGCACCATCGGCGAGACGCTGGGCGTCGCGAATCTCCTCGAAGGATCGGTGCGCAAGCAGGGCAACAAGGTGCGCATCACGGCGCAGCTCATCCAGGCGACCGACGGCTTCCACCTCTGGTCGAAGACCTTCGACGGCGATCTGACCGACGTGTTCGAGCTGCAAGAGCGCATCGCGCGCGGCATCACCGAGGAGCTCAAGGTGATCCTGCAAGGCGATCAACAGACGCGGCTGGTGCCCGTGGCCACGCAGGATCCGGAGGCCTACGCGCTCTATCTGCAATCGACCGCGGCGTTGAACCAGCGCGACTACGCGCGGATGGGTCAGGCGATCGGCTGGCTCGAGCAAGCGCTCAAGCTCGATCCGAAGTTTGCCCGCGCGCACGCGCGGCTGGCGATGATCCACACGCTCGGACAGGAGTCCTTCGGGTCGAGGCTCGCCGAGGCCGAGCGCCAGGCCGCGCTCGCCTCGCAACTGGACCCGACGCTGGCCGAGCCCTGGGTCGCGCGGGGCCTCATCGCGGGCCAACGACGACAGTTTGTCGAGGAGCGCGAGGCGCTCGACCGCGCGCTCGAGCTCGACCCCGGCGACGCAATCGTGCACCTCCATCTTGCCCAGGCGTTGATCTGGACCGGATACGCGCGGCAGGGGACCGAGCACCTGGACCGCGCTCTCGTCATCGACCCGGTCCTGCCCAACGCGCTCTTCTGGCGGGGTCTGCAGTACTCGTTCGCAGGAGACCTCGCTGCCGCCGAACGCGCTTTCGAGCGCGCCAGGAGCGTCGGGATGTCCCTCGCTTCCGTCGGTCTTGCGGAGGTCGCAGCGGCCCGCGGCGATCGCGCCAAGGCGAGCGCTCTGAGCACCGAGTGGCCCGCCTTCGCAGAGCCGTGTTTGCCGGAACCTGCCGTCTCCGTCCCACTCCTCAGGTCGGTCTACCACGGCGGCGACGCGGCGGTGCGAGCCCGGGCCGAGACGGTGATCGCGGGGTGCCTTGCGACCAAGCCCGAGAGGATCTCGGCTTGGGTGGCCATGGTCGTGTTGAAGATCGGTCCCGAAGCGCGAACGCTGGAGATCCTCTCGTCGCCGACCAACAATGACCCGGCCGTCTTCGGGAACTTCTGGAGTCCCGTCGGGCGCGCGGCGCGGCGCGCTCCCGGATTCGCCGAGTTCGCGCGCAGGATCGGCTTCGCCGATCTCTGGGAGCGCTACGGCCCGCCCGACGGTTGCCGGCGCGTGGCCCCGCGCGACTACGCCTGTCAGTGATAGCTTTGCCGCATGCCCGGGATCGCGGCGCGCGTCCATTCGCTCGGCACCGAGAACGCGATGGACGTGCTGGTGAAGGCGCGGGCGCTCGAGGCGCGCGGCCGGCGCGTCTTGCACCTCGAGGTCGGCGAGCCTGATTTCCCGACGCCGCCGCACATTGTCGAGGCCGGAGTGCGCGCGCTGCGCGACGGCGAGACGCGCTACGGGCCGCCCGCGGGTCTGCCGGAATTGCGCGAGGCCATCTGCCAGGATCTCGCGCAGCGCGGGTTCGCCGCTTCGCTCGACCAGGTCGTC
>WNFM01177728.1_pt1 | contig 10846 bp, 10 predicted proteins | sample 5400271 | NCBI WGS metagenome assembly WNFM01 (sample SAMN13153352, study PRJNA577476) | soil metagenome | isolation source: 60 cm saprolite on Douglas fir-dominated hillslope | place: USA:California | collected 2013-09-17 | reverse complement strand
ACGGCTGCACAGACCAATCGTCCGGGCCGCGGTTGGTGGCGAAGCCTGCTCGAAATGTACGGCGCCAGCGATATTCTGGTCGCCGAGGTCCAGCTGCAGCGCCTCTACCCGGGCGGCCCGGCACGGGGCCGCTTCATCGCCCGTCACGGCCCCGATAATGAGATCGTTGGCGGCTTTACGCTCACGGCAGCAAGCGGAGACGGCATCCCGGCGATGCTCGCGGAGGGCGCTCAGCGCATCGACCAGATCTATGCCCTGGCCCTGGCCGCCGGGCGCCTGACGCGCGATTCGTCCCTCGACCTGCCGCCGCCGCCGGTGCTGCCGACACTGGCCGAGATCAAACCGGTCGCCGTTAACGAGTTCAATTCCTTCCAGATCCAAGTCACCGGCAAGAACGTCATTTTCTACAATTTCGCCATGGCGCACCTGCGGACGCTGCCGGGCGTCCAATCGGCGACGCCGCAGCAGATCAACCCGGTCGGTACGAGCTACATCCTGGTCCAGTACAAAGGTGATATCTCCCAGCTTGCGGCAGCGCTCACGAGCCGCGGCTGGGTTGTCGAAGCTGCGGGCTCGGTCGTGAAGATCCACTCGGACGCCGACAAGCCGCCGGCGATTCCGCCCCCGCCGCCGGTCCAGCCGCCAGCGCAGCCGGCGCAGGCGAATTCGAACCAGGCCGCGCCACATCCATGAGGCAGCGCCCGGATCAGATCGCGCTTCCGCTCGACTGGCCGCAAAGCGAAGGCGAGGTGCGGTTCATCCTGTCTGCCGCGAACCGCGACGCGTTCGAGCATTTCCGCAAGTTCAGCCTGTGGCCGGTCAAGGCAACAATCCTGACCGGGCCGAGACGCTCGGGGCGCACGCTTCTGGCGCGCGGCTTCGTCGAACGCGTTGGCGGCCGTCTGTTCGATGATGCCAACCGGCGCGACGAGGAAGAATTGTTTCATGCCTGGAACCAGGCGCAGGACACCGGCCGCCCGCTCGTCATGGTCGCGGACGAGGTCCCGCCGGCGTGGACTCCGCACTTGCCCGACCTCAAGACCAGGCTGGCGATCACTCCGGTTACCCGCATCGGACATCCCGACGATGAGTTGTTCGCCGCACTGATTCAGCTGCACTTCAGCGATCGGGGGCTCCACATTCCCGCCGACGCGCTGCGATTCATGAGCGAGCGCCTCCACCGCGATTATTGGACCGCCGAGCGGGCCGTGGAAGCCGTCGACCGTTATGCGATCGCCGAGCGTGCGCGGCTGTCGTTGCCGACGATCCGCCGCGCGCTAATCGAATCGGGGATGATCGGCGAGGCGGCTTAGCTCCCTAGCCGCACTTCACCTGCGTGACTTTGCGGTCGGCGCCGAGGTGCACGGTCACCCGATCCTCGCGATAATCCATCGTCAGCATGGTACCGGGCGGTGCCCACCGCAATACCGCCGCACGACTGGCGCGCTTGATTGCCGCTCCTGTCTTGCTGGTGCCCAGCTTTCCGATGAAGCCGTTGGTGCCCTCGGTTCGGCATTTGTGGCCTGGAGTTACGCCATGCACCGGGATCGCACCGGGGGGACTCGCGGTGGCGCAGGCGGCGAGCATCGCGGGCACGAACAGCAGGGATTTACGCATCGACCGTTTCGTTCGCGGCAACCCGGTTCATCATGAGCCTGCCGTTCTCGATCCCGAACGCGAGCCTGCCTTCGACCAGATCGAGGGCGTCCTTGCCGAATTGCTCGTAACGCCAGCCGGACAGGATCTTGAGGTTCTTGCGCACTCCGGCGGCGAGCGCCTCGAGGTCGTCGGAACGGGCGATCAGTTTTGCCGCCACGCCCGATTCCTTGGCGCGGATCTTGAGCAGGAGCTTCAACAGGTCGCTGACCAGCACAGCGTCCTTGGTGAGGCCCGGGTGGCGCGGTTCGCGGTCCGGCATCTCCTCCGCCGCAAGCGGCTTGGCATTCGCGATCGCGCTCATCAGCCGACCTCCGATGTCGTTGTTTCTCCATCCGGCCGAAAGTCCCCGCACGCGGCCCAGGTCGTCCTGCGTCTTGGGAGGATGGAGGACGATCTCGTTCAACGTGTCGTCCTTGATGATCCGGCCGCGAGGCAGATTCTTCTGCCTCGCCTCCGTTTCGCGCCAGGCGGCAAGCGCCTTCAAGCGGCCAAGGACGGTCGCGTTGCGGCTTGGCAGCTTCAGCCGTTTCCATGCGTCTTCCGGTGGAAAAGCAAAGCTCGACGAATCGGCAAGACGCTCCATCTCCTCGTCGAGCCAGGCGCCGCGACCGGTCTTCTTGAGCTTCTCGACCATGCGCGGAAACACCGTGGCGAGATGGGTTACGTCGGCGATCGCGTAGTCGATCTGCCGCTTGTCGAGCGGCCGGCGGCCCCAATCGGTGAAGCGCGCGCCCTTGTCGAGGCTGTGCCCGAGCAGGCTTTCGATCAAGTTCGAATAGCCGATCTGCTCGCCGTGACCGAGCGCCATCGCCGCGATCTGCGTGTCGAACAACGGGTGCGGAACCTTGCCGGTGAGGTTGTGGATGATCTCAAGGTCCTGACCGCCCGCGTGAAAGACCTTCAGCACCTCCTCGTTCGCGACGAACAGGTCGAGCAGGGGCTTAAGGTCGATCCCGTCGGCCTTGGGGTCGATCGCCGCGGCCTCGTCGGGACTTGCAACCTGGATCAGGCAAAGCTCGGGCCAATAGGTGTTCTCGCGCATGAACTCGGTGTCCACGGCGATAAATGGGTGCTTCGAGAGACGGCCGACCAGAGACTTGAGCTCGTCCGACTTGGTAATCAGGGGGTGAATGCGCATGAGTCTTGGCGCGGCTTTAGCGGCGACCTCGCGGGTTGACAAAAGGCTTTGCCGCATTGAAGCGCGGCGCTCGCTTTTCTCCACAGTTTTTGCGCGAACGGACCGACTCCCTGATGCACGCCTATCGTACCCACAGCTGCGCGGAACTGAGGCTCGGCAACGTCGGTGAGACGGTCCGGCTGTCGGGGTGGGTGCATCGCAGGCGCGACCATGGACATTTGCTGTTCGTCGACCTGCGCGACCATTACGGCATTACCCAGATCGTCACCGACACGGAATCGCCGGCCTTTCAGACGCTCGATCGGCTTCGCGTGGAATCTGTTGTCACAATAGAGGGGGAGGTCGTCGCCCGCTCGCCCGAAACGGTCAACGCCAACTTGCCGAGCGGTGAGATTGAAGTCCGTGCCGGCGCTGTGACGGTTCAGTCGCCCGCCTCCGAGCTGCCGATGCCGGTGTTCGGCGACGCGGATTATCCCGAGGAGATCCGGCTCAAATATCGCTATCTCGATCTCCGCCGCGAACAGCTTCATGCCAACATCATGCTGCGTGCGGCGGTGATCGCATCGATCCGGCGGCGGATGGTCGAAAAGGGCTTCACCGAGTTCCAGACACCGATCCTGACGGCGAGCTCTCCCGAGGGTGCGCGCGACTATCTCGTCCCGAGCCGCGTTCATCCCGGCAAGTTCTACGCGCTCCCCCAGGCGCCGCAGATGTTCAAGCAGCTGATCATGGTCGCCGGCTTCGACCGCTACTTCCAGATCGCGCCATGCTTCCGCGACGAGGATGCGCGCGCCGACCGCTCACCGGGTGAATTCTACCAGCTCGACTTCGAGATGAGCTTCGTCACCCAGGACGACGTGTTTGCGGCGATCGAGCCGGTCCTGTCGGGAGTGTTCCAGGAGTTTGCCAAGGAGCGGACGGTCACTCCGGCCGGCGAATTCCCGCGCATTCCGTATAAAGAGGCGCTGCTCAAATACGGCACCGACAAGCCCGACTTGCGCAACCCGCTGCTGATCAGCGACGTCGGCGAGCATTTCAGAGCCTCGGGCTTTGGCCTCTTCGCCGGGCTCGTGGAAAAGGGCGCGGTGGTGAGGGCGGTCCCGGCACCGGGCACGGCAGAAAAGAGCCGCAAATTTTTCGACGACATGAACGAATGGGCCCGTGGCGAAGGCTTTGCCGGGCTCGGCTACGCGACCCGCAAGGGCGGAGAGTGGGGAGGTCCCATCGCCAAAAATCATGGCGACGAGGGCATGAACCGTCTCGCCGGGGAAATGGATCTGGGTCCGGACGACGGAATCTTCTTCGCGGCTGGCAAGGAAGCCGAGGCGACCAAGCTCGCGGGCCTCGCGCGCACCCGCGTCGCCGAGCAGCTCGACCTCCTCGAAAAGGGCGCGTTCCGCTTTTGCTGGATCGTCGACTTCCCGATGTACGAGTACAACGAAGAGCAGAAGAAGATCGACTTCAGCCACAACCCCTTCTCGATGCCACAAGGGGAGATGGAGGCGCTGGAAAGCAAGGACCCGCTCGATATCCTTGCCTGGCAATATGACATCGTCTGCAATGGCGTCGAGCTGAGCAGCGGCGCGATCCGCAACCATCGCCCCGACATCATGTACAAGGCGTTCGAGATCGCGGGCTACACGCGCGATGAGGTCGACACCAACTTCTCGGGCATGATCAACGCATTCAAGTTCGGAGCCCCGCCGCACGGCGGCTCGGCGCCGGGCATCGACCGCATAGTCATGCTGCTCGCCGACGAGCCCAATATCCGCGAAGTGATCCTGTTCCCGATGAACCAGAAGGCCGAGGATCTGATGATGAACGCCCCGGCGCCGGTGCTGCCGAAGCAGCTCAAGGAGCTTCACATCAAGGTCGTCGCCGACTGATCAGGCCGTTTGCGATTGTTCGCAACGCCCGTTAACTTCGGCTAGTGGTGGAATGGATAACCGAGCGCGGCGGCGCGTCCGGCGGCAGCACATCCGGCGGTGATGCCGAGGATACGCTCGCTGCGCTGCGCGAGCATGTTGGCGAGCTGCAGCTGCCGCAAATCGCGCATGGTCGCCGCGCGATTATCCTGTTCGAAGGGTTGCAGGGCTCGGCCAAGAAGTTCGCATTGAGGCAACTCGTCGCGGCCTTCGATCCGTGCCACGTCGCCGTTCACTCCACCGCATTCGATCGGCGCGAAGCGAGCGAAGGTCACTGGCTCGCCCGTTTCTGGCGCCAGCTCCCAAGCGCCGGCAACACCGCGATCTTTTTCCGCAGCTGGTACCGGCGCGTGCTCGACGACCGGGTGCTTGGCCGAACTGCCGAAGAATCCATCTCGCGGGTGTTCGACGAGATCAATGAATTCGAAGCGCAGCAGCGCGATTATGGAACGCTGCTGGTCAAGCTCTATTTCGATGTCAGCGCCGATGTTCAGGAGCAGCGGCTGACTCGCCGGCGGCAAAGTCCCTGGCGCTTGCGTGGCGCCGACGATGATTTCATCCGGGCGGACGATCCGGCGTATCAGTCCGCGCTCGAGCAGCTGCGCGCGAACACCGACACGCGCTGGTCGCCGTGGCGGACGATCGACGCGGACGATGAGGAGCAGGCTGCGCTTGCCGCCTTGGAAGCCATCGCCGAGTCCTGGTCGAAGGCGATGCCTGCTGGACCGCCGCGGCTGGTCGCTCACTCCGGATAGCGGATGCTGATCACCTCGTAGCTTTTCTCGCCGGCGGGCAGCGGGACGATGCGCTCGTCGCCGATGCGTGAGCCAATGAGGGCACGCGCCAGTGGTGCGCTCCAGCCGATACGCCCTGCGGAAGCATCGGCTTCGTCGTCGCCGACAATCGTCACCGTACGGCGACTGTCGTCGTCGTCGCTGAGCTCGACAATCGCGCCGAACCGAACCTGGTCGCGCGTCGGCTGGGCTGCGGGATCGACGACCTTGGCTTGTTTCATGATCCGCGCGAGATGGCCTAATCGCCGGTCGATCTCGCGCAGACGCCGCTTGCCGTAGATGTAGTCGGCATTTTCTGACCGGTCGCCGAGCGACGCCGCCCAGGATACGGTTTCGACGACCTTCGGCCGTTCGATTCCGAACAATTCGTCATATTCGGAGCGAATTCGCGCTAGCCCGTCGGGCGTGATGAAACGATCGGCCACCGGCGATGACCTATCAGGCCGGCCGGTCCTTCCCAAGGTAGCGCGAGACATGAACCGCCGCCTGCTGCGGCGGAGTCGAGCGTAACGAGTCGTAGACGACGCTGTTCTCGATTACCCGCTGCACATAGGCGCGGGTCTCCGCATAGGGAATCGCCTCGATCCACTTGAGCACGTCGACCTGGCCGCGCGGATCGCCATTTTGCCGGACCCACTTGCCGACGTTGCCAGAACCGGCGTTGTAGCTGGCGACCGCGAGCGGGACGTTGCCGCCCCAGATATCGAGCATATGGCGGAAGTAGGCCGAGCCGATCATGACGTTATAGGCGGGATCGCTGATCAGCTTATAGCTGTCGAAGCCGACGCCCAATTTCCCGGCCTGATCGCGCGCGGTCCCGACCATCAGCTGCATGAGGCCGCGGGCACCGGCGTGGCTGACGGCATAGGGGTCGAACGAGCTTTCCTGGCGGCTGATCCCGTGGGCCAGCGACCAAAGCTCACCGGAAACCGAGGTGCGCAGCTGCGGATAGGCCTGGCGGACGTAGAAGGCCGAGCCCTTCACCCGCGCCATACGCGAGGTCCAAACCGCAAGGTCGTCGCGGCCGATCTGCTGGCCGAAATCCACCGCGAGGTTGCGATCCGTGTCATTGTTTAGCGATTCGGCCAGCGCCTTGACGAACAAAGCCTGCTCGGTTGAGCGGCCCTGCTCGCCAAGCAGGCGCACCGCTTGCACCAGCCGCCGGCTGTTGAAGTCTGTGCGCTGCCCCTGCGTCGTCACATATTGCGGCAAAGCCATTGGCGGCGGTGGGACCGACTTGCCTAGCCGCTCCAGCGCCAGTTGCCCGTAAAAGAGCTCGGGATAAACTGCAGCTCGGTTGAAATAATCCTTGGCTTGCTCGAGGCGGCCGCCCGCGAGCGCCGACCGCCCCGCCCAATAATTGCCCTTGGTCAGAACCTGCAGCGACTTGCCACCCTGCGCGTAACGATCGAACATCGCGATCGCGTTGAGAGGGTGGTTCACGCGATCGAGCTCAACCGTGCCCGCAAGCCACGCGAGCGTCGTATAATCGTCGCGAACGGGGAGGGGCTCATCGGCAATGCTCGTCCCCGCTGGGAGCACATCATCGATCTGGCTCGCGATGTTGAATGCAGTCTGCCAGTTGCGGTCGCCCTCGGCGTCGCCGGCAAGCTGGATCATCGTCTCGAGGAAGCGTTCGGGGTCGGCTGGCCGGATCGTGAAATGATGCTCGCGCGCCGCGAGCTGCTGCGCGGCCGCCGGGTAATTGTTGGCCCGCAGCCAGCGTACCCGGTCCATCATCAGCCCGGCGTCGGTGGTGACGCTGCCGTCGACCACCTGGTAGCGGCTGTCGGCGTCGGGGGCGTTCTGCTGCATCGCGATCCGCGCGCCAAAGGCAGCCTGCCGCTCCGGGCTTGTCGACCCTAGGAACCGCGCGGCGTCGTCAGGCTTCTTCGCGAACAGCAAAGCGTCGATCCGGTCGTCGTTGTCGGCTCGGCTGAAGCTGCTTCCGAAGCGGTTCCAGATTGCCTGTTCGTCCGTCGCGCTGAGGTCCGCCGACTGCCATGCATGCCGGGCGGCGTCGAGCGCGTCGGCCATGCGCCCGCTCGCCGCATCGGCATCGGCGAGGCGCGCCCAACCGTTGGCGCTTCGCGGCTTTTCGGTCACAAAGAAGGCGAGGAGGGTCGCGGCATTCTCGCCCGGCTGCATTGCTTTCTCAGCCCAGCCGCGCATCCGGTCGGCGTCCGGCCAGTCGGGGTTGGCGATGAGGAAACTCGCATAATCGCTGAAACGGTAACCGCTGCTCTGGCGAAGGGTCCGCCACCGATCCAGCGAGGCCGCGACGCTTTCGGCGGAAGCCGGAGCGGCCGCATAGGTTGACGGCGGCGCGACTTGTGCGGAGCCCGAAGGTGCGGTGGCCAGCAGCAACACTGGCACGAGGACAGCGGCACGCCACATGCTGGACATATTGGCTTGCCCCTCCTTATCAGGCCGTGAACGCCGACCCCACATTACACCTCAACGCTCCTACACGGAGGCAAGTTCATGTTTTCCGGCTCGATTCCTGCGCTGGTAACGCCATTTTCCGGCGGCCGTGTCGCCGAGGACACGTTCGCCGAGTTTGTCGAATGGCAGATTGCGGAGGGTTCCAACGCGCTGGTTCCGTGCGGAACGACCGGAGAAGTAGCCACGCTGACGGCCGACGAGCATCGCGAACTCATCGCGCATACCGTCGCGGTGGCGAACGGCAGAGTGCCAGTCATCGCTGGATGCGGGACTTACTCGACGGCCGCTACCATCGAGCGGGTCCGCGCCGCTGCCGACGTCGGCGCCGATGCGGCGCTGGTGGTCGTGCCCTATTATAACAAGCCGAGCCAGGCCGGGCTCGCAGCTCACTTCCTGGCAATCGCCGACGCATCGCCCCTTCCGATCGTCGTCTACAATGTCCCGTCGCGGACCGTGGCCGACATATCGGTGGAAACACTGGCTGAGATCGCCAAGCATGTGAGGATCGTCGCCGTGAAGGATGCGACGAGTAATCTCGGCCGTGTTTCGGCGCAGCGGCTCGCCTGCCCCCAAAGCTTCGTCCAGTTGTCGGGCAATGACGACACGGCCCTTGGGTTCAATGCGATGGGCGGTGTCGGTTGCATCTCCGTCACGGCCAATATCGCTCCGCGGCTGTGCGCGGAATTCCAGAGCGCAACGCGCGAGGGCCGTTGGGGCGAAGCTATCAAACTTCAGGACCGGCTCTATCCACTCCACGCGGCTTTGTTCACCGATGCGTCACCGGCTCCGACCAAATACGCGCTGTCGCGCGTGCGGCCGGGCTTCCCGCAAGATCTTCGCCTGCCGCTTGTTGAGGCTTCGGACGCGTCGAAGTGTGCGGTCGATGCTGCATTAGAACATGCAGCTCTTATCTAAGCCTAATGGCCAAGCCGCTTCCGCAACCGTTCGACAAGCAAAAGGTCGTGGCCGAAAACCGGCGCGCGCGGTTCGACTATTTCGTCGAGGAGCGCCTTGAAGCTGGCATCCAGCTCACAGGCACCGAGGTCAAATCGCTGCGGCAGGGCGAAGGCTCGATCGCCGAAAGCTATGCGACCGCCGAGGGCGACGAAATCTGGCTGATCAACAGTCACATTCCCGAATACAGCCACGGCAACCGCCTCAACCATGAGCCGCGCCGGCCGCGGAAGTTGTTGCTCAAGAACCGCGAGATCGCCAAGCTGCACGGTGCGGTGACCCGCCAGGGCCTGACGCTCGTTCCGTTATCGATGTACTTCAACGCGAGCGGCCGGGCAAAGGTCGAGCTGGCGCTTGCGCGCGGCAAGAAGGTGCATGACAAGCGCGAGACGATGAAGGAGCGCGACTGGAAGCGGGAGCAGCAGCGGCTGCTGAAGACCAATGGCTGAAGCCACCCTGCCGCTCGTCCGGTGGCTGAAAGGCCATATCCCGACCCGCGATACGGTTGACCAATATCGGCTGCTGCGGCCGTTTGCGCCGCATCTTCGCCAGCCCTCGCTGTGGCGCCTCAACCGCCGGTCGGTCCCGCGCGGGGTCGCGCTTGGCCTCTTCGTCGCCGTCATGATCCCCTTCATGCACACGTTCGTGGCCGCGATCCTGGCGATTCCGGCGCGCGCCAATGTCGCCGTCGCGGCCCTTCTGACCTTGGTGGTCAATCCGTTCACGATCCCGCCGATGTATATCGCCGCCTACCGGATCGGCTCATGGGAGCTTCATTACGATTCGAATATGGTCAGTGCCGGCGCTGCGGAACGTTTTTCGAGCGAGCTCGGCCGCATGCTATTCTGGCTCCATCACGCTTCCGGCCCGATCGCCCTCGGTGTGCTGACGATCGCCACAACCGCAGCGGTGACAGGATATCTCGCCTCCAGCTTCGCGTGGAAGCTTCGCGCGGGTCGCCGCTGGCGCCGTCGACACTCAAAGGCTTGAATCACTGCCGTTTGCAGTCAAGGTGCCGCCAGTTGTCGATTGTCGATCGCGGCGCTCCCGGTGGTTCGTCAAGTTCGTCAAATCAGTGAAGGGGTCATCCATGCTTCGAACAGTCACTTTCGCACTCGCCACCAGCGCTCTTGTCGCGGCGGCGGCGACCTACGGCGCGCCAGCGGGAACGCTACCGACTGCCGCTCAGGCCGCCGCGCCCGGACGCGCGCAATATGGCACGTTTGGCTTCGATAGTGCGGGGATGGATCGCTCGGTCCTGCCGGGCGACGATTTCTACCGCTACGCGAATGGTACCTGGGCGAAGAACACCGCGATCCCGGCCGACAAGGCCAGCATCGGCGTCTTCGAGCAATTGCAGGATTTGTCCGACGAGCGGACTCGCAGCCTTCTCGAGACGGCCAAGGCTGACCCATCTTCGAAGATCGGCAGAGCTTATGCCTCGTTCCTCGATACGACGGCGATCGAGGCTAAAGGCCTGGCGCCGATTAGGCCGTGGTTAAATCGCATCAACAGCGTCAAGAGCCAGGCAGGTTACGCAGCGCTGGCGGCCGAAGCCGATCGCAACGGCGTCGGCCTTCCGTTCGGATCTGGAATTAGCCAGGACGCCAAGAATCCGAACTCCTATGTGCTCCAGCTCCGCCAGTCCGGTCTCGGAATGCCGGACCGTGACTACTACTTGTCGCCCGACCCGAAGCTCGCCGAGGCGAAAGCAGCGTACCAGGCGCACCTTGCGCGTATGCTTACTCTAGCTGGCGAGTCCAATGCAGCGGCGCGCGCCGCGGCGATCGTCGCCTTTGAAACCGCGATCGCGCAGGCCAGTTGGACACGAACCGAAAGCCGCGATGCGGACAAGACCTATAACCGTATGTCGGTCGCGGAGCTGACGAGGCTCGCACCCGGGTTCGATTTTGTCACCTATTTTCGCGAGA
>WNFM01049361.1_pt1 | contig 10846 bp, 9 predicted proteins | sample 5400271 | NCBI WGS metagenome assembly WNFM01 (sample SAMN13153352, study PRJNA577476) | soil metagenome | isolation source: 60 cm saprolite on Douglas fir-dominated hillslope | place: USA:California | collected 2013-09-17 | reverse complement strand
GGAGGATTTATGGTGAGAACACTGACGAAATTCTTGTTGTTGTGGGTGTGGCCGAAAGCTCTTCTTATTTTTTGGCTATTCACTCGATGAAAGATGGGAGCAATCGAAATGTTGCGAATCACGATTGCGGAGACAGCCACGGAACAAAGGTGGACGCTCGATGGACGTTTGGTCGGGCCGTGGGTCAGCGAGCTGAGAGCATGCTGGAAAAAGGCACACCAGACCCAGAGCGGGCGAACATGCATTGTCGATCTCAATGAGGTCACGTTTATCGATAAGAAGGGCGAGAGGCTTTTGAAAACTATGTCTAAGGAGGGCGCGCAATTCATCGCCACCGGTATCTACATCAAGCATGTGCTTCAACAGAGGTGTGCAAACTGAAATCACCAAGGAGCCGAACTATGCCAACCAAACTCACAGACAGCATTGACAAAGAGGAAGCGGCGATTGCTTCGAGCGACAGCCGTCCCGGCAATGGTGACATGGCCCTCGTTGCTGCGGCGAAGAACGGGGATAGAAAGGCATTCGAGATCCTGGTTGAACGTCACGAGCAAAGGATTTTCTTCGTTGCGCAGCGCATGACGCGCAATCGCGAAGACGCCGAAGATGTCGTGCAGCAAAGCTTTCAAAAGGCCTTCGTCAACATGGACAGATTCGAGAACAGATCTTCTTTTGCCACTTGGTTAACACAGGTCGCCATCAACGAAGCCCTGATGTTGCTGCGGAAACGTCGCGGATTACGCGAAGTGTTGATCGACGACGTAAACGGGAATGAGGGAGCCGCAACCCCGCTGGAGTTCCCTGATTCAAGTCCGGATCCCGAAGCTAGCTATGCACAGCGAGAGTGGGTGGGAATGCTGTCCTTGGCCATGAACGAGTTGACGCCCGGAATACGGAAGGCAATCCAGTTGCGTGAGCTGGACGAGCGCTCATCGGAAGAGACCGCCCGAATCATGGGGATTTCCGTTTCCGCGTTGAAGGGCCGGATGTTTCATGGACGAAAGAGATTGCGCGAGACGATAAAGCGCTACATCGATTCCGCTCGCATGTTGCAGAAACGGAGCTCAAAGGTCAGGGGAAATGCGAACGACATTTCGCGTCATCGAGTCGCCTGCTATCCATATGGATAGAACAAAGTAAAAGGAGGCCGTCATGGTGATTTTGTTCTCGGTAGTGCTGACAATTTTGGCGTTCCTGTTCATCGTCGGCCGAGACAATGACTTTGGCCGAAGAAATCGCCGCTGAATCGGATTGAATTGTCGGAACAGAGGGTGTCCGAGCTAATTGTTTTCACAACTGTTGAGTTAGATCGAAGCGCAACACGAGGCGCGCCGAATCACCCAGCCGCCCAGCTCTCCGCCGGTATCGTCTTTCGGTTTTGAGCCAGCGATACCGTCATCGCGGCCACGAGTCCCGACTGCCCCCGTCGGGATCCGTGGCGCGGAGGTGCCAGGGGGTTAGCTACGCATGCTGCTATCGAGAGCAATTCAAGTACGAAAGGAAGGGACTCGAGTATGACATTGAAGGGCAAGAGAGACGAGACTTTGGAGCTTCACGCAAGCCCTATTCAGCCTCGCGCAGAAGCCAGTTCTGCAAACCACGCACTGAATCACGACGAGGTCAGGCGCCGCGCTTACGAAATCTATCTTGAGCGCAGCTGCCTCCCAGGTCGAGAGCTTGAGGACTGGCTCCAGGCCGAACGCGAATTTGAAAGTGCGGCGCTGTTTATGCGAGGGCCGAACGCGAATTTGAAAGTGCGGCGCTGTTTATGCGAGCCGCGACAGGAGAAAAGCACAGACCGTGACATTTCACACTCGAGCAAGCGATGTTTTAGCGGCTAGCGGAGCCAGTCGAACGACCCTGCAGCCATCTCTCACACCCAGAAAGACCAGTTTGCCAACAGTCAGCCTGATTGCAGCCCTTGGCATTTTTGTCTCAGGGTGCAACCGGGGTCAGGCAACAACAGCGATGCCAGCACCTGAGGTCGAAGTGGCTACGGTAGAACAACGGGATGTCCCGGTGTACAGCGAATGGGTGGCGACCCTGGACGGCTACGTTAACGCGCAGATCCGACCCCAGGTCTCAGGCTACATAATCAAGCAAAACTACACAGAAGGTTCGCTCGTTCGTCGAGGCCAGGTACTGTTCGAAATAGATCCGCGGCCCTTCACGGCAGCCCTCGACCGCGCAAAGGGCGATCTTGCGCAGTCGCAAGCACAACTTGGCAAAAGCACCCTTGATGTGGAGCGCGACACACCTCTCGCAGAAGCCAAGGCCATCGCCAAGAGCCAATTAGATAACGAGGTTCAGGCCAAGCTTGGTGCCCAGGCCGTCGTCGAATCGGCCAAGGCCGCTGTGGAACAGGCAGAACTCAACCTTGAGTGGACGAAAGTCAGCTCGTTGGTGGATGGAATTGCCGGGATTGCCCAGGTCCAGATCGGCAACCTCGTTGGACCCACTTCCATCTTGACTTCCGTTTCGCAAGTCGAACCCATCAAAGCTTTTTTCCCGATCAGCGAACGGGAATACGTCCTTGTACAAAAGGAGAGCAATGCCACTTCCAGCAAGCACGCTATCCGTTTTTTCGGAAACTCGCTGGAACTGATCCTGACGGACGGCAGTGTCTACGCTCAAAAAGGGAAAATCCTATTGGCCGACCGGCAGGTGGATTCAAATACGGGCACCATTCGCATCGTCGCTGCCTTTCCCAATCCCGGCAACATTCTGCGTCCCGGCCAGTATGGACGTGTGCGTGTCGAAACCAGCGTGAAAAAAGGCGCCCTACTGCTACCACAGAGCGCTGTTGCGGAGTCGCAGGGAAGCCATCAGGTGGGAGTTGTCGGCAGCGATCACAAAGTCAGTATGCGCGCCGTAAAGCCTGGCGAGACGGTCGGGACGATGTGGGTGATTGACGAGGGCCTCAAGCCCGGCGAGCAAGTCGTAGTCGAAGGATTGCAAAAGCTCAGAGAAGGAACTCTCGTTACACCGAAGCCTGCACATTTTTCCGGGGAAGGAAACTGAGCTATGTCAAAGTTCTTCATCGACCGTCCGATCGTAGCGATGGTGATCGCCATCCTTATGGTGATTGTGGGCGCGGTCACCATCACAAGCCTGCCGGTGGCGCAGTTTCCTAACATCGTTCCGCCGGAAATTAGATTGCAGGCCACATTCGTGGGTGCGGATGCAAACGCCCTCGAGCAATCCGTGGCCACGCCGATCGAGCAGCAGGTGAACGGCGTGGACAACATGGATTACATGTATTCCCTGAACGCGACGGGCAATTCGCAGGTGACCCTAAACGCTGATTTTGATCTCAAAACGGACCCCAATATAGACCTGATTCTCCTCCAGTCGCGCGAGCAACTGGCCGCCGCTCAGCTTCCGCCCGAAGTCAACAACTATGGGGTGACCATCAAGAAGTCAACGAGCGCGCCACTCATGCTGGTCTCCTTATCCTCACCTCACGGAACTCACGACGAGAAGTTCCTGGCCAACTACGCGACCATCAACCTTAACGATCCCGTCGCGCGCTTGTACGGCGTCGGCCAGACGCAGGTTTTCGGTGCGGGGGATTATGCCATGAGGTTGTGGGTGAAACCTGACCAATTGGCGAAACTGAACATTACCGTCACTGAGATCGTCAACGCCATCCAGGCGCAGAACAAGGTTAATCCCGCGGGCCAACTCGGCGGCGAACCAGCCCCGGCGAACCAGCAATTCACCTATTCCGTTCTCGCGGAAGGCCGTCTGACTTCGCCGAAGGAATTTGAAAACGTCGTCGTCCGTGAAGCTCCGGATGGCGGAATCGTCCGAGTGAAAGACGTCGCGCGGGTCGAAATGGGAGAGAAGGATTACAGCATTGTCAGCCGCTTGAATGGCCAGCCCTCCGCAATCATCGCCGTCTATCAGTTGCCCGGTTCCAACGCGGTCCAGACAGCCGCGGGCATCCGGAAGCTGATGGCCGAGATGAAGCAGCGCTTCCCGCAAGATATGGACTACGCCATAGCCCTTGACCAGACGGCAGCCGTTACAGAAGGCATGAAGGAGATCATCGTAACCCTCGTGATTGCCATCGTCCTGGTCATCCTGGTGGTCTACCTCTTCTTGCAAGACTGGCGTGCGACGCTGATCCCGATGCTGGCCGTGCCCGTCTCTCTGGTGGGCACGTTTGTTCTCTTCCCTCTCTTCGGTTTTTCCATCAACACCCTTTCCATGTTCGGACTGGTGCTGGCTATTGGCTTGGTGGTGGACGATGCCATCGTTGTCGTCGAAGGCGTACAGCGCCACATCGAGGAGGGCCTGCGTCCCAAGGATGCGGCTCGAAGAGCTATGGAAGAGCTTTCCGGCCCTGTCATCGGTATCGCCCTAGTTCTCTCGGCGGTGTTCGTGCCGACTGTGTTTATCCCTGGCATCACTGGTCGGCTCTACCAGCAATTTGCTTTGACCATCGCGATCTCCGTAGTTCTCTCGGCTTTCAACGCCCTCACACTCAGCCCGGCGCTTGGAGCGCTACTGCTCCGGCCAAAGAAGGAAAGCCGCGGGCCACTGCGAAGGTTCTTTGACTGGTTCAATCGTATTTTCGGGCGCGCTACAGAGGGGTACGTCCGCCTCTCGGGAGGATTGATTCGGAAAGGCGCGATGGCGTTGACGGCACTCGCAATTTTTGGTATTGCAGGGATCGTCTTTGCCCACTTCCTGCCATCCAGCTTCCTGCCCGATGAAGACCAGGGTTATGTCTACATCAACATGCAACTTCCCAATGCTGCTTCGCAGGAGCGGACCGCGGCAGCATCGAGAGATATCGAAAAAATCCTGAGCGAAACTCCTGGGATCCAGTACTACAGCAGCGTGATTGGCTTCAGCTTGCTCAGCTATGTCCGCACCAGTTACAACGCCTTCTATTTCGTCACTTTCAAGCCGTGGAGCGACCGCGAAACTCGAGCGGAACAGTATCAGGAAATCAAGGCGCGGTTAAACCAGCAGCTCAGCAAGCTTCCACGAGGGACCGCTTTCAGTTTCTCCCCGCCGGCTATCCCTGGAGTCGGTACTTCTGGCGGATTTCAGTTCGTGCTGGAAGATCGCGCAGGACGGGACGTTCAGTTCTTGTCCAACAACTTGGCCAAATTTATGGCGGCGGCTCGTAAGCGTCCCGAAATTGGCACGATTGCCACCACATTTCTACCCAGCGTGCCGCAAAAATTCGTGCAAGTGGACCGGGAAAAGGTTCTGAAGCAAGGTGTGGCTATCAATGATGTCTATCAAGCCATTCAGACTTTCATGGGCGGCCTGTTCATCAATTACTTTAACGATTTCGGCCGTACTTGGCAGGTGTACGTGGAAGCGGAAGCTGCTTACCGGTCGGATCTGGCCAACCTCGGGCAGTTCTACGTGCGCAACAACAGAGGGGACATGGTGCCGCTCACCGCGCTGACAAGGTTCGAGTCTCGTGACGGACCGGAATTTACCATGCGCTACAACGAGTACAGGTCAGCGCAAATCAATGGTAGCGCTGCGCCAGGCTACAGCTCCGACCAAGCCACGGCAGCCTTGGAAGAAGTTTTCAAGCAGACGATGCCTGGCGAAATGGGATTCGACTATATGGGTATGTCCTATCAAGAGCAGAAGGCACGGCAAGGCCTCCCGGCCTCCGTCATCTTCGGCTTCTCGTTATTGTTTGTGTTTCTGATTCTGGCGGCGCTTTACGAAAGCTGGTCGCTGCCGTTTAGCGTGCTCCTCAGCACACCCGTCGCGGTATTCGGCGCCTTTGGAGTGTTGTGGCTGCGTCGGACCGTACTCAGCGCTTTCTATCCGGCTTACATGGTGCAAATCGAAAACGATGTCTACTCGCAAATCGGGTTGGTGATGCTCATTGGTCTGGCCGCAAAGAACGCGATTCTTATCGTTGAGTTCGCCAAAGAGGAATACGAAAAGGGAAAACCCCTCATAGATGCTGCGCTCGAAGGGGCAAAACTTCGTCTGCGTCCTATTCTGATGACTTCCTTGGCGTTCATTCTTGGCTGCGTGCCGCTTTGGATCGCGTCCGGCGCGGGATCGGTGGCCCGTCAGATCATGGGCACTACCGTAATCGGTGGCATGGTGGCCGCCACCGGGATTGCCATTTTCATTATTCCGGCGCTGTTCGTCTTGGTCGAGCGTATGGCGAAACGCCGCGGTGGCGCGCACATTCCGGCTGTTCCGCAGCCCAGCCCATCGGAGGCAGACTGACGTGAGAAGACTTATCGCTCTTTCCTTGGTTATGCTGCTTGACTCTGGGTGCGCTGTCGGTCCGAACTATAAGAGGCCGAGCGCAGACGTTCCTGGCACATACCGTGGAGTTGCATCGCAAGAGGCGCAGCAGCCTGCGGCCGAATCGCTTGGAGACCAAAAATGGTGGGAGGTGTTTCAGGACCAGCAGCTTCAAGAGTTGATCCACACTGCTCTCCAGCAGAACTACGATGTTCGCATTGCGGCAACGCGAATCCTGGAAGCCCGGGCGCAGGTCGGCATCACGCGCGCTGACGGGTTGCCGACGGTTAATGCCGGAGCTCAGTCTTTCGATCAACGCTCGGCGCGCCAAAAATTCTTTCCTGCATTCGACACAAATGCTCACCAAGTGGATCTCTCATTGGCTTGGGATCTCGATTTCTGGGGGAAGTATCGCCGCGCCAACGAGTCCGCGCGGGCTTCCCTGCTGGCCACTCAGTGGGCGCGTGAAGCGGTCATCAGCACACTGGTGAGCGACGTTGCCGCAGCCTACTTCCAGCTTCGCGAACTCGACCTGCAGCTCGAAATCTCCCGGCGCACGCTGGCTTCGCGACAAGACTCGTTGCAACTCACGCGATTGCTGGCCAACGGTGGGGCCACATCCATGCTCGACGTTCGGCAGGCGGAGCAGTTGGTATTCACCGCGGCTGAAACGATTCCCGATCTGGAGCGCCGCATCGAGCAACAAGAAAACTTCATCAGCACACTTCTGGGAAACAATCCCGGCCCGATCGCGCGCGGAGCGAAGTTGACGGAGCAACCTCATGCGCCGGAGGTTCCGGCAGGACTTCCCTCGACCCTGCTGGAGCGGCGACCCGACATTCGCCAGGCGGAAGCACAATTGATCGCGGCCAACGCTCAAATTGGAGTAGCGAAAGCAGCGTACTTCCCGCAAATCACCTTGACCGCGAGCAGCGGATTTCAGAGTTCAGCGCTCACCAGCCTGTTTACCGGTCCGGCCGGATTGTGGAGTTTCGGAGGATCACTTGTACAACCCATCTTTGCCGGGGGAAGAATTCGTTCCGGTGTCAGGCTCTCCGAAGCTCGGCAGCAGGAAACGCTACTGATCTACCAGCAGACCATTCAGCAGGCCTTTCGTGGGGTTTCAGATGCGCTAGTCGGATACCGCAAAGATAGGGAGTTCCGAGAGCAGCAGGAGCAACTCGCGTTTTCCGCTGAAGACGCGGCCCGGCTTTCGGAGACGCGCTATCGAGGCGGGGCCACAAGCTACTTAGAGGTACTGACGAACGAAACCAATTATTTTGATGCGGAGTTAGGACTCGCGCAGGCTCAATTGAATGAGCTGTTAGGTCTTGTCAGCATTTACAGAAACCTCGGCGGAGGCTGGCAAGAACAATGAGTAATCGTAAACCGAATGCTTGCGCCTGGGCCCATTCATATTGCTGTCCAGCTTCCTACGAAATTCGCCGACGAAGCACTTTCGGCCGTGATAACATTCGCGTGGGGAACTGTACGGAATCGATCGGCGCCAGCGATGACCCCCTATGTAGCCGATTGAAGACTCTTCCACCGGTTGAAGGCTACGAAATCCGTGGCGCTCATTGCTGAGCCGCGGGAAACAGAACACATAATTTGGTCGGGGCGTCCGGATTCGAACCGGAGGCCTCCGGCGCCCAAGGCAGGCGCGCTACCAGGCTGCACTACGCCCCGACATGAAGTGCGCTATTGATTCTAAAGCACTTTCCAACGCTACGGCTACTCCGATCCGCCTGAGTGTTCAAGTCAAGATCCGCCGAGCGCGAGGTAGCAAAAAACACACGGGCGGCTATGGCGTTGCACGCGCTACCGTGGGATCATCGGAATCCAGTCGCACCAGAATCGGAGTATGCACCGGCAATTCGACGTTTGAACCTTTGGTGATGAACGCATCACAAAGTCTTTTTGCGGCGCCAAAGTATCCAAACCCAATTGCCGTGCCTACAGATGCCTGCGCTGCGCCGGCACCGAGCAAGCCGAAGCCTTTGCGGCCTTCGCCGGCGCGAGACCATGCGGTCTTCTGCGTAGTCATGTCCGCAACTCCCCTCGACGGGCCTATAAGTGAAACGGGAGCGAGAACCCGCGCGAGAGTCGAAGTCGTAGCTTTGATTTCGCCTTCCTTACCGATATTCAAACCTTCCGAACCCTCGGCTTGTAAGCCTTGAACAGTGGAATGGAGGTCTCTCGTCGTGCCGTCCGGCATCTGGACTGAGCGGAATGCAAACACGATGCTTCCGTTTTTCTTCATCCACCCCGCGGAGGTGGCTTTCTGGACTGTCCCGGTGAGCCTGGTCCCGGCGGGATAGAGCAGTTGATGATCCGCCTGGTAGTACGGCTGCGAAACAACGGCCTCGATTTGCGTGCCCGCAGTGGACGTACTTGAGTTGACTGCGGTCAAGAGGTGAAGGTGGACATAGTCGCTAGCAATTTGTGGAGACGCCGTATCAGGCTGAACCGGTGCTAGCAGCGTCACCGGCTCGAGCAGCGCGGTGTCAAAAACAGTTCCTTGATCGATGTATTCCGGGTGGTAGGGCAAGCTGGTTACGACAGCTTGGCCCAATCGCTGCAGCTTATTCGGTTCGTGCAGCGGGGCCGTGGCGCCCTTGAGTTTTTGGCGGATTCCAGGACGCTGCGTTTTGGGAAGATATTGCGAATTCGCCACACGACCAAGGCCGACAGCGGAATCACTGTGAATCGGCACCGTCGTTCCATCGGAAAGCACCAGTTGATCGAACGTCACCTGCGCCGTCTTAGGCGGGGTAAAGTCGCCATTTAGGAGCCTTCGGACACGCTTGCCCTTCGGAGCCTTACTAATTGCAGAAACATGTCCCTTGATCGTCGAGCCTGCCGGGATCGCGAGATCTTCTCCGGCATAGACCGGCTCCAGCAGTTTCGCGGTAATGAGTTGCCCTGGAGCTTTGAGACGCACTCCTTTTTCGAGCGCGGCGCGGAAATCATTGCCGGGCTGTACAACCAAAGTTTTCGTTTCGGGTTTTGTTTCTTGGGCGCGCGCTGGAATGCTCGTGAGGCTCAAGAGTGAATAGGAAAGAACAATCCACACAACGTTGCGTTTCATAGTGTCCCTCGTCTCGTATCAAATTTCGGGCGCTCTCCCGGCAAGCGACCGCCCAGCATTCGAGGAACGTAGCCAGAGGTTACGTGGACGGAACCCGGAGTGCGGCGAGGAAATGTCGACGTTATGTAAGGAATTGAAGGGGACCCAATCTCTGACGAGCGAGATTAGTTTCGGCGCCGGCTACGATCCGTCACGGCCGTTTCGACTGACCTGCCGTTTTGTTAGGAGTTGGGTAATGACGTGAAAGCTTTATAACGCGGTGCTATGCTCGGGCTTTGAGAGACCGTCTCCGTGAGAGGTTACGTCGTATGCGACAGGCAACTGGATAATAATTTCGAGGCCCGTGGGCCGAAGGTTCTCGGCACGGATCGTACCGCGGTGCATACGAATCGCTTCTGAGGCAATCGCAAGCCCCAGACCATTCCCTCGCGTTGCTTCCCCGTCCCCGCTTATTCGATAGAAGGGCTGAAATATCGCCTGGAGAGAACCTTCCGGAACCCCAGGACCATGATCCCGGATAGAAAGAAATGCCTGCGGTTCCGGAGCACTCCGATCGACCTCCAAAACGATCTGGACATCGCTTCCCGGCGGTGTGAAGCGGACTGCGTTGCGAATGATATTTTCACAAGCGCTTCTAAGGGCATGAGGATCGGCATTCCGGAGAATGATCGAACCGGTTGTCTGAAGACTCACGGATTTGCCCAGGGCTTGCGCTTCGAAGTTCGCATCAGCCGCCACTTCCTCGACGAGTTGAGCGAAGTCCACGTCTTCTCTCTCCGCAGACGAAACCCGGGCTTCCAAGCGTGAGAGCGTCAAAAGCTGCCCCATTAATAGATCGATTCTCACAACGTCGCGATCCAGACGCTGGAACAGGTCATCGGAATCTGCCGGGCAACGATTTCTTAAAAGAGCCAGAGAGATATTAATGCGAGCTAGAGGAGAGCGCAGTTCATGCGATACAGAGTTGAGAAGGTTCTTTTGATTTTGAATCAGGGAGTCAAGACGATTGACCATCGAGTCGAAGTCTTTTGCGAGAGGCGCCAATTCGTCAAAGCGCCGGGAAACGGAAGACGGCACTCGCGCTTTGAGATCTCCTTGCGCGACTCTTCTAGCCGTTGCCTGAATACTGTGGATCGGGGACGCAATATGATATGCAAGCGCGAAACAAAGTAAGGTGACCAAAAGGATCAGGGAAATGCTAAAGGGCAGGCCCTCGCCCCAGAGTATTTCTCCCATCTGGCGCAAATTGGACTTCATGTAGAGCATTAGTATGTAGGGATGCCCTGAGGAAGAGACAAACTTGTAGACTGCGATATGATCTCGAAGTACGACAAGTTGTCCGTCTTTTCCTGCGTGCGCAGCTCGAAGACCATCGTCTGATAGCGGCCGCGACAGCACATCCTTATAGAATCCGTCGAGCAAGAAGAGTTGCCGGTCGCGATTGCGTTTGTTGCTTTGCGAAAAACGAGCAAACGCCTCAGGGCCGCCCGATTCATATGCTTTAACGGC